>Ga0214163_1000116_pt1 | contig 34421 bp, 35 predicted proteins | sample LakMenepilimnion_2_FD_153001 | JGI IMG/M metagenome (GOLD analysis project Ga0214163, IMG submission 153001) | Freshwater microbial communities from Lake Mendota, WI - Practice 15JUN2010 epilimnion v4 | ecosystem: Environmental > Aquatic > Freshwater > Lake > Epilimnion/Euphotic zone | place... | reverse complement strand
CGCAGGACGTGCGGCAGGCGCTGCCTGCGGGCGCGACGTAGCGGCGGGCTGGCGCATAGGCACTCGCGCCCTAGCAGGTGCGGCAGGCTGTGCCTCTTCCTCCTGCTCTTGCGCGTCTCCTTCGTGCTGCATGGGGATCTGGTCGTCGTCGTCTTCTGCTAGGACGGCTTCCTGCTCCCTGCGCGAACCGGGCAGGGCTTTAGGTACTCCTCCCCTAGCCGCAGGCCGCTCCTCGTCTGCAACAGGCACCGCGAATGCCTTGCAGTAGTCAACGGGTGTGAGGTCTTCGTTAGCAGGCTTGACGACTTTACCCGGATTCTGCGTAGACATGAGCGGCTCGTTGCCGTACTCCGCTTCGACTTCGTTCCAGTCTAGCATCTCGAATATCTGGTTATTGTCCAGCATGACAGGCTCGCCGATTGCTGCCGACTTGTCATCCGTCCCGCGCTGCATGAAGAGGTACATTCCGCGCATCGTGTGCTGGTTACGCTCACAGGCTGCTTGGAGTTGAAGGAACGTGTTCCGCATACCGACGGGCACCGCCATGATGCGTCGTGAACCTTTGTGCAGGCGTCCATCTTTGTTGCTAGTCCATTCACCGATCTCGTAGACCGTCATAAGGAATCGCCGCGAACTGCGCTCGCCTGCCTGGCAGTACGGGCAGTGCTGCCCGACAGACGCCAGACAGATTTCCCGGAGGTTGCGTTTGCTAGTCTGCGGGTCGATCAGGTCATGCTCTGTAATGAGGATAGACCCCTGACTCTCTTCGTCTGGTGCGATGAACCAGTCGTCTAGCAGAATGACGCCTTTGCCTTCGCCTTTCGGAAGCCAAAAGCGGTACGGGAGGTGTCCGGCTTCGCGGCGTGCCTGCTGCTTGCGCTCTTCTTCTTCTGCGATGCGAAGCGCTGCGGGTCCGCTAATGCCCGCCGACACGGTACGCTGTGGAGTGCGTGCGGTCGAGGCAGGTTTGCGTTGGATAGGTAGTGGCATATTGCTTGTTGTGTTAGTAGGGTTGTGTTAGTGAAGTCGAGACTTCGTTGTTGTTCTAGTTCTAGTTTGCAGCCTTTGCAATTTGTTTATTCCGGGAAAATCATGTTATAGACCTCTTCGCCTGAGAGTCTGTCAGGGTCTCCATGCGGAGGTAGCTGTGGCGCATACACTTCCACTTCGCCGTCTAATAGATGGAACGCGCCGCCTGTCTCGTATTTGCCTAGCTTGGCATCCCACCGACCGAAGATGCCTTGGTCGCCCGCGTCGTCTCCGTCGAATAGCAAATGAACTGGGTCGCCCTTCTCAATTAAAAGGGAGGCCTGCATGCTTGACAGTTTGCTGCCCATGACTGCTGCTACATCCGCAAACTCTCTAACTCCTTCCTCGACTAGCCGTGCGTAGGCAAACTGCCCTTCGACGATGATTGTAGGAAAACCTTGCCGCAGCAGGTGTCCGCCTAGCAGATGCTTTGACTTGTTAAGCGGAGGGTAGGTGTACTTCGGAACCTTTGCCAGATCACTAACACTCCTGCCGACGAACCCGTGCAGGATACCGTTTAAGGACTTCACTGGGAACATGACGCGCTGTGCGTCAGGGTCGAACCGTAGCTCCAAGATGGCTGCGGTGCCTTCCCCTACACCCCTCCGCAGCAGGTACTCCCTAGCAGACCGCACGCTCCACGCCGCCGGATACATGTAATAGGCGACCGACTCGTCCAGCTTCTGGCTAACGGACTCCTTGCGAATCATCTCGGTCTCAAACTCCTCGAAATCTACTTCGATCTCTAGCGCTTCGGCCCACGCTGCTAGGGCCGGGTCAAACCTGCCGTCTTGCGCCGTGACCTTACTAACAAGGTCTGCGACGTTGCCGTGTTCGTGGCAGGAGAAGCAGTGGTATCCGCTCCGGCCTGTCGGATTCGCGTGGATGCGGAAGGAGGGTCTGCGGTCTGTACCGCGAGCATGGTTGCTAGCAGCGAAAGGGCAAGCCAGCACTAGCCAACCGTCCTGCGCCTGCATAGGATCGTGAAGCCCTAGCCGCCTGCATACTTCCCTGATGTTGCTCTCTGTCATTGTGCTAGGTGCTTTGCGCCGTGCGGGTTTCTCCGTACCCTCCCAGGTGTTTTATTTCCCGCACGGCGCATCGCAGATCGTTTCCTGCTTACTTGCGAACCTCGACGTGGACGTTCGTAGTGCCTACTCCCGGACGTGCGCAGGTTGTAGCTAGTGCTGATCCAGCGTGTTCGGTAACCGCCTTCTTCGTAGCGCTAACGCACTTCATGAAGACTTCCTCGCTAACGTGTTTGCGAAGGGCTTCTACCGAGATCGACTCTGTGGTAGGCGTGTCGATGTACGCCCGCAGCGGCAGCATATCCCCGCTCTCGGTCAGGAGGTCGATGTCTGCGTCTTTCAGCCCCGCCTCCTGCATCGCGGTAAGCAGCGCCTTGCGTGCCTTCTCCGCCGCGCTCTTAGCGGCGTTTGCCGCTTTGTTGTTAGTGTAGAAGTCCCTCGCCAGGCGCATAATGTCTAGCGAAACTTCAGGCTTCCCTGCTATCCCGGTAACGGGTGCCCGTCTGCGTGCTGGCGCAGGCTGTGCGACAGGTGAGGATGTAGTGCGTGCCATAGTGCTTGTAGTGTTAGTGGTTATGTTTCGGTTGGGTGCGTCTCCGCACTGCTACCATTGCACCGTGTATTGGATTTGCAAGTGTTATTGCGAATTATTTTATGCCTTTGAGATTTGCAAGCCGTGCATTTTTAGACCGCCACCCAGGGCGGGCGGACGGGCTGAATGTCGGGCTGCTCCTCCATCTCTGCTAGCGACTTTCCAACCGATACATCTGCCACAACCGGAACTTTCAATGTTAGGCCGAACTTCTCCTTCAGCGGCTGGTTCTGCATACACCACCGCAGCCATTGCGCGGCATCGGTCGCTACCTCTTCTCTAGCCAGCACAACGGTAGCGTCGTGGATGAACCCTAGCACTCGCATCTGGTCCGGGTCGCATCCGTTAGCGAACAGGGTCGCGCCCATAAGCCCTAGGTCGGATGCGAATCCTTGGACAGGCGAGTTAATTCCCTGCCGTTCTGCTTCCTTCCGTGTGCCTTCTTCTACGCTGTCGATGTCGGGCAGTCTGCGAAGTGCCCCGTGCAGTGACCTAACGTATTTGTGCTTGGCGACAAATGCCCGCATGTTATCGTGGTACTTTGTCAGGCCGGGGTATAACGTAAAGTAGGTTTCCCTGGCTCTTTCTGCCTGTCGGTCTGTAACGGTCACGCCGTAGGAGGTCTTGGCGTAGCTAACAAACTTCCTCCACCACATGCCGTACAAGAAGCCGAAGTTAACCGCCTTAGCCATTTGCCTTAACTCTTTCTGCTTGGGCTTACCTGCCGCTTTCCACTGGGCGTCTGTCATTCCTGCTACCCGCTGCGCCGTCATGGCGTGAATGTCGCCGCCCTCTGCGTACACCTTAATCATGTTAGTCTCGTTAGCCTGGCAGGCGGCGATCCGAAGCTCTGCCTGGCTCAAGTCGCACTCTACGAACACCCACCCAGGAGGAGCTTTGAATATCTTGCGGAAGGCCATAGCTTCTTCGCCTCGCTTTGGGATGTTCTGTAGGTTAGGCTCTCGGCAGTTGCTGCGTCCGGTGACTGCTACGTCTAAGCCGAAAGACGGGTGGAGTGCGTCAGGGTCTATGTTCTCTAGATACCACCAGAAACCTTTCGCCGCCTCTTCGTTCAGTTCAAACACCCTAGCCTTGTCGATCCCGTAGGTTGTGCCTCGGTAGGAGAAAACTGTGCTAGGAGTTACTGCGGTGACCGCGTCTCCGAATCCGCTATCGCGTACCCTCCTCGGCCCTTCGGGTATAGCTATGTTGGACGCGGCGAACGCTTCCACGATGCGCTTGCCGTAGCCGCCTGACTTCAGGCGTGGGACTTCTACCCACTGCTCGGAAGACTCCCGGCCCATAAAACTCTTAATGAGCGTGGCGATGGTCGAGTACTCCATGTACTTCGCCACCCACGGAATGTGAGAGAAATACGGCAGATGGTCCTTCTTGCTAGTGCTTTCAAGTTGCTCATCTACGGCTAGCTTCCGCGTCTTCTTCGTAGCTACGATGGACTCAAGAAACATGCCGTCCTGTGCGAACAGAATATCCCTAACGAAATCGGCCCGCGAAAACTTCAACCCTTTGTCGGCGTGCCTGCGTAGAACTCCAGGCCATTTCTGCGCCGCTTCTTCTAGCAGCTCTTTCTCCATGCTGGCGCACCGTGTAGTCAGCGACTGCCCTAGCGCTTTAAGCTCTGCCTTGTCTACCGGAAGCCCGTAGCGTTCGGCATGGTTGAAAAAGACGTGCTTGATAGCTGGCATTTTCACTTCGGTGTAGACCGCGTAGTTGCGAGGATCTTTCTTGGCTTCGGCAATCAGCACCTTTGCTAGTCTCAACCCAGCGTCTACGTCTCCGCAGCCGTAACGGATCATCTTGTCATGCGGGACCAGATCCATGCGGGACTTGCCGACGTGTACCGGGTCCGCGTTGAAGGCGTCCGCGTAGCCTGCTAGGGCAGGAACCCATCGGCGGGTGCATTCGTCGAGATTCTTCTGGCGCATGTTCTCGTCTACCGTATGTGCTAGCTGGAGCGTGTCGTGACGCCAGTCTGCTATCTCAATTCCGTACTGCCGGAAATGGTGTGCGTCGAACTTAAGGTTGTGCCCGCACACCGCCACGTTAGGGTTTTCCAGCAACTCTTTGACCTGACGCTGTAGTCGGAGGAGTGTGCGGCTTGTGAGCTTAGGTAGGTGTCTAGAGCTTTCTCCTCGCAGCGCATCGTTGTTCCAGTACTCTAGATTGAACGGGACGATGATAGCCTTGCCTTCTTCGGCGCAAAGCTGAACTGTTAGGATCGCTCTCTGGTTAAACCACTTGTAGCCTAGCGTTTCTGTATCGACTACGAGCGCTCTTGGCTGGGAGGCTACTAACTCTTCGATGTCTACAGACCACTGGTAGTCCAGAGCGCTTGCTTGTGTAGCTTCCTGCATCTCCCAGCCGCACTCTGCTAGCGTGATGACCTGCTTCAGGTCCGACTCTACGATAGGCGCGATCTGCGGACGGATAAACAGATTAGCCATACTTTGGATAGGCATCACCGGGCGCGTCCCCGTCCTGTCGAACGTGTGGAACGATCCGCGTGCTGTCGTGATCTTCATCGCTTTGCCTGCTGCCTGCCGCAGCGCCTTTGTCCCTAGCGTAACAACGCACCGAGCAGATGGGAACATTGCGACCGCCGCCGCAAACTCGCTAGCGTATTCCTCAAGATGCTGCGCTATGAGCTTTTCGTTTTCCGAGATTGCTTCCGGTATAGGAGCGCATGGGGTAACGAACGCGACACCCTCTGCCGCCGCATCGCCTAGCATCTCAAGCAGCCGTGCCTTTTGTTTTTCCGGCATGCAGACCTGCGCCGTCTGGCTTGCTACGGAAGGCGCGTCTGTGATAATGAGCAGCTTCGGAGTATCTGAGTCACTCTGCACTAGCAGTTGTCCGACTTGAGTTGTTTTCATAATTTGCAAGGTTTGCAGTTGTTGCTAGGGTTATACCATCCACTCGTTGCTGTTGTTGTCTTCCTCTTCCTCTTCCGCCGGGAGTTCATCGAATCTGATAGGCGTGAAGGATCGGCCTATGCCGATAACAGGTTGATCGCCTTCCCGGTTCTTCAGCATCTCTGCGATGATCTTGGAATGTGAGTGGGGCGGCGGTGCCGGGCGCAGGCCGACCACTACGCTAGCATCTTGCGGGATAGAGTCGGTGCCGCCGATATTGTCTAGCGACATAGCCTTGCTCGACGCGCCGGACTGGTTCCGGTTAAACTGTACTGTAGAGATCACTGGGATATTTCGAGAGAGTGCCATGCGCTTTATGTCCCTAACGACATCGGATAGCGCCTCCCACTTCTTAACGTGTTCTGCGCCATTGCTGCGGAGCAGGTAGAGCGCGTCAATGCAGACTACTTCCGGGCCTACGTCGTCGATGATGGAAATGATGCCGTCCGTATCCTTGCTGAAGTCACCGCTAACAAGATGGATCGGTGCGTGGTTTCCGAGGTCTGCTGCTGCTGCCCGCAGGCGTTCGGTCTCATGCCAGTCCGTTGTCCCTGTCCGCATATCGTTGGGGTTTACTCCGGTCATAAGCCCTAGCCATCTGCGTACAATCTGATCCAGCCCCATCTCCATCGAAACGAACAGTACTGATTTGCCTAGCAAGTGATTGGCGTGGGCTACACTCAGGAGCGTCCAGGACTTACCCGTGCCCGGTCTACCTACGATGAATCCTAGCTCTCCTCCGCCTAGTCCGTGCGTGGCTGCGTCAAACGTAGGCCAGCACAAGGATGCTCCGAAAAGCCCGACGTGAGTGCGTGCAGCCTCGATGTTAGCCAGGACGGTCTGCGCGTGCTGCTCCATTGTGACTGATGCGTTAGCGTTCTGCGCATGGTTTACTCCAGCCAGCATCTCGCGGAGGAGCGCCTGGATGCTGTCGATGTCGCGCGACTGCATCGACATTGTTAGAGCGCTCATGCGGTCCCTGACAGAATTGTACGCCGCTCGCTGCGCGATGCGCCCTAGCAGAGCCTCGGGCGGCTGCTCGCTAGGAAACTCGTCCAGGCTTTTACGGTTCTGCGCGAACGCTTCAAGGTTAGGAAATACCGTGTAGGACGTAAGGTAGGCCCTAGCAAAGTCTGCGAACGGAAGCTCCTGTTCAGTAAAGTGCGTCCGAGGTGCGCGACGGAAGACGGCGGCGGACTGCCGCTGTGCGCAGGCGTAAAGGAATAGTAGTCCGGCGCTCATTGTGGTGCTTGGATAGTGAACCCTGAGAGCGTTGTGAGGAATGAGGCTGGCCACCAGCTTGATCCTGCTAGCGGAGTCGCGCCCTGAGTCAGCAGAGCCTTCCCGCTTAGGAGCCAGCGGCGAAGGAACCATTCTAGCGAATAGGCTGCTTTCTCGTCTACTGGTAGACGCGCCTGCTGTCCGGTAAATCCTGGAATCACTAGCGCATGTCTGTCTCTAACGGCGTCCGACCATTCGACGCCCGCTCCAGCAATCATGCGGCAAGCGCTAGGGAGTGGGATGACGGCTGTAGCTATGCCTTTCGAGACTAGCGCTCTCGCAGCGATGAACACTTTGTCGATGTTAGGGACTCCGTCTCCTGCCATGTGGAGGAATCCGCCTTTCTTGAACTGCGACGCCGCATCCGGTAGCCACTGCGACCAGCGCTCGGCATCAGCGCATCCGCAGTTCGACATTGTCAGCTTCATATTGTGGTATCTGCTAGGGATGTACGACGCTAGGAAAGCATCGCTCATCTGCTTGTTTTCGGTTGGGTCTTTTTCGTTCACGGTGTGTGTGTCGGGTTATATGTTAGTCTGGGAGTGAGTCAAAATCTGGCAAGCTGTCCGGGGCGGTCTGCGTAGCACTATGCTTCGCGGACGACAAGCGGGACCATCGGCGTTTCGCGGCATCCGCATCGCGCTGCCGCTGCTGTGCGGTGGTTAGCGTATTCGCTGCCTGTACCGCCTCCCGCGCTGCCTTGCGGGTCTCCTTCGCCTGTACCGTCTGGGCGTGCTGCGCGTCAACGTGCGCCTCTGCTGCCGCCTTCGTCATGCCCTTCCGCAGCATGAGCGTCCTAACCTCACGGTCCCTGAGAGGTAGCGCCGCTAGCCGCTCGTACTCATCGCGGGCTGCGAAGGCTGCTTCAAACTTGTCAGAGAACTTGACTGTGAACCTAACAGAAGGCACAGATGGCGGAGTGTTCTGCATCCAGTGGAAAAGCTCTGCCCGCAGGATTAGCCAGTGTTCGGAGAGCCAGCGGACAAACGTGCGAGCCTTTGCTGCGTCCCTGCCGAAGGCGCGGACTAGGAAGCGGCGGAGGATAGCAGAGTCGGACTGTGTAAGCGATAGCTGGGTAGAGTCCGGGTGGAACTCGACACAGGCGTCCATCCATAGCGTGCAGCAGCCTTGCGGTGTTAAGGCGTCCTGCTTCACCTTCCGGCGGGAGGAGGTGTGCGCCATGGTTGCGTTTGCTAGGGTTTGCAATTCTTGCATTCTCGCTTCCATATCAAACTCATCCTTGTCCGTCGAAGACGGGCAGGGTGTTTTTGGTACATTTCTCTTAATGCTTTTGGTACAGTTAAGGGTAAAAGTATTTTTTACCTTTTTGGGCACTTGGGTATAAGATTCTTTTACCCCTTGAGGGTTACTAACACGTTTTGGAACTGGCAGTTTCATCGGATTCTCCGGGTTGTATTCGTAGTTGAGTGCGTATGCGTAGCGGTTCCTTACGGCCCGCTTCCGTACTAGACCCTGCTCGCAGAGGCTAGCTAGGGCTGCTGAGACCGTAGGCTGGCTGAGTCCTAGACCTGGAGCATAGCAAGCGCCGTCCTTACCGGACACCCCGTCGATGAAGTGTCGAAGTGTTATCACCTCCCACTCCTTACCCCACGCTGCCGTCCGGTCGAAGATGAAAGCCGCGACCATGAACTGGGATACTGTTAGGGCAGGACGCCACACGCGCATAAGAACCTTCCACCACTCGCGGAATTCTAGCGGGTTTTTCAGCGCACCGTCTCCCCAATCTTCCGACAGGTTTTTGTTGACACGCTGGCGTGGTATGATAGACTTCGGCATTGCTTGCTAGTCTCTTGGTTGGGTCTGCTTCGCAATTCTAGCCCGGTCTCGCACGTCCCATGCGCGACCGGGCTTTGTTTTGCCTAGCGCCTCCACCTCCTAGCCAGTGCGTCTACGAGCCGCCGGATCGGGCTAGGCTTAGGGCACTCAATCCACCGCTCGCCTCGCGCTGCTGCGGCGTTTACTACGTCTACCTCGTCCGCTACCGCCTCCTGATATTCCCGGTAGTATGCCACAGGCGACGAGTCCTGCTCGGCCCTGGCAGACACTACGCCGTAGGCTTTAAGGTGCGCCTTGCGGAGCTTGCGGCGAGCTAGCGGCCCACGCCGGAACTGGATGAACCACCGCTGCTCCCGGTAGTCCCATTTGATTTCGCTAACACGATCAGTCTGCGTATCGCCTAGCTGCTTGAAGTCGATACCGCCGGAGATTTGCAAGCCGTGCAATCCACCATCTGGAGATATGCGAAGGACTTGCAGCCTGTTAGGCGTCTGAGTTGGGAGGGTAGGAGAGTTCATGTTAGTATCCGGTAGTGGTTGCGCCGCCTGTCGCCGGGATGCAAGCCTCGGGCTTGTCCTCGTAGCCTACTGTGGTTCCGCCGCTGAGACCCTCTTCGATAGCACGGGTGGCGTCTTTGCAGGAGGCGTCGGTGAAGCCTTCGGCTTCGATCTTTACCGCCCCGTCAGGGCGAATCTTAATTGTAATCGACTTCATTCTAGTAGTTCGTTAGTAGTTCGTTAGTAGTTCAGACCATTGCCTTAATTGTTATGCTGCCGTCCGGTTCGGTGATGTAGTCGCTAATCATGAAGCCTTGCGACTCGGCTAGCTCTACTGCTGCGGCGGCGCTGTAGCTAACAAGGAGCTTGCCTATAGGCGACTCCGGGTTGCCTAGCAGCTTGCGGAGATGCGTGGAGCCGCCTGCGTGGTACGGCGTAGCTCCGGGGTGGGCGTCGTACTTTGCTAGGTATCCGCCTTTGTTATCGGAGACCAGCCCGATGTCGAAGTAGCAGTCGGGAAGCCTGACAACGTAGTCGCAGACTTCGGAAGGACGCCCCTCGCGGCGTAGCTGGTCCGGGTAGTACATACGAGGCGCGGCGTTAGCTTCGAGAGAAGCCTTGATGCCTTGTTCGGCTAGCTTGCGCAGTGCGCTCTGCAAGGCGGAGATAGAACGGATAGGGACTTGATTGACTGTGCTAGTGTGTGACATATATTTCTGGTACGAGTTACTTTAATACAAGGGATTGAATTTGCAAGTGTTAGTTTACCCCAATTTGTCGGCGGCGCTTTGTAGGCAGAGCCACTAGAACGGCAGCGGGTCCGGCTACCGTAGGCACTCCAGGCTGTGCAGCAGGCTGGGCCGTAGGCGCTATCGTTACCTCGGTAGAGGCAGGCGCTAGGACCGTCTCGGAGAAGACGTAGTCGCACACGTCGTCGCGGTAGAGCTTGCGGTATTCTTCGCGCTGCGGCGTAACTCCTAGCGCCTCTGCCTGCTCTACGGTAAGCCGCTCCAGCGGCCCGGAGATACTAGCGTGGTCTGTCACGCAATCGACAGAACGGAGCATCCTGACTTTAACGTCCAGCAGTGCCGCGCCATCCCGTACAAGGTAGTACCTGTTGGCGGTGATCTTAGAGATGCCTGCGCTAGATCCATTCGGAGACCAGTTGCTAGTCGTCTGCCCCATAACTTTGATAATCGTTCCGTTAGGGACGGTGTAGCTGCTAGCCTGCATATAGCCGTAGACCGTCATGTCCTGCGGCACACGCTGCTCGCCTGCGTGCATACGCTTGGCGACCGATGGGCGCTTCGCCTGGTAGCCTCGGCGCTGGATGTGTCGTGCAGTCTCGCCCGAGGCGGTGTAGATGTTGACCTCTTTCATAGACGGGTCTGTGGGCGCGTGGAATACTAGCACTCTCGCAGATGACCGGGCCAGGTTTACGCTTCCTACGTCTAGTGAGATTATTGGCATATTGTTAGGTGGTTGGGTCTGGTTCGTGTTCTGTTAGTTCATATTTCGGCGGCGGGCTGGGCCGGAGGCGTCGGCTTGCGTAGCGGCTGGCGCTTTGCGAGCAGGCTTGGACGGGTCGGGAGAAGAGGCGGGCACCGCGTTCTTGCTAGCCCACGCTTCCATCGCAGCGAAGTCTTCCGCGAAGGACTGGGAGAGCGGTTTGATAGTTTGCAATTCTTGCAAAATTGTCGCTCCGCTCACAGGTGCCCCTTTACGGAAGGCGGTGCTGACCGCACGTTGAACCGCGCTCTCAAGCTCCGCGCCGACGTAGCCAGAAGACTCTGCTGCTGCGGCTTGCAGGTCTTTGATCTTGCTAGGATCTTGCTTGGCTTTTCGCAGGTGGATGCGGAGGATTTCCAGACGCTCGACTGTGTTAGGCGGGTTGACCCCGAAGACTTCGTCGATCCGGCCTTTGCGGACGAGAGCAGAGTCGATGCCCTCGGCGCGGTTAGCAGCGAAGCAGAAGAACGCGCCAGTTTCGTTAGTCTGCATGAAGTCCAGCAGCGTTCCGATCATGCGCCGAGTAATGCCGCCGTCGCCGCCGACCGTGTTCATGCCCATGGTCCGGTCGATCTCGTCGGCAAACACAACGCACTCACCTAGCGCTTCGATGTCCTTGCACAGACGGCGGACGTTAGCCTCGGTCTGCCCTACGATACCGCCGAAGAGAGCGCCGATGTGGATTTTGATAGCAGGGATGCGGAAGATTGCGCCGAAGGTAGACGCTGTCAGGCTTTTACCTGTACCAGGAGGGCCGATAAGGGTGACGCCTCGCGGACGCTTTACCCCGAACGCTAGCGCTTCCGGCGTGCGGTCAACCGCCCGCGCCTGCGCCCACTCCTTTAGCAGGTCCAGCCCGCCGACGTTCTCCAGAGCCACTTCTGGCATAATCTCCAGCAGGCCAGACGCCTTGATCGTGTCCGCCTTCGCCGCCATCACCCGGCGGTTGAAGGATGTAAATGGTATGTTAGGGATCTGGTCGCGGAAGTCGATCAAGGTAGCACATACCGCCGTCTCTGCTTCCAGGCAGGTCAGCCCTCCCGCCGACACCGCCAGCTGGCGCATCTCGTCCGCAGGGTAGGTCTGGGGCGTTCCGCGCCGCTGCTCTGCGTCGTCTGCGAATACCTTAGCGATAAGGGTCTCAAGCTCTGCTGTGTCAGGGAGTGCCATGTCGATGACTGGAATGTCGTGGGACAGTTCCTCGGGCACGTTAAAGGTTTCGGGGACCGAGAGTATGATGCGCTGGCCGGACCTAGCAGGAAGCTCCCACGCATAGTACCGCAGCAGGCTAACAATTTCCGGGTTGGGCTGCGCTCCGAGAAAAGCGTGCAGGTCCGAGAACATGCACACCGTGCGAGGGTCCATAGGTGCTGGGGACGTAACCGCGCTAACGTCTAGCACTGCTTTCAGCGCCTTGACTACGCCCGCCTCCTCCCGCTTGAAACTGCCCGTGGCGTGGTCTGCGATGCGCCAGTTCCTAGCCAAGTCCCAGCACCGGAAAGGGCGGGCACCTTGCGGGGAGCGAGCGCAGTATTCGTGCAGAGCCTGCTCGACTCTGTTAGGCTCGCGAGACCGGATCACCATAACGCCTACGGCGGAGGAGTCGTAGCGTGTAAAGGCGGCGAGGAAGTCGGAAATGGATTTGTGTTCGTCTTGCATGTGTTAGTATGGTTGGGGTGTGGGTCTACTTTACACCCGGCAAAAGATTTGCAAGCAGAGACTCAAAGAATTTTCAGAGATTGCAATTTGCAAAGATTTGCAAAGTTACGGCCTGGAAATTTGCAAGCCGTGCATTTCTCAGACCGACCCTCTACGCCTTACGAAGCGCCCAGAATAGCCCGATTTCGCTGCTATCCTCTCGGAAATCCAAGGTGTAGTCCTTGCCCAGCATATCCGTTAGGCGCTCTACTCCGCATGCCCCGTGATACTCCCCGAAGATCAGCTTTGGAAGATTCTCCAGCGTGTGCAAGGCAGCTAGCACCTCCCACTCCCCTCCTTCGCAGTCAGTTTTGATAACGTCGATAGGGCCGTCACTTTCGTCTAGCCACACAGCAGGTACAGTCCGGCGTGATGTTCCTAGGCAGTGATTGCAGCCAGGGTCAGACTGCGGTTTGGAGTACGGAAGCCATCGCTCGCTAGGGTGTACAGCCGCAGGAACGATCTTAGCGCTAGGGTTGTTGAGCCATAACAACTGCTGCGCATCGACGTTAGGCTCGTATATAACTTGCGTAGCATCCGGCCATATACGGTGCATCGCCCACGACGCAAGACCTATGAAACCCCCAATGTCTACTATCTTCCTAGGGCGCAAGTCTAGCTCTAGGAGCTTAGTGCGGAATCTGTAGGTGTCAGAAGATAGCAAGTCTCTAAGGTTGTACCTGTGCCAGTAGTGATCTCCGATCCAGCAGGTGTCAACCCATCCACTAGGCACTACCCGCCGCTGTAGGGTGGTAGTTAGGGGCGACTCCCGCAAACACTCTACCGCAGCCTGACTGATCGACTCGCCCTCATAGACACTGATCTCGTTTTCCCTGAAGAACCTGCTAGTGTCGAAGCGGTCTTCTCTAGGTGCTTCCCTGACGATAGGTTTTCCGAGCCCTACGGCGATAGCGTGGAGCGCCGTCTGATTCCCGAAGAATGCTTTGCAGCCTGCAATTATGTTAGCAGCTTCAAGAAAGTTAGCGGTTGGCACCCAAGGAATGTGACCGAACTGGGCTGTGAAAGCCTCATGCTCTTCTTGCAGCCCTAGGAAGATAGCGTCGTGACCGTAAAGCTCTACTAGCTTATGCCAGTGTGCATCTTCTCCGCGTGCGCGTGCAGTCCTCACAAAAACATACCCAACACCAGACGCAGGGCAAGGAGCAATCAGCCACGGACGCTCTAGCAGTCGAACGTCCCAGCCTATGCCTCGCGTACCCCCATGGGCGGATATAAGGTTAGGGTAATCCCGCAAGTGATCCCTCCACCCGTCTAAGGAGGAGCCACACGGTGCCGGAGACCATAGCACTTCTCCGATGTATGGCTGGGCCTCTAGCAGAGGAGCAATAACCGAAGCGTGCGCCTCTGTCATAGGCATGACAGTTCTGTAAGGATCGCACGACAGAATGAACCGATCCGCGCCGCCTACTGCTTTGACGGTTGCTAGCGAAAAGATCGTGTCGCCATAGTCCCCTGAGTGCGAAAAGTCAGGCGGAGTTCCTACAGGGTAGTATCGTTTCATATCCAAGTCTGGCGGTCGTTGGTTTTTCCGCTAATGTTAGAGCTTCCTGCTTCCTGCCCGCAAATCCAGCGGCGAGGGCAGTAGACCTTCCAGTCGCGCCGTTGGTGGGCTAGCTCTAGCTGGTGATCGACGTGCTTGTTAGTGCCTGCGTAGTCAGGGGCGTGGCAGATGTGCCGGTAGAATTGATGGAAAGTCCTAGCATGAAGCGCATAGGCGTGCGTCCGGTTGACTGACCTTCCTACGATAACGTGCGGCGACTCGGTCTCTTCAAAGTCCTGACGGTGCTGCCCGCCAAGGTATATCTGCCCCCAGTCGTTAGGCACGTTGTCCATGAATCGGTTGAGGTCTTCTAGCGCATTGTCCAGAAAGAACACGTCGTCTTCCAGCACCAGGATGCTGCCTAGCGCTAGCTGATACCGCTCGTCTCTGATGTGAAGGGCATCCTCTACAATTCTTTGGTGTGACCGCATGCAACCCCACGCGCCCGCGCCCGACTGCCAGCAGGCAGGGTGTGAAGTCCAGTCGCCTATCACTGCATTAACTACCTCAAACCGATCCCAGTCCTTCACCATCCTGGACGACATGAGATGCTCTAGCACCTGTGTTCGCCTGTCCGGCCTATGAGCGCAATTGATGAGATAGACTCTGTCGAACAACTCTGTTAGTGTCTTCATGGGTCTACTGCTTCGCCACCGCCTTCTTCGCCACCGCCTTCTTCGCCACCGCCGCCTGAACCGCTAGGCAGGGGTGCAGAGCTTGATCCGCCAGAAGAGTAGACGGAACTGCTAGACTCCGACACCGAGGTGCTAGTCTTTGCAGACCCGCTGGAAGACGAGGGGGAGGATGAGGAGGATGATGTCATTCGCGTGGGTAGGCAGAGTTGATAAATGCTTCGTTAGCTTCAAACTGTTGGGCAGAGCGCGACGGGAATCGCATCCCGACAAATCCTTTCCGAATAGCCGTCAGTCGCACGCACACCTTTGCAGGTCTCCTGCCGAATCGGTAGCACTCGACAATCAGTTCGCCGCGAACCACCCTAGCGCATCGCACTGGACCAGTATCTCCTGACGCACTACACACTTCGACAGTATCGTACTCGCAGACTGCCATGAAGCGAGGATCGACAGGCACCCGCGAAATCCGACCCTTGATCTTTAGCGTCATCACGTCATCGAACCTAACATCAGGCATCTCATGCGCGAAGAGGGCAGCGTAGCCTGACGCGAGCCACGGTGCAGGCACGATAGCAGTGGACTTGTCAGAGCCGAGCGATGCAGAGCTAGTGCTGGAGCCGGACGAAGAAGAGCTAGAGCCCGGGTCTATCTTGATCCCTGTTAGTGCAGGTGCAGCAATGACCCCTGTATGCCGCTGCTGTAGCCACAGAACGTCAGCGCCTGCCTCGTCTTTGACCGTGATGAACTCCGCTAGTAAAACGTGTCCGGTAGTTTCGGTGTTCACTGGAGCGGACGTAGTCGATATGATAGAGCCGCCCGTTGGTGTGTAGTAGTTGACCGTGATGCCGTTGATAGTCCTGCTAGCTTTAGAGAAATTGATCTGTGCGTAGACGCTGTGGCTAGCGGATACTGTAACGGATGCCCCGCCGATACCTACTTCCCGCAGCGAAGCAAACGGGATGCCTGTGACGGTAGCGCTAGCCCAGTCAGCGTAGGACACCCTGCCCGCAGAGAAATAGGCAGTGGTTGCGCCTGTCATCGCACCCGCAAACCCTAGCTTCCAGTCTAGCGTAGCCGCCTGCGGGCTATCTTCGTACACTTCCACGCTAACAATCTTCACGGCTGCGCCCGACGCTACAAGCTCAAACTTGTTGAGCGCCACTAGCATCTCGCCGTCCTGTGCGGTTGGCGCTGTACCGTTTGCAAGGAATGCAACTTCAGCCCGCAGGGCCGACACACGAAGCCAGGAAATGTAAGTACCCGGCGCTAGCACTTTGTAGGGCGCGGGCGTAGCACTCAGCTTCGTATAGGTAGTAGACGGGTCGCCCTCATGCACCATAACGACAGAGCGCTCTATGCTGTGCGATCTCTGGCTAGTCGCGCCTACCGGGCGCTGCCGCAGCCATTGCGATTGACCGTCCGTTAGGCTGACGCCGAACACGCCGCCTCGGTCTACGACGTAAGGGAAGAGGGAGCGGCGGGCATCAAGCGCCTCCTGCGCTAGCTCAATCACTACCATACTGCCTTCACGGCGAAGGCGAATGCCCGGTCCTTCCGAGACGCCTAGGCTGTTAGCGCCGACCTTGTTTACCTCCGCCGCAATCCGATTGAGCGCCGCAGCCAGTTCCGGCTGACCTGTGATTTTGAAGGTTCCTAGTGCCATGGCGTTAGTAAATGTCGGCGTCCCATCCAGCCCTACCTGACAGCTTCCAGCTTTCATGCAAGCGAAGACCGTTGCCGACGGTCTCCATCCGAGCAGTAGACTTGAGCCATGTGCGCGTGCCTACGTTAGGGAGGAGGTACGAAGCTGGCGGTGTGTCGATCTTGCCTAGAGATGCTAGGTTGATGCCTTGCGTTATCTTCGTGCGGTCAGGGATGGTGCGAACGCGGGTGTAGACTAGCCCTGGGCTATAGTAGGACTTGATTCCGGCCTTGGGGTTAGGCGCTCCAGAGATGAGCGGTCGGAAGCCTAGGAACTCTCCTGTCTTTTTGTCGAACTCGGCACCATTCTTCCACGTTGCAGGATCGGCAGGCTTGCCAGCAAACTCCGGGAAGTCAGGGTGCGTCTCAATAGGCTCGCTGTCTGTGGCTCCTTCCAGCGTGTACGTTACAAGCTCACCGTCCTCGCCTGTAGCCTGCTCCGGCATACCCGGCCCATTGCTGCCGGGAGAAGGCTCTGGATCGACTCCTTCAAAATTCACGCTAACAGTCGCCAGGTAGCCTTCGATCCTCCTGATGGTAGCCTTCTTCCGCATAAGCCAGGAAAATTCTGGATGCACTTTGAGCGCCCTGACTAGCCTAATGGCATCGTCGTACTTGCAGGTGTACTCAAGCACGGCGCTGCCTACTCCGCTGTCGTCGATCTCTATGCTATGGTCAACGCCTTCGACTAGCGTTGCCAGGGAGCTACCAATGTAGAGGATTCTGCTAGTGTCTGCCATAATGTTATCAGGTTGAAGTCACGCGGAGAACTGACGTATTGCTAGTATTTTTCGAGATGCGTTCAAGCTCGGAAAGGATAGCCCTGTCCAGAGTGCCGCCTGCGGATGCAGGAGACGTGCCGCCTAGCAGAGTATTAGTCTTTGCCGAGTTCTCGTTGATAGACTGCAAAGTCGTTAGCTGCTGGCGCTGAACTTCCGCAGGGTCTTGCTTGCCCGCAAAGAATCCGCCGCCACCGCCCATGCTCTGCAAAGAGTCCGCCACGCCTTGAAAGCTAGGCCCGTTCTTAGCTTTATCGGCACGGGCATTTACTAGCCGTTCTGCAAGCGATGCTGCTTCGATGTCGCTAACGCCTGTAGCTTCGATGATAGAACGCTTCTCGCGTAGCAGGTCGATCTCGCGCTGTATCCGGTCAGCCGCAGTAGTGTCGCCCGCAGCCTCGGCTTCTGCCGCTGCGATGCTGCGCATAATATCCTCCTTAGACTGCGCCTGCTTCTTTTCCTTGTCCATCTGCTCGGAACTTTTCAGAGCTTGGCTAGGGTTCCACTTGGTAGGGTCGAACTTGAAGAAAGATGATAGTCCGGCGGCTGGCCTGATGTCCTTCTGCGCATTCTTTGCCCACATCGCAGCCTCCGCGTTGCGCTTGTTCTCGTAGAAGATTCCACCGAGCGCATCCTTAAGAAGGTTAGCGTCTACAGCTAGCTCGGCGTAGTATGATTTGGTTTTACCGCTGGCACCTTCAATGCCTTCGGCCCTCGTTCTCTCTAGCACTTTCTGGAATTGCTCAAGAGCCTCTGTGCTTTTACGCATTTCCTCTTCAGTCTTCGATTCCAGAATAGTCTTGTTAATCGCAACGAACTGCTCGCGCAGGGCGCGGAGATTAACGACCGCACCTCCGTCGCTATTATTGCTCATTGCCGATATTGCAGAACCCATAAGACCTACCATTTGCGTAAGCCCGTCCACTGCGGATTTGATAGGACCGCCAGCCATAGACCCTATGCGAACCTGAAGGTCGTCTACGGCATTGCCTAGCTTTTTCGCACTGCCTGCCGCAGTATCACCGATAGCTTGCTCAAACCTAGCGCCAGCGCCCGCTGCGCTTTCCATCTTAGCCTGCATAGCCCCGAAGCTGCTAGCGTTTGCGGCTAGGATAGAAGAGATGTCAAGGTTTTCCGCTCCGAAGAGTTTTACTAGCGTGCTTTGGTCAAGCCGCGCTAGCTTTTTCATGATGTCTTCAACCGAGTTTAAGCTAGGCGATAGCTCATACGCGGCCACGCCTGCGCTAGCCATAGCCTCTTCCGCGTCCTTGGTAGGCGCTACCAGCCTAGCAAATATTGCGCCTAGACCGCGACCAGCCATGCCGCCCCTGACACCGTTGTTTGCCAAGATTGCCAGTGCCGCCGACACTGTCTCAATCGGGATTTTCATCGCGGACGCAACAGGCGCAATGAACTTCATGGACTCACCCATGTCGTCGATGGAAGCAGGCGATGCGTTAGCGGCTGCCGTTAGCGTGTCGATAATCCGTGTCGTGTCTTTTGCGCCTAGCTGAAACGCCGACATAGAGGCGACCATAATTTCGGCAGCACGGCCCATCTGAATTTCTCCCGCCGCCGCTAGGCGAAGCGTAGCTGTTAGCGAGCCAGCAGCCTGCTCGGCGCTCATACCTGCCGCTACTAGCTCCCGCAGTCCTCCCGCCTTTTCGATAGAGTTGAAGGCGTTACTTCCTGACAGAGCGGCTTCCCTAAGAGTATTGAATGCGGCGGACGTTTTGTCGATCTCACCTACCGCAGCGACTCCAGCCATAGCCTGCTCAAAGTCCATAGCGTCCTTGATCGTGTCCCGCATAACCGCGCCAGTCGCCGCAAGCACAGCCGCAGGAGCGGCGAATCTTCCTAGCATCGACAGATTTAGCATGCCGCCTCCACCCGCGCCGCCACCCGCGTCAGCGACGCTAGCGCTACCGCCGCTCATGACCGCAGTGCGGTGCCGAGACGTTACGCTCTGCTGCGAGCGCTTAGATACGGAATTGATAGCAGTAGACGCTCTGTTAGCATTAGCGGCGACAAGGGCTAGAGAGGACGCCATCGTCGCCAGCACCTGCTCTATCCCTGCTAGCTTACTCGCGGACGAGGCTAGCTGACTTGCAGAGTTTGAGCTAGCCAGCAGCTTCTTGTCAAGATCCCCGGTCGCTGTAGCCATCGCGTTCATCCGCTTGACGATAGCTTCAGAAGGTAGGCTTTTTTCCAGCCGGGTGAACATCGACATGACCCGCGAAGTACGGCCCTCCAGCCTAGCCAATCCCATGTCGATCTGCTTCAACCCGGCCAAAGCATTGCTAGGGTCGGAGAGGAAGTCAATTCCTACATTGGATTGGGTAGTACTCATGTTAGTGCAGGTGTCGGCAGATTAGTCCTTGAGTGGCGAAGTGACAGTGTTCGTAACTGAATGCAGTAGCTAGCGATATGTCGTGTAGAATTTGATCCGGCAGAAGCCCACTAACCGCCCGCACTGAAACAATCAGTCTGATTGGCCAGGGGGCGTGCAGTCGTTTCCCTCCGTGCGGGGTAGGCCCGGAGTAGCGGGAGCGCTAGCTAGAACGCGAGTGCGCCCGCCGTCCTGAAGGTACTGCGTCACTTCTGACACTAGCTCAAACACCGCAGGGCCGTAAGGGATGGACGCGGAGAACTCCTCGACCTGCTGCCTGTAGTCGGGCGCTTTCGAGACGGCTAGCGCTTCTCGGCTAGTAGGCAGGCTGCCGATAAATACGACCTCGCACGCAGCCAGCACGGTGTCTGCCACGTTATCGGCTTTCGCTGTGACTAGCGCATTGTTGCTGCGCATGAAGATCATCAGGTCGGACAGGGTCAGGCACCGGAGATTAAAGCCTGCGACAACCCATCCGCTTCCATCCAGACCCGCCGCCTCACCCTCACCGATAACCAGTTTCGCAGCCTCCTCATCCGGCAGCGCGGGAGACGCGCCGCCGCCTAGCACTGCGTCCAGTTGCTTGTCTTCTTCGCTGTACGCTGCGGCAGGCTGTGCTGTTGCTCTCTTAGGTCTCATTCTTGTGGGGTGGTGGTGGGTAATTGTGTTTCCGGCGTATGCACTAGCCGTTCAAGTGCGGAGGGTACAGGCTCGGCAGTCGCAGGCTTCATCCCTCGGCGCAAAGCCGCGATGTGCTTGCGAGATCCTTCTGTTAGCCAGAGGTGCGTCTTGACTCCCTGCTGGTCGTGTACCGCCATAGGCACCACAGCCCGTTCTGACAGGTGCTTGCGTTCGATGTCTGCGAAGTTGATAATAGCGGCTAGCGCAAATGAGAGCGGGCAGACAGGGTTTTCCGCGACATAACGGAATGGGTCGCTAGACGCTACTAGCGCTTTCGATACGTCCACGATTCTCTCAGGATCGTGCGACTGGAAAATGAAGATCGCCTGCCTGTGTCCGCTAGCGTACTGGACAAGTTTTGCAGGTCTTGCAAGTGGCACCCCCACAGAGAGGAGTGCGGCGGCTAGCACCCGGTCTTTGACCACATAGGTGTTGCGGTTCTGTAGGTCCACGCCTTTGGCGCGAATAGCGTTAGTGTCTCTGGCCATAAAAGTTAGCCGGGGAATTAGCACCCGGCAGGGTTAGAACTCAGCCTGCGTTAGGCTCCGATAGCGTCCCAGCTCTTCAGCGAAACCACTGTCTGGATGTAGTCTTCATTGGAGAGGGTGACTTGGATCTTTGTGATGTAGAGCGTGCCGACGATCAGTTCACCGGAGAACACGGCAGCGTTAGCGAGGACCACAGTATCGCCCACGTCGTCGTTACTAGTGCCCGGTGCGCCGTAGCCAGTGATTTCCACTTCGTTGCCGCGATTGTAGAAGGCCGCGTTGCACACCTCTCCGCATCCGTTACGGATTTCCTTCAGGTCGCTACTGAGCGTGAAGGAGACGGACTGGGTTTTCAGGGACAGCTCTTCGTCAGGCACGCCCCACACGGGCGGACCAGAGCCGACATTTACAAGGTTAGCGCATGCCATAAGTTGTGAGTAGAGTCAGGGTTAGTGTCCCGAACTGAACCACATACCCGGCTCCATGTCAATACCCTGGCGGCTATTCCTCTGACGTGCATAGCCTGCGCTGCGCCCGGTACATGGACGGAACGCGAGCCGCTATGGTCAGGATGGTCTCGTAGTATATCTCTGACTCCACTTCCGGCAGCGTGGTATTGTAGACGATTGGCCAGGCAGAGGAACCGTCCAGCGTGGCGTCGGTCTTGCCGCTGTCGTCCATCTCTATCGCGTCCATTACTAGCGCAACCCAATCCTCGTGGCCTAGCTTAGAGCCTGCCACCGTAGGGTGCGGGTTGAGAGCGCCTGCCGCGATAGATGTTAGAATGGAAATCTGAATCTGCCTGACCGCCGTAGTAGGTGAGTCTTTCGCCCCTTGCTTCGGCATCGTAGGCCCTAGCGCTCCTGCGTAGTCACTGCGGGTTTCGGTAGTCAGTGTGCCTCGGTATCGGACGCATGGAAGCTCGCCCTCGCCGATGTCTTCAAATGCACTGCTTGCAAAAAGTACGCTCGCGCCGGAAGCCGAAGTCTTAACAGGCAGTTTCATTCCGGCTAGCATCCGCCCTGCGGCATGGTCGCGGGCTAGCCTTTTGAAGATGCAGGCTATAGGAGCGTTATAGACGGCGAATCGTGAGGTGTTAGGGATTGGTGTCTTCATTACATGGAAAGTACGGCTTGAATAAACTGGCGCATCGAGGCCCGAGCAGTCAGTCTCATAAAGGGCAGGGCGTCTCTAACGATCCACATAGGACGAATCCCGCGCACCCTTTTAGCAAAGACGAAGTCACGGCCTGCGCGAAACTTAGGCTTACGCTTCGCAGCCCTAGCCTCAATCAGCTCCTGCACTACGACCCTAGGGCCAGCCTGCGCGGCGCGTCTAGTTAGGGGTACGAATAGCCGCTTGGCGTTTTTAGGGCCGTGGGCTTTAGTGCCTCGCTCAAGGAACACCATAGTCTTCGACGTATTTACAACCATGATGGCTGCTCCGCCTCTGGTAGACACGCTGTTGCGGACTGCCCACGCCTTCCTTGTTAGGCCAGTCCACCGTTTAGGCGTCCGAAGTACCATGCGACCGCGCCATACTTCGGCAATCCGGCGCATCACCTTGTCCTGCGCCTCGGGCGTCAGCGCAATCCGCAGCCTGCGCAGTTTTTTGCGCAGGTCTTGGGTGTTAGCGATGACACGGATTAAAGCCATATCACATGACCCGATGAGCGGTTAGGCGCATCTTGCGGAGGGACGCTTCCACTTCCCTAGGGATGCTCTGCACTAGCACGGTCTCGCTGGAGCCGTCGATAGACCGGGAAGACTTCTTCCACATCCCTGACAGAACTGCGGCAATGCGGATCGCGGCATCGTTAATGTCGAACGGAAGAGACGGAGGTGGTGTGTTGTTAGCATCAATCTCGCTCAAGGCATAGCCGAAGGTGCCTTTGATGCGGATGATACTGCCAGTGTACGGGATAGCGCCCCACGTCCCGTTAGAGCGAATAGTGCGCTCGCCTACCGTAAACTGGTAGTCATCTTCCTCTCCTTCGGCTAGCGTCTCTCCTTCCTGCACGACCTCGGTAAGCGTTATGATAGGGAACGGGAGCAGGATGAAGCTGTCCAGCACGTCCCGCTTGTCTACGGGGTAGGCGGTAACGCTGTAGTCCTGGAACCATGAGCTAGCACCTAGCCTCTGATCGACATACCGAGAGGCGCGATTAACCGCTTCCTCGAACTTTGCCTCAAGGTCTGGGTTGTCGTTACTGATGAAGTCGCGCAGTTGCTGGACAGTGCAGTAGGGGCGGTCGAGTGGCATAGGTGCTAGCGTTAGGTGTGTTCGGTTAGTTCACTTCGTCTGCCCGAGAGGTCCGGGCTTCGTCATAGGCTTGCCCGCTAGCTTCCTGCGGACAAGGCGAATAGCTTCTTCCGAGCTAGGACCGCCTCTGCCGTACTGCTTTGCCAGCGCCGTTTTTTCGGCAGGCTCCAGTCCGGCATCCGCTAGCCAGCGCCCGAATGTTGCTTGGTCGATGCTAGGGTTCATTTGTGGGCGCGTTTACGAGCAGGCCCTTTGACAGGCGGTTCGACTTCCTTCTCCTCTTCAGCGCTAGGCTCTTCCTCCTGCACAGTCGCAGTGTCCGCAGAGTCTCCAGCGTCAGGCTTTAGCTGCTCTCCTGTATCTTGCCCTTCAGAACTACCCTCGCTAGCTTCTTCTTCATCGCGGCTAGGGGCAGGGCAGTTTCCTCTTTCTTGCGGGGTAAGAGTGTCCCAGCCATGAGCGCGTGCGGCGCGGCGGATATTGTCTACGATGTCGTCGATAGTGTTATGCTCAAAGACATCTACACGCAGCCCTAGCTCATTCATAGCTACGGCAATGTTAAGCACAGTATGCCGAGACATCGAACGAATGTAGCTAGCTGCATGCCTGCTACTCCAGTCGATGTGACGAAGATCATAGGTTGCTCTACCTCGTAGCGGGATAATTTTTTCTGGCAACTCCTGCTCGGATAGCGGCTCAAAATCACCGCTGCTCATAGCATTTAGTTCTTCATCTAGGTGCAGGTCAACATGGTCGCCTACCTTAGTGAATCCGAAACGCCCGACGAATCCGGGAAGTCCTTTATAGATGTGGGTGCGTGGCATAGCAGAGTTAGCTTGGTTAGTGTTAGCGGTTAGCCGCGAAAGATACTAGCGCTGAAATGCAGCACTTGCAAATGAAAGTCCCGCCCTCGGTAATTCCAAGGGCGGGACTGTAGTCATACTGCTAGAGATCAGGCAGCGAAGTTAAACCCTAGAAACACAGTTTTTTGCGTCAAGGATGGAGTTTCCTTCGGCATGAAGGCGCGGCGGAACGAAGCGATGACGCTCTTCGTCTGCTTCTTCTTGTCCATGTCGGTCTCGACCGTAAACCCACGGCGGACGCCGAGATACCAGCTAGGCTTGTGGACGATAAGCATAGAGCCTTTCGTAGCCGTGACGCCGTCGTAGACGCCTGTTGCGTTAAGATCCTCCCGGACACGCTCGGAGACGATAATAGGCACTCCGTAGATAACACCCGCCACACCAGTCAGGATACGCGCTAGTGCAGGATTGCCCACCTTTTCTGCGGTCAAGGTTTCTGCTAGGCCGACAAGGTCGTTATAGCCGGAAGGGCCTGCGACAATAACCAGATCGCTGCGCCGAATACCCCATTTACCCAAGACTTTTAGAGCGCCTAGGATGTTAGCGTTAGTAACGCCACCACTCCAGTTGCCCGTAAGCGTAGCCGTCAAAGCCCGCTTACGAAGACCGAGCCACAGCTTGGACGGGGCGGTAGCCGCAGTGCCCGTGTCCATGTGAGTCGCTGTGGTATCTCCGTTGATGATAGCGTCTTCCAGAGCGTCCGCTGCGCCGAGGGCTAGGTCGTCTTGGAGCATAGGCAGGATAGGCACGATAGCATCTTCGTCCGCCTCGTAGGAGTAGTCAGCGATGCCGATGAGCTTCTGCGCGTCTAGCGTGACAAGCCCGGTGCCTGGTTCAGACCCGACAGGATCAGTTCCAGGAGCTTCCGAACCTAGGCGGTATTGCGTCCGCGAAGTCTTGAGCGGGAGCTTGTAGGTGTCCGTCGGCATAACGACTTCTTGCGAAATCATAGCCGCAGCGAGCGGACTGTCCAAGTACAGACGCATCTGGAGTTCGCTAGACAGATCGCTAGGGATAAGCTCTGCACCAGTCGCCGCGCCGCCAGTAGTCAGCGTCTTCGCACGAAGGCCATCTAGCGCTTTAGTCCCGGAGGCGATAGCGCGGTCGAACATCTTAGCGTCGATGCCTTCGCGCTGGTTAGCTCCGAGGCAGACGTTGAGAAGCTCCTTCTGCGCAACCGTTAGGTTGCCCTTCCGGTGAACAATCACGTCAGTACCGAAGTCGGTCGGGAAGACGTTCTTGCTGTTAGTGCGCTGCGAGTTGAGCGCCGTCGTCAGTGCGCTGGCTAGCTGCTCCGCAGTAAGAGCGCCCTTTTGCGCTTCAGCAATCGCGGCTTTGATAGCCTCGGCAGTGTCAGCGGCGTTGCCCGCAGGAGTGAATGCGGCTAGCGCATTCTTCACAGCGGTCTGCACGTCAGCGAGTTTGACGTGGCCTTGGTTAGCTTCTTCAATCGCCTTGAGGATAGCAGCCTGATCGACGCCTTTCGCGGCGAGGGTATCGGCTAGGGCCGAGGAGACCATGCCTTTAAGCTGGTCGGCGGTCAGAGCCGTGTCGCCTTCGTCTTCAAGAGCGAGGGCTTCGGTAACGAACTTCTCGTCCAGCGTGAGCTTTTCAGCTTCTGCTAGGGACTTGAGCGTGGCGAGTTCCGCCACATCGTCAGGAGACAGTTGCAGGGCGGTCTTGGAGAGCAAGACGGCGAGGCGCTTGCGTTGAGCATTAGTTAGTTTCATGGGGTGTGTTAGTGGGGTTTCTTTGGTTGAACTTGGCTTGCGTCGCCCGGTACTCCCATCGGTTTCTCCAGCGCCTTAAAGCTAAGGTGATAGTTGCACAGGCTGGGCGCTAGTCAATACTTTGCACGATGTGCAAATTTTCTTTTAGCCGATCAGGCAGTAGGGGATAGTGACTCGACTCCACCGCGTACCGAACAGGCGCACGGCTTCTCCTTTAGCTAGTGCGTAGAAGGCGTCCCACTGGTTAGGCGGCACAGTCTGGCATCCTAGCGAGGACGTTCCGTTCTTCCCGCCTCGGTGGATGTTGATTCCGAACATGCCTACCCACAAGCCTTTTCCGAGGCAGACGCCTCGCTTGTCTTCGGTTCCGGCCTTAACATTCTGCGTTCCGTCACGGTACACGATCACGGTCCCAGCCCGCTGGCAGATAGCCGGGTGAGGAGCAGAACCGTTATGCGTATCGAACTGGTACGACTCGTACCATCCGGGCTGGAGGGTAGCGATGTCCTGACGCCAGGCCGACGGATCGACGTTAGCATTGAACCCGGCAAAGACGTTAGGCGTCAGGAGGAAGATGGCGTCGTCGTAGACCTTGCGGTCATTGCGGCCCTTATCGCCCATGCTGTTGAGGTAGTACCCGCGTTTGCCGACAAGCAGGTAGTTAGGGATCTGCCTGTCAGGATACGCCTTCCGCATAAGGTCTAGCAAGCCCTGTCGTGTTTCCTTTGGAGTAGACGGTGGGAGCAGAGCCATATCGGTTACTTCTGAACTTCAACAGGCTGCTTGCCCGTGTTAGCCTTGCGGATGCTGACCTGCGTTCCGACGCCTTCGTAGCTGAACGCCACAGTAGTATCGTACCCTGCACAGCCTCCGACGGACATAGACACAATCAGGATGATAACCGCTAGCACCAGTGACAGGACGCCTGCTTTTATAGCGGAGTTCCCGCCATGGAACGAAGACCGCTCGGCATGGTTGTCGCAGTTAGCGCACTCTTCGCGGAACTCGCAGAACCCGCAATCGCATTCCGGCTCCGTAGTCGTGTGAAGGTCGGTTCTCATTTCGGCACCCCCGTCTTGTCTGCGTCCTTGCTAGCAAATCCGCTGAATGCGGCACCGAACCCGGCGACGCTAAGGCTGATCCGTTCGATGGATAGTGGAGCGCCGTTAGACACAGCGTACAGATGCTCGACGAGATTAAGCAGCGCCCCCAGGAAGGAAACGATACCGCCTAGCAGCGTCTTCTTGCTGGCGAGAAAAGGTTTCAGAGATTTAATCATGCGGGACCGTAACGCACCGAGGGCCGCTAGTCAATGCTCTGCGCCAGGGTCAGGCAATGGACCTGTCATAGCGTCAACCTCTGCCCGGAAAGGGCACTGGCGGACGTGGCACCGCTTAACAGCATCCTTGAACCCGTACAGCCTGCCGACAAGGCTGCTCAGTGCCGTGATCTTCTTGTTCTGCGTGCGAGTATCCAGCCACAGTTTGCCCACGGCAACCGCCTGAATGGTTAGCACGGCGATGGTGAATTTGTCGTAGGAGGTCAAGCTGTCCATGGCGTCCCCTATATCAGAAAGGTGACAAATCCACAAGACCCTGCCGCAAAGAATGTTGCGCGGAAAACCCGGTGCGGGCGGCTTTCTCCGTCGATGCTAGCGAACGCCTGACTCCGCAATCCTGTGTCGGCGTTACGCGGATCGAAGACTTAGAGCGCGTCAGCATGCAGACCGCAGCCGCTAGCGTACCTAACGTAGTAGCTTTCCCTGTACCGACGTTATACACTCCGGCTCCGTGAAAGTCGAATGCGTAGTGGATGATGGCTCTTACCACGTCTCTGACATGGACGAAGTCGCGGCTGACATCTGGAGAGCCGTGGATGTAGATAGGCTCGCCGCTAGCCGCTGCCCGAAGCATAGCAGGAACGACGCCTCCTAGCTGGCTAGGGCCGTACACGTTAAAGAACCGCAGAGCCACAGCACTCCGATTCCTGCCAGCGTACTCCTCGACTGCCTGCTCGCCTAGCCGCTTAGTGTGCCCGTAGATGCAGGCAGGCGCTAGTCGGTCAGACTCTCTGCTAGCCCATCCCTTTCTGACTTCTCCGTAGACTGCGGCGCTGCTAGCAAAGACGACCCGCCTGACGCGAGCCTTGCGGGCGGCTTCTAAGACCGTGCGTGTGCCGTCTACGTTGACCGCCGCACAGCGCGAGGGATTAGCCAGCGCCTCGCCTACGCTAGAGACGGCAGCTAAGTGAATGACGGTGTCGGCACAAGCCACCGCCCTCTCCACTGCCTTTCGGTCTAGGATGTCGATGCCTCCCGGCAGGGCTAGGTCTAGCGCCTCTGCGTCCGCTAGATTTTGCAAGGCGTGCAACAGGTGCGTGCCTATGAATCCGGCTCCGCCTGTAACAATAACCTTTCGCACAGCCTTTTATGCTAGGATTTGCGCTATGCGCTCTGCGGTTAGTATGCCGACCGCTTGCAGCAGTTCAAGTCCGCTAGTAACACGCGGGTCGTCTGAGAATAAAGCAGAAGGCCAAGTTGATAGAGTTATGACTAGAGCGCGGACGGTAGGATGTGCGCTGACCGCAATAGCCTCTTTTTCGGAGCTAGTAAAAACCTCCCAGAATGCTGCGCTGTTAGCCCAAATTTTGCGCGTAGATGCGGCCAGCTCCTCCGCAGTCATATTCCGCACTTCCCAATCACGCTCTACTCGATCAGAGTGCCACACTAGCAGAGGTTCCGCAACCATGCCTGAAATAACTTCAGGCGCGGCTAGCTTGACTAGCGGCACTACTTCAGGGGGAGTCCACAGCAGGCCAGGATATGCCGACGGATCTCGATTGATAGGCTCGAGCTGCGGCGTATCTGGAGCCGCGTCCTCCGACAGCACAGGGTCAGGAGCATTCCATGGTGCCCGAGGATCTTGATTCCATGGTGCCCGAGGATCTTGTGCGGTAAACATACCCGGCGGCGTAGCCGCTAGCCAGTCAGGCTCGCCGCAAGGTGTCGCCGGAAGATCGACGAGCTGGAGTGTGCTGGAAATTCCAAAGGTCTTCATAAGCATGTTAGGAGCCGATTGCCAGTTCTTGAGCAAAAATTACAGCCTGCCATCGCCAAGTCTGACCAGATACCCCGGTGCAGTTGACCTCAAGGGAGTCGGTACCGTCCGAGACTGTAACGGAGATAGATGTTGTCGCTGTGACGTCTGCTCCTACTGTAGTTACGGCTCCGACTAGGCTGGATGTTCCCGCCACGTTCTTGTACGAAACCTGACGCATATACCGCGCCACGTCTCCCGCAGTGCTGGTTCCAGTAATCAGTATCAGAGCCTGTCCTACTGTATCCGTAGGGATGGACATCCCTGGCCGAGTTACTAGAGTCCATACAGATGTCCAGTTAGGCCCTACGCCAGGCTCTGTCGTAGCTCCGCTAGTGTGCGGTTGGCTTACATAACTCCCCTGCTTGTTGTAAACCCGCACTCCAGTACCGTAGAACGTGCCTGTCGTCCACTTCACGCCCCAGGATTCGGAAAGAGGGACGGATGCGGCGGACCCCACACTGACTGCATGAAGTACAGTTGTTCGCGACAGGCTATCGCGTGACGTTGCCGAGATAAGACCGCTATTGGCCACAGCGATACCTTGCCCAGGTCGAATACGCAGCGTTTCGACTAACTGGTTTTGAGTACTGCTTCCGCCAGCAGAGGCTGGCGCTGTACGCGCTATAAGCTCTCCACCTACCCCGCTACCGCACCCTCGAGACGAATCCAGAGTAAAAGATACCGACGCCAGTGAGGAATCTGCGACTGTTCCAGAGTTAATTGATATAGTCTGTGCTGAAATAACCGAAGTGTCAGAGACGCCGAGTTGCAGATTATTTGCGGCTCGCCTTCGGATATACAGGTCTGGCGAGCCAGGTACAGTAGTAGAGTTAGACCAAGATACGTTATAGTCGCTCCTGAGCCTGAGTCCTGTTACTGAAGAGTTAAGCTGCGCCACGGATAGGACGTTGCACGCCGTAATTGATGTCGCGCCAAACTCTGCTGCTACCCCAGACCCCGAAATATAGTTACCATTAGCACCTACCTGAAGACGTAGTATGGTCTGCCATGCACCTCCAGAAACTCGTCCTTGAAACGCTAACTGAGATGTTGGATCAGCAGCACCGCTTGCGTTTAGGCTGTATGACCTCCACTCCGTAACTCGAGACTCCGCTGGAGTTGACGCCCACCCAGCCCCGAGCCACGCTATAGCAGGGCTGTTCTGATTAAGGACAGCAGTAGATGCAGTAGTGTTTCGCAGCGTCAGGTACGGAGTAATGCCAGCCCCTATCGCTTCTGCGTTACCTAGCGTGATCGTGCTGCCGGAAACAGAAGAGTTGGTAACAGACTCAAACGCGCCCGCGTTGTTGTACTGAAGCTCTCCGGTGGCTCCGCCAGGTGTTCCTCCGCTTCCGCCAGCAGGCGCTGCCCACGTCCCATCGGCTCGTAGAAAATTCGTAGTGCCTCCACCGGACGCAGGCGCTAGCCCTTTGACCGAGGTAGTAAACGTGTCTAGGACGGCGGTTGCGGCAGCACTATTTGCTGCTGTCATTAAGCTCTGCCCGGTAGCTGTGCTGTTAGAGATGTCAGCCGCCACTAGCGTTACAGTTCCGGTCTTGCCTGCAACAGAAAGCACGGGAGCAGTAGGATAGGACAGTGAAGTCCAGTTGCCGATAGAGCTGCTAGGCTCGGCGGTAACGATGTAGACCTTACCATCGTCGCTCCTGATAGCCCAGTCTCCGCGCTGGCCTACTAATGCTAGCATCGCTGCTTGGTTAGCTACGGTGCCGAGATACTGACTGATGGCTAGGTCAGGAAGTTGCGCAGTATCCAGCTTCCCGCCTACCAGATCCGCTTTAGCAGACAGCGCCGTGTCTAGACCCGTAATCGTACTAGTAGCCTGTGTACCTGTATGGTTAGTGCGGCTTAACAGGTAGGCGTCCGTAGAGTTAGCGCTGAAATTGCTAGGGTTGCTGCTTGGGTAAGCGCCAATAAGCGTAAGCGTCTGCGCCGCCGTCTTCGACTCCCACACGTTAGTGCTTGCGTTTTTCACAAGCACCGCAACCTGACCGGACAGGCTGTCAGTTACGTTATGCAGTTCGCCTAGCTCATACCCGTTGTCTACCTTAATGAAGAGACTGCCGACCGTAGCGTGGACGCGCTCGACATATGCTACGCGGACGCCGTGCTGTGGAGCAGGAGGCTCGGTAGCTGTTAGTGTCCCTGCCGTAGAGGATAGGAACATGAGAGCGCCAGCCGTCAGCAGCGAGGTGTCGAGATTGTACATCGGACCCTGCACTTGGACAAATCCTTCCGCGCCAGCCGCAATCGTCTGCGACACCAGACCTAGCGTGCCTGCGCTAGTAGATTCCGATGCAGCGCTAGCCAGACGGACTGCGACCCGGTTGCCTTGCGCTCCGCTAATGTAGACAACCTGACCTCGCGTCATTGTCAGGGCAGTGTCGTTATACACCCTAACGTACTGCTGCACCCCTAGCTTCAAGGTAACGGTCTCAATCCCGACTTCCGGCACCTTTTCACCTGAGTCGTAGCGCATAACGCCAGCGGACAGGGCGGTGGTCGGAGTCTGCGCAAGCACTAGCGCATCCGTAGAGACTGCGCCTGCGTCGCTTACGCTAGCTCCGCTGTTCTGAATAACTTTGCCCGTCGTTCCGTCGAATCGGACGATAGCGTTATCGGTAGAACTAGCAGGTCCGGTCACGTCGCCAGATGCTGCGGCGCTTGACAGCTTCCAGACGGTTTCCCACGAAGCGCCTGTCCCCGGCTCTGTAGCTAGCGCAGAGGTGTGTGCTGCCGTACAAAGGTAGGCGTTCCCGTCGTTGCCTACGACCGTGTCGAGGGCATACGCTACGCCGGACTGCCAAGCCGCACCGCCGTAGACCCTAACAGACACTGTCTTGGTCGTAGGGTTAAGCGATACCGTTCCAGCGCCCAGCACCGAAAATGTTAGAGTATCGTCACGACCAGAGGCTGTGATGCTAGTGCTGCCTGCCGCCGCAACATACCGGAAGACGTTCGACGCATAGAGCGATGGCGCTGGAGGCGGAGCGCCGATGTCGCTTGCCGGATTAGCCTGCAAGGTCAGACGCCCTAGCACAAAAACCGTCTTGATCCCGCCAGTGCCAGTCCCGCGAACTACGAGGTAGAACGTGCGCGACAGGATCGAAGGCGCGGACGGCAGCAGGTTAGTCTGCTCCGGCGTAAAGGATAGCAGGTGCGGGCCGGAGCCTAGCGTCCCGACGTAGGTAACGGTAGCTAGCGGGTCTTCTCCTAAATTCGCGTTCTGGTAAATCTCCGCAACCAGTTCCTCGAAAGTGCCGTTAGAGAGGTCTCCTTCGCAAGACAGGATGAGTGTGTTAGCGTTGTACGCTACGACCGAGACCGGGACTACGCCGGAGGTTGAAAGGGCTAGGTTGACGGTCTGCGGTTCCATTTGCCTGACTGATACTCCCGCCGCAGGCTAAGTCAAGGCATCGCAGCCGCTTCCTCCCACAAAGGCAGGTCATCCGCGTACAGCGCCCGCACGATGTCCCGTGTTAGCGCGGACGGCTCTTCGATGTCGTTATCGCACTGCACCTTGTACAGCTTGCAGCCTTCCGGCAGCATAGCCCATTGCGGTCTGATTAGCTCGTCACAGGAGAGCGGATCTTGAGCTAGCCCCCACCGCACGAAATCTCCGAATGACTTGCCTGACACGTCGCGGAAGCGCAGTGGGCAGCGAGCCGTGAATGCCGGGGAGGAGGTTCGATAGAACCAGACTTTCCGCAGCCGCACTAGCGGGTCTTCTACTAGCGCGAACAGTTGCACGCCTTGCAAATTTTCGATGGGAGTGGGAGGTGTCTGCGTCTCAGAGAAGGAGCGCCCCAGCACGTTACGCAGGCCCGCTAGCTTCCTAGCATAACCGTTCGTATCCGGGCTGGAGTAGGTGCGGACGCACCATGCTTTACCGCCATCCACATGGAAAGGCGCTAGGGCGCATCCGCGTCCCGAGATTGCGGCGGTAGTTTCACGCCATAGGTGCGACTTGGCAGGAAGAGCGTATGCGTGCATAGGTGTCTTGGATTAGAGCGGCGATGTCCTGACCGTGCGGCATGCCTAGGATGTCGCTAGAACTTCCCGACTGAACGAAGTACGGACGGCACCCTGTCAGCATTGTACCGTGAGACGCTAGCCACTGGTCATACGGTCTAAAGGTCTGCGGCACGATACCGGAAGCGATTTCGGTTTCGCAGGGCACTGACACTAACACATCGTCGAAGACGTTGCGGTGGTAAAGGATAGCGTGCGTGGTGACCATTCCCTTAACCGTAAAAAGCTCGCCGCAGTCGTGCGGAAAAACCCGGAGGGCGGGAGTTGCCGGACGCCAGTTAGCGCGACAACCTCCAAGGTTTACCGTGTTCCAGTGCGGTGCCTTAGCTAGTGTCTTGAAGAGGAAGTCGTGAAGCTGGCGGGAGTTGACGGGCACCGCATCGTCTTCCAGCACTAGCACACCTTCCGCATCCTCTGCCGCGGCCATAGCGATAGCCCTTCGGTGCGATGCCGCGCATGCTAGGTCGCAGAGCGCCACCCTCTGCGGTCCTTGAATGTTAGGGCTGATCTGTACTCCAGGGATGAACTCCAAGTCGAAGATTGCAGCTAGACCGCTAGCATCCCAGGCTTCGTCAAGGGCCTTGCGTCGATCAGCACGGTTAGGGAGGCTGATACAGAAAGCCTTCAGCTTCATGGCAGCCAGTACGACGTTGCTGCCTGGGCGATAACAATTTCGAGATAACCGTTGACCGGGGCAGCGGTTGTGCGGTCGTACACAGGACCGTCATCCATCGCCTTTACATGCAGGAACGACCCTGGGCCTGACACACCCTGGACAGTATCATAGCACCAAGTACCTAGCCTATTGTAGTAGGCGGGTTGCGGCGCACCCTCCAAGCCTACGCACGCCCCCGGCAGCAGGCGCAAAGCGGTATTCAAATTCAGAGGCTCTGTTAGAGCGCCGCTAGTGATCTGCCACGCCAGCACATACGGCGTTCGATTGTACATCGCCAGCATCACAGGCGGGCGTGCCGCGCCTACAATCGTTTCGCCATCAGGGTCTAGCCCGGATAGGTTCCAGCCGCCGTAGCACACCCAGTACCTGTGAGGATTTGTTGCGCTAGTAGTGAGCGGGTTTAGAGAAATCGTCAGCATGTTTCTCGACGTATCCAAGGCACCTGCCTGGCAGTTGAGCGGCCAGAATTTGCCGCTAGCTACCCTGACTGTTCCTGGAAAGTTAGAAGGCTGCTTGCCTCCCGGCTCCGTCGAAATAGTGTAGGTGCCTGCGGCGCTAGGAATTGCGGGCGCTACGGTAACACCTGCGGCAATGCGGAAAAACGGCTGTAGATTCATTGAGAAATGCGTGTTAGGGCTGCAAGGTCGAGGCTGCGTGCCTGGATGATAGCGTCAGGGTTGGCAGGCACTGCTACCAGACTGATCTCAAAGAGATAGGCTTTGCTGATCGTTCGACCGTCAGGCTCGTAGACCCAGATTCCGCCGATAGATAGCGTCCGCAGAGACTTCTCCATGAGAGCGAACCTGGCATGCTTCATGTGCGGCGAGTTAGAAACCTGGCCTTGCACAAACAAGCCGCGATCATCTTCCCTGACAATCGTGTAGTGTCCGGCGATGTTCTCCACCGACATCCGGTGGTCGATGAGCATCACCGGGTTGGCCATAAAATCACGGATAGTAGAGCGGAACGCACCGACTTGGACGTTGTCACCCTGGCGGTCAGACGGTGTGATGTGCGCCCAGGTGCTAGCGTAACCTGCAAAGGTAACGTCCTGGTAGTCTACTACCTGCCCGGTCTTGTCGTCTTTGACCGCAACACCCTTCGCGTCCGTATCCAGGCACTGCCTGCGATTAGCTAGCTCGAC
>Ga0214163_1000115_pt1 | contig 34700 bp, 25 predicted proteins | sample LakMenepilimnion_2_FD_153001 | JGI IMG/M metagenome (GOLD analysis project Ga0214163, IMG submission 153001) | Freshwater microbial communities from Lake Mendota, WI - Practice 15JUN2010 epilimnion v4 | ecosystem: Environmental > Aquatic > Freshwater > Lake > Epilimnion/Euphotic zone | place... | reverse complement strand
CTCGCTTCCCCCGGATATCGAACAATCAACCGGTTCGCCGCCAACTCCAACCTGCGAAGTCGATCCACACCCTCACGCAACGATTCTCCTTCTCGAACTATTCGTCCTTGGCGAACATCACCTAACCCAGAGAGGATCAAGCCCTGGTAGCGATTGTCCACACGAGGCTCGACCCAAAGGACACTCCACGCAAAAACCAAAATACTGACAATCGCCAAGACTACCGAGGGAAGGCCCCACCGCCAATATGTTTGCGCACTCTCCGGCAAATGCTCACTCACTTCTCACCTCCCTCCGAACCACGAAGCTCTCGCAACACCCCCTGCGAGAGAGCTACGACCTGCCGCCTGCCAACAAGAAACATCCCTCGCAACTCGACCAAATCCTCCTGCGTCGGTTCAATGTTCGTATGTGCCAACTGCTGAAACTGGAATGTCAACGGCTCAATCCCGCGATCTATCCTCCCCTTCCGATTCCACAACGTGTTCTTCCACCTCGCCGCATGCTGTCGAAAGGCAACCGACCCCTCAAACGTATAAGGTCTCGCTTCCTCATCAAACAACGAGAAATGCAATACCGCTTTATCGCCCAAATCATTCTCCAAAATGGTCTCATAAAATGCCCCATTGCCATCCTGATCCTCGAGCATCTGCGAAGAAAGTCGCTTCCACCCTGAATTGATATAGCATTCCCACAATGGATGCCAACCGCGAAAGGGAAAGTCCAAACACACCGTCATACGTCCTACTCCACTGGCAACCTCCCAAATCCGAGAATGCTGCCCCAACATGTCGTCTCGATCGCGATACTCAGTCTGAAACCCTAACACCCTCCCCCCCGAACCAACAGTCAAAGCTCCCCTACCAGGAAACCGATCCGCTTGCTCTCGAGTCATACTCGGCAAATCGGGGGCACGGTGAAAATCGATCAACGCTTGCACGCTATCCGGAAAAAACACAAACAATAACATCGGTACAAAAACCCACCCCCAACGCATCCTATAACCCTGGTTGCCCACCAACCTTCTCTCCAGCCCCTCCTCCCCTCCTGACTCCTTTGACTGTGAAAAAAATTGAACCTGTAAGTAATTCAAAAATTGAACCGAACTCCAATGCACCCATGCGGTAAATGCAAATACCATCAACCCTAGCACGGTATGGACCTGACCTTGTGACAAATCCACTCCAAACCACTCAAGCCCACCGACAATCAAAAAAATCCTGAGCAAGTTCCCCAAAATCGCCCACAGCGGAACGGTCACAATCGTGATCAAACTCACAATCCAACCGGCCCGTCCAAGCAATAACAACACACCTGCAACCGCCATCAGCGCGTATTGACTATCGACTCCACTACAAGCCTCCTCAACAAACAATGGCTTCGAAGCAATCTCGATAATGTTCCCTCTCCGTACATGCACAATCCCAGCGCAATCCATCAACCGACTACACACCATTGATGACAAACTCTGCAAACCTTGCACCAAGCGATGATCCAATCCGAATGGAGGTGGCAAAGCAACCGACAATAAACCGACAATCCCCGTGATTCGCAAAACACTGAAATGCGGCCTTGCTCCTAAAGCCCATACCCCAACCATCCCTGTCATGCAGCCTTGCGCTAACCAAGGACTACCTAAAAACAAAGCGACCCCAGCTACTACACATCCACCGAGCCACAACCATTTCACCCACCCCCGAGAACTTCGTGAAACAATAGGCTCACTCTCCGTCCTCAAAAAGTACACCGCACCAAGAATCACCAACGGGAAAAATTGCATGTGCGGCTTGCCCATCAACACCGCACCCTGCATCCACAACAATGGGGACAACGCGATCAACGGAAGCAATAGCGAGCAGAACCACCAAGCCACCTCATGGCCCTGAACAACCCCCGGATCCCCAGAAGCTTCCTTAACTTCATAGCCTCTACCTACAGTTTCGCGGCTCATCCCCCACGCATCTCCCGCATCTTCATCTCGATCAAATACTCATAGATCGACAACAATTTGCAGTAATGATATCCCGCTGAGCCATCCAGAAATCCCAACTTCCAAAAGTACATATAAGCAAATCTCAACTGCGATCTAAACGGCATCCGAAAGGATAACTCTTTCATCGCAACCCGACGTGCCGCCGGTGTACGCCACGGCATCAAATCCCCCCAAGGCACTCGCCCAGTCTGCAAACTTTTAATCGATTCGATCGCCTCTTGAGTTGAATAACTGTTGTGCTTCTCCACCCAATGAAACAACCCCTTACGAAAACTGAAATGATGAAAATGTCCTTCCAACCTACCTTCACTCCCCTGAACCACCGCCGTTGGATTCACCAACCGCTCCCATCGCACCTTCTCAGGTCGATAAAATCTCAAAACCCAAACCGGATAGATACCGCAATGCTTGATCCACTTCCCCATGAAAAAATTCTTGTACCTGAGCCGATAAGCTACCGGTAAATCCTTTCCGGAATCCTCACCACCTCGACTTGCGATCCGATGTAATTCATCTCGCAAATCCTCGGGCATCACCTCATCGGCATCGGAGTAATACAACCAAGGATGCTTGAACTCAATCTGACTGCCAGCCCAATTCAAATGCGACGACCAATTATCGAACTCCCTAACAACTACCCTAGCTCCAAACTCCTCAGCAATTGCTACCGTCCGATCCGTGCTTCCGGAATCTAAAACCACAATATCATCGCACCAACTCAACGAAGCCAAACAATGTGGCAAGTTGAGTTCTTCGTTCTTCGTCAAAATCAATACCGAAATCATCATCCCATCCCTCCTACAGTTCGCTCTGAGCGAACTTCCTGGAAGTTGCACCCGTACTTCTGATACTCCCCTTTCAAACCACACGCAATCCCTTCCCAACTAAACTCTTTTCGCATCCATTCCCTCCCCCTCGCCCCCATCGCTTTCCTCTGCTCAACCGTTGCTTGAATTCCCGCCTCAAGCCCCTTTTGGACACCATCGAGCGTCGCATCAACCCACCAACCACAACCATGATCGTGCATTCCACCCCAAGGTGCCCCGCGAGTCGTCACCACAGGTAGCCCGTAAGCTAAAGCTTCCGCAACGGCAATTCCAAAGTTCTCGCTATACGTCGGCAATATGAATAAATCCGAACCCAAAAAAGCTTGCTCCTTCTGGTCCTTATACAAGGAGTCATGAAATGTCCAATCTTTTCGAATCCCCAATTGATCCACCAAGCTTTCGACTTGTGCGCGATGCCCTCCCACGTCAGGACCAACAACCATCATCTCCCACCCCTCGGGACGCAACTGAGCCCAAGCTTGCGCGAGCATCAACAGACCTTTCTTCGGGTGCACGCGACTCAAAAACAATACCCTCTTGCGCTCTCTTCCTCCCACCATCGTTGCGATGCAGTCAGGAATCGGAACTCCGTTTGGATATACCACTACCGGACTTCGTAACCCAATGCGTTTGAACTGATCACCCTCACTCTTTGCTGTCGCCAAAAGAAATCGCGAACCCTGTATATCACGCCTCTGGTACAACCACCACGCAATTTGCTTCTTCCATCGCTTCGCACGCAGCGCCCAAGGCTCCAACATCCCATGCGGACTAAATACGTACGGCACGTCATACCGCTTACACCACTGAACATCTCGATGCAAATGCCAATCCCAAACACCATGCAAATGCACCAGTCCTTTGTCCTTCCCTACTAATTGATCCCAACACTCCTGCAACGATCGAAACACAGGTACTATTGACTGCACATGCGTCCGAGAATCCTCTGAATGATCTGGACATACCAAAGCGCTCGGCACGCCGGCTAGCGCTAAATGATTCGCAAGACTTGTAACTGAAATTGATGGTCCGCCCTGCTCTAATCGCGTCGACCCTGCAACATGCACAACATAACTCAAGATACACGCCCCCCCTCACCGCCTACCAGCTCTCTTGCAATCCTGCGTATACGTTGGCCCCAAGCATGAGCAGTGAATCCTCCCGCTACTCGCTTCGCTTCATGCCCCATTCCCCGTAGCCGATCCTTACTGCGATGCGCTTCATGCAATGCATCCGCTAAAGCTTCCACGTCCCCAGACCTAATCCTCCAACCTGTAATCCCCTCCTCAATCAAGTCCCAGCCAGCACCACAGCGATCCGTACAAATCACCGGTAATCCACACCCCATCGCCTCTGCGATTGCAACCCCCCAAGGTTCATACAAACTCGGCAATACAAATACCCCCACATTTGAGAATTTCAAAGGCAATTCATTTGGCTGCACGAACCCAAAATCCACTACCCCTTCGCGCCCTACCATCAATTCACCCATCGGCCCAGCGCCGCAACATCGCAATTCCCAAGGCTCCTCTACTCGCTGCCGATAAATTTCGTAAGCATCCAATAACACATTTAAACCCTTGGCTGGAACATACCTCCCAACAAATAAAAATGCTTGGCCTGGCGCTTCGATCCTATCAACACGCAAAGCCATCGATTCATCCCAAGCGTATAACCCACGATATATTCGATCCTGCGAAAACCCTAACCGCCTCGCATACTCCTGAGCTCCCACCCCCGCGACCAACACCCCATCAACACTCTTGAAATACCTCCCCAAAGCCACCTTCGCGAAATACTGCCGCCACCCACCTCTCCAAGGTGTATCCATCCCCATTAGCACTCTCGGCCTCCATCCATTATTTTGCTGCCAACGCTCCTTGCAAAGCTTTGTGAGCTCCTGCCTGTACGCTTTCGTCCCCCAACCAGCAACCAAAACCACATCAGGACGCTCACGCGTCAACAACGAACGAACCTTTTCACCCAACAGAGTATCTTGATCAGATACCAACTCGATACGAGGAACCCCCGCTACTACGCGATCATCAAAAGCTACGTTGTTTTGAGCTAAGCTCGTACGCCATGCTAAGACACTCAATTCAACATCTTCATACTCCGCGAGCGCGCGCCAACAAGCCCCCATGTAACTCGACACATGAGTCCATAATACGACCACGTTCATCCGCTCAATACTCAACTCAATGCCTCCAACGCTTTCGACAATTCCAAAGCTCTCAATTCCCATCGATGCGAAGTCAAATCATAGGCGACATCAGGCAATCGAGCACCTTGGACACTCGACGCAATACCGTCCGCCAACCCCGTAACAGTCGGCTCAACATAAGTCGCTAAATCACCCAGTATCGCCCGAACTTCACCTACATCCGATGTGATTACCGGACGGCGAGCCTGCGCAAATTGAAAACACTTGAATGGGCAACGAGCCAAATTCAATGGCTTATTACGTATTGGGAAGACAATACTATGCGCCCCTCGCAATTCTTCTAGCATCTTATCCCACCCCAAATACCCAGGTAGTTCAAATCGATTCAACCCGAGCTGAGCTACTCGATTGCGAGTCCGCTCCATATCCTCCCCATCCCCAATCCATCGCACCTTCGGCTCAACTCCTCGCAACCTTAATTCTCCGATTGCCTCAACCAACAAATCATGATCCCAACTCGAATATAAATTCCCCATCCCAACAATCACCCCCGACTCCGCATCCGAGACATCCTCCGGAAACGCTTTCGGCAAGCAAGCGTAAGGCAAGTACAACGAATTCCTACCGTATCGCTCCTGAATATAATTCCCTAACCACTTACTAGCCGTCACCACCAACGCCGCCCGCTTGACCAACCATCCCTCCCGCCATTCCTTGTACCTGCGAACCGAACTGCGAGTCTCCCAAAAAGTCGACCAATCCTCCCAATCCAATACAAATCTCACTCCCCGATTGAGCCCGATTGACTGAACCCCCAGCATTGCCATCGCTTTCTCTTTGGGATTAAGCAAATGGACAAATTCACCCGACCCTCGTATCAACTTACTGACTCCGCCGAGGAATCCACGGTGCGATGCATCAAAGTACTCAGGCTCTAAACCGCACTGGCCACCGTAGCGTCGATTCGAATCGCAATCCGGCACCGCTAACCGCGCATCCCAACCAAGCTCAAGCAATCCTTTGGCTAACTGAACCGCGCGTAAACACGATGTCCCGGCTAGGTCCCCAAACGCAACGAACAATATTCTGCGATTGACCATCGATTACACCACTCTGCCAGCTTGTACGAATCGACTGCGGTCCGCAGACGCAAACGCCAAAAAAGCCATTGCCGACGGCCAAACAAATCGAGCAAATGAGTGGGGTGAAAACATCACGTGCCAACTAAAAAACGGCAAATACACCACCGCAATCGAAACCATCGCTACAGATCCAAATCGCAAAATCCTATCGGTTAACACAAGCGTTCGCGTAATAACAAAAACCCAATACAGAAACCCAACCAACCCACTGAACACCCAAGCGCCAAGCAATACCGAGTGCACCGGCAAAACGTCGTGCACCAAAGTCTTCGGCGCTTTCGCCCCGTAGATCTCACGCATTTTCAGTAAGTAGAGCTTGCGCAAATGCATCGGATTCGCCCACGAACCATGCCCAAGCAACGGTTTCTCCGCAATCGCATCAATCGCAATCACCGATTCATTGCGAGCCAACAATAACACCTCAATTGGATTGTAAGGATTCTTGGCTAAATCAATCTGAACCTTGGCCGTCTTACCCAACACCCCACTCTGCGCATAATGAACATACAACAGAAAAAACGGGATCATTAACAACCCAGCCAACACCGCCCCATTGCGAAACAAATACCTCAAATCCTTCTGACCACTAAGCAAGCTATACCACAAATAACCAAAGATCATCGTGCTCGACAAAGCGATCAGCCCATCCGACCTTCCGCCATAAATATTCCCAACAATCCCATAAACCAACCCTGCACCTATGACCAACCATGGAAACCTACCAAAAGCCGCATAAGCCAAAAAACCAAAACAAGGATACGCCCAAGCAGATACGTAAAAGTCCCACAATTGCTCGGGATTTACCTGCGATTTATCCCCAAAGAAATACAAATAAAATGCCCCAAATGCCCCCCCGAAGGCCATTCCGATAATCGTCCCGATATGACTGCGATACCTGTCTCGGTACAAGCCGCAGTAAAAGAGGAAATTCATCATCGTTAATCCAATGTTCCCCCACCCGCGAATATACTTCGATGAAGGTGTCCCGTTGACCAAGTCACTGAGCACTTGAGATACAAACCATAGGATCCCCCCTATCATCAGCAAGGACACTTCCCGATTGCGCATCGCTTGCATCATCGACCGAATGTAAAACGGAAACAAAAGAAGGATCAAAATCTCCCCAAGCCGGAACGTGCCCACCAAGGTAATCGGGATGACCATCGTAGAAGCCGTTAAAAACGGAATGATGTTGCGACGATCAAAGACGCTCCCCCATACATCCACCTCAGCTCCCTGTCGGCGAACTCCACGCCCTCCGAGACGATTCTCGCCACTGGCCGAATCCCGAACGCCAGCCGGCATCCCAACGCCGGATGAGCCACTACCACCCGACGGACTCGCCAAGTCTGATTGCCCCGTCAAACTGCCGGCATCCACCCATCCCCGTCCACTACCTACCCCTGCGTCGTATCGACTCATCGTCCCCTCCTGGATACCAGCTTCTTCCACAAATAATCGATCACCAAACGCGCCCGCGGCCTCGCATCTTGCACCCGACGAATCTCAGCAAGGATTGGCCTCAACTGGGAATTCCGCCAACATTGTACCCACAATGCTGCTAAATATCTTTCGGTAATAGCAGGCCAAAATTTCTGCACGAAATACCACCGCGCCCACTCTCGCGGAAATCGCAAATCCCCCGACTGTACCGTTATAGACCCCTGATGCGAGTGCATCACAGCCAAAAGCGCATCAATGCACCGAACCCGCTCATAACGACTCGCAACAATCGCGAATAACAACATGTCGGGACCGGCCCCGTGCCCATTGAAATCTATCCCAAATGGATTCGCTATCTCCGGTGAAATCGCTTCGATCAAATCGCTGCGCCGAAACAAAACCCCAACTGGATTAATCACCTGAATCCGCTTCGGATTGCTGAAGACGATCGACTCGAGAATTTCTTCACTACTGATCTCGGCTTGCTGCTGAAAAGTCGAGCGGCCTACCTCAACCCCATCATGACACTTGCGATGCCCCGAAATAACATACCCCGTACGCGAATCAAATAACTCTAAGGACCTTCGCAAAAAATGTGGCTCAATCGTGTCATCGGAAAATAACAAGTGACAGTATTCCCCAAGTCCCGCTTGCACCCCTTTAAGCCAATTGCGCACCGGGCCGATGTTTGAATCGTTGCGAATACACCTTATACGCTCGTCTCGCTGAGCGTAGCCGCCAAGAACTTGCCACGTCTGATCCGTACTGCAATTGTCGATTACGACGATCTCGTGACCATCGATATCTTGCGCCATCGCACTCTCTATCGCTCGACCTACCAAGCCTGGTCGATTGTAGACTGGAATCACCGTCGAGACTCGCATCAGCTTTCAAGCCCCCTTTGGCAATCACGCCACACCAAAGGTCCGACAACCCCAAACAACGATAACGAGACAATACTCGCCAGCAAAATCCCCCCACCACCCAAACTCTCAAATCCACACAAATAAATCGCCAACGGCACATTGATAAAACAAGCCAATACGCCACAGATCATCTGCTCGCGTACCCGACCAATACCGTTTAGCAACGATGCATGCGCCCCACACCAAATAACCGTCCATGCATAAATGACGACCAGCACGAGCATACTGCGGTCAAGCGAAATGGTCGGATCGATCCAACGACGAATCACTTCATTCATCACCAAAGCCAACCCCACAGCACCGATCCAAAACGGAATCATCACCCACAAGACGATTCGTCGCAACATCCGCAATCCAAACAAATCCCGCTTCGCCCAACTCGCTCCCGCTAGACTCCACATCGGCCCGATAACCATCGAATAACCCGTCGTAACCAACCCGACAAATCGAAGAACAATATCGTACTCCGTCGCTACCTCCGGTCCCAAAAATCGCAAGGCAATCATCCGGTCGGTCATAAATATCAACAAATAGGTCAACTCCAACACCAAGAACTGACCACCCAATAACAACACCTCACGATAAACACCAAATCGATACTCACTAAACCTAGGGAACAACTCAGGACATCGACGAAACACATACCAAGCCTGCAAACAGTGCGCTACGACATAAGTCATCAAATTGACCAACGCCAATCGCGGCAGACTCAATTCCCATTCCAATCGACGCGCTGCGATCACATAAAACAACATCGCTAAAGTCGCCGAAACACTTACTACCGATGTCAACCCATTCCAATGCTTCGCTATTAATATCGCATTCGTGACCCCTAAACACTGATTCCAGGCCAACGCGATAAAACTCAAGAAAATCGCGACCGCCAACGCTTGATCACTCGTGGTACTTCGAAACCACTGCGACCACTCAATACCCATACCAAATAGAATAAACCCAACACACAACGAAGCTCCAATCCACACCAATGCTTGCCCTACCATCGCTGAGGAAAGATATCCCCTCGCTCGCTCGGATTGATCCAAATTAAGGGACTCAATCAACTTGTTACGCAACCCCATCCCAACGCCTAGATCCAACAACGTAAACCAAAAGATCGTCGACTGCAAAACCACCCATACCCCATACTCAGCCTTACCCAACTCATGAATCAACATCGGGAATAACGAAAACTGCAAGACCATCGAAAGCAGCTTCAAGCCAACGGCTGCCCCCAAATTCCGACGCATAATCCCGAGCACCCCTCTCATGGGCCCCGAAAGTAATTTCTCTGCGAATCGTTCTCCTCGCCCCGCTCCCGCATCATTCATTTACGACCCCCAATCCAACGCACAAAGCGTGTGAACGTGTCGATCATCAAAGTCCAAATCAAAATTCACAACCGAATTGCGCCACAAGTAATTCGCAAAACGCACCTGGAACCTGTCCCCCTTATAACCAGCACAAACCAAAAAATCGTTCACTCCATAATGTGAATGTAATTTCATGACGCGCCAAAGCATCGGCTTGCCACCCACCAGCACCATCGGCTTCGGACAAAGCAATGCAGCCTTCGCCAAACGCGTTTTAAGCCCCCCGGCCAGTGTTTCTGATTGCATCCCCTCCGCTTCCCTCTCTCCAAGGCCCCCTCAACATGTCGCTCGACACCTCACCACAAACTCTACGACATCGATCCAACCCGTAAAGCCAAAAGAGTCGCTTTCCAACGGAGTCTTATGAAACCTTAACGATCTATCCGACCTAATTGCCGCAATTGCGAAATTCCAAGCCGCTGACAACAAAAAAACCCTCGCTTCTCGCGAGGGTTTTAAGGATTTCAATCGCCTTGTAGAAACAACTATTTCTTGCGGCGGAATTTCGATGCAGCACCTGCAAGCCCCAGCAAACCAAAGACGGCCATCGTCCCGGGCTCTGGTACTGGCGAACCGGTGTTGAATTGATCAAGCTTGAAAATCAAGTTCGCACCAGTCAGACCCTGACTCCACAAACGGCTTCCACTCTCATGCTCAACGAGCAAATAATACTGGACGTTACTGGCCAACTTGTAGACGCCAGCATTTGCCAAGACAGGCCGCGTCAAATTCGCACTACGGTAGATACCGTAAGTCCGTGAACCGTGCCCTGGAGTGGCCGCATTGATCGCCGCCAAGTTGTCTTGATTGACAGTGGCGTCGTAGATGTAATCAAAGTTTGCATCTACCTTGTAGCGGAATGCAACCACAAATGCATTCCGAGTACTCGATGATCCAGTAGGATTCAACATCCCAGAATAAGTGGTCAAGTTCAAGTAACGACTATCTCCAACTTGGAACGTCGAAGAATCTGTCCGCACTTGCCCGTTCGGGACGGTTTGACTGTTCGGTGTATTATCAAACGCAGTCTCGTAATTGATGGCGTATGATCCAACTGAATTGGTCGCAAAACTACCATAGCCCGAACGACTGGCGACCAGACTGTTGTACATACTTCCAGGAAAAGTTCCCGATGGGCGAATTACCGTACCAGCAGCATCTTGCGCGCCGGACATCGTTGCAATAAACGTCCCGGCCGATGCAACGTTACTAAACATAGTGGCTAAAGCCACAACACAAAAAATGAACCTCATGTTTATCACCTTTCCTCCCAGGTTGAGTTGGTCCAGGACGGACGACCCGGGTAACCATGAACCTTCTCAATACTTGAAACAGGTTTCGACAGTAGCATTGCGACTTCTTTAGCGACAATACAGATTGAATCGTTAATGAGGTGATTCAAGAAAAATATTTCCGAAATGATTGCAAAACCACCTTTACAAAGTCACTCGCGTAGATTCGCGCAAACCCTAGTAAAAAATACGGTTCGATTGAGTGAAATTACAAGTCCAATGCGGAAGCCAAAACTCTAAACAAAGCTTCGAAATCTTCGAGAACCACGGGGGGTAATACAGGGATGACATCCCCCAAAGGTCGTAGCCAAACTCCATCATTCAATACTTTTTTGCAGATCCGGTTACTCTCGCTTCCCACCCGATTTTCTGCCGGATCTCGATGAAACTCTATCCCTCCCATCATTCCTAAACTGCGCACATCGCGCACCCCCCTTCCACCACGCAAAGCCTCCATCCTTTTCCCGAACTCAATCCCTCGCTTTTCAATCAATTCCAATCCCACCCGCCCCTGAAGTAAATCCAACACCGCATTCCCGGCCGCAGCCGCCAACGGGTTCCCTCCATAAGTATGACCGTGCAGGAAAGCTTTGCCCTCTTCCCTTCTCCCTAAAAAAGCTTCCCAAACACAACGTGTTGTTAACGTCGCACTCATGGCTAAATAGCCACCCGTAAGCCCTTTACCCAAGCATACAAAATCCGGGCTCAGCCGCTCCCCTCCGAACTCTTCGTGCTCAAATGCAAACATCTTGCCAGTTCGCCCCATTCCCACCGCTATCTCATCAAGAATCAATAACTCTCCTCGCTCCCGACAGAGTTGATTCAATCCACGCAAAAACCCACGCGGTTGCATGACAAAACCAGCCGCTCCTTGAATACAACTCTCAGCCACCACCGCCACAATCTCCCCTGCATGCGCATCGAGCAATTTGGCGTACTCTTCCAAGTAATACTCGCACACCTCGGATTCACTCATCGCTTCAGGCCGCCGCGAACGATCCGGACAAGGTCCGCGAACCACTTCAAAAAGCAATGGCTCAAACATTTTCTGAAAGCGCGAAATCCCACCAAGGCTTACCGTCCCCAGCGTGTCCCCATGATACGCGTCCCCCAATGTCAAGTACTTCGTTCGCCCACCATGTGATCCCGGAATCTGTCTCCAGTACTGATAAGCCATCTTCATCGCGACTTCTACCGCCGATGCTCCATCGCCAGCAAAGAAGACATGCTCAAGCCCTCTGCCTGCTACCTCGACTAGCCGCTCCGCCAAACGAATCGTCGTCGGATGACTCATCCCCAGATTCGTCACGTGCGCAACCTTACCCAACTGCTCCTGAATCGCTTGATCGATCTCAGGCACTCTATGCCCAAACATGTTACACCACAACGAACTCGCAGCATCGAGGTAACTCTTCCCCTCAATGTCGGTCAACCAACACCCCTGGGCCTCTTCGATGATCAAACCGTCATACTCGGCCATCTGCGAGAATGCATGCCAGACCACCGTTCGATCCAACCACCGCAGTCGCTCAATTTGATCCATCGATAGCCAACCCTTCGCTTTCCACCCTCTCGACCACCGATACCCAACTACCATCAATGCCCCTTGTTCTCAGTCGCTGACCAGCTTTGACGTCCTGAGCACTACTGACAAGTGCATGGCTCTGAGCATCCGTAGTCAACGTGTAACCTCGGGCCAAAGTTCGTAATGGACTAACACTCTCAAGCCGCTGCGCTGCTTTTTCAAATCCATGCACACGCAACTCAAACTGCCGAGAAAAAGTCTCCCGCAACCGGTACTCGATCTCATCGAGCCTTTGAACCTTCCCATCTAACATTCCATCTGCCTGAACAAACAAAGGCCGACTCTCCAGTCCTTGCAGCTTCCCCTCTAGCTCTCTTACTCGATTTCCCACCCATCGCATCATCCGCAATCGCAACTCTTCAAGCGACACTCGCAACTCGTCAGCACTTGGCACCAATCGCTCTGCTGCTTCAGAGGGCGTCAGAGCTCGCACATCTGCCGCTAAATCACATAAAGTCACATCGATTTCATGCCCAACCGCCGAGACCACCGGTAACCGACTCGCAACCACCGCCCGAACAACGACCTCTTCGTTGAAAGCCCACAAATCCTCAATCGAACCACCTCCGCGTCCTACTACCAACGCATCAAGCGATGGGCGTATTCTATTGGCTAACTCTATTCCCAATGCAACTTCTTCAGCCGCCCCCACACCTTGTACCCGTGCAGGAATTACCAACACGTCCGTCTGCGGCCAACGCCTGCGGAGCACTTCAAGAAAATCATGTATCGCCGCCCCTTGCGGACTCGTGACAAATCCAATCCGACGAGGATAACTAGGTAAAGCTCGCTTTCTCTCAACTCTAAACAAACCCTCTGCCTCCAACCGTAAATACAGCTTGCGAAAAGCTACTTGCAACGGCCCTAGCCCCTGTGGCTCCAACTTCTGCAACACCAACTGATAACTACCCCTGGGCCCATATACGTCCAGCTTCCCCATCCCCAGAACTTGCATTCCCTCACGCAACTCAAATTTGCACTTCTCCCAAGTCGAACGCCACACAACAGCACTTATCTGACTGTTCGCATCCTTGATCGTTAAGTAAACGTGTCCCGCTCCAGAGATCACAACACTGCTGACTTCACCGACAATCCAAAAGCGAGGAATACCTTGCTCAAGCGTCCGTTTGATCCATGCCGTCAACTCAGTGACGCTAAGCGGACTCTCTTCCGTCTCCCCGGGCTTCTCCTTTCGCTCCCTCGGACCCTTGAAAAACTCTTCAGCTTCATCTCCCCAAAGAAATCCAGTCATCACTCCTCCCCCCCTATTCTTGCACCGCGTTGATTTCACCCAACCCAAAACTGCTTCGCAATTCCTCATCGCGCATTTGCGAAATCGAAGGAGGCGCAACTCGCAACATCACCAACCCATCTCCCCCAGGCACATCGACCGCGCGAAACAACGACCTACCATCCTCACCTCGCGGCACTAACCCACGCATCGCTACCATCATGTCCGCAACTCCACCACCAGGCCGCACGACAACCAACCTGACCATCCCCCGCCGCTGCTGCTCGGTGGTCAGTACCCAAGTCTTTCGCCCCAACGGTACCAACACCAACGAATAATCATCCATTATCCTCTGCGCAATTTCCAAAAAGGACCTACCCCTTAACAAAGTCAGCCCCATACGATTCGGATGCAATCCATGGGACCACACCATCGGCCAGTCCATCAATAAATCAACCCCAACACCCTTCGCCACCCGCTGCAAAATCTCTACCACCGGCCTCTCTTCTAACAACATCGCATCCAAAGGCATGCGATTGTGCACCAACTCATAAGCTGCATACCAGGCCGCCGGATCATTGAAATCAAACATACTCTCGCCAGACAATTCATTCGCTCCCACCTTGCTATGCATCCGACGCACCGATTCCAATGCCGCCAAGACTTGCACTTGCTCAACCGCACTAACATCCTGCCCCCACTGCAATTTCCCCGACTCATAGCGACACTGAGTAACCCCTAACATCCCCAAAACCATTTGAACAATCTCAGCATCCTTACCCTCGGGCAACCCAACCGCTAAAGCACCGCGCGACGTCGTACCGTCCGCTGCTAGCCGCTGCGTAAGTCGCTGTGCCTTCGGCCGCACCATCAAAAACCCATTCCCTACATCCGATGTCTCACAACCCACCCCCTGACATATCTGATCGAGCAACTCGCCAAATGTCTTACCCTCCCCCTCCAACGCCACGTCGACTCCTACCCCAGCATCCGTCAGCTGCATCAAGAACCAATCCAACGAAATCGCATGCCCCGACAAACGATTGAACCACTCAAGCCGCTGGATCAATGGCATCGCCGGCGATCGCACCCGCTCAACCCTCCGCTCGCTGCGCTCCTGCCAACTCGGTAAAGCTATCGCCGCCGGGTGATACTCCTCTCGAAATACCTCCAATGCATTCTCTAACGATATCTCCTGGTCGATCGTCCGATCCCCCTCCTTCCCCAAATCTGTCCAACCCGCCTGACTTGAACGATCAAAGACCGGCAGAAACTCTTTGAAGATATCCGGCAGTGCATCCCCTTGCTCAACTCCCACATCACCCTTGGATTCCAGCTCAACATTCGGTACCCCATCCACATTCGGTACCCCATCCACTTTTGATGCCGCGTCGACATTTGCAGCAGCATCCACAATCGGGACCGTATCTCCCTTCGGATCATCCTTCGTCATCGGAACCGCCTCAGCGGGTGTGACGGGCTCTTTAGGTTCGTCCTCCGGCTTAGCTGCAACGTCAGGCTCAAGCTTCTCCGCCGGCGTGGTTGCCGAGTCCGAACCGCTACCTGCGGGCTGTTCAATACGGGGCTCCTTTTCTCCCTCAAGCACCTGAGCTACCCCACCTCCTTTTTGCACCCCAGCAACTCGACTCCCCACCGATTTCATAAAGGCCCAAAAACCGAGAAACACCACCAGACAACCACTCGCAGCAACAACCCCAAGGATCAACCACTGCCTCCGCGCTGATGCACTCGCACTCTGCCATGCTCCCGCAGGCATCATCTCTCCTACCTCACGATCAAACCGTACTTCCTGCGCTAACTTCTTATCCGCTTGAGTCGCCTCAGAAACTCTCTTCTGCAAAACACTCTCTTGAGCAACCGACTCCTGGGATTTTGGATCCTGAGCACCATGCTCTCCAATATCACCGCCACCATGCGAAAGCTTCTCCAAAGCCTGATCAAGCTGATCGATATCCCAGTCCCCAGGATCCGCTTTGGTGATCGCTTCGGAATTCACCGTATTTACCCTTCGACCAGTCGCTCCACCGGAAGGCACACCGCTAGCCGAAGGGGCTCCCTTGGAAGATGCACCCGACGCAGAACCACCTTCCATAGCACCGACATTCCCAGGATTCCAAGCCACCTCGCCAGTTCGAACCACATGGATCGCACTCTTGCACTTCGGACAAGGTACCGTTCGTCCAACCAATTCCGGCTGACGCACCACCAACTTCGTCGAACAAGCCGGACACAAAATTCGAAACGGTTCCACGCTGCCACCCCCGAAGTCCATTCAATCCTGAGATCCAAAAACTCGAATATCCAATCCCCGCCCCTCCATCGAGCAGAATCGCTTCATTCTAGGTCCTTTTATTCCCAAAGTGCAAAGCCATTTCCTCATTCCCAGCGAACTTGCTAACCTATCGGTATGTCCAACCAATTCATCAATCCCACTCCCCCAACTCCCAACCAATCGTTCGATCTTATCGTCCTCGGCGGCGGGATCGCGGGTTGCTGTATGGCCTGGGAATCAATTCGTCGCAACCGCCGCATCGCGTTGGTCGACCTACCAAACCCATCTACTTCCTCCCGAGTCGCTGCCGGTCTAATCACCCCAATCACAGGCAATCGGCTTGCATCCTCCTGGGATTTTCAACCTTTTTTCTCCTCCGCGAACCACTTCTACCCCTACGCACAATCCAACTCTGAAACAAGCTTCTGGTCCACAAAACCCGCTCTAAGGATCTTCCTCTCCCAAGAAGAATCCGAACTGTTCGCACGTAAATGGGAAAATACCGATTCGTCGCCAAGCGAAAACCAACGACACGGGATCACTGCAAAACGCCTACCTCCAAATTACTTTGCCCCGATTCACGCCCCCTTTGGCGGCTTCTCTATGGAACCCGCCGCGCGACTCGATACCGAAGCATTCCTCCAAGCAACCCACTCCTACCTCCATCAACGCCAGTGGCTCTTCGCATCCCACATTGATTTGAACTCCGATGTCCTTGCAACCCAAGAAGGCTTCGAATTGCCTTCGCTGAAAATCCAATCTAAACACCTTTGCCTCGCACTCGGGGCCGCCCCCTGCCCTACAAGCCTCTTCCCTCCACTGCCACTTCATCCCGCTCGCGGTGATATCCTCGAAATCCTCCTCCCTCCTTCGCTGAACTCACCTGCATCACTCTCCCCTACCCTACCCCTCGAGTCTGTTATCCATCGCGACGCTTGGCTCGTCCCCCTCGCAACCAACTCCTTCCTCCTAGGTGCGACCTACGACCGACACAACCTCAATGCAACAACCGACTCCACCACTGGCCTGTTCGCACGACAAGAACTACTCAATCGTGTAAATCATTGGTTTCCAAACCCATATCCCTCACCCTCAATTCAACCCATCGAGGAGAATTCGATCATTAATCACTACCCGATCGACGAGAAGTCGATCATAAATCACCGCGCTGCGGTCCGGCCAGCAAGCTACGATCGGCACCCCTTGATCGGCCCGCATCTAAACAACGCGAACCTATTGTGCTTCAACGGCCTGGGCTCTAAAGGTAGCCTGATGGCTCCTAAGCTCGCTTCCATCCTTTGGGACTGGATCCTCAATCGAACCCCTATCCCAAAGAACCTTCACTGGAACCGAAGAATCCAAAAATCAACCGAATCTAAATAAAAACCAACATGAGCAACGATTCCTTCTGGACCGATACCCACGCCCACCTGACCGACCCGGATCTCCTGCCCCAGCTCGATGCAACCCTCGAACTTGCCGCTGAATTCAACGTCAAAAGGCTTCTGTGCGTAAGCGTCGATGCGCACTCAATCCCTCCATTGCTCCCTCTCCTCGACAAACCAAATATCTTCGGCCCAAATATCTTCGGCTCCGTCGGCATCCACCCAAATTACTCTCACCAAGAATCCTCGGGCGACTGGGAACGGATCGAATCCCTCTTTACTCACCCGAAAATCTGCGCACTTGGCGAAACAGGCTTGGATAACTATTGGAAGGATTCCCCTTGGGATACCCAAATGGCAAACTTTCAACGCCATCTCCAAGCCAGTCGCACCCACTCCCTACCCTTGATCATCCACTCTCGAAATTGCGACGATGAAATGCTCGCTTGCCTACGCGAAGACTACCGTAACGGCCCATTACTTGGCGTGATGCACTCCTTCTGCGCATCGCTTGAACACGCACTAGCCTACATCGAAATGGGACTCTACATCAGCTTCTCAGGGATGCTTACCTACAAGAAAAACGAAACCCTGCGCGACATCGCTCGCAAAATCCCCCTCGATCGACTCTTGGTCGAAACCGATGCCCCCTACCTGAGCCCCGAACCGAAACGCTCCTCACGCCCTAACCAACCCGCTTACGTGGCTTTCACCGGAAAAGTCCTCGCTGAACTCCACAACCTAACCCCGGAGCAAATGGCGATGAAAACGACCCAAAACGCACTGAAACTCTTCTCGCGCATGACATAACAGTCTTCGCTCTTCATCGGCCTCTAGTAATTTGACCGACTGATTAGTTGCTTTCCAAATTACCTGCTTGCCGGACTACCTACTAGGTTGCGCGATCAATCCCGCCACATACCCACCCTTGAAACCTGCATCGATGTTGACCACCGTCACGTTCGCCGCACAACTGTTAAGCATACTGAGCAGCGCCGCAACCCCTCCCAAATTCGCTCCGTAACCAACGCTCGTCGGCACCGCAATAACCGGACAAGCCACATGGCCAGCTAAGGCGCTTGGCAATGCAGCCTCCATCCCCGCTACACAAATGACCACCTTGCATTTTCGCAAAACAGGTACTTTTGCTAATAAGCGATAAGGCCCAGCAACCCCAACGTCTTGTATAAGTTCGGTGGCAATCCCCATCCAAGCCAACGTCTCGATCGCTTCCAATGCAACCGGTTCATCGGTCGTCCCCGCCGTAACAACCCCGACTAAATTTTCGCTGCGAACCCCCTGAGGCTCCTCAGGCAAACGACTGCGATGTACACGCAAAGTCCTTGCAACGTGATTCCAACGCGTCCAAGCAAACGACTCGGACAATACCCTGACTTGCTCCGGACTGACCCTCGTCACCAGAATCTCCTCAGCCCCACCCAACAACCTCTCGACCACCCTCTGAATCGACTCCGTCGTCTTTCCTTGACCATAAACCACTTCCGGATAACCAGTCCGCCGCAAACGATCAAGATCCGGAGTTACATTCCCCTCGGATGCAATTGCCGAATCCAAAACCCACTGACCAAACTCCAATGCGCTCAACTCACCGGACTGATAGCGGTCCCACAACGCTTCCAACTTTTGCTCACTCATCGGCAACTCTACTCCCTGTGTTTCCCTACCTTTAGATCCCCAACCAACAGATTCTCTACCCTCAGAATCCCGATCTACAGAATCCTTCTACACACCGCTGTCAACGCGCACGGTTCCTTATATCCTTGTGTTCTTATGCAATCGGATAATCCATCCCGTTTGCACTATCTCCTGTACTATCTCCGCTTGCCCAATGTCCCCAGCTAGGTTCATCAGAGGATCTTTCGCTGCTCGCATGCCCGCGACGCAACTCTTCGATCATGATCGCGATCCCTTTGGCTAAATCCAATCGGCTCACTCCTCCGAATTCTCGCCCATCGGCTCGAACTTGCTCCGTCGTCAGTGGGAAATGCGCAAAGCCGACCTGACAATCGCGCCCCCGCTGCCGATGCCAGTGCTCCGTCAAATAAAAGATGGCGTTGCAAAGATAAGTCCCGGCATGATACGAAATCGATGCAGGTACCCCCCCGCGATCCAATGCATCACGCAATCGATCGATCGGCATACGACTTTGATACGCAGCCGGTCCGCCATGTTCAAGCGGCCCATACAAACGCCCGGAATTGTACTGAACCCCCGCGATATTCACCGCAATGGTCTCCAAGTGGATATCGCTTGCCGAAGGTGATTGCCCTAATAGCAATACAGCGTCGAACCCCTGCTCGAAATCCTTCGATAAGCGATCTCGCAATTTCCCTAAGTCCACCGGATATCTTCGCGTAGTAACCCCAGGGGGAACCCCCCAGCGTTTGAGCATCTCCGACAAAGCATCCCAGCTCGAATTCGTAGCCCAACGATCATAGGGCTCGAAAGCCGTCACTAGTATTTTCAAAGTCTCAATCGCTCCCCAAACCCTACTTTGCCAACCCTCGCAATTTGATCAACGCTCCTTCGACAACCACGCGCTGCTCCATCAGTTCCTTCAAAGCCTGCCGCTCTTTATCAATAATATCTGCGGGTGCCTTACCCACAAACGCTTGATTATTCAACCGACTCTCTTTCCCTTGAATCTGCTTATTGAGATTCTCTAACTGCTTTTCATTCCGCGTAATCTCTGCACCGACATCGAGGAATTGACCAAGATCCACATAGACATCCATCCCTTCTATTGGAACGTGCGCATGAATCTCTGGGACTTGAATCTGCGGCCCCCACTGCACACCTTTAGCACCCGCCATACTCTCAAGGAACGGTGCCATCGGTCGCAATTCAACCTCCACGCCGGGCTCACACCGAACGCTAAAATCGACCCGCTGCTTGGGGGCTATGTTCTGCCGCGATCGAATCTCGCGGATCGCACCCATCAACGATGCAAATTGCTTGAACTGCTCTTCTACGTCACGGCGAATCAACGCCGGATTGGACTTCGGCCAACTCGCCTGAATCAGCCACTGCGATGCAACTTCGGAACTAAACAAATCCCGCTGCATGGTGAACTTGCCCAACTCTTGCCAAATCGCTTCAGTGACAAACGGCATGATCGGATGCAACAATCGCAACATCTGATCCAAGCAATGCGCTAGGACCCGCTGAACCAACGGTCTGGCTTGAGGATCTTGCATGCGAGGCTTCGCCATCTCCACATAATAGGAACAGAAGTCATCCCAAGCAAAATCATAGACCGCTCGCGCCGCTTCCGCATATCCGTACCGATCGATCTCTTGATCCATCGCCTGCGTGACGGTCGATAGCCGCGACAATATCCATTGGTCTTCCAAAGGCAATTGCTCGACGGAGATCTCACCTCGCTGGAAACCTTGCAAGTTCATCATGGCAAAACGCGATGCATTCCACAACTTGTTGACGAAGTTTCTCGCAACCTCAAACCGCTCGCTGACCACCGGCGCTCTAGGCAATGCCTTGTCCGCCTCCGATTCAGCCCACTGAGTCGAAAACGGCTTCTTGCACTTATCACACACAATCCGATGCTTGGTCCGATTCTCCTTCGTCTGATTGATCAAAACCTGACAATGAGGACACTCGTACTGCACCGGCATCCGCACATCCTGCGTCTCGGTCGTCAACCACGCCAATCCAAACCGCAAAGCATCCGCGCCGAACTTGTCGATTACGTCCAAGGGATCCACACCGTTCCCCTTGCTCTTCGACATCGTCTCACCAAACCCATCGAGAATCTTCGGATGGATATAAACTTCCTTAAATGGGACTTCCCCTACATTGTTCAATCCCATCAAAACCATCCGCGCAACCCACAAGGTGATGATGTCACGCGAAGTGATCAACGTATTCGTCGGATAGAAATAATTCAATTCTTCGGTCGACTCGGGCCACCCAAGTGTTGAGTGTGGCCACAACGCCGATGAGAACCAAGTATCCAACACGTCTTCCTGACGTACGAAACCTTTCGAACTAATCAAGCTCTCTAAGCCACTTTCCTCCTGTCGAATGCACACATGCACTGTCCAACTAGATGCCCCGTTACCAGCAACAGCTTGTGTCGAATCGGAACTATTGGACTCCAACTCGGCACCCTCGACAGACGCGGATAACTTCCCAGATAAAGCTTCCGGCAACCCATTGAGTTCCGCTAGCTCGCGCTTCGCCTGCGCTTCATCCTCATAAGTTCGGCTCCAAATCGGAATTTGATGCCCCCACCAAAGCTGACGCCCAACCGGCCAATCTCGCTTCTCACTCAACCAATCAATGTACCCCGTCGCATACCTCTCTGGATAAATCTTTACCCGACCATCCTTCACCGCATCGATAGCTGATTGCGCTAAAACATCCATCGCAACAAACCACTGATCAGCCAGAAACGGCTCAATCGGTGTCTTGCTTCGATCACTATGCTTCAACTCAATTCGCCGCTCTTCGACTTGATCCAAGAAACCCAAACGATCCATCGCGGCGACTACACCTTCGCGTGCCTTGCTCATCGTCAATCCAACGAACTCCTTAGCACTCTCTCCAACGTTACCATTGATCGTCCCATCGGTGTTCATGATGCTGATCATCGGCAACGAACATCGCTTGGCAACCTCATAATCGTTCGGATCATGCGCAGGAGTGACCTTCACACATCCAGTGCCTAACTCGGGCTTCGCCCAAGTATCACAGACCAGTGGTATTTCTCGGTTCGCCAACGGCAAACGAATCTTCCGCCCAGACTTCGCCATCGAAACAAGCAGTTCAAGCGTTGGCAAAACGTCCCGCTCCCGCTCCTTCAATTCATCTAGCTGCTGCTTGTACTGCTCGGCATCCTTCGCATTGGACTCGGCTATCTTCTCTTCCAATCCACGGATCGCCTTAGCTAACGCCGCTCGAGGCTCAGGATGCACTGCTACAGCCGTATCACCAAGCATCGTCTCGGGACGAGTCGTCGCTACCTGAACGAATGCCGGTTCACCTGCCTTAGGCTCAACCACTGGATAACGGAAATGCCAAAAATGACCGTCGACTCCCTCAGTGCTCACTTCATCATCGCTGACCGCAGTCTGCAAATAGGTGTCCCAATTAACCAACCGCTTCCCACGGTAAATCAACCCCTTGGAAAACAGATCGTAAAAAGTAGAACGGACTGCACGAGCACACATCGGGTCCAACGTAAATCGCGTCCGACGCCAATCACAACTGCATCCCATCCGCTTTAACTGTCCAAGAATCCTTCCTTCATACTGGTCTTTCCACTCCCATATCCGCTCGACAAGCTTCTCTCGACCCAAGTCGTGTCGGGTCTTATTCTCCAGCTCACGAAGTCGGCGTTCGACAACCGCCTGTGTTGCAATCCCCGCATGGTCCGTGCCCGGCATCCACAATGCGACTTCCCCCATCATCCGGTGCTTGCGGATCTGAATATCCTGAAGCGTATTGTTGAGCGCGTGACCTAAGTGCAACGCACCCGTTACGTTCGGTGGTGGAATGACGATCGTGTAAGGACGCTTCGCTCGATCGATGTTGGCGTCAAAACAACCGGCTTGCATCCACTGCTGATAGATCCTGTCTGAGGCTTCCACGAAATCAAAGCGATTGGGTATCTCTATCGCGCCAGAAATTCCAGCCAGCGCCGCAACTCCAGTTGGGACCGCCTTATCCTCGCCACCGCCCTGTGCTTCTATCGTCATCGATAAATCTCTATCAATTCTTTCCACCATAAAAACCAAATGCCGACTAATATCCTAGTCGGCACCGCCAACCCCGCAGATGGCAATTGTGAAAAAAGCGGGACAAGACGCAAGTCCAACCGCCAGCCGCTATGCGGCCCGCCGGAACGCCCCAGACATGTAAAATGACGCAATCCCCTCGACTACCGCCTCCTGCTCACCTTCGGTAAGCTCAGGATACACGGGCAAATGAAGGATTTCTCGGGCAGCCGCTTCCGTGTGCGGCAAACATCCTACGCTGTACCCAAGATCCGAAAAACACTCCTGCATGTGCAACGGCACCGGATAATAAATCTCGCACCCGATCCCTTGTGCCTGCAAATGCGCCTTCAACGCATCCCGCCGGCCATACGGAACCCGAATGCCATACTGATTCCAAACATGCTTGCTCTTCGGATGCTTCAACGGCAATTGCACAATGTCGGTCATCCGACTCGCTTCAAACAACTCTTTGTACCGCTGGGCATGCGTCCCACGCGCCTGCGCATACGACTCCAAATGGGCCATCTTCACACCCAAAATCGCCGCTTGAATCGTATCCAATCGTGAATTGATTCCAACTAACTTGTGGTAATACCTAGGCTGCATCCCATGCGAGGCAAGCAACCGAATCTTCGATGCTAAAGCCTCATCCTGACAGACCAACATCCCACCATCACCCATCCCACCCAAATTCTTGGTGGGATAGAAACTCAAACAACCCATCTGCCCCCAAGCACCCGCAGGACGATCATCCCAAGCCGCTCCGATCGCTTGAGCCGCATCCTCGATAACCACCAAGTCATGCCGGTTGGCAATCTCGCAAATCTTGTCCATCGCTGCGCACTGTCCGAACAAGTGCACCGGAATGATAGCTCGTGTTCGCGAGGTAATACTCTGCTCGAGACTTGCCGGATCCATGTTGTATGTCAACGGATCAATGTCCACAAAAACCGGCTCGGCACCCAAGCGCGACACAGCACTGGCCGTCGCGAAAAATGTGAAACTCGGAACGATCACCTCGTCCCCCGGCTCGATGTCAATTGCCATCAAAGCCAACAGCAATGCATCGCTACCCGATGCACATCCAATCGCATGCGCCGTCCCACACACTTCATTGACGGTTCGCTCTAATTCACCCACTTCAGGCCCATGCAAAAACCGACCGCTGTCAATCACTCGCTCAATGGCTGCCATGACCTCTTGCTTCAATGGCCCATTGCCACGTCCGACATCAAGCATCGGTACGGAACTCACAGGCCCACTCCCCGCCCCGCTAGCACTCTTGCCCTTGAGTTCATTGCCACTTGCAACGTTGCGATCTATGCGATCAGTCATTCCAACCCCCCATCCTTGGTGTGTTAAGACTCCAGACTCGACGCGTAAAGTACCCCATCCGAAGGCCAAACGTCAAGTTCACTCGGCAGGCTCCAACAGCCCAACATTCCTAGCATACAACAATCACTGGATTTCCTTCAAATCCCGAGCTCCCGGGATATCCTCCGGCCAGCGTGACCATATAGGCGTCAACTCGCGAATCTTTTTCTTGTACTCGTTCTCTTGCTCCAACCGCTTTTGCTTCAAAATCGCTTCGCGAATCTCCCCCTGAGCTTGAGCAAAATTCATCCGATACTCGCTCTCACGCTCCAGTACCTCAACCACATGAAATCCATCCGCATCCTCGATGACCTGACTCAACGCGCGGGGCTCAATGGCAAAAACCACTTCCTCGATCACCTTACTCTTCAACGCACCACGCCGCGTCCAGTCAAATACCCCACCCTCACTGGCGAAATATCCTGTCGATTGCTTCCTCGCAACAGACTCAAACGGAGCACCACCAAAATATACTTGATTCCACATGTCGACAATCGAGCGATAAGCCTCTTCGCGATTCGGCTGCTCTTTGAACATCGCCGAAAGAATCCTAAAACGTACCCGCGCAGGACGATTCCATTCATCTCCATGCCCATCGTAATACTCTTGCATCTCCTCAAGATACACGTTGGGCTTCTCCTGAACCCCCTCTCGCAACGCTTGATCAGCCCACACTTGCTCCGCAAATGTGTGCATCAACGCAGTCAGCGATGTCCCCTGCCCTTCGAGTAAAGCAATAAAGTCCGCTTCTGTCTCGCACTTCGCTTTCTTGATCTGCTCGGGCAATACCTTCGTACGGAAAATTTCCGCCGTCTTCGACATCATCTTGCTACGCATCTCCTCACGCTCCTTCTTGGGCTTACCCCCAGCCTGAGCATTGAGAAAATGTTGGGCTAGACACTTTTGCTCAATCGACATCCGCAACGCTTTGCGCAATTGAGACTGAAACTCCCGACTTTGAACCACCTCCGACGTTATCTTTGCAGGCGGAAACAAATCACCTATCAATATCCGCTCTTCCCCAACAACCGCAATGACGCCACTGGCTTCGAACAGCTCCCCACCCCGCACCACCGACGCGGCATCTGTTAATTCGCGACCACCTACATCCGCCGGCATCCCAACCGCCGACGCACGCTGAACCTCCCCGCCAACCACCACCGGATCCGCAATGTAAACCGGTTGCTGCAATCCACCGACTTCCTGCCCAATGGATTCACAAGGGACAAACAGCCCAGCAATACCCCAAACCCCAGGCACCATCCATACGACGAGCTTCTTCCATGTTCGTTGCGTCTGCACTGCTATGCCTTGATTCTCTTATGCCTTAATTCTCTTGCGCCCAGATTCCCAGAAGCCTTGAGCCCAACACACGTGGATTTCCCGTCTCCCAAGAAATCCTCAACCCTGCAGCAAGCCCATAGCGCCCGACACGACACCAACGAAGACTCTACGAAAATTCCACTCAGTAACGCAAGACTTCTTTGAGGACTGCTAGCAAATCAATCCTCGCCAACCGCTCCTTGTCACTCAACTCCTCCTTAGGACGACTCGTCCCAACTCGATCCCCTCGATAATCGACGCGTGGATCCATACGCGAGCCCATCCGATGATCCATGCGAGAATCCATTCTAGAATCCGGCCGTGCTGTAATCACTTCCCACAACGGCCAATAAGCGCTCTGCTCACGCTCCACAATCCTCAACTTGCCCCCATGAAGCTTCGATAACTGCGCTATCCGCTTCCCGTCGCTGTACTGCAACCGCAAGAAACGCTCCTGAATGTCCACCGACCTCACAGTCCAAAGAGTCGCATCCATCCTCAACTCCGCTAATCGCAACAGCCGCTCGACCGCTGCGGGCACCTCTCCAAATCGATCTCGCAACTCTTGCCGAATCGTCTCGATAGCCTGAATGTCCTGCAATCGTGAAATCCGACGATACACGTCGATCTTCTGCCTCATGTCGGGAATGTATTCGCTCGGCAAATAAGCCTCGATCGGTAACTGAATGTCGACATCAAGACTGAACTTCGGTGGCTGCTTGGTTAGCTGCCGCACAGCATTGTCTAACATCTGACAATAAAGCTCATACCCAACCGCTGCGATATGCCCACTTTGCTGAGTCCCAAGCAGATTTCCTGCTCCACGAATCTCCAAATCCCGCATCGCAATTCCAAACCCCGCCCCCAACTGCGAGAACTCCTCGATCGCATGCAATCTCCTCGCCGCATCCGGATTGAGATGCTTGTTGCTGTCTACCAGCAAGTAACAATGCGCTTGATGGATGTATCTTCCGACTCTCCCTCGCAATTGATGCAACTCCGAAAGCCCATAGCGATCGGCTTCATCGATGAAGATCGTATTCGCATTCGAGATATCTAATCCACTCTCGATAATTGTTGTTGCCAACAAAATATCAACTCGGTGCTCGATGAAATCCATCATCACCCGCTCAAGCTCATGCTCGGCCATCTGCCCGTGCCCGATCGCCACCTTTGCCTCAGGCACAATCCGCTGCAACTTCGCCGCAACCGCATGCATGTCGCTGATCCGATTGTGGACAAAGTACACCTGACCGTCGCGATTTAGCTCGCGCAAGACGGCGTTGCGAATAAGCTTATCGTTCCACCGCACCACCCTGGTCTCAACTGCCATCCGCTCCTCAGGTGCAGTTACCAAGTTCGAGATGTCGCGAATCCCCACAAGGGACATGTGCAACGTTCTCGGAATCGGTGTTGCTGACAAAGTCAACACATCCACCTGGGTTGCTGTCTTCTTGATTCTCTCCTTCAGCTCAACCCCAAACTTCTGCTCCTCATCGATAATCAACAACCCAAGGTTGAAAAACTTCACATCGCTCGATGCCAAGCGATGCGTTCCGACAATAATGTCGACTTGCCCTTTCGCAAGCTTCGCTAGTACCTTCGATTGCTTAGCTGCCGTATCAAATCGACTCAACTTCGCAATCTCAAAAGGAAACTCCGCCATCCTATCCTTGAACGTCTTAGCATGCTGCTCAGCAAGCACCGTTGTGGGAACCAAAACTGCCACCTGATAGCCACTCTCGACCGCCTTAAAAGCAGCCCGCATTGCGACCTCGGTCTTCCCAAACCCAACATCCCCACAAATCAACCGCTCCATCGGTCGACTCGACTCCATGTCCTTCTTCGTCGCTTCGATCGCTGTCAACTGATCGACCGTCTCCTCATACGGAAACGAACCTTCAAATTGATGCTGCCACACGGAATCAGCATGAAATGTAATCCCCTTGAGACTCCGCCTCTGCGCTTGCAAATCGAGCAAGTCCGCAGCCATGTCCTCCACCGCACTCTCCGCAGCCTTTTTCTGCTTCGCCCAAGCTTGGCCGCCAATCTTCGCTAACCTCGGCCTTGTCTTCGTCCCACCTACATACCGCTGCACAAAGTCGATCTTCGATGCCGGTACATACAACTTCGCTCCCTCGTCGAACTCAATGACCAAATGCTCGTACTTCTGCCCCTCCTTGGTGATCATCTCCATCCCAAGATAAATCCCAATCCCATGCGAAAGATGGACGACTAAATCCCCCTCCTTCAAATCCAAAAAACTATCGATCGCCTTCGATGCATGCTTCCTCCCTGATCGCTTGAGCATCGTTCGACGCAAAATCTGATTAACAGTCAAAATGAATGCACCCTCGGGAATCTCAAATCCCGCCGATAACAATCCTTCGACTAACCTTATGCGACCGGATGCATAAGCCGCACTGCCGGCTAAAATCTCCTGCATGCGGGACAACTCCCCCGCATTGATGCAAACCACCACCGCACGGCGATCCACCCCAAGCGTCTGGTCGATCTCTGTCGATATCCGCTCTAACTCCCCTCCTATCCGCTGCACATCCCCAATCGGGATTCGTACCGAATCCCAAGGATACCCCTCAATGGCTAACTGACCGATGTCGGCATAAGCGAACTTCTGCAACCTTCCCAACAACTCTTTCGGATCTTTAAACCGCTCCGGAAAGGGCACCCTCGCTTGAAATAATAACGCTTGATGCATCCCCGCCGTCGGTTCGCTAAACAAGACCATGGTATCCGACGGTAAATAATCAAGCAGTGTTCCTTCTTCCTTAGCAACATCCTTGGCCGATATCAAATCAACCCTTTCCGCCCGCTGGATCGAACGCTGCGTGACGGTATCAAAAGTCCGAATCGACTCGATCTCATTGTCAAACAACTCGATGCGATACGGCTCTGCAACGTCCGGCGGATACACATCGAGTATCCCTCCCCTAGCCGTATACTCACCAACCATCTTCACCGATGTGGTCGATCGATATCCTACCGACTCAAGCCACTCTTTGAACTCGCGCAGATCAAGCGTCCCGCCCACCGTGATCGTTTTGCGGTCACTGCGCAACTGATCCGGACTTGGAACACATTGCATGATCGATTGCATCGTCGCAACCACCACAGGTACTCCACTCCCCTTCCCCGCTTGCTCGCCCCCCGACTTAGAACTCCCCCCCTTTGCAACAGACTTCTTGGCTGAAGGTTTCTTCGTAGCAGATTCCGCATTGTACCGATCCAACCTAGCTAACACCTGCAATCGATCGATCATCTCCTGCTGCTCAAGCGCATCATCAGGTACATCCTCCGAACCCGGTGGAAATACCAATGACTCCTCTTGGGAGAAAAACTCAATGTCCCTCGCGATGCTCTCTGCCTCCTGATGGTGCGCGACAAGTACCAACAGCGGACGACCTAACTTCCGGCGGACCGCACACACCAACGGTGCTACCGCCCCCCCCCAAGCACCCTCCCAATAATAGGGCTTGCCTGCTACCCAGCGACTTACCGCACTCTGAAAATCCTTCAACCCAGCAATCGCTTCAAGAAACGCCTCTGCCGGATTCTCCTTCGCCTCCGCTACACCTCTGCCCGCTCCTTTTTCATCTTCCTTTTCCCCAACCCGCCCCTTTCTCTTCCGTTCGGGGCCAGATTGCTCGCGATTGGCTCCAACCTGCTCGCCCCCCTTGCCCAGAGCATCGCCGTTATCCTGGGCACTGTTATCGTGGCTAGTGTTATCCTGGGCACTGTTATCCTGATCTTCATTCAGGTCGGGCGAAGCCGCATCGCCTCGAATAAAATCTGCGAGCGTTCGTTTAGCTTTTGGGGGTTTGGGTTTCATCGTTTCGATTAAAATCTACTTCCTGCCCGGGCCGTATTTCATCCCAGGTCGTTCCGACTACACCACCGATGCAACAATTCCCTACTAGCGAACCGATGGACGCCATGCAGTTTAACCTTCTCTCCCAAACTTTACACACCACTCCACTTGCTACCCGCTCGACATCGATGCCAAAGTCGATTTTTTTCCTTGCTAACTCCATGTTAGCCGCGATCACCCTGCTAACCTTCGCATACCCCGACGCTCAAGCCCAATCCCCCACCCCTCCATCCGACCCCCGCGCCGACTTTATCCGCGCTAACTACAGCAAGTCCGAGATTCGAATCCCGATGCGCGACGGCGTGGAACTCTTCACTTCCATCTACATCCCCAACGATCCGAACCCCGCTACCTCCTACCCCATCCTCCTTAGCCGTACACCCTACAGCGTCGGCCCCTACGGACTTAGCACCTACAAAACCCGTCTCGGTCCCTCAGCCGCATTCGAACAAAAGAAATACATCTTCGTCTTCCAAGACGTTCGCGGACGCTACATGAGCGGTGGTGAATTTATCAACATGCGTCCCCAACTCTCTGCGTCTGAGAAGTCGAAAACTACCAATAACCCATCTTCCAATAACGGACTCTCTAACAACGCCGCAATCGCGGACAACACCGCAATCGACGAAAGCACCGACACGTTCGACACCATCGAGTACCTAGTAAAAAACCTCCCAAAGAACAACGGTCGAGTCGGCCAGTGGGGGATCTCCTATCCAGGCTTCTACACCTCCGCCGGGGCGATTAATTCTCACCCCGCCCTCCGTGCCGTATCCCCCCAAGCACCCATCGCAGACTGGTTCTTCGATGACTTCCACCGAAACGGCGCTTTCGTCTTACCGATGGCTTTTAACTTTTTCTCCTCCTTCGGTAAACCGCGTCCAGAACCAACCACGGAGTCACTCCCCGGATTCCAACACCCAACCCGCGATGGCTACCAATTCTTTCTCGATCTCGGCCCCCTATCAAATGTCGATAAACTCTACTTCAAAGATGAAATTCCATTCTGGAACGATTTGGAAAACCACCCGAACTACGATGCGTTCTGGCAAGCTCGAAATCTTCTTCCCCACCTGAAGAATATCCAAGCGGCGGTGTTAACCGTCGGCGGTTGGTATGACACCGAAGACCTCTACGGCCCACTTGCAACCTACGCCGCAATCGAAAAACAAAATCCAAATATCCAAAATAGCCTAGTCATGGGCCCCTGGTTCCACGGCCAATGGGCAGGCGATGACGGCGCGAAACTTGGAACTGCCGACTTCGGTTTTGCCACCTCTTTGTGGTTTCAAGAACATGTCTTACTCCCATTCTTCGAACACCATCTACGCGGCAACGGAAACGGTTACTTCCACGAAATGACCGCGTTCGAAACCGGCGCGAACCGCTGGCGTACCTTCGAAAACTGGCCCCCTAAGAATTCACAATCAACCCCGTTCTTCCTAAACCAAAACGGCAAACTCTCCCGCACTCCACCCACTTCAGACTCCTCGGATACCTTTCCAAGCGATCCTCGCAAACCAGTTCCCTACACGATGGAAATCACGAATAACTGGGCTCGTGATTACGTCACCGAAGACCAACGCTTTGCCTCCTGGAGACCCGACGTTTTGGTCTATCAAAGCGATGTGCTAGCAGATCCGATCAGTCTCGCCGGCTCGATCCCAATCGACCTCTGGGTCGCAACCACCGAATCCGATGCTGACTGGGTCGTAAAAATTATCGATGTGCATCCTGGTACCCAAGGCCCGACAAGTCGCAGAAGCGACCCGAAAGAAAGTGCGAACTCAGGCCGACACGAATTGATTCGCGCAGGAGTACTTCGAGGCCGCTTCCGTAACGGCTTCACCGAACCTATCGCAATGAACCCCAACGAACCGACCCGCATCCAATTCGAACTCAACGACCTGTGTCATACCTTCGGCCGTGGACACAAAATCATGATCCATGTCCAAAGCTCCTGGTTCCCATTCATCGATCGAAACCCACAGAAATACGTTCCGAATATCTTCCAAGCTCAACAAGAAGATTTCCGACCTGCAACCCACACGCTCTTCCAAGGCCCAGCGAAGCCTAGCCAAATCCTATTACCTATCATCCCATCAAACTTATAAACAAATTGACTTCCGCCAGCACAAACAAGGGTGAAGCCACTCGTGGCTTCACGCATTCACGAGGATATCTTCCAGTAACGCACGAGACTGCCCGCACGTAGAAACACGAACAGACCTTTCGGAACCTCAGGATGATGTCCGTGATACCTTGCACACCTCAAGCTCACTCGCCTGGAAAACAACCTGCACCATTCGTGCTCCCACCGCAACGCTTCAATACACGACGCAGTCAATCTGAAACGTTGCTTCAACATCCAACTCGAAAAATACAATCCATCTAATACAATCGCTCGGCGACCATTGAAATGATTCGCTTGAGCAAACCGCTGAAAGTAACCGCGAAAACTATCTCCTAACTCGCGACTGCTCAGCGGAAGTAAACTCTGCGTCTGAGACATTCGCTTGCGAAGCAATGTCCTCGCCGCTCGCTCGAATTCACCCAAGTCGATTTCCTCAGGAGCCACATCAGCTCGCACTAAACCGCGAACCACCATCGACTGCAACTTTGCTAATTCCGCAACTTCGCTCGACTCCAGGTCCTGCTTCTTCGGATCTCCTTGACTGCTCATTACCAACTGCCTCTACCGAAGTTCGCTTGCAAGCGGACTAGCTTGGATGTTGCTGACTGCGAGCAAGCAACCCTCTTGCTCGATCCAATTCCGTTACGAGTTCTGCCATCGAAGGAATATGCTCATCGCGTTCCAATATACATCCTTTGACATCCGTGACTTGAAAAACAGATTGCATCAAATCCCATATCTCCTCATTCGTCGCGAGGCTATGACTGTCTACCCACTGACCATCTTCTACATATCCGCCGACGAAATGAAGTTGCACGATGCGGTCCGTTGGCAAACGGCGAAGATGCTCAATCGGATCCCATCCTTGATTGGCCGCATTGATAAATAGATTGGTCACATCCAGCAGCAATCCGACCTCATTCTGCTCGCAAAGCTTGCACAAAAAATCCGCTCCATCGTACTTCTCATCCGGATAGCGAAACATCTCGGTGATGTTCTCCAAAATCAAAGGCACCTGAAGATGGTCTTGCAACTTTGAAATATTGTTGTGAAGTACTCGCAACGATGCATCCGTCTTCGGAAGAGGCAATAGATGTCCGACATCGATCCCCTCCGAGCGAGTAAAGGCGATATGCTCACTGCACCAAGCGGGTTTTACACGTTGAACAATCCCCGTGTATGCCTTGACGTATTGATCATCAAGCCCCTCAGCGCTGCCGAGTGACATCGCCAGCCCGTGCGGAATCAAGGGGAAATTTCGCTGCAACAATTCCAACTCAGCCAGCTTTGTCGGCAAAGCATCGAAATAGTGGTCTGCGGTAATCTCCAGAAAATCAATCGAGGAACGATAAGCAAACAACTCTGCAAGCATCGGTTCTCGAAACCCAAGCCCAACTCCAAGTCTCGCTAAATTCTCAAAGGCCATCGCAATCACCTTTCATTGAACATTCTACTATAGCTTCGATAATCCCCACGAAAAACTTCATCAACCGCCACAGCCACATCCCCCTCCACCACCGCAACCGCAACCTCCGCCGCCACCGCAACCTCCTGAACCGCCCCCTGATCCGCATCCACCTGCTGGCGTCGCGCCACCCGGCTCATTTGTAGCTGAAACCCTGAACGACTGATACATCACATCCAGCGAGGGATAACATCATGGTGAATGTTAATAACAGCGTGGGCTCAATCAAATGCTCAATCGGCCCGAAATTCCAATGCTTGAATACCATTTGGCGTTAACCGTTCCTAGAAATGAAGTTCGCACTTCTCATATCACATCCGCAAAGGCTCATTTGGTGATATTCATAGGCGCAACTTATTTCCAAAAATAGAAAATTCGCCACATCGAAATTGGTCCTTCTTAGATTTTAATGGCCGGTATTGCATTGCATCGGATTTGCAGCACGCGTGCTCGTGCTCAGTGAAACGGTGCTCGTGCTCGTAATCGAAAACAACCTGTAGCGGTGTTATGTTCGGTCAACCCAAGACCTACCTCTGAATGCAATAGAACTGCTCCCGTTATCCGAGCTCGAGCACGAGCACGAGCACGAAAATCGGCCCGAATCGAAATCAGCTTGGTCACTATGTTTTCTCAGTAGCCAAATTGGTTATTCTTAGATTTTAGCGGCCGGTATTGCTTTGCATCGGATTTGCAGCACTCGTGCTCGTGCTCAGTGAAACGGTGCTCGTGCTCGTAATCGAAATCAGCCGGTAGCGGTGCTATGTTCGGTCAACCCAAGACCTACCTCTGAATGCAATATAACTGCTCCCGTTATCCGAGCACGAGCACGAGCACGAAAATCGGCCCGAATCGAAATCAGCTTGGTCACTAGGTTTTCTCAGTAGCCAAATTGGTTCTTCGAGGATTTTAATGGCCGGTATTGCATTGCATCGGATTTGCAGCACGCGTGCTCGTGCTCAGTGAAACGGTGCTCGTGCTCGTAATCGAAATCTGCCTGTAGCGGTATTATGTTCGGTCAACCCAAGACCTACCACGGAATGCAACTGAACTGCTCCCGTTATCCGAGCACGAGCACGAGCACGAGCAGGAGCAGGAACAGGAGCAC
>Ga0214163_1000114_pt1 | contig 34797 bp, 34 predicted proteins | sample LakMenepilimnion_2_FD_153001 | JGI IMG/M metagenome (GOLD analysis project Ga0214163, IMG submission 153001) | Freshwater microbial communities from Lake Mendota, WI - Practice 15JUN2010 epilimnion v4 | ecosystem: Environmental > Aquatic > Freshwater > Lake > Epilimnion/Euphotic zone | place... | reverse complement strand
GTAGCTGCTTACCGCAATTTATTGGACGCTACTGTAAAATTAGTGGCTGTAAATCACGTTTCTAATGCGATTGGTACCATTAATCCAATTGCGGAAATGATTGAATTAGCTCATGCACATGGGGCAAAAGTATTGATTGACGGGGCACAATCCGTAGCACATTTAGAGGTGGATGTCCAAGCATTAGACATTGATTTCTTCGCGTTTTCTGCACATAAATTATTTGGTCCTACGGGCGTTGGTGTTCTTTATGGAAAACGTGAATTATTAGAATCTATGCCACCGTATCAAGGAGGGGGTGAAATGATTAAAGAAGTTTCCTTTGAGGGGACCACCTACAATGAATTGCCTTATAAGTTTGAGGCGGGAACTCCGAACATTGCCGACGTAATCGCATTTTCTGCCGCGATTGACTATGTCAATGGATTTTCAAAAGAGGTTTTATTTAAACAAGAATTAGCCCTTTTAGCTTATGCTACCGAACAATTAAAGGCCATTCCAGGTTTAAGGATTATCGGAAATGCGCCAGATAAAATTGCCGTTATTAGTTTTGTGATTGATGGTTTACATCCGCAAGATATGGGAGTTTTGTTGGACAAATTCGGTATTGCCATTCGAACGGGACATCATTGTGTCCAACCATTAATGAAGCGTTTTGGATTACTGGGAACTTGCCGGGCTTCCTTTGCGTTTTATAATACGTTTGAAGAAATAGATTTATTTGTGAAAGCCTTACGTAGGACGATTAACATGTTACAATAATGGCACAAAGCATACAAGAAACCCAAGAGGAGTTGATTGATGAATTCGGTTTATTTGATGATTGGGCTGATAAATATGAATATTTAATTGATTTGGGTAAAAAGTTACCCAGTTTATCGGAAGCTTTTAAGACAGAAGAAAATGTGATTAAGGGTTGCCAAAGTCGAGTGTGGTTGCATGCTGAGAGGAGAGGAGATCTGATCGTTTTCGAAGCTGATTCAGAGGCGGTGATTGTCAAAGGCATGATCAGTATGTTGATACGAGTATTGTCTAATCATACAGCACAGGAGATCATGCAAGCCGATTTATATTTTATTGAACAAATAGGAATGAGCCAGCATTTAGCGCAAACGCGTTCGAATGGTTTGGTTTCAATGGTAAAACAAATGAAAAATTATGCGTTGGCCTTTTCAGCGAAGTAAAAAAAATATGGAAGAGAAAACGACGACATCCTTGGCTATGACGGAGGTTGAGCTAAAGGAAAAAGTAATCAAGGCGATAAAAACCGTCTACGATCCAGAAATTCCTGTAGACGTATACGAATTAGGTCTCATCTATGAAGTGAAAATATTTCCGGTCAATAATGTGTACATTTTGATGACTTTAACTTCTCCATCTTGTCCTTCTGCTGAAAGTATTCCAGTGGATATTGAAAAGGCGGTTAGGGAAATAGAAGGCATTGCAGAGGTTTCCGTTGAGCTAACTTTTGACCCTCCATATGCACAAGATATGATGTCTGAGGTGGCCAAATTGGAATTAGGTTTTATGTAAGTAAATTTTAAAATAAATAAATATAAAAATATGTATCCAGAACATTTAGTACATCCTATGCGGATGGATATTGTTGAAGGTGGTTTCCAAGAGTTATCTTCTGCGTCTGACGTAGAAAACGTGATGGCTCAACCAGGCACTACGTTATTGTTTATCAATTCGGTATGTGGTTGTTCAGCGAGAACGGCTAGACCAGGTGTCAAAGAGGCGGTTGCTGCTTCGGCTAAAAAGCCTGTCCATCTCGTAACGGTTTTTGCAGGTGTAGACCAGGAGGCGACTCAAAAGGCGCGCGAGTATACCTTGCCTTATCCTCCATCATCTCCATCTATTGCCCTATTTAAAGATGGTGAATTGGTTCATTTTGTAGAACGTCACCATATTGAAGGCCGTTCAGCTGAAATGATTGCAGGACATTTAGAAGGTGTTTTCGAGGAATTCTGTTAAGATAAATGGCATAAAAAAAGGGGTTAGCGATGGCTAACCCCTTTTTTTTGTGCTTTCGTTAATTATGGTTTTGGAGCACCTCCCACAGCACCTGATTCAGATGTTGTGTTTTTAGCTTTTTCAGCCATCTTTTTAGCTGCTCCTTCATAATCACCTGCTTTCACAAACGACATTTTCAGTAAGTCGATGGACTTTCTAGATGCCTGTAAAATTTGCTCAGGAGTTAAGCTCTTCACTTTATTCTCTAAATCATCCGCCCATTTCATGTTTCGGTTCAAATATAAATTTGAATTTAAGGTAGAACTTAATCCACTATCTTGTGAACGACCCACGGCTCTTGCTTGAATCCATGATTTTTTAGCTTCGTCGATTTCTTTTTGAGTAAATCCTTCCTTTAAAACTTTTTCAATTTCTTCCTTAAAGGCAGCTTCTAATTTGGCCAAATTTTCTGGCGCATAAATCGCATAGCCAACAAATGCACCTGATTGATCTAATGGACTTGCCGCAAATTGAGAACCTACGCCATAAGATAAACCTTCTTTTTGACGAATGCGGTTCATTAAACGAGAGCTCAATCCTGATCCTCCGCCCAACATATAATTGCTTAATTCTAGTGCCGCATAATCTGGGTCATTGTCCGATATTTTAATCGGTTGGTATGCTAAGAAAAAGGCATTTGCTTTATCCGGAGTTTCAATGGATTTTACTTGGCCCCTAATATCTTTGAAAATTTCTGGTACTCTTGTAAAAGGCTTAGGCGACTTCCAATCAGCAAATTCAGCTTTGATAGTAGCTTTTAATTCGGCCTCATCGAAATCTCCAACAGCAGAAAACGTAGCGTTAGAAGCCCCATAAAATCCTTTGTAAAATGCGATGGATTGTTCTAATTTAGCCGTTGAATAACTCGCCGTTTGTTCCGCCATGGTCGGTTGGTAGCGAATGTCATTTTTTGGATAGTGTCCACTTCTTAATTGACCCAATGCCTCACTCGCTTTGGCCGTTGGCTCACTTTTTTGCGATTCAATTTGCGTTAAATTCTCTTGCTTTAACTTCTCAAATTCATCTGCAGGGAAATTAGGTTGCTTTAATGCTTCTGCGACTAATTTCAATGCTGGGATTAAATTGTCTTTGGTTGTCTCGATGGATACGTTGGCCTGAGTAGGTCCTCCCGAGATAGAAACACGTGCTTTTAATTTATCCAATTCATCTTGAAATTGTTGGCGTGTGTGCTTAGCCGTTCCTTTTGTCAACATATCTGCAGCTAAATCAGCGGCAGTAGCTGTACCTAACAATGATTTCTCATCTCCAAAACGAAGGGTCATTTTGGCATACACGGAATTACCGCGTGTTTTTTTAGCCAAAAGCGCTAATTTGATGCCAGCAATATTTTCTACCTTAGTTCTTGAATCAATGTTGCTTGGGGATGGATCAAAAGCTTCTCCTTCTGCCACAGCAGCTTTCCCTTTGAAATCTTTTAGTATTTCAGCTACCTCTTTTGCTTCTGGAATCTCAGCGCGATCAGGTTTTTCGGTTGGGATAAATATACCAGACGTACGATTAGATGATTTGAAATAGGCAGCAGCTACTCGTTGAATGTCTGCTGGGGTAATTTTTTCCAATTGGTTTCTTGTGTGAAACAATAATCGCCAATCCCCTTGTGCGATGTACTCCGACATGCCTATTCCTACACGTTGAGCATTATTTAAAAGCAATTCAATGTTCTTGATGCCTTTGGTTTTAATGCGATCTACCTCTTCTTTAGTAGGAGGTGTTTTGGCAAAATTTTCAATGGTCTCGATCATGATTTTTTTCACGGAATCCAATGATTTTTCTTTCAAAACCTCGGCTGCAAAGTAAACAAGTCCTGGTTCTTTCAATTGAAATGTCATTCCAAATTGGCTTGAAGCCTTTTTAGTGTCAATTAATGCCTTGTACAAACGACCTGATGGAGCATCTGTTAAAAGATCTGCCATAACATCTACAGCTACATAATCTGGATGCAATCCGGAAGGGATATGGTAAGCCATACCTACCACTTGAACATCACCTACACGCTTTAATGTTACTTCTCTTTCTCCATCTTGTGTGGGTTCAGCCGTGAATGTTTTAGTTAACTCACGCGTGGGGCGAGGGATTACACCAAATTTCTGATTAACTAATTGTAACGTTTTGATGGGATCAAATTTTCCAGCGATCAACAACACCGCGTTATCGGGTTGGTAATATTTGTGGTAATATGCCTGCAGATTCTCGATTGGCACTTTTTCAATGTCAGAGCGAGCCCCTATCGTCGAGTTACCATAGTTATGCCATAAAAATGCAGTGGAAACAATGCGTTCCATTAAAACACTTCCTGGGTCGTTTTCACCACGTTCAAATTCATTTCGAACCACCGTCATTTCAGTTTCTAATTCACTCTTTGCAATGCGTGAATTGATCATTCGATCGGCTTCCATGTCAAGTGCCCAATCTAAATTTTCATCAGTCGCTGCAAAAGTTTCAAAGTAATTGGTTCGATCTAACCAGGTAGTACCATTAAATTGGGCACCATGGTCAGAAATTTCTTTGGCTACTTCTTTATGCTTTTCTTTGGTACCCTTGAAAACCATGTGTTCCAAAAGGTGGGACATACCAGTTTCTCCATAACCCTCGTGGCGTGAACCGACCAAATAGGTAATGTTCACCGTAATGGTTTGTTTGGATGGGTCTGGGAATAATAAAACCTTAAGGCCATTCGCTAATTTATATTCAGTAATTCCTTCAGCGGAAGTAATTTTTTCTGGAATGGGCAATGAAGCTGCTGTTGCTGCGACGGCAGGCTGTTTGGTAGGTGTTTTTGAAGCGGCAGGCTTTTGTTGGGCCCACGTCAACGTAAATGAACTGACCAAAACTAGTCCTGAAAGGAGTATTTTTTTCATGGTTTTAATTGAATGTTGATTTAAAATTAAAAATTTAAATTACCTAAAATTTTGTTTGTGATGTGTAATTTTAGGATAGGTGGATGAATAAACCCACGATAGGGTTTATTTTTTATATTGTTGGATTAACTTAAAGATTGCTTTTTGGGTTTCTAAATTTGGAAAATATTCAAACATGATGACGTGTTGGTCATAGTCTAAGATAAGTCCTGATTCTAAAAAGTGAAAGGCTTCCTTAAATTGGCCCGCTTTAATTAAGAAGATGGCTGATCGGTAATAGAAGTCAGCTTCTTCGGGTAACTCATCAATCGCAGATAACATGATATCGGCTGACTTCTCAAAATCTTCGAGGTCATAGTGCAATTGGGCCCATTTAACCCAGGTGGGTGCAAAGAATGAATCGAGCTCGATGGACTTTTGGTAGGCTTCATCAGCCGAAATGGTATTCCCTAAATAAGCTTCTACATCAGCTAAACCAGTCCAGTACAGTGGGTTAGATTCATTTAGTTTGATCGCTTTTTTTAAAAAATGCAATGATTCAAACCATTTATCCATTTCTGTTAAGCAAACAGCCAATCCATAGTATCCTTCGTCCCAGAGTGGGTCAAGTTTGACAGCATCCTTATAATAGGATAATGCGGCCTCAAACTTCTTTTGTCTTTCTAAACTAGCTCCCAAGCAACAAAATAACTCAGGATTGGGATCATCATAAGTTAGGCATTGTGTATAAGATTCTTCCGCTTTTGGGTAATCTTTTAAGTTCATGTAGGTGTTCCCTAAATTAAACAAGGAGGAGCCAAATGTGGGTTCAATGGCTAAAGAATACTCATAGGCGTCGATAGCCTTCTCAAATTGTTTTAATTTTGAATAGGCAATGCCTAAGTTATACCAAGCGGTATAGGAAAAAGGATCTTGGTCTATAAAGTTTTTGTAAAAAGGAATACTTTCGTCGATTTTACCAATTTCATCCAGTGCATTAGCTAATTCCACCAATGCATTTTCATTTTCTGGGTTATATTCCAATGATTTTTTGAACATGTCAACCGCCTCGCGGGGTTTGAACCAGGCTACATAGCTTAAGCCTAACCTAAAGTAGACTTCATCTTTTTCTTCATAAGCTTCTAGCGCTTCTAAAAATAGGTTCACCGAAGCTTCATGCTGGCCCATTTGGCTCAATAAAGTTCCTTTCACTAAAACGAGTTCAATATCTGTTGGAAATAATAAAATCGCATTTTCAATAATTTCCATAGCGTCCTCAGGCTTTTGCATTTCTCCTAAAACCTGCGCTTTTAATATGATTAATTCCAGTGTGTAGGGAAAATGGGTCAACCCTAAATCACATGCTTTTAATGCCTCGTCAAACTTTGATTGCATGAAATAATGATCGGCAATTTGTTCTAGCGTGTCAATGTCGAAGAATGAATCCTCTTGATTATTTAACATCTTTTCAAATCTTTGAACGGAAGAATTAATATCTTCTCTGTTTTCATCGAATTCGGGATCCAGCATAGAATATTATTGGAGGTTAGTCGAGATAATTTTTACTAAATTAAAGCAATTATTTTTAAATTTTAAACAGTATTTCAACCTAAATTTGTTCCAAAATTTTAATTAATGCCACAGCCAACTGCAATCATCGATTTAGGTACAAATACCTTCCAACTTTTAGTGGCTATTCAAGGAAATATTTCCCAACCCTTACAGATAATTCGCCAATTGCAAAGGCCTGTGCAGTTGGGCTCAGGGGCCATGGAAACAGGACTTTTGCAACATGATGCCATGGATCGAGCTTTGATTGCATTAACCGAATTTAAGGCAGTGGCTTTGGCGGAAGGATGTCACTTGGATCGAATTCATGCGATTGGCACTAGTATATTAAGAAGGGCTAGCAATACGCCAACATTTATCGAGGAAGTAGATCAACGATTAGGCATCAAAATTCAGGTAATTTCTGGGATTGAAGAAGCTGATTTAATCTACCATGGGATTTTTCATTCATTGCCTCAACCTTGGGGCCCTACGAGTTTAGTCATGGATATTGGGGGAGGTAGCGTCGAATTTATTCTATTTAAAGCAAGTTACATCCTTTATAAAGTGAGTTTAGAATTGGGTGGTTTGAGGCTTTTGTCATTGTTCCAGCAAGATGGTCATTTTCATCAATCTCAATTAATTGACATGCAAATCTATCTTGAAGATCACATGAGGCCTTTGTTCGCGGCATGTGCACAACATAAACCTGAGGTTTTAATTGGCGCGGCAGGTGCCTTTGAAACGATTTGGGATTTGGCCCATGCTGAGGAACCTGATCTTGTTATTCCTCCTGCCTCTGAATTGGTTATCACGCAATTTTACCAACAAAAGAAACGGGTGGAAGAAAGTGATTTTGAGGGCCGACAGAAAATAAAAGGGATGAAAGCATTTAGGGCAGGTATATTGCCTTATGCTAATGTTTTGATAGCCACGGTTTTGGAGAAATTATCCATCGAAACTATGTGGGTGTCTTCCTATAGCTTAAAGGAGGGCTATTGGTTTCTTCAGAATAAATAAAGCTAAAAAGATCTGTTTTTTTTTGACAAAAACAATAAAAATGATAATCTTTAAGGTTATAAAGTGTTATTAAATTTTTCAACAAATATTTATGTCATCGATACTTAATTTAATTCTGTTGCAAGCAAGCGCTCAAGAAGAATTCACCATTTTAAGCTTATTGGAAAAAGGAGGGTATGTGATGTATCCGATCTTGTTCTTGTTTAGTGCTGCTGTGTTTTTATTTATTGAAAGGTATTTATACATAAGAAAGACGACTAAAATAGACGAGAACTTTCTGCATAACATCAATGAACTTTTATTGGCCGGTAATATTCAAGCTGCCATTACTTATTGCAAGAATTCTAAATTCCCCATTGCCAATATGTTAGAGCGTGGATTAGGTCGCTTAGGTTCTCCGATTCGTGAAATTGAAAGTGCGATAGAAAACAAGGCGAAGCTCGAAATTTACAACATGGAAAAGAACTTAGGTATTTTGAGTTCGATTGCACGTATTGCACCGATGTTTGGATTCTTGGGAACGGTTACGGGGATGATTCGTACGTTTCATAATATTTCGACTTCAAATAAAATTGAGATTTCGACGATTGCCTCCGGTATTTATGAGAAAATGGTTACTTCCGCTTCGGGATTAATTGTAGGTATTATCGCTTATGTGTTATACACGTTATTAATGACGATGATTGACCGTAGTATTAATAAGATGGAGATTGTAGCAATGGATTTTATTGATTTATTGCATAAGCCAGCTAATAAAAAATAATTGTATGAATTTTAGAAAGCGCGAAAGAGAGGCATCCGAGGTTGAAACAGGTGCGTTAGCGGATATTTTGTTTTTCTTATTGATGTTTTTTTTAATGATATCCACTTTGGCTTCTCCGGATGCTATTCGTTTATTGCTTCCAAAAGCAGATTCTACGAAGGTTACCCCACCGGTAGTGGAGTCTATTCGTTTGTCCGTAGATGCGAATAATGCTTTTTATTTGGATGGAAATGCTACTGGTATTGCCATTGAACAAGTAGATTCGGCCTTAAAAATCATCTTGCAAACTAAAAAGGCTACCTCATTAATTATTTCTATCGACAAAACGCGTACGGTTCAAGATTTAACTGATATATATGATTTAGCTGCCAAAAATAACCTTTCGATGGTAATGGCCGCGGAGAAGAAGAAATAAAAATTTATGGAAGGCTACCTGAGTATAGCCCTTAAATCAATAGCCGTTTACGTGTTCATCGTGGCGGCTATTCGTGTTTTTGGCAAGAAAGAATTTGCTCAACTATCGATCATTGATTTAGTTTTTATTCTACTAATTTCTAATTCAGTTCAAAATGCGATGGTTGGAACTGATTCAACCTTAGAAGGTGGATTGGTAGCCGCATTTTCACTTTTTCTGATGAATTTTGTGTTCAAAAAGATCTCTTTGTTCAGTAAGGATTTTTCAAAGGTGATTGATGGGGAGCCTATTCTATTAATTTATCAAGGAGAAATCAGGTTGGACGGTCTAAAAAAAGCACAAATTTCGGAAGAGCAACTCCATGCGGTGGTCCGTGAACATGGGGTAGAAAGTATTGAATTGGTTAATCTAGCGATGTTTGAAGTGGATGGTAATATTTCAGTGCTTTCGGATAATTTCAAGAAAAGTACGCAAAGAAAACATAAAGGACATCGCGTGATAGGCAAAAATACAGCCTAATATTGTATCTTTACTGTATTCTAGTCTGTTTGTAGAGATAGGAGTCATTTTGTTTTCGTATTTGATGGAAAAGATTTTAAAATTTGGGGGTACGAGTTGTGGTAGTATAGTCAGTATTCAATCCGTTATTTCGATCATCGAATCGAATTTTAAGGCTCAAACTAAATTTGCCGTGGTTTTTTCCGCTATGAGCGGTGTGACAAACCAATTATTAGAAGCGGGGAACCTAGCTTCTAAGCGTAAAAATACAGACAATTCCATTATTGAGGATATTGAAAACAGGCATTTTGAGATCATCAAACACTTTATTCCAGTCACTGGCCAGTCTCAGGTCATTGCTCAGATTCGCACATTAATTAATGAACTGCGGGATGTGTTAAAAGGAATAAGTTTGATCAAAGAGATTTCCCCCAAAACATCTGATTTATTAGTGAGTTTTGGAGAAAGGCTATCTACCCAATTAATCTTTTCGGTTTTAGCCCAAAAGGGATTACCCGTTCTATATGTTGACGCAAGAAATCTAATAAAAACGAATCGAAATTTTGGCAAGTCAGAAGTCAACTTTTCTGAGACAAATCCGTTGATTCAACAGTATTTTAATGAAAATGCCCATAAAATTTGTCTAATCACAGGATTTATTGGGTCTAATGCAGATGGAGATACCACCACCTTAGGAAGAGGTGGTTCTGATTATACTGCTTCCGTTTTTGGTTCTGCTTTAAATGTTCAGGAGATTGAGATTTGGACTGACGTAGATGGTATGATGACCGCAGATCCGCGTAAAGTTTTTGCTGCGTTTACGATTCCTTCGATTTCGTATGCTGAAGCGATGGAGTTAACGCATTTTGGGGCCAAAGTTATTTATCCTCCGTCTTTGCAGCCGGCATTTGCTAAAAATATCCCTATTCGAGTATTGAATACGTTCAATTCCTCATTTAAGGGAACAATCATTAGTCGCGAATCGACTTTAAGTCCTTATATTATTACGGGAATAAGTTCCATCGATCATTTGTCCCTAGTTAATTTACAAGGATCAGGGATGATCGGCGTGGCGGGGGTTTCCGCTAAACTATTTACTGTTTTAGCTCGAGAGAAAATTTCTGTGATTTTGATTTCACAAGCATCTTCAGAGCATTCAATTTGTTTTGCCATCGAGCCTCAGGTTTCAGAAAAAGTGAAGGAGATTTTGTACCGAGAGTTTTCTGCTGAGATTGAATCCGGAGACCTTGAGGGAATTGATATTCAAAATGATCTTTCTGTGATCGCTGTGGTAGGAGAGGGGATGCGAAAGCATACCGGTGTTAGTGGTAAATTGTTTTCTGTTTTAGGTAAGAATGGGATCAATATTGTGGCAACAGCACAAGGATCTTCTGAATTGAATATTTCGGTAGTAATCGAGCAAAAGGATTTGTCTAAGGCTTTAAATGTCATCCATGAAACCTTTTTCTTTTCTCAGCTAAAGACTTTGCATTTGTTTTTAGTGGGTACCGGCTTGATAGGCAAGACCTTATTGGCCCAATTGATAGGCCAAGAACGGTATTTAGCTAAATATAAAGGCTTGAAAATAAAGCTTGTGGGTTTAGCCAATAGCCGGAAACAATATATTCATGAGGCCGGAATTGACCTAAAGAATGCGATTGAATGGTTGGATTCAAAAGGTTCTACCAATGATTTGAATTCATTTGTCTCTGATTTAAAGCAACTGAATTTGCCAAATTCCATTTTTGCAGATTGTACGGCTAGCAAAGATATATATCAATTTTATTTGGGTTTATTTCATGCCAATGTATCCGTAGTTACCCCTAATAAAGTCGCTAATTCGGGCCCATATGAACTTTATGCTGAGTTGCATCAAACTGCTTTAGCCAAGGGAGTTAAGTTTTTATATGAAACGAATGTGGGGGCAGGTTTACCTGTGATTAATACCTTACAAGGTTTAATTTCTTCCGGTGATCGTTTTGAAAAAATTGAGGGCATCTTATCAGGAACTTTATCTTATTTATTTAACTCATTTGTTCCTGGCAAATCTTTTGCAGAGGTTTTGATGGAAGCTAAGAAAAAAGGATATACTGAACCTGATCCTCGTGAAGATCTAAGTGGGATGGATGTGGCTCGTAAAATACTGATTTTAAGTAGGGAAATTGGTTTGAAATTAGAGTTTTCAGATATTACTATTTCACCAATTATTCCTCGTTCATGTGAAATGGCGCCAACAGTCGATGCATTTTTTGACGAGTTGGAAAATCAAAATGCATACTTTGAGGATTTAGTTAATCGCGCACATGCCCATGGACATGTATTGAGGTACATCGCTACACTGGAGGATCAGAAGATTACCATTGGTTTAAAAGAAATTGATTCTTCTCATCCTTTTTATCAAATGGATGGAGCTGATAATGTGATTGCATTCACAACAAAAAGATATCACGATAGGCCGCTGGTCATCAAAGGACCTGGGGCTGGTGCGGAAGTTACGGCTTCTGGCGTGTTTGCTGACATTGTATCATTAGGTAGTTATTTGGGATAAATATGGAAAAAATACGTGTTTATGCTCCTGCAACTGTGGCCAATGTCGCCTGTGGTTTTGATATTTTTGGTTTTGCTGTAAACCATCCCGGAGATGAAGTTGTCCTGATTAAAAAGAATTCCCCTGGAATAGAAATCGTTGAAATTACGGGAGATGAAGGTCGTTTGCCAAAAGAGGTTTCAAAAAATACAGCGGGCATTGCGATTCAAAAATATTTAGAATTTATAGGTCAATCCGAACAAGGATTTTTGTTATCCCTTCATAAAGATATGCCTTTGGGTTCCGGATTAGGCTCATCTGCCGCATCTGCTGTAGCAGGGGTTTTTGCTGTGAATGAATTGATGGGTAGACCTTTAGCTCAAAAAGATTTACTTCCTTTTGCGATGGAAGGGGAAAGAGTGGCTTGTGGATCTGCCCATGCTGATAATGTAGGACCTAGTTTATTAGGTGGCTTTGTGATCATACGAAGTTATGAGCCATTGGATATCATTCAGATTCCTACGCCCGAAAATTTGTACGCAAGCATTGTTCATCCACAAATTGAGGTGAATACGAAAGATGCGAGAGGTATTTTGAATAAGGAAATTTATTTGTCTACGGCCATTACTCAGATGGGAAATGTGGCTGGTTTAGTCGCTGGCCTACTTTTGCCAGATTATGAACTCATTGGTCGTTCTTTAGTGGATGTAATCATAGAACCCTCACGTGCCATTTTAATTCCCGCTTTCAAAGAGGTGAAATTGGCTGCACTGGATTCTGGAGCCTTAGGTTGCTCTATTTCTGGTTCAGGGCCCTCATTATTTGCCCTTTCAAAAGGGGAGGAGGTAGCCCAAAAAGTCGCTAGTCGTATGGCGGCAGAATTTGCTAATGTTGGGATTGGGTCGGAAACGTATGTATCTCAAATCAACCAAGCAGGGCCAGTTATTCTGCCTTTTTAGGCCTTAGGGTGTGCTTGGGAATAAATTTCCTTAATTTTTTCCATCGAATTATGTGTGTAGACTTGTGTGGCAGCTAGGTTAGCATGTCCCAACAACTCCTTGATGGCATTTAGATCGGCCCCACGGTTTAATAAATGTGTCGCATAAGTATGACGCAATATGTGTGGCGATAGCTTTTCTAAGGTACTTATTTTACTTAATTGTTTTTTAACTAGCCTCTGAACAAATACAGGATAAAGGATTTCACCTTTATCGGTCAACAATAAGTTCTCGTGCGTATAAGGGCATACCTTTAGGTAATTTTCAATTAAGGCTTCAATCAGTTTGGGGATGGGTACTATTCTTTCTTTATTTCTTTTACCAATGACCCGGATGGTTCCAGATAGTAAATTTACCTGCATGCGTTTTAAGGAGATTAATTCAGCCAAACGGATGCCCGTGCCATATAATAAGAAAAGGATTAATTGATCTCGTAAATCTTCGAATGAGCTAAGGTCGACAGGTAGATTTAATAAAGGTTCTATTTCAGATTCTCGAAGAAATTGTGGCAATTTTTTCTTCGTTTTAATCATTTTAATCGTCGACATAGGATTGTCTGGACAATCACCCCGACGCAATAAAAATTTAAAAAAAGTTCTAAGGGTCGCAAGTTTTCGGTTGATGCTGCGGTTTTGAATCGCATCATCTGATAGCTGAATCAACCATCCCCTTATTAAATCTGATTTGATTTCGGTAATGTTTGTCTCTAAACCAATAAATGCAAGGAATTGGTTAAGGTCATTTTCATACGCAGTAACGGTATGAATACTTAGTCTTCTTTCTACTTTGAGGTGGACCAAAAAAAAATTGACTAACTCTCGATTCATAGCCCGAAAGTAGTCAATTCTTTAAATATCTGGTAGGAATTAGTTGTTTATATTCCCGTAAGTAGTCTGCTTGTAAGCCGCACGAATTAATTCGGTACGACGAGCGATTGATGGTTTTTCAAATGCCGATCTTCTACGAAGTTCCTTTACAACACCTGTTTTCTCAAATTTCTTTTTGAAGCGCTTTAAAGCTTTATCAATTGACTCGTTCTCTTTAATTGAAATAATTAACATGTATATTCTCTTTTTTTTATTGAATTGGAATGCAAAGATAATTTTATTTTTTTTGAATTGCAAGTCATTATGTTAAATTTTGAGCTGTATATTTTATCGGCTGGTTGATGATTTTTTACTTATTTTTGTATTTTAATTGAAATTTAAGATATGTCTAAATTTTCACGGACTACGGTAACGGCAGCTTTGATTTATGCGAATGGTCCTATTCACATTGGTCATTTAGCGGGTTGTTATTTGCCAGCTGACATTTATGTGCGGTTTTTACGTTTACAGAAGAAGGATGTTATTTTTGTTTCTGGGACTGATGAACATGGGGTGCCCATAACTATTAAAGCGCAAAAGGAGGGGAAAACACCCCAAGAAGTAGTAGACTTTTATTACAAAGAAATTAAATCCTCATTTCAGGATTTTGGTATATCGTTTGATTTTTACGGAAGAACTTCAGATCCAGTTCATCATCAATTTTCTCAAGATTTCTTTTTGAAGTTATACGAAGAGGGGAAATTTGTCGAGGAGACTACGATGCAATATTTTGATGAGTCTGCGAACCAATTTCTAGCTGATCGTTATATAACTGGAGATTGCCCATCTTGCAAGCAGCCTGGTGCTTATGGAGACCAATGTGAAAAGTGTGGGACTACTTTATCCCCGAATGAGCTTTTGAATCCTAAATCTATGTTGAGTGGAGCTTCTCCAGTCTTGAAGCCAACTAAAAACTGGTTTTTGCCCTTAGATCAGTGGCAGGGAGAATTAACTAAATACATTGATTCGCATCCAGAATGGAAGCCTAATGTACTGGGCCAAGTTAAATCTTGGTTGCAGGAGGGCCTCAGGCCGCGAGCAATGACCCGAGATTTAAATTGGGGAGTTCCTATTCCATTGCCTGATACAGAGGGAAAAGTTTTGTATGTGTGGTTTGATGCGCCTATTGGTTATATGTCAATGACGACACAGTTGACACCCGACTGGGAAAAGTATTGGAAAGCGAAGGATTCGCAAGTCGTTCATTTCATAGGAAAAGATAACATTGTCTTTCATTGTTTAATTTTTCCTGCGATGTGCATGGCTCATGGGGAATTTCAGTTGGCAGACCAAGTGCCAGCGAATGAGTTTATGAATTTAGAGGGAGATAAAATTTCAACCTCTAGAAATTGGGCTGTTTGGTTGCATGAATATTTGCAAGACTTTCCTGGAAAGCAAGATGTTTTGCGTTATACATTGACATCTTTAAGTCCTGAAACGAAGGATTCAGATTTCACTTGGTCGGATTTTCAGACCAAAAATAATTCTGAATTAGTCGCCATTTTAGGCAATTTTGTCAATAGAGCATTTGTATTGATTGATAAAAATTTCGACTCTCAAGTGCCAGTAAAATCAGCAGAATCAAGTTTAGAATCGGATTTGATGTTGGCGCTGAAGGATATTCCTGCCAAATTAGATGCTGCTTTAGCCACATTTAAATTCCGGGACGCTTTAGTCATTGCGATGGAAATTGCCAGGCTTGGAAATAAATATTTAGCGGAGACTGAGCCTTGGAAGGTGATTAAAGAAGATCGTGAAAAGGCGGGGTCTATTTTGAATTTTGCGGTCCAATTGGTCGCTCAATCAGCCATCGCCTTAGAACCATTTATTCCCTTTACTTCGAATAAATTAAGAGAAGCTCTTGGGATGTCTGAGTATTCGTGGACACACATTGGCGACTTTGATCTTATTCCAGCTGGGCGAACATTAAAAAATCCAGGTTTGTTATTTGATAAAATTGAGGATGATGTGATCCAATTGCAAATTGAGAAATTAAATAAAACTAAAAATCAAATGGAATTAGCCTCTAAATCAGTTCCAAATATCAAGGAAACTATCGAATTTGATGACTTTGCTAAAATGGATATTCGGATTGGTGAAATCGTTGCTGCTGAAAAAATGGAAAAGAGCAAAAAACTATTGAAGCTCACGGTGAAGGATGGAATAAAAGAGCGTACTATTTTGAGTGGGATAGCTGAACATTTTAACCCGGAAGAGGTTGTTGGAAAACAGGTTAGTTTCCTGGCCAACTTAGCACCCCGGAAAATGATGGGTATCGAAAGTGAAGGGATGATTTTAATGGCTGAGGACGCGGATGGGTCACTTTCATTTGTGCAGCCCGATAAGAAAATATGGAATGGAGCAACGGTAAATTAAATATTACACCGTTTAATAAATAAAAATAAGGCCAGAAGAGACTTCTGGCCTTATTTATGTAACCTCTAAACCTATTTAACTATGAAAATTTATACAAATATAGCTCTTTTGTGTAAAAAATATAAGTTTAGTGCAAAAAAAATAAAAAGGTGTCGTTAAAAACAACACCTTTTCTGAATACCTCTAAACCTATTTAACTATGAAAACTACTAACAATCTAAATTAGAATACAACGATAGTATCTACATTTTCTTCTGGCAAATTGCTAGAACTTGTATCAATGCTTTTCTCCTCCTCTATCACTGCCCAGACTGCATTAATTGCTTTTGCTGATTTGCATATTTCTTTTATCCATGTTAACGTATTTACGTCTGAAATATTATCTCCTTGAGAAATAATCGTTTTAACGGTGGCGTTGAAAATGGCTTTTTCTTCTTTATTTACTTTAAGGTAATTTTGATTATTTTTTTGATAATCCTCTAATATTGAAATGGTTAGGCTAGCCGATGAAGGCTTAGTACCTGAATTTTCTTTTAATATTAATGTTTGAATTACTTCTGAAAGAGTTTCACTCTTTGATGACACGATGGCATTTACTCCTTTTCCTGTCAAACCGCTTGCTTGTACTGTTGGGTTGATTAATCCTAAACCTAGTAGGACGCTAATCACTGTTATTTTACTATTCATTTGTTTTGTTATATTTATTAACTAAATCAACAATACAAATTTATTGCATTTTTTTAATATTGCAAAACTTTAATTTAGACAATTTTTATATTATAAAATCTGTTTATTTTAAAATATAGCTTAAATTAAGTATAAAATACAAGTTATTATGCATTTAGCCAAATTTAATTTGGTTAAATATATTAATAGTTTTTGATAATTCTAATATAGAAATATTTAAATAAATCAAAAATTCTTTAAATAGTACAACTATTGGTTAAATTTATTCATTGTTTGTTGGATTCCTTCCAAGCAAAAGTTCTCTATTATTTCAGAACTGCGGTCTAAGACGAATGAAATTTGATCTAATTCTTTAGGTTCGAAGTTGCCCAGTACGTAATCAGCTTGTCTTCCTTTGGGGAAATCACTCCCAATTCCCATGCGCAATCTTCCATATTCAGTCGTTGTCAAGGATGCTTCTATGCTTTTTAATCCATTATGTCCTCCATTAGAACCTTTGGGTTTCAATCGAATGGTTTCAAAAGGTAAAGCGATATCGTCTAGAACGATTAATAATCGATCAATTTCTATTTTTAATTGTTGGCTCCAGTAGAGAACTGATTTACCACTTAAATTCATGTAGGTGTTTGGCTTCAATAAATAAATGGTCTTCCCTTTCAGTTTATACGAGGTGATTGAACCGAGCCGGTCTGTTGAAAATTTAATATCTTTTTGTCTAGCCAAATAATCGACCGCCATAAATCCTATGTTATGCCGAGTGAAGAGATATTCTGGGCCTATGTTTCCTAGGCCAACAATCAGGTAATTCATGGAATTGATATTATTTTACAAATTTAGACATTACCTTCGTTAAAATATTTTGTTATGGAAAAAATTGCTTGCATTACAGGTGCTAGTTCGGGAATTGGACGTGAAACAGCTTTGGTTTTAGCTGAGAATGGATATAAATTAATTTTATGTGGTCGTCGGAAAGATCGTTTAGAAGCTTTGCAAAAGGAAATTGCTGTCGATTCCACGATTTTGACATTTGATGTTCGTGAATTAGCTCAGGTGCAATTTGCTTTTGCCTCATTATCGGAAGAATGGAAAAAAGTTGATGTTTTGATTAATAATGCAGGGAATGCACATGGCCTTTCGCCGATTCAAGACGGTGACATTGCGGATTGGGATGCGATGATGCATGGCAATGTCAATGGCTTACTATATGTGTCTAAATCTATTATCCCTTTAATGATTGCTCAAAAAAGTGGGCATATTATTAACATCTCATCGATTGCCGGTAAGCAAATTTATGCCAATGGAGCGGTTTATTGTGCCTCTAAGGCAGCTGTTGAGGTTTTATCTCAAGGCATGCGCATCGATCTTAATCCTTTCGGTATAAAAGTTTCTAATTTAGCTCCTGGGGCTGTCAATACGGAGTTTTCTTCTGTTCGATTTAAGGGTGACACAGAAAAGGCAGATTCAGTTTATAAAGGTTTTGAGCCCCTATTGGCCAAAGATGTAGCAGAAGTCTTGCGCTATATGGTGATGGCACCGGCGCATGTTAATTTATCTGATGTGACATTATTGCCTACTGCTCAGGCTTCAGCCAACCTCATCCATCGAAGTTAAATTCAATGGATATTCTATTTATCCTAGTTTAATGAAGGGTATTGCGTGTAAATTAATTCAATTATCGTACTTAAACGCGCTGGCGCGTAGCTTCATATATAACGACTCCTGTAGCTACCGACACGTTTAAACTTCCTACTTGGCCACTCTGAGGGATTGCAGCTAATTCATCCGATTTACGGATTAATTCATCTGAAATACCGTCTTCTTCAGAGCCCAAAATGATGGCTAACGGTACAGTAAAGTCACACGAATAGATGGAAGTTTTTGTTTTTTCTGTACAGGAAACAACTTTTAATCCAGAGTTTTGTAAGAAGTCAACCGTTTGAATTAGATTTTCTTCCTTGCATACGGGAATAAAATTTAAGGCCCCCGAAGAAGTTTTCATGGCGTCAGCATTAATTTGGGCCGCTCCTCGTGCTGGAATGACAATCGCATGGACACCTGCACATTCTGCTGTTCTAGCGATAGCACCAAAATTTCGAACATCTGTAATTCGATCTAAAATTAAAACTAAAGGTATTTGGCCTTTCTCAAAAGTTGTCGCAATGACATTTTCTAATTTGGCATAATGAATGGCGGATACAAAAGCAATTGCTCCTTGGTGATTTTTGCGAGTAATTCGATTTAATTTCTCCAAAGGAACTTTCTGTACTTGAACTCCTTTCTCTCTGGCCAATTCCAATATTTCAGTATGACCCAGTTCTCTTTGGACCAACAAACGGTCAATCTCTTTTCCTGACCTCAATGTTTCTAACACCGATTGTATGCCGAAAACGATTTCTTTATTATCGGTTTGCGGAGTAGTAAAATGCCTAAAAGGTCTTTTAAATGGAGGTCTTGATTCGTTTTCTTCTGACACGTCGTTTGCTGAAATTTCCGACAAAGGTCGGCAATATTTTTTATAATTCTTTATGGTTGGCCAATTTCACATGAATCTGCCATTTTTCTAAAGGTAAGATTGATCCTAGCTCCAGTGACTTTTTTACTTTTGGGTAAGGCATGAAGCCAGAATTCCTGTGTCTCAGCACGCATATCTAATAGACTACCTGAGTTGAGCAATAAATCTAATTTTTGTCCCTTCGATTTATGCTTAAACTGAAATTTTCTTATCGCACCTAAGCTCACGGAGGCGATGCTGCTAAGAGGACTAATGCTTTTTTCGTTGTCACTGTGCCAACCCATACCCTCGGATCCGTGGTGATAGAAATTTAAAAGACATGCATTGTAGGTAGCACCGGTCAATTGCTCTACGCGTAATTTTATGTCCATCAATGTGGAAGAAAATGGCAAAGCTGTTTTCGATTGGCCCGAATAGCGATAAATAAATGGTTTTTCCGCATACCAAGCAACCTTTCTTTCGGTGATATACGTCTTGCCAAACAATTTAATGACATCCTGTTCCCAGGATATTTCCTTGTGTAAATATTCTAAATAGTGGTTGATTTCTTCTGGTGAAAATGCAAATGGAAAGTAATTTACGATTCCATCGAATGGTAAAAGATTGCTTTGATCCAAATTTTCAAATTGTAATTGCATGCAGCAAATTATGAAATATCACTTAAAATCTTTTTTATTATCCTTAACTTTATACTTCAATTAATCGATTATGTATAAAACTACTGAAATAGCCTCATCTGAAATTGCTTCAGATAATCCTGTGCACCAACGACTTTTATTTCCTTATCAATATGTCAGTCATTTGATCAGTGGAAATGTATTGGAAATTGGCTGCGGTACAGGCAGAGGAGTAGGGGTTTTAGCAGATAAAGTTTCAGGATATACGGGAGTTGATAAGAACACAGAATTAATGGAGTCTTTGGGAAAACAGTACCCAGATTTCACATTTGTGGACATGTTTTTACCTCCTCTTCAGAATTTGCCTGATAACCATTTTGATTTTGTTATAACTTTTCAAGTCATTGAACACATTGAACCAGATTCCTTTTTTCTTCAAGAGGCAGCCCGAGTGTTAAAACCAGGTGGTAAGTTGTATTTGACTACGGTGAATAAAAAATTCTCTTTGACCCGTAATCCTTGGCATGTTCGGGAATACTTTGCGGATGAACTTCAGAAGTTGATGGAAAAACATTTTTCCAGAGTACTTACAGAAGGTATACATGGTAATTCCAAGGTGATGGAATACTATGAAGAAAACAAAAAGTCTGTGGAGCGAATCACGAAATTCGATATTTTTAATTTGCAATATCGTCTTCCTAGGACATGGTTGCAGGTTCCTTATGATTTAGCCAATCGTTTGAGTCGGAATTCACTGTCTAGCCAAAATAATTCATTAGTCAATTCAATACAGGTCGATGATTATTTTTTATCGAATGAACCTGAAAATTCACTGGATTTCTTTTATACCGGGATCAAATAATTCATGGAATTTATCGATTCAAATATTGAAGCGTATTCTCAAGCATTTTCTGATCCCGAAAATGATCTTTTAAAAGAACTAAATCGGGAAACACATGCTTTGATTTTACAACCTAGGATGCTTTCTGGTCATTTGCAGGGTAGGTTTTTAGCTTTAATCGCCAAAATTTTACAACCTACCTTGATTCTTGAAATAGGAACTTATACGGGTTATTCTGCTTTGTGTTTGGCCGAAGGGCTACGTAAAAATGGTCGAATCATCACCATTGACATCAATGAAGAATTAGAAAAATTTGCCCGTTCATTTTTTGATCGATCTCCTTATGCCACCCAAATCGATTATCGAATAGCAGATGCCAAAGATGAGGTTCCTAAAATTGAAGGTCCACTTGATTTAGTTTTTATTGACGCGGACAAAAGGAATTATGCAGCCTATTTTGATTTAGTTATTGACAAGGTGCGTTCAGGTGGACTTATCATGGTCGACAATGTACTATGGAGCGGTAAAATAATCGATGCTTCTGCCCAAGATAAATCGACAGTTGCCTTGCGCGACTTCAATCAAAAATGCCTAGAAGATGACCGCGTTGAAAAAACGCTCTTGCCACTCCGAGATGGTTTATTGTTGCTTAGGAAAAAATAATTAAGGAATAAGTTTAATTTTTTGTCCAATTTTCAAACTTGGATTCTTTCCCAGATTATTCCATTTAATCAAGTCTTCTGTAGAAATAGAATAGGTTTTGGAAATTCTAAACAAGGTTTCTCCAGCTTGAACTATATGGATGGTATGCTTGATTTCAGATGCATTCGAAGTTTCAACGTGTAAATCAGGTTCTGCTTTTTCAATCACCTTATTCTTGTTATCGACTTTCGTCACTTCAGTCTCCGATTTAATGCTGATCTCTCTTGAATCTGCGGGGGCAATGATAAAGCCATTGGCTTTTTCGCTTGTGTGTATAGTCCTCGTCGGCTCTTCTTCCTTCGGCTTTTCTAAGATTACACTATTATTCTCTTTTTTAGGCGCATTTTTAGCCTTTTTATCGAGCTGCTGGGATATAACTTCCAACATAGGAACGACCCGCTTTACTTTAATTTTTTGGCCTAACATGAGCATCGTTTTCATGTCAAAACCATTTAATTTAATCAGTTCAGGAAGCTTCATTTCAAATTGAGAGGCAATTGATGATAGTGTTTCTCCGCTTACAACGGTATGCAATCGCGTTTCAACTTGGTCCGACATGATCGATGCATTTTTCGATTTCTTTTTAGGATTGGGTTGATATAGCTTACTTGAATCGACGGAAGCGGTTAGAATTTGAGTTTCCAAGGGCTCGACGAATGGCTTGTTGGGACTTGAAACAAAAGTTTTGATCTTGCTTGGATGGTAGATCGTGTAAATTTTATCCTTGGGAATCCAATCTTTTAAAATCCACGCATTATGTTTTTTTAGATCATCATAAGATAATTGAAGCGAATCAGACAAATCGTATAAATTTCTACCGCCTTCCGTTTGTAAAGTAACCATAATGTTGTCCAACTCCAGATTGGGTTCATTTTGCAATTTATCTTCCCAGAAATGTTTATAAGCAAGGAATCGAATCAAATACCAATCGGTCGACGAATCAATCTCTATTTCTGTTTTCCCCTTCCAATCTTGTGCATAATTAGTCTTTTTCAACGTCCCTAGTCCCATTCTATAGGAAAGTAAAGTGCTTAGCCAATTATCCAACACCCCGTTATTTCGGGTAAAATAGTTGACCGCTCCTTTGGTTGATTCTATGATATGCCTTCTTTCATCAATTTGCTTATCTACTTTCATGCCCACATCGATGGCAGTTTCCAGTTTAAATTGCCAATATCCAACCGCCGAAGAGGTAGAAACAGCATTTGGATTCAATGTACTTTCTTGAACACATAAATATTTGAATTCATCAGGTATATTTCCCTCTTTTAAAATGGGTTCAATCAAAGGGAAATAAAGGCGCATTTTGGCTAGTAAGGCGGTAGAATAACGCTTATTGGCCCCAAGCATATTGAATTCTTTATCAAAAATAGGTTTTGCTGAAGGGTGAATAATGACCTTAACATTCCCAATGGAAATAGTATCAGGTAAATCTTTATAAGCCTGAGCATAAAAAGAAATGGAAATAAAAAGCAATAAAAGTCGAATGATCCTGTGCAAATTCTTTAGGATGATAGTATAAACAAAATTACCAAAATTATCTTATTAAACGGCAATGACCCAATTTTATTGCCCCTAGATATTTCTTACCTTTGTTGAAATAAATAACATTTGAATGATTTTAATAGACGATACGGTAATCAGTGAGGATGTTGCAGATGAATTTTTTGTCTGTGATTTAGCTAAATGTAAAGGTGCTTGTTGTGTAGAAGGAGATATGGGCGCGCCATTAGAGGAGGAAGAATTAGCGATTCTTGACCGTATTCAGGACCAAATTCGGCCTTTTTTATCGGCTGATGGCCTAGCTGAAATAGCTAAGCAAGGTAATTATATCAAAGAAGAGGACGGTGATTTTTCTACCCCCATCATTGCTGGCAGGGAATGTGTGTACGCGTTATATGACGAAAAGGGTCATTTGAAATGTGGCATTGAACAAGCCTATTTTGCAGGTAAAACAGATTTTAGAAAGCCGATTTCTTGCCATTTATATCCCATTCGTATTCAAAAATTAGCCGAATATCAAGCCTTAAATTATGATCGCTGGTCTATTTGTTCTGACGCTTGTTCCCATGGGAAAGCATTAGGTGTCCCTATTTATAAGTTTTTGAAAGACCCATTGATTCGCAAATTTGGAACTACTTGGTATCGTGAATTGGAGAAGGAAATAGAAGAACGCAAGTTGGATTAAATGAAAAATGAGAACGCTTTCGATGATATTTATGCATTGGTGAAATTGATTCCACACGGTAGAGTTAGTTCATATGGTGCCATTGCGGCATATTTAGGCATGAAAGGTGGCGCTAGAATGGTGGGTTGGGCCATGAATGCCTCCCATACAGATCCTGAAATTCCTGCCCACCGTGTTGTAAACCGTAATGGTGTTTTGACGGGTAAGAATTTTTTCGGTGAAGGCGTCATGCAAGACCGCTTGGAATCCGAAGGGGTCAAAATTCAAGAGGATCAAATCATTGATTTTGCGAGGGTATTTTGGGACCCAACGATCGAACTTCTTTAATCGATTTTGTACAGAAATTTTTTCCCACCTAGACCACTCATTTGCCTTTTAATGTTTGCAGTCCTTCTATTGATGTAATTGGATGGGTTTTCTATAGAGAAACGAATGGGATTAGGAAGACATGCGGCAAGTCTAGCGGCTTCTGTGGTGCTGGCTTCTTCTGACGAATGGGTATAAAAGCGTCTGCTGGCTTGTTCAACACCAAATGTCATTTTACCTGTTTCAGCTACATTCAAATATACTTCTAGAATACGTTTTTTGCCCCAAACTAATTCGATCATCAGCGTGAAATAAACTTCCAGTCCTTTTCGGATGTAGCTTCTATCTTGCCATAAAAAGACATTTTTGGCAACTTGCTGGCTTATTGTACTGGCCCCTTTAATTTTTTTACCTTTCATGTTGTACTGAACGGCTCCCCACATTGCCTTAAAATCAAAGCCATGATGTTCAGGAAATAGTTGGTCTTCAGACGCTAAAATTGCAAGGGGGTAGTTCTTGGAAATCTGTGCATAAGGTGTCCATTGGCTATGAATCTTGCTTGGTTTTCCTTCCATGATAGCATCTATCTTCCTGCTGGCCATCGTTGGGGTAAAATAAACAGGAACAAATTTTAAAAGAACGATTGCAAAAACAGTAGATAACCAAACATAGAAAAGGTAGAGTCCCAATTTTCTAAAAAAATACGCAAAACTCCATTTTTGGTTTTTGGTTTTTGAGGATCCACCTACATTGTCAAATTTCGACCCGGCTGATTTTGATTTGAAATCTTGATTAAAGTTGACTCGTTTAGCCATGAACTAGTTTGAAAATTTTAGGAGTTTAAAATTACAATAAATCTAGAATCAAACAATGAAAAGGTCTGAAGCTAATTTATCTGCTACGAGTGATCCTTTCTCCGTTAAAACTAAGTGATCATTTAATTCAATAGCCAAACCCGTATTTTGCCATTGAGAAAGGGTATTCTCGGGGAATTCGATGTTCAATAAATAAAAGTCTTGCTTGATTTTTGATAGTTCAACGCCCCATTTGGTTCTCAACCGGGTCATGATGTACTCGTTGGTTTTATTGGCCTCCGTCAAAATTTCAATCTCTGCCGGAATTTTATCGGCTAAAATGGACTTCATGTATAGGCCATTTTTGGCGATGTTCCATTGCCTAGATTGTTGGTTAAAACTGTGTGCGGAGGGGCCAACTCCCAAGTAAGATTCTTGATTCCAGTAGCTGGTGTTATGTTGCGAATACCGTTCGTTTTTTGCAAAATTTGACGTTTCATAGCCTTCGAATCCCTTTTCGGCCAATAAATTTCGCGTAAAAGTAAACTTTTTCGACAGCATAGATTCTGGTAATTCTTTAAAAACACCCCTTTTCTTTTGTTGGCCAAACACCGTTTTGGGTTCAATGGTTAAGCTATAGGCTGAAATGTGATTGACTTTTGTATCCACAGCTTTTTGGATATCAAAGGCTAGATCCTTTAGGTCATTGCCGGGTATGCCATAGATTAAATCAATGCTAATGTTGTCAATGCCTATTTTTTGTGCAGTGGAGATGCAGTTTGTCGCTTGCGCTGATGAATGATTCCGGTTTAGGAAACGTAGATTTTCTTCTCGAAAGGATTGAATGCCAATACTTAGCCGATTGACGCCTAAGCTTTTAATTGCAGTTAAATAGCTAGGGGTTAAATCTTCAGGATTAGCTTCCAGTGTAATTTCCGCCTCAGTTTCTACGGAGAAATTTTGGTGAACGGTATGGAATATTTGTTCTAATTCTTCTGCAGTCAGTAGGGAAGGGGTGCCCCCTCCAAAGTAAATCGTTTTTAATTTTTTCAGGGGCAAATAATCTTTTTGTAGGATTATTTCTTTGCAAATGGCATGTATTAAATCCTTTTTGTAGGCAGTATTGGTACTAAAGTGAAAGTCACAATAGTGACATGCTTGATGGCAAAAGGGAATATGGAGGTATAAGTGCAAATCGATTAAGGTTCAAAAATGAGGCAACTTAATTGGTCTGGGTTCAACATTTCGTTCGCCAAAGATTGAAGTTGGACTGCCGTGACTAGGTCAATTTGATCAAATAATTCTTCTAGCGTTTCAATCTTTTCACGATCTAACAGGTTTTTAGCCATCATCAACATGAAATTCAAATTGCTCTCTTCGGCCATCGCCATTTGACCTTTCAATTGGGATTTTATCTTCTCTAAAGCAGATGCTGATAGCTCCCGGTCTTTCAATTTATTGAATTCTTTGTGAATTAACCGGATGGACTTGTTGACTTGATTAGGCTCAGTGCCGAAATAAATTGCCCAAAAACCCGCGTCCATGTAGCTGGTGAAATTAGCCTCGATCGAATAGACTAACCCATGTCTTTCTCTAATAGACACATTTAACAGGGAATTCATGCTGGGGCCGCCTAATAAATTGATCAACATAAAGAAGGCTAATCGATTAGGATTTTCAATCGCATATGATTGTTTTCCAATGGCTATATGGGATTGTGTAAGGCCTCTTTTGGTGATTTTCTCCATCGGTACCATGGCCGGCGGAACGATTCGATAAATATGTTCTTTTTTGCTTTTGATACCTCCCACATGTTTTTCTGCCCAAGCAAAAACTTTTTCATGTGGCAATTTACCAATCGATGAAATAACGATTCTCGAGGTATCTAAATTACGGTCGATGAACTGATGTAAATGACTTTGAGTGAATGATTTAACGGTTTCTTGCGTGCCTAATATATTCACTCCAAGCGGATGATTAGGAAATAATAACTCGTCGAAATCATCTTGAATCGCATCTTCCGGCGCCTCATAATACATCGACATTTCCTCCAAAATTACACTTCTTTCTTTTTCTAATTCCTTTTCTGGAAAAGTAGAATGAAAGGTTATATCGGTAATCAACTCGAGTGCCCTTTCAAAATAGGGGGTTAAAATGGAGGCGTGAAAACAAATTTTTTCTTTGGTGGTATAAGCATTTAATTCCCCTCCGATGAGATCAAGCCTATTGATGATCTGAATATTGGATTTTTTTTCAGTCCCTTTAAAGGCTAAATGTTCCCAAAAGTGGGCTAATCCCTGTTCTGAATCTAATTCGTCCCGGCTTCCAATGTCAAGCATGATGCCCACATGTGAAATCTCGGTATGCAACACTTGGCGATGCACGATCGTTATTCCATTCGCTAAGGTTTTAATTTGAATTGAATTCATAAAGGGGTTTTTACCAAAAAGATCCTAAAATTAATTAATTTTATGTCCAATCACTCATTTTTCTTTCATGTCTCAGGCCTCCAAGGTATTAATTATTCAAACTGCCTTTTTAGGAGATGCTGTTTTGATGACTTCTTTGTTGGAGAAAATTAGGGTTGAAAGTCCATCGTCAATCATACATTTGTTGGTCAGGAAGGGATTAGAAGACATTTTTAAAGCCTATCCGCAGGATAATTTGGGTCAAGTTTGGACTTATGATAAAAGTAATAAGCTGAAATCATGGTGGGCTTTGCGAAATGAATTGACCAAAGAAAAATTTGATCAAGTTTTTGTGGCTCAGCGGTTTTTGGGAATGGGCCTTTTAAGCATTTCCATAGGTGCAAAAAAAGTGGTCGGTTTTGATAAAAATCCACTTTCCTTATTATTCGATGAAAAAGTGACACATGAATTTGGCCTAGGAAAACATGAAACGGAACGAAATACTCAATTACTAACTTCATGGCTGGGGGGCGCATTGCATAAGCCATTTTTGAATGCTAGCCATTTAAATAATTTTCCAGTCGATTTACAAGCCCAAAAATACCTAGCTATTTCTCCCGGTTCTGTTTGGGAAACGAAGCGATTTCCGGTTCACAAATGGATCGAATTTATTCGTTTATTGCCCTTGGGTCAGGAAATTGTCTTAATGGGTTCTGCGGCTGAAAAACATCTTTCAGATGAAATTGAGAATGCTTTTAAGGGATCGGGTCGGTACATTAACAATGCCTGCGGTCGATTTAATTTACAGGAGGCTATCGCTATATACCAACAAAGCCTAATGAGTTTCGTAAATGATTCTGGTCCTTTGCATATATGTTCAGCAGTGAATACTCCTACGGTGGCCATTTTTTGTTCGACTATTCCAGCTTTTGGCTTTGGGCCTTTGGCTAAACAGCATCAAATTATTGAAGTAAAGGAAAAATTAACGTGCCGGCCTTGTGGAGATCATGGAAAAAAATCTTGTCCAGAAACACATTTTAATTGCGCAAATTTGATCGATGTGCAAGAATTATTGAAGGCTTATCAAGCTTTTTTACCCTCTGGAAGCAAGTAAATAGAGCACTGCCATTCGAATAGCTACTCCGTTTTCTACTTGGTCTAAGATGATGGAATGTGGCGAATCTGCTGCATCAGAGCTTAATTCCACTCCACGGTTGATCGGCCCAGGGTGCATTAATACAATTTCTTTTGGTAATTCGTCCAGCATTTTTCGCGTAATACCGAAAGTTTGCGCATACTCTCGAAGGCTAGGGAAGTATTTAATTTGTTGGCGCTCCAACTGTATTCTTAATACATTTGCGGCGTCGCACCAGGCTAAGGTACTCTTTACATCATGTGACACTTCGACTCCTAAGTTTTGAATATGTTTAGGAATTAGGGTGCTAGGACCACAAAGTCGAACTTCTGCCCCTTGCTTTTTAAGTGCATATATATTTGAAAGTGCCACTCTAGAATGAAGAATATCACCTATGATCGCTATTTTTTTACCTGCTAAATCTCCAAATTTCTCGCGGAGAGAATAGGTGTCTAAAAGCGCTTGGGTCGGATGTTCATGGGTTCCATCCCCCGCATTTATAATATTGGCTTTTATGTGTTTCGCCAGGTAATGTGGAGCTCCAGGACTGGCATGTCGCATGACAATCATGTCCACTTTCATGGCTAGAATATTGTTGACCGTGTCTAATAAGGTTTCTCCTTTTTTGACGGAACTTCCTGAAGCAGAGAAATTGATGGTGTCAGCTGATAATCTTTTTTCTGCTAATTCGAAGGATAGTCGAGTACGCGTAGAATTTTCGAAAAATACATTGGCAATCGTGACATCACGTAGGGAAGGAACTTTTTTAATGGGCCTATTGAGGACCTCTTTGAATTCTTTGGCCGTTTTAACAATTAGGTCGATGGATTCTGCATCTAAATCTTTGATTCCTAATAAGTGTGGCGATGTTAACATAGTTCGTTATTGGGTAATTAACCAAATTTTATCTGCGTCATGGCCTTGTTCTGTCCATTCCACTAAAACTTTTTCTGTTGTTAAAGTATTGACACTTTTACCTACATAATCAGGGTGAATAGGTAAGTCTCGGTTATAAATCCGATCGATTAGCACACAAAGTTCCACTTTAGCGGGTCGGCCAAAAGCATTTAAGGCATCCATCGCCGCTCGGACCATTCGGCCAGTCGCCAGCACATCATCGACTAAAATAACGCGTTTATTTTCGACTAGAAAGGGTATTTCCGTTGAGTTAGGTGACAAAGGGTCCCCTCGTCTAAAGTCATCTCGGTAGAAAGTGGCATCTATTTTTCCTAGCAAGGGAGGATTAGTCATATGCTTGCTTAATTCAGCTGCGATTCGTTCTGCAAAGTAGATTCCCCTAGGTTGTAAACCCAAGATCACTGTTTCCGTTCCGTCGATTTGATTTTCAATGAGCTCTTGGCATAACCTTGAGATGGTTATTTCCAACAATGGGCTTGATAAAATCAGCTTGCGAGTCATTGCTGCAAAGGTATTAAAATTTTCTGAGCAATTATTAATTAAATATTGTCTCGTTTAAATCAAATAAAGGTAATATTTGGTCTTTATCTGAGATAATTGGGTTTTCATGGGTCCAATCAATCGCTAAAGTAGGGTCGTTCCAACGAATGCCTGACTCTGCCCCTTTATTCCAAAAATCGGTACATTTATAGACAAATATGGTTTCTTCTAATGCAATAAATCCGTGGGCAAATCCAACGGGTACATAGAGCATATTGCCCTTCTCTGCAGTTAATTCAAACTTTTCATGCTGCCCAAAGGTTGGCGAGCTTTTGCGTAAATCAACAATAACATCCACTACTTTTCCGGTCATGCAACGCACGAGTTTTCCTTGTGCATGTGGATCTTTTTGAAAATGCAAACCTCTGATTACTCCCGCGATGGAATAGGAATAATTATCTTGAACAAAATTTTCTGATATGCCGTTGGCCGAAAACAAATTTTGGTTGTAAGACTCGTAAAAATGTCCTCTATCGTCAAAAAATTTGGTTGGAACACATTCAATAACTCCAGGGAGTTGGTGATTAATAAATTGCATAGAATCCGGTAATTTTGGCTAACCTTTGTTTGATTTTGCGTAGGAAAGACCTTTATTTGTGTCAAAATTATTGATATTTAGGCATTAATACAAAGCCTTCTTTTCAAAACGACATGAATTCAATTCAATTAGTTCAACAAATCGAATCAAAGGGCTCTTTTTTATGCGTAGGCTTAGATTCTGATCCTCGATTAATTCCATCAAATTTCAACAAAGAACCGGATCCCATTTTTGCTTTTAACAAAGCAGTGATTGATGCGACAGAGAAATATGCAGTAGCATACAAACCCAATATTGCCTTTTATGAGGCTTTGGGTCCGAAAGGGTGGGAGACTTTGCAAAAGACGATGGATTATATTCCTAAAAATGTTTTTACGATAGCAGACGCAAAGCGAGGGGATATCGGAAATACGGCTTTAAAATATGCACAGACTTTTTTTGAGCCCGCATCGAGTGGATTTAATTTTGATTCCATTACGGTGGCGCCTTATATGGGAGAAGATTCGGTGAGTCCTTTTTTAAGTTTTGAAGATAAATGGGTTATTTTATTGGCTTTGACATCCAATCAGGGGAGTCAAGATTTCCAAATGCTTCGTGATGAAAATAATGTGCCGCTTTATGAGCGTGTGATGCGCAAGGCGATGGAGTGGGGGGACGCGGGCCAATTAATGTTTGTGGTGGGCGCGACGAGAACGGATTATTTAGCACATGTGCGTGCGATTGCCCCGGATCACTTTTTTTTGGTGCCTGGAGTTGGCGCTCAGGGAGGAAGCTTAGCAGATGTGGCCAAGTATGCCATGAATTCAAAGGTGGGTTTGTTGGTTAATTCTTCACGGGGTATTATTTATGCGGGAGATGATATAGCTGTTTCGGCGGCCAGAGAAGCTAGAAAGATCAAAGAAGAAATGAGTATGTATTTAGATCAGTATTGGATAAAATAAATTATGGAATTAGGCATAGGTACCCCAGCGTTATTGTTTTCAACGGTTTCTTTATTAATGATTGCCTTTACGAATCGATTTATGTCGATGGCCTCTTTAATCCGGGGATTGCATGAAAAGTTTCAACAGAATCCAGCGGAATCTATTTTAAAGCAGATTCAAAATTTACGTTTACGAATGACATTGATTCAATACATGCAGATCATTGCGATTATCAGTTTGATTTTGAGCGTGGTATGTATGTTTCTATTGTTTATGAACGAGCAATTGATCGCTCGTTGGTTTTTCGGATTAGGTTTATTAGGAATGAGTATTGCCTTAGGCTTAAGTGCTTGGGAAATCACGATTTCGACCAAAGCGCTAGAGGTGGAATTATCTGATATGGAAGATGTTCTTGGAAAAAGAATATAAATTAAAATAATATTCTAATAAATATTTTAAAATATGAAATAATTACTATTTTTGTGTACAAAATTGATGTAAAAACCGAAAGGTTTCCAAAATACTACTTAGGCGGATTGAATAAAGGCTCGGAATTTTTCTGAGTCTTTATTGTTTTAGGCCTTTAGCACAATGGCCGAGAGGGGTGGGAGGTTGGTCGAAATGGAGAATGCTTTTCCTTGCCAATTGATAGATTCGGTCATTGTGGCACCGGAAATGGGATAGTCGCTACCCCCATAAATTGCCTGGTCTGAGTTGAAGATTACTTTCCAAATGCCGGGTAGTGGAACGCCAATTCGATAATTTTCTCTTGGGATGGGCGTTAAGTTTAGGATAATGATTAATTGTTGTTTGGCTGTTTCGCCTTTTCTCAAAAAACTGATGACCGTATTTCCTTGGTCATTTCCTTCAATCCACTCAAAACCATCGTTTTCGAACTGTTTTAAGTGCAAGGCGGGTTCTTGTTTGTAGAGTTTATTGAGCGCTTTGATGGTAAATTGAATTCCTTGGTGTTCAGGTAAGTCAGTTAAATGCCAATCAATACTTTGGTCATGATTCCATTCGTTTAGTTGGCCAAATTCACCTCCCTGAAAAATAAGTTTAGTTCCTGGGTGCATAAATTGTTCGCTGAAAAGCAATCGAAGGTTGGCCAATTTTTGCCAATGATCCCCTGGCATTTTTTGTAAGAGAGCACCTTTTCCATAGACGACCTCATCGTGAGAAAGGGGCAGGCAAAAGTTTTCGGCAAAAGCATATATCAATGAAAATGTCAATTCATTGAGGTGATGTTGTCGGTAGATAGGATCTTTTTGGAAAAACCGAAGGGAATCATTCATCCATCCCATCATCCATTTTTGGCTAAATCCGAGACCTCCAAGGTGCACAGGTTTGGTGACTCCAGGGTAGCTGGTGGATTCTTCGGCAATCATTTGGATATCAGGAAATTCAGCAAATAAATGTGAATTTAGGTCTTGCAAGAATGAAATAGAGTCAAGGTTATGGTTTCCACCGAGGGCATTGGGCTCCCATTCTCCTTCACTTCGGGAATAATCGAGGTAGAGCATGGAGGCTACGGCATCGACGCGTAGGCCATCGATGTGGTAACGATCAAGCCAAAAAGCGGCGTTGGACAATAAAAAACTACGGACTTCATTTCTTCCATAATCGAATACATACGATTTCCAGTCGGGATGATAGCCCTTTTTAGGATCAGGATGTTCGAATAAACAGGTGCCGTCAAAATTCCTCAGTCCGTGCTCATCGCCTGGAAAGTGGGAGGGGACCCAGTCTAAAATGACCCCGATGTTAGCTTCATGCAGCTTTTCTACTAAATTCATGAATCCCTGTGGATCTCCAAATCTCGAAGAGGGAGCAAAGTATCCCGTGATTTGATATCCCCAAGAAGGCGCGTAAGGATGCTCCATGATGGGCATAAATTCCACGTGGGTGAAGCCCATTTCTTTCACATAGGCCACTAGTTTATGGCTGATGTCGTCATAGGACAGGTATTGATTGTCTAATGTTTTTTGCCATGATCCCAGGTGAACTTCATAGATGGACATGGGGGATTGCAAGCTGTTTTGTGTGGGCCTATTTTTCATCCAAGTCTGGTCAGACCATTCTTTATAGGTATTCCAAACGATGCTAGCGGTTTTTGGGGGAGTTTCACAATAAAGACCGAAGGGATCTAATTTTTCTAAATAGTCTCCTGATTTTGTTTTTATCCCAAATTTATAGGTTTCACCGGTGTGGACGTTGGGGATAAATCCCTCCCAGATACCGGAGGAATCCCATCTTGGAAATAGGGTATGGGATTCTTTGTTCCAAAAATTAAAATTGCCTAATACATGAACCGAGCTAGCATTGGGTGCCCAAACGGCGAAAAAAGTTCCTTTTACCCCTTCTTTGATGATTTCAAAAGCCCCTAATTTTTCGTAAAGTCTTGAATGCTTGCCATGTAGGAACAGTGAAATATCGAAATCACTCAGTAAAGAATGGGCTTGAACATTGGACATAAAGGCTTCTAAATCAAATAATAGGCTAAAATAGCGAAATTAAATTAGATTTATTATGTATTTATTTTAAGGGACTATTTTGAATCTTTAGCAAAAACTTCTACCTTTGTGCCACCAAATTTAGATTTGGTCCGTTCGTCTAGGGGTTAGGACACGTCCCTTTCACGGATGAAACACGGGTTCGATTCCCGTACGGACTACCAGAAACCACTCAGGGCGAGTGGTTTCTTTGTTTTTAAGGGATAGGTTACAAAAGTGGTTACACATTTTAGTTTTCGTTCTTCTCATCGTACCTCTGATTTACAATTCGAATTACATTCCGCAAGTCGTCAATCTTGTTGGATTTGATGTAATTTCGTAGCTCTTCATGATCTTTTGAACTAAATAATCATGATTTGGTGTGCAGGTATACCCATGTTGGCGATACGGCACATACACTTTATTAATTGGGCATATAATATTTAAAAATCATACGATGTAATTTTCAAGGAAGTTTTTATTGATGAATTGCTTTAATAAAACTTTTAAATAAACCATTCATCCTATTTTAACCCTTTTTAACGGAACCGCTGAAGAGAATTCTGTAGCTTTGTCATATGATAAAATCAATCTCATTCAGCGTGTTGTTTCTGTTTAGTTTTGTTGCAATAGGTCAAACTCGCGTCCAAATTCAAGGAAAACTTGTCGATACTAGTGGAAACCCGTTGTCTCAAGCCACGGTAATGTTGTTGCTTCCAAAGGATTCATCACTTGTTAATTTTGGTCGAGCCAATGAGCAAGGAGCCTTTGTATTTAAAAATGTCAAACGCCAGTCCTATCTATTAAAAGCGTCCTATGTTAGTTATGTTCCATTGCAGGTGGATGTGAATCCAGCACAGGAAGAGTCTTTAGATGTAGGTGCTCTAACGATGAAACCGATTTCCAAAGAATTATTTGAAGTAGTCGTAAGGACAGCGAAAGCACCACTGAGTATTCGCGGGGATACGATTGAATACAATGCGGGTTCGTTTAAAGTACCACCAGGAGCTACCGTAGAGGATTTATTGAGAAAACTTCCTGGAATGGAAATTGAAGCGGATGGAAGTATTCGAGCACAAGGTCAAACCGTGAAAAAAGTGACGGTTGATGGGCGTAGTTTTTTTGGGTCGGATCCCAAATTAGCGACCAAAAATATAGCCGCCGATGCCATTCAAAAAGTCCAAGTTTTCAACGGTAAAACGGAAGCGGCAAAGGTGACCGGCATTGATGATGGGAAGAAAGAGAAGACCATCAATTTAGAATTAAAGGAAAGTCATAAGAAGGGCGGTTTTGGAAAGATAACGGCAGGGA
>Ga0214163_1000113_pt1 | contig 34806 bp, 27 predicted proteins | sample LakMenepilimnion_2_FD_153001 | JGI IMG/M metagenome (GOLD analysis project Ga0214163, IMG submission 153001) | Freshwater microbial communities from Lake Mendota, WI - Practice 15JUN2010 epilimnion v4 | ecosystem: Environmental > Aquatic > Freshwater > Lake > Epilimnion/Euphotic zone | place... | reverse complement strand
CCGCCGGGATTGCATTGCAAGCAAATGTCGACGCAAAAGCTGATAAAAATTCGCCCACCTTTACGGGGACTCCTGTGTTGCCAACAGGAACCATAGCCGTCACTCAGTCTTCGGGAGATAATAGCACTAACATAGCCACTACCGCTTTTGTCCAACAAGCCACCGCGGCAGGGGTCATCGACGCCAGTACAAGTCTAAAAGGAAAACTTAAATTAGCCGGAGACTTAGCTGGTACCGCTGATTTACCCACCGTTCCAGGATTATCCTTGAAGGCTAATACCACCGATGTTATCAATTCTCTTGCCTTAAAAGAAGATGCAACCAATAAATCAAATGCACCTTTGGGAACTAGTACAACCCTTTTTCCTACGCAAAATGCTGTTAAAACTTATGTAGACGCACAGGTCATTTCAGGAACTGTTGTGGACGCGGATGCAACCACCAAAGGCAAAATTCAATTAGCCGGTGATCTAACAGGATCTGCTGCATTCCCTAACATAGCAACAGATGCTGTAAACTCAGCGAAAATATTAGATGAAACCATTGCGACAGTCGATCTTGCAAATGCCTCAGTCACCGATGCTAAAATTTCTGGAGTCACAGGATCCAAGGTTTCTGGAAACATTACAGGCAATGCTGCCAATGTAACGGGAATAGTGGCAGTAGATAACGGAGGAACAGGAGCCATCACTAAGTTTGCAGGCTTCAATGCATTGTCACCAATGACTTCTAAAGGTGATTTAATTTATGGAGGGGACTCCGGAGAAGGTATTCGATTAGCAGTAGGAAGTGAAGGACAAGTATTAACTATAAAAACCGGCGTGCCTACGTGGCAAAATTCGACCAATAATAATTCAGATGATGATGATGACGATGATGATGATGATGATGATGAAAGAAAAATAAATGATGCAGATTCAAATACTAAAGGTATATTAAGGCTATCTGGGGATTTATCTGGAACAGCCTCTTCACCTACTGTAGCCACAGGAGCTATAAACTCTGCCAAGATATTGAATGGAAGTATTGAAACTGTGGACTTAGCCAATGGCTCCGTAACTGATGCTAAAATAGCAACCGTTGCAGGCAGCAAAGTCACCGGAAATATTACAGGAAATGCAGCAAATGTCAGTGGAATTGTAACAGTGTCCAACGGTGGAACTGGAGCTAGCACTTTAACCGGCTATGTCAAAGGAACAGGGGCATCTGCCTTGTCTGCAAGCCCAAGCATTCCTATTGCGGATGTCACAGGAGCAGCCCCAATAAATTCACCCACATTTACAGGTACTCCTTCATTGCCAACGGGAACTACAGCATTCACACAGACCTCCACTGATAATTCTAATAAATTAGCGACTACGGCATTTGTCCAACAAGTTACTTCAGCAGGGGTTATTGATGCTAGTACAACTGAAAAAGGAAAGCTAAAATTAGCAGGTGACTTGGCCGGTACTGCAGATTTGCCAACCGTGCCAGGATTAGCCCTTAAAGCCAATACAGCAACAGTTACCAATTCACTCGCTCTTAAAGAAGATGTATCCAATAAATCAAATGCACCTTTGGGAACTAGCACCACACTATTCCCGACCCAAAGTGCCGTAAAAACATATGTTGATGCACAAAATATAGATGCTAACAATTCTACAAAAGGTAAAATTCAACTCGCCGGAGATTTAACCGGAACTGCCGCATCACCCGCCATTGCCACAGGTGCAGTAAACTCATCTAAAATTTCGGATGGAAGCATTGCCACCGCCGACTTAGCCAATGGATCCGTTACCGATGCTAAAATAGCAGCGGTATCAGGAAGCAAAGTCACAGGAAATATTTCAGGAAATGCAGCGAATGTTAGTGGAACTGTCGCAGTGGCCAACGGTGGAACGGGGGCAAATACACTCGCCATTAACCAAGTACTTTTAGGCAATGGAACGAATGCCATTCAAACCGTGGCACCCGGGACTTATGGTAATGTATTAATGTCAAACGGTACTACATGGGTTTCCTCTTCAAATACTTCTGATAATACTACTCATGCTATCGGGGAATCATACGGTGGTGGAATCATTTTTTATGTCTATGACGGTGGAAAACATGGCCTTATTGCCGCAACGAATGATCAAAGTAGTGATGCCAAATGGGATTTAAGTAAAGGCAATGAAACTCGAGCAAAGGCAAATGGAATAGGTGCTGGAATCAGAAATACAACAACAATTATACTATCGAGTGAAATAAGTCAACGAAAATCCTCAGATGATAAAGATTGGTCCTTTGATAGCGAAGATTTTGCAGCCGTCATTTGCAATGAGTACTCCAAAAGTGAAACCGTAAACTCCTTGGAAACCACCTACGGAGACTGGTACTTACCTAGCAAATATGAGCTAAATTTACTTTACCTAAAAAGAACTACTGTTGGAAATTTTGCGGCCGATAAATATTGGAGTTCCACCGAATCAGATGAGGATAAAGCCTGGACCATCAATTTCAGTACTTCATCTAATTCCACAGATGACAAAACAAACAAAAATCGTGTTCGGGCAATACGAAACTTTTAAAAAATGAATTAGAAGTAAACGCCTCCACCAATCATAAATTGCAGATTCGTCAAGTTCAAATTTGCCGATGAATAATCCGCCGTATTTTTCAACGTATAGGGTGTAAATGCCTCTTTAGAGGTTCTTTGAAAAGCAGTCAAATCAATATAAAACTGGTTGGTTCGAAATCCTAAACCACCAGAAATTTGAAGTACAGTCCGATCGATCGAATCATACGTAGGCGCATAACTATTTCCCCAAGTGGCCACACCACCCCGAAGATTGAAGTTAGCATTCAATCTAATTTCAGTCCCTAATTTTATGTTGAGTGCCGATTGAAAATTTTTCTTAGTTTGTCCGTTGTACTTATTCTCAAAATTTATATTGTCTGCAGCAGACAACTCAACAGAGGAAACTTGCATGCCTGGAAAATTAACATATTCCAAATCAAGACTTAATAAGCCCCTTTTTCCAAAAAAATAAGCCGCACCTCCTGATAGCTTCAATGGGGTTATCAATTGGTACGTGAATTCATTCGGGGTCAACTTCACCGCACCTACCCTCGTAATAGTGATCGGATTTCCTTTTGAATCGAACGATGGAATCCCCAAAACCCTAGGATTTAATGTAGCATCATAACGCTCGTTCATTTGATCAAAAAACATAGGGGTATTAAAAGCGAATGATACACGTAGATTGGAATTCAACTTATAAATCATGCCTAAAGTTGCAGAAAGACCTGAACCCGTATTAACCAATTTTTCTTGATATTGTAATCCTGATACATATTTTGCTCCTTCAAATTCTTCCTGCCAAAATGTGGTTGACGTCGCATTAATTTTAGAAAAGTGCAAACCTAAACCCAAATAAAATTTATTTAAATAGGATGCCCCATAACTGATATCCCATTGACTCAATGCCCCTTCATTGTCGGCGGAACCTAGTTGGCGCGTCGGCAAATTCGGCTCATATCGCTGAAAAGGAGCACCCCCTGTTTTATTATTGGGATTAATTAAATAGGCTTGATAGGCCACCGCTTCTGGACTATCAGCCGTTTTACTAAAATCATTAAATTCGTCATCCAAACTTTGACCTGTTGCCCCCTTTTCATTGGCTTTTTCGATGAACTTGTCCAACAAAGAACTTCGATTATTTACTCCTGAAATAGAAATGGGTTGGGCAAAAATGACTTGTCTAGAATAACCAATCCCAAAACTCCCATGCCATTGAGAGGCCGAAAGCTCCGGTGGACTTGCTAACACTAAACCAAAAATTGGTAGTTGGGCAAATGAATTGTTCCTCGAAGAAGTTTCTGAAAGATAGCTAGCTTGCGTCGTAGCTGAAACATAACCTATGCCTAGGCCAACTTCAGACCTGTTATAAAAACCTAAACCTGCTGGATTACCTGAAATAGAACTTATATCAGCACCCAGTGTACTGTGTACGCCCCCCATCGCCTGCATACGTGGCGAACTCGTTGAATAGGCCGTTGAAAAACTCTTGGCTAAATTTGAATAGGAATAAATCTGTGCATTTGACGCCGTTAGGCTACCTAGGCCTATTAGGACAATCCATAAAATACGATTCATAACTTACCTAGGACCCCTTGTTGAACCTCCCCCACCTGAACTTCCACCAAAACTCCCACTACTAGAATTCCCATAATTGGTCGTTGGCGCACTGTAAGTCTCCGTTCGATTTTGGTATTGAGGCACTGAGTTATTTTGTGGAGCCGCGCGATACTCATAATTAGAATTTCTTCGGCTTGGCGCTGTAACAGCCTCTCCGCCTACTTGCGTTGCACTCGAATTGACTCTTTGTTGGTTTGACCCATTCGAATTATACGAGTTGCTATTGCCCCTTGGCGCATTGTTGTAATTCTCTCCTCCATACCGATTTGACATTCCATCTTCTCTAGCTCCGCGTCTGCTGGATTGAACAGGATCTACCCCATTATAATTATTCGAATTATACGAGGCATAACTTGAATTTAAAGCCCCATAATAGTTGTAAATATTAGTAGAACCGAACATCCCAAAACCATACATACCGCCATACATCGAATTAAACGGATTTGAAAACGCAGACATCCGATAAAAAGGATCATAAAAATATGGATTCATCATGAAACTAGATTGATAAGCAAAACCAGAATACATCATAGGTCCATACATAGAGGACATGGATCCATAATAAAAAGGATCAGATAAACGCCAAGAAGCTAATGGGGAAGCCCAACGAGAGCCAAAACCTGTGCCAAAAGAGATGAATGGATTCGCATACCAACTATTCCAAGGATTCGCATTCATAAAACCAGTTGAAAATCCATTCGCAAATCCTTGTTCATATTGATTCGCGTAAACGGCTCTAGAATTTAAATAATTAGGTTCAACTGAAGCAGCTGCTAAGCCATCCTCTTCCTCAATTAATGTCGCATCATCCTCGAAATCCAAATAATCAGATTTCTTCTTTTTCTTAGTCACTACAGTAGATTTCACGGGATTATCATAAAGGTCATCTGTAACCCATTTTGATTGACTTGAAACATCTGAAGAATTATTTTGAACAACAGTACAAGCTTGTATAAAAAATAAACCAACAAGCAATAAAAACAACATCAAGTGATTTTTCATTGGATTTGAATGTTATACATGTTAAAAACCTAGTACAAAACTGTATCTTTGTCCTCAACAAATTTGAGACCAAAAAAGTTTACAAATAAAACAATAAATATCTTTAAAATACGATTTCAAACTATTTATATGAGTAAATCCCTACCAAGTCGCGCCGATAATTATTCTGAGTGGTATAATGAATTAGTCAAAAGAGCTGATTTAGCTGAAAATTCTGCCGTAAGAGGCTGTATGATCATCAAACCCTATGGCTATTCGATTTGGGAAAAAATGCAAAGAGCCTTAGATGACATGTTTAAAGAAACAGGACATACTAACGCTTATTTCCCTCTATTTATTCCGAAGTCTTTCCTTTCCAAAGAAGCTTCACATGTCGAAGGATTTGCCAAAGAATGCGCTGTAGTGACTCATTACCGATTAAAAAATGACCCCAATGGTGGGGGAGTTATTGTGGATCCAGACGCAAAATTGGAAGAAGAATTAATCGTCCGGCCAACCTCCGAAACGGTGATTTGGTCTACCTATAAAAATTGGATTCAATCGTATCGCGATTTACCCCTATTGATCAACCAATGGGCCAATGTGGTTCGTTGGGAAATGCGTACGCGACTTTTCTTACGAACAGCTGAATTTTTATGGCAAGAGGGCCATACGGCCCATGCGACTAAAAAAGAAGCCATTGAGGAAACCGAACAAATGTTGGAGGTATATGCTGAATTTGCCGAAAACTATATGGCCATGCCCGTTTTAAAAGGAATAAAAACGGCTAATGAGCGATTTGCAGGAGCAGAGGAAACCTATTGTATTGAGGCATTGATGCAGGATGGGAAAGCATTGCAGGCCGGCACCTCTCATTTTTTAGGTCAAAATTTCGCAAAAGCTTTCGACGTAAAATTCCTAAGCAAAGAAAATCAATTGGACTATGTTTGGGGGACCTCTTGGGGGGTTTCTACCCGACTAATGGGTGCTTTGATTATGGCACACTCGGATGATCAAGGATTAGTGCTTCCTCCTAAATTAGCTCCTATTCAAGTGGTTATCGTACCTATTTATAAAGGGGAAGATCAATTAAACGCAATCAAAGAGAAAATCAATCCATTGGTTAAGGCTTTGAAGAAAGAAGGTATATCAGTGAAATTTGATACGTCAGAGAATCAAAGTCCTGGATTCAAATTTGCAGAATATGAATTAAAAGGTGTCCCTATCCGCTTGGCCATCGGAAATCGAGATATGGAAAATGGTACGATTGAATTAGCTCGCCGTGATACTCGGGAAAAAACGAGCATGCCCTTCGAAGGAATTGAGACAGTCATTATCGATACACTTGCTGATATTCAAGAGAAAATTTATGCCAAAGCCTTCGCCTTTCGCGAATCCAATACACATGAGGTAAATAGCTGGGAAGAATTTCAAATCAAAATCGAAGAAGGCGGATTTTTATCAGCCCACTGGGATGGCACTTCAGAGACAGAAGAAAAAATCAAAGAATTGACCAAGGCTACTATTCGATGCATTCCTTTGGGAGTTAAAAAAGAATCAGGCACTTGTATTTTAACAGGTGCACCCTCTGAACACCGTGTCATTTTTGCCCGCGCCTATTAAAAGATTGTAGGGAACGGGTTTACCTCTTCCCTTCACAAAATCAGGTGATTATTTTGTTCAAAACCTCTAATACTCGGTCGATTTCTTCCCGGGTATTATTTTTTGAAAATGAAAATCTGACTGCCGCACCGGTAGCATTGGGATTTAAAGCAGTCAATACATGTGAGCCTACCGAAGTTCCGCTAGAACAGGCGCTTCCTCCTGACGCTGAAATTTTTTCAATATCCAATTTAAATAATAACATATCTCCATCTTGAATTTGAGGGAAACGCACATTCAAGACGGTATACAAACTTTTTTCAAGGTCTCCCGAGAGCCCATTAAATTCAATGCTAGGAAAATTATTTTGTAAGCCTTGGATCAAATAGGACTTCAGGTCTTTGATGTGATTTTCGTGGGCAGCCATTTCATCATAAGCTATAGATAAAGCTTTGGCTATTCCCACCATTCCATATACATTTTCTGTGCCCCCCCGTTGGTTTCTTTCTTGGGCTCCTCCATGCATCAAGGGAGAAAACTTGACCCCAGATTTGGCATAAAGAAATCCAATTCCTTTGGGCCCATGGAATTTATGTCCGGCGCCAACTAAAAAATGAACGGGCAAGTTTTGAACATCATGTACATAATGACCCATGGTTTGAACGGTATCAGAATGAAATAGAGCTCCATGTTTTTCGCATAGCTCGCCAACAGCCTGTAAATCCAATAAGTTTCCGATTTCATTATTTCCCTGCATTAAACTAACTAAAGCCTTGGGTGATGTCGATAACAAAAGTTCTAAATCAGCTAAATCAATAACTCCACTTGCATCAATTTTAACCATTTTCAGGTCAATCATCCCTAATTTATCCCATGCCTCAGCCGTATGTAAAACAGCATGATGTTCCAAGGGAGAGGTGATAATGGTTTTTATTCCACCATAAAGTACGCAAGATTGTAACACCGTATTATCGGCTTCCGTGCCACCTGAGGTAAAAAATATTTCCGAAGGAGACGCATTTAATAAACTTGCAATGGTTTTACGCGCTTTTTCAACAACGACTTTAGCTTGTCGGCCATGCGAATGAATCGAAGATGGATTTGCCGTAAAATTTTCAAAATAGGGCTGCATTTCCTTCCAAACCTCAGGATCGATAGGAGTGCTAGCCGCATTATCTAAATAGATCGGCAAGGTAGTTGAAGTCATAAATTTTAGTTGGCGGCAATTTCTTCAATTACCTGTATAATTTGTTGTGCAAGTGTATTGGCTTCATTCTCGTTCGGTGCCTCCGCATAAATCCGAATGATGGGTTCGGTATTTGATTTTCTTAAATGAACCCAACGATCAGGAAAATCTATTTTGACTCCATCGATCGTGTTCACTTGTTGGCCCTTATATTGCTCAGCCACCGTCGATAAGATCAAATCCACATTCAAATCTGCAGATAATTCTATTTTGTTTTTAGAAATTACGTACGAGGGAAAGCTAGCTCTCAGCGCTGAAGTCTTTACCCCTTTTTGCGCTAAATAGGTCAAAAACAAACCTATCCCGACTAAAGCATCCCGACCATAATGAGATTCAGGGAAAATAACACCCCCATTTCCTTCTCCACCAATCACTGCTTGTTGAGCCTTCATTTGGTTGACCACATTGACCTCCCCTACTGCGGCTGCAAAATAGGTTCCGCCATGCTTTTCGGTGATATCACGCAATGCTCGAGTCGATGATAAATTCGAAACCGTATTTCCTTTGCCTAAAGACAAGATATAATCTGCGATAGCCACTAAGGTATATTCCTCGCCAAAAGGTGTTCCATCTTCCGATATGAAACACAATCGGTCCACATCGGGATCCACGACAATACCAATATCATAATTTCCTTCCTTCATTTTTGAAATCATGGCAGTTAAATTCTCTGGCAATGGCTCTGGATTATGTGAAAAATGGCCCGTAGGTTCTCCAAAAATAACGTCCACTTCTTTCACTCCTAAGGCATGTAAAAGGTCAGGTACAACAATCCCACCGGTCGAATTCACCGCATCCACCAATACCCTAAAATTTACTTTTGCTATTTGGTCTGGATGTACACCACGAAGACTTAAAACATGCTGAATATGTTGGTCTAAGAATGAATGATCCTCCGTATATGTCCCCAAGTCATGCACCTCTGCAAATGAAAAATCTTGGTTTTCTGCAATGCCTAAAAGATCTTTGCCATCAGCATCCGATATAAATTCCCCTAAATGATTCAATAATTTAAGTGCATTCCACTGGGCTGGGTTATGGCTAGCTGTGATAATAATTCCTCCAGCCGCCTTCGTCCATGGGACTGCTAATTCAACGGTAGGAGTGGTAGACAAGCCAATATCTAAGACATCCCAACCTAAACCGATCAAAGTATTTGCCACTAAAGAAGAAACCATTCGACCAGAAATTCTAGCATCTCTGCCTAAAACGATCGTGTTGGATGGATTTCCGACTCGCTTAAGCCAAGTCCCATAAGCGGCTGCAAATGTAACGATATCGACGGGACTAAGGCCTTCGCCTGGTTTACCTCCGATGGTACCTCGGATGCCTGAAATTGATTTAATTAAAGCCAATGGTCAAAAAATTAATTTTCTAAAATTCGAAATATAAAATTACGCAAAAATACTTATTTCCTTTCTGAGAAAATATCCTTATTTTTAGAGGCATTTTTAAACCTATGTATATGAATTCACTAAGGCTTAAAGAGATCTTAAGTCAAATACAAAAAATCAAAATCGCCGTTATTGGTGATTTTGCTGTTGATTTTTATTTTCAAGAAAATACCTCAACAACAGAATTTTCGGTGGAGACTGGAAAAAATGTTTTTTGGGGATATCAACCTAAGGGTTATTTGGGTGGTGCTGGAAATGTGACTAAAAATTTGTCTATTTTAGGAGCGAAAGCTTTCGCTTTTGGGGCGATAGGCCCAGATTTATTTGGCAGAGAAATGCTCTTTCAATGTCAACAATTAGCTATTGATACGACTCATTTATTTCCCTTTTCTGATATTGATACCCCTACTTACTCTAAACCCATGTGGGATCAAGTGGAGTTAAATCGCATTGATTTTGGAACTCAGAATAAGCAATTCCAATCAAAATCTGAAATATTAATTCAGCATTTAGAAACTGAAATCGGCCAATACGACTGGATCGTTATCAATGAACAATTTCAAAATCCATTGTTAAACAAGGCTAGTATAAAAAAACTGCAAAAGCTCATTCATCAGCATCATAAAAGTTCATTAGCTGACTTACGAAATCTGGGTGGCGAAGCAACGGACATTCCTTTGAAGGTCAATGAATCTGAGTTGGCAGCGATCTTAAAATTAAGCCCCAAGCAATTAGCTTTAGATGAAACCTTGATCGCCATCATTAAGAATTGGGTTGCTGAACGAAAAACAGGAGCCTTGGTCACCTTAGGTGAGCGAGGTTTAATCTATGCAAGTCCCCATGAGTTTCATTGGCAACCTGGCATTAAACCCCAAGGAGAAATTGATACCGTGGGAGCTGGAGATATGGTTGTAGCTGCATTTTCAGCTGCCAAAGCTTCCGGAGCTAGTATCGCCGAATGCTGTGAATTTGCCAACATATGCGCCCATATATCCATTCATAAAATCGGGGAAACGGGTGCTGCCAGTCCTGAAGAAATAGAAAAATTAAACCTAACATTTTTATGAACAAAGAAGCATTAAATTCACTTCGCGAAGAAATCAAACAGTATACTGAAAACCATTTGTTGCCATTTTGGACTAAAAGAACCATGGACAAAACGTATGGTGGATTTATAACACATTACAATGAATTTGGGGAAGATTCTGGTCAAGATGAAAAATCCTTGATTGCGCAATCAAGATCTGTATTTACCTATTCACAAGCATACCGGCATGGTTTTGGTGGTCCGATCATGAAGGAGATGGCGGAACATGGCGTAAGATTCATGTTAGAAAAGATGTGGGACAATGAAAATGAAGGGTTTTATTGGATGATGAATCGTAAAGGAGAAGCCACCAATAAACAGAAAATTGGATATGGCCACAGCTTTGCTATCTATAGTTTAAGTGAATATACTTTAGCCACTGGAGATCCAGTAGGTCTAGAATATGCGGAAAAGTGCTTTGATTTATTGCAAAAATATGCGGTGGATACCAATTTAGGAGGGTATTGGGAGTTCTTTTCTGAAGATTGGAAATTGATGGGTCCAGGAGCTCCTGGGGGTGACAGGAAAACGCTAGACGTTCACATGCACCTAATGGAAGCATTCACCACTTTATATGAAGCCAGCGGCAAAGAGTTACATAGGAGAAAACTAAAAGAGTCTATTGATATCTTAATTCAGAAAATAATGCATGCAGAAACTGGGACAGGAATTCCTCAGTTTTGGGCTGATTGGTCTGTGGCACCACAAATAAAATTTGATATTGTTTGGGGCTGGGATCGATTTGCTGAGGGTGGACAGAAAGCTTCAGCCACGGATAATACTTCCTATGGCCACAATTCTGAATTTGGCTGGTTATTAATGCATGCACTTAAAGTCGGTGGATTTTCCATCGAAGACTACCGTGTTAATTTAGAGAAGGCATTTTACCATTCAATGAATCATGGGATTGATTGGGAATATGGCGGTGTTTATGTGGAGGGTTCACATGAAGGCGTGGTATATGATAAAGAAAAAGAATTTTGGCAACAGGCTGAAATGCTAATCGGCATGCTGGATGCGTATTTACTAACAGGGGATGAAAAATTCTTGGCCGCGCACCAACAAGTACATCGCTTTGTCTTTGACAAAATGATCAATTATAATACGGGAGAGTGGTGGCCTTTATTGACCCGCGAAGGCGAGCCGATCTGGCGACATATGGCTACATCTTGGAAAATAAATTACCATAATGTGCGTTCGATGATTTTAAGCTATGAAAAATTAGGGGCTATTATTGCATCGTAAAAATGAAAATAAGGAAAGCGTGTGATTTGATTTTGCTTGTGAATTATTCGTTCATGTCTCAGCCAGTGTAAATCATCAGCAAAAAGTCTATCGATAGAGACTAAAACTTAGGGATTTTTTTTCGAACACACTCCATCATTACTTGAATAAAGTTTTGATTTAACCCCTCATTTTGACATTTTAACACCACCCCCCTTTTTCCTCCACTATTGGCAACATAAAGCATTGAAGTTGTCTAGTAAAAGGACGCTAATTACCAAGAGTAACACCTTACAAGACAAGTATTCTACTGCTTCAGAGGTGCTTGCATCAACTTATTTATATGAATAGCAATCCAATGATTCAAAAAGAGAATCGCATTAATCGAACTGGTTGGGTAAGGTTTACTGATTCCAAAATTCAAAATACCCAAGACTCTGTATTAAAGGTGAACCTGCTTGAAAAGTAATGCTTTAAAATCAGTAATATCTAGTACGTTTTGCCATTAAATCTTATAGCTTATTTTTGAAAGGGGCAATAGGCTCACCCTAACTATTTAATGGAATTTATCTAAAAAGAGAGACACCTCAGAGACTCACGAACCTAAGACCACAAAAAAAGCCTATACATTGAAGTATAGGCTATCTTTTTAAATAGGTGGTTGACCTACTAGGATTCGAACCTAGAAAACCAGAACCAAAAACTGGTGTGTTACCTTTACACCATAGGTCAATCTTAACAGAGAGCAAAATTAAGCGCTTGTACTCTAAATATCAAACATTGAATCAAAATAATTGAATTATTTCTCTAGAATTATGTTCAAGCTCTGTAAATCAAGCTATTAATTTTGATTTTTCTAATTAACTAACTAATTCCATAGAAGAAACAATTACCTCTGCATTGATTTTCTTAACTAAACCTTGTAAAACTTTACCAGGTCCACATTCAATAAAATCAGTAGCACCTGCTGAAACCATCGCTTCAATGGATTGGGTCCAACGAACCGGTCCGGTCAACTGAGCAATTAAATTGGCCTTAATTTCATCTGGACTTTGGGAAGCCTTTGCGTTCACATTCTGAAATATCGGGCAAATTGGGCGATCAATACTGGCAGCTTCAATGGCAGCTGCTAATTCTAATCTAGCCGGTTCCATAAAAGGAGAGTGAAATGCACCGCCTACAGGTAATAATAAAACTCTTTTTGCACCGGCCTCTTTTAGTTTTTCACCAACTAATTCAACTCCTGTGATACTCCCTGAAATAACCACTTGGCCTGGGCAATTAAAATTTGCGGCTACTACTTGGCCGTCAAATTCAGCACAAATTTTTTCAATTTGCACATCATCTAATCCCAAAACTGCAGCCATTGTGCTGGGCTCAATTTCACATGCTTTTTGCATCGCTATTGCACGCTTGGATACTAAAGATAAACCATCTTGCCAACTTAATCCCCCTGAGGCTACTAAGGCAGAAAATTCACCTAATGAATGTCCTGCCACCATATCGGGTTTGAAATTTTTACCCAATTTCGCTATTAAAATAGCATGTAAATATATTGCTGGCTGAGTTACTTTTGTTTGCTTTAATTCATCTTCAGTGCCATTAAACATAATGTCAGATAAGGAGAAACCTAATTGTTCGTCTGCTTCAGAAAATATTTCCCTAGCTAACGAATACGATTCAAACAAATCTTTTCCCATTCCGGGAAATTGTGATCCTTGACCAGGAAAAATATATGCCTTCATTTTTAAATTAATTATTTAATGTAAATTTGTTTACAAAGATAAAAAAATGAAGCGTTTTCTGAAATAAATGAAGAAAACACATATCCCATTAACCCATGATTAAAATTTTATCAATTTTACCTTTAATGGGCCTAATTGTTCTACTAAACGGTTGCAAATCGGAAGACATTACACCTAAATTTCAGAATAATTCAAGGGTTATCATTGACAAAGCAAAAAGCATTGATTTTGCTCAAAGAAATGTAAACAACGAAGGTTCAATCACCATTACCGGTAAATCTGATAAAATTTTTCAAACTGCCAAAATAAAGTTCCATAGTTCATTAAGTGGAGTTTCAACAGATTGGTTGACGCTCGCCATAGACCCAAAAACAAATGAATTCAAAGGTAAGTATAGTTTAAAAGCAGGGGGATATTACCCACAAATTCAACTTTTTAACGACAATAAACTTTACACGGATACCCTATTATCTTGGAATGTTAAAGTAGGTGAAGTATTGGCAGTTATTGGGCATTCCCTTGTTGAAGGGCAAAAGCCTTACACCATTGAGAATTTTGACCCAACATGGTGCGACATCATTGTTTGGCAATATGACGGTGCAATAAATAATTACTGGGGACGTTTAGCCGAAAAACTCAAAGTAAAATTGAATGTACCTATTCGTATATATAATACAGGCATTGGAGGTTCCAGCTCTGAACAATGGGGACTTTCTGCTTATGGCTTACCATTCCAGCACCCATTTTTTGATTGGAAATTAAGATATCCCTACTCTTTATTTGAAAATCGATTATTGAATGAAATTTCCAAAACAGGATTAAGAGGCATTTTGGTTGCGCACGGTGAAAATGATGGTTTGTTATCAGAAAACAATATTGTGGAATCTACCAAAATGTATATCCAAAAAACAAGAGATCTTTTAGATGCTCCACAATTAACTTTTTCTATTGCCAAAAGTAACACAGGTGGAACCTCAGAACCCATCCTGAAAGTTAAATCTGCTCAAAAAAGAATCGTAGCTGAAATTAAAAATACAACTTTGGGAGCAGATTTAGAAACATTAATTGGCGAAAAATACCGTTGGGATGGAATTCATTTTAACAGCTTTGGCCTTGAACAAGCGGCAATACGTTGGGATGAGTCATTGCCCATTTCTTATTTCTCCCAAACGATCCCATATACCCCTAAATAACCTCGCATTTTTCTCCTTTCCCTAGAAAATATCGATTCTTTGCTACAAAATCATACAAAGCATCGAGTAAAAATCTAGGCAACATAAAGAAAATACGCAAAGGCTGGAAGTACCAGTGCGCGCCAACCATTAATGTTGATATAGCCTTTGACTTCATTAATAGCTGATCACCATCTACCAATTTAATACTATCAACGGACCAATCAGAAGCATTAAACTGATTTTGATAAACAGCATATTCGGGATCATATTGCGTAATTACATGCAATTGAACCTTAATCATACGCCTCAATAATTTAGTTGACGCAAGACAAAAACGGCAATCTCCATCAATAATTACCCGCATTTTTTGTTATTTAACTAACTCTACCCAACCCTTTAATGACTTACTCTTTAAAGCCTCATTCTTCACATCAAACTTCACATCACATGTATAAAAATAAGTGGATGCCGCTAATATATTTCCATTTAAGTCCTTCCCATTCCAACCAAATCCATTGATATCACCTGAATATTGATACACCAATTGGCCATTTCGATCCACTATTTTAACATTTACTTCCGTTACAAATCTTGGACACCTCATTGCCTGAAACACGTCATTTTTCCCATCACCATTGGGACTAAATAAATTAGGCAACTCAAAAGACGGGCAATTATCTTGACAAACTATTTCACTCTTGGCGGATTCCTTCCCTAATTGGCTTATCGCGGTCACATAATAGCAGCCAATAAAGGAGTCGGTTTTTTGATGTAAATATTTCAAATCCGACACCTCAGAAAGCTTGGAATAGGTGGTTCCATCCGTCGAATAATAAATACGATAACTGGCAATACTTTGATCGCAACTTCCACTCAAGGTAGGAGTCCAAACGAGCGTATTGGTAAAACTAGAGAACTGGCAATTTAAGCTTGCATCTAAAGCTTCACAATTTAATGCTGCCAAACTCAATTTAGGTGCACAAGGGTTTACATCCGATTGAGGCTTAATGCAAACAATTTGAGATGAATTGATCAAACCCAATTTAGGTAATCCTTCGCCATAAGTTCCCACCGTTTCTACATAATAACAATAGGTAGAATCTGGGGAGATCACCACGTCAAATTTGCCATCTTGCGTGAAAAAATCAATTCCTTGGTCCGTAAAAGTATAGGTATTAGGGCCTCCAACAGATACCTCTGTGATTTGATTAAACTTTCCAGAACCCCTAGGAGTCTCTCGATAGACCCGATGCACTTGGAAATCATTGGACCAAGGTACATTGGCTGACCAGGCCAATTTCACAGATTTTACAGCCGCTTGTCCCAATAAAAACACAGAACTGGCTGGACTTGGCGAATCAAGTAATTTAAATTGCTTGTTTTGAGAATAATAAAAGTCCACTTTATAGCGATGCGCACCCGCTACTGTATTTAAATTCTTGTCCGTAAAAACAGTATCCAATTTAGCCGGTGAAATTTGAGCCGGAATTCCTGAGGTGATCGCAGTAAAATTAGTTCCACTTTGACCATCTGCCCTTTGAACGATGTACTGGTAAGGTCCCGGATAAAAAACCGTGTCTAGTTTCAATGGCCTTGTCCACCTTACTAACATTTCCCCTACTTTGGCATCCGTTTTTAATATGGAAACATTCGTCATTAAAGGGGCTGCTGATGGAATCAAAACACAAGATGATTCCGACATAGGGCTGTAATCGTCAGATCCTTTGCTATTCGTGAATATCACCACTAAAACATAGGTGTAATTCGCATTTTTCAATAAACCTGCGCCTCCATTCGTATCCTCAAAAGATGTCTTTGTTACATCTACTCGACCAATCTCCGAAAACCCAGTTAATGCCATGCCGGTTTGACATGTTTTATTTACCACAGGGTTACAGGCGGCTTGTCTCCGATAAATAATAATTTTTGAATTGGGAAGCGCACAAGCGTACGAATTCCAAGTTAGTAATGCATTGGAAGTCCCTGTTTTAATAGTAGCCTTCAGGCCTTTTACTGAGGGAGCAATTACCCGCACCTTCCAGATTTTACTGTCGACCAATCTCACACCGCCCCCAACACTGATAGGTGGGTTATCCTCCACTTTAAAGAAAATATCGTACGTTTCTTTTCGAATATGCTGGCAGGCTGTTTGCCACTTAAATACGCCAATAGCCGGACTCGATTGCCTAGGAGAAGTTGAAAAAGTAGCATAAGGTTGTTTAACAGCATAAACAGTATCCATCATATACACATTGCCAAAACTATAAATCGTAATAGGGTCCAATCGGCCCGATTTAGATACTAGGTCTGTCGCAGAAATCGTTTCATTTAAAAAAGCCCCAGCCTGTACACACACATCTGGAGGAACTGTAATTTTAGGGGCTTTATTATCCACATCCTTGACTTCAATCTGCATATCTCGGACCGTTTCAGAGATTTTAACGCCATTCCTCCATTCTTCGATAATGAATGCACAGTTGTATAATCCCACCTCTTGAGGCGAATTCCAAATCAAATCTCCATTTAATGCATTAATTGTAAACGAAGATGGCGTGGTAGCTACTTCATTAGGTTGGCGAAAATTAGGCGCCGGCAATCCCCTACTCGAAGAAGAACAAGTCTCATAATCCCCCGATTTCGAAACAGATAACCGGTATGCCAAACTATCTCCCTCCGCATCCACCGCATTAGGATTATGTATAAAGGGTTGGCCTATCAAGGCTGTCAAATCGACCGCTGGATTTAAGAGTAAGGGAGTTGAGTTTTGACCTAAACCTGAATTAATGGAAAAAGTAGTTTCCACGTAAAAAGGAACCTCCACAGAGCGCGTAATATTTCTTACGCCATCATTCCGATTAGGTATAGCGACAGATACTCGATAAAAAAGGGCTGGAGCAGGGTAGGTATATTCAATCTTGTAAATATTTTTCATGGTCCCATTGCCTATATCCACGGGAGTGCCACAACATCTTTTTGCTTTGAATATAGCCGTCCCATCGCCAAAACAAAAATTAACATCTCCTTGATCTTGATTGGCCCGATTATTTTCTGTGTACGTAGTGAGCGTAAACTCATAGGTCAATGTTCGATCAGAAATACGCTTGACGGTAATTTCTCCTCCCTTTAAATGGGTCGCTCTACTAGAGAAATAACCTAGAAAAAAAACTAAAAAATAAAAAGCAATTTTTCTTTTCAACATAAAAACCATTTGTGATTAGGAAAGTTAATAAGGCAAATCCAATTATTTAAAAAAAATGGATTTTTTAATCGATTAATTTGAAGAACCCACGTTTGAATTGTAGTTTTGAATGCTAAAATTCATTCGCTTAGTAAAAAAACAAAACGCTTGAGTAATTTTAATTTTAACAAATACATTTATTTATGGCTTGGTTAACAAAATCATTTAATTCATCTCTCGGGAAAAAGCTCCTGATGGCCATTACAGGCCTGTTTTTAATCAGCTTCCTTATTGTACATTGTGGATTGAATGCCACCATCTTTTTGAATGATGGCGGTGTGGCCTTTAATGAAGGAGCTGAATTCATGGGAACAAATTCTGTGATCCGCACGATGGAAATTGTATTATTTGCCGGTTTGCTCCTTCACATTGTGGATGGCTTACGTTTATGGCTAGATAATAAAAAGAAACGTCCAGTGGCTTATGCCGTGGTTGACGGGTCGGCCAATAGCAAATGGTATTCTAGATCCATGGGCTTGCTAGGTACTTTATTGTTGCTTTTCTTAATCATTCATTTAAAACATTTTTGGTATTTTTCTCGCCTTACGAATGATTTGACTGAAGCACATACCTTGTACAACGAAATGCAAATCGTGTTTGCAAGTCCTATTGTAGTTATTATTTATGTATTAGGTTGTATCTCTTTGGGGTATCACTTGCTGCATGGATTTCAGAGTGCTTTTCAGTCACTAGGATGGAACCATCCTAAATATTCACCCACCATAAAATGTATTGGAGCTATTTATGCAGTCGTTATCTCGGCCACTTTCGCTTCCATGCCGATTGCATTTTATTTTCATTTGATTCATTAATATCAGCCGATAAGAAATTATGACAAAAATAGACGCCAAAATCCCTGATGGAAATTTAGCCGAGAAATGGACCAAGTTCAAATCGAGTGTTCCTTTGGTCAACCCGTCCAACAAACGTAGCTTGGAAATCATTGTTGTTGGCTCCGGCCTAGCAGGTGCCTCAGCAGCTGCCTCTTTAGCTGAATTAGGATATAAAGTAAAAGTATTTTGCTTCCAAGATTCTCCACGCCGTGCACATTCCATTGCCGCACAAGGAGGTATCAACGCAGCCAAAAACTATCAAAATGATGGAGATTCTGTTTACCGGCTGTTTTATGATACCATCAAAGGGGGTGATTATAGAGCCCGTGAGGCAAATGTCCATCGCTTAGCTGAGGTTTCTGGAAGTATTATTGACCAATGTGTAGCTCAAGGTGTTCCTTTTGCACGTGAATATGGTGGATTGCTTTCAAACCGTTCCTTTGGTGGTACCCAAGTTCAAAGGACTTTTTACGCGGCGGGTCAAACAGGCCAACAATTATTATTAGGAGCTTATTCAGCTTTGCAACGCCAAGTAGGCATGGGCAATGTTCAGTTATTTACTCGACATGAAATGCTTGATGTAGTGACCATTGACGGAAAAGCACGCGGAATTATCGCCCGTGATTCGGTTAGTGGCGCCTTAGAAAGACATTTTGGACATGCCGTTTTATTATGTACTGGTGGATATGGCAACGTGTTTTATTTGTCGACGAACGCCATGGGATCCAATGTGACCGCGGCATGGAAAGCACACAAAAAAGGAGCATTCTTCGCAAATCCTTGTTATACGCAAATCCACCCTACCTGTATTCCAGTTTCGGGCGATCATCAGTCTAAGTTGACCTTAATGTCTGAGTCATTACGTAATGATGGCCGCATTTGGGTTCCCAAAAAAGAAAATGATACCCGAAAGGCCAATGAAATACCTGAGGATGAAAGAGATTATTATTTAGAACGTCGTTACCCAGCTTTTGGAAATTTAGTTCCTAGAGATATCGCTTCAAGAGCTGCTAAGGAGCGTTGTGACGCCGGATTTGGAGTAGGTTCTTCAAAAATGGCTGTTTACTTAGATTACGCAGCTGCCATCATTCGGTATGGAAAAGGAGAAGCGAATAAACATAATATGCATAGCCCAACGGACGAAGAAATTCAATCGATGGGAAAAGCGGTCGTGAAAGAAAAATATGGCAACCTTTTTGACATGTACAAGCAGATCACGGGAGAAGATCCATATGAAGTTCCGATGCGCATTTATCCAGCCGTTCACTATACGATGGGGGGACTTTGGGTTGATTATAATTTAATGACTACAGTTCCTGGTTTATACGCTTTAGGAGAAGCTAATTTCTCGGATCATGGGGCTAACCGGTTAGGAGCTTCGGCATTAATGCAAGGTTTAGCGGATGGTTATTTCGTCATTCCTTACACGATCGGTGCTTATTTAGCTGCAGAGATTCGTACACCGTCTATGTCAACCGATTCGGAAGATTTTGTCAAAGCTGAAAAAGCTGTTCGTGACCGTTTAGAGACCTTAATGAACATCAAAGGTTCAAAGCCCGTTGATTATTTCCACAAACGTTTAGGAAAAATTATGTGGGATGAATGTGGCATGGCTAGAAGTGAGAGAGGCTTAAAAGCCTCTATTAAAGAAATTCAAGCACTTCAAAAGGAGTTTTGGTCAGACGTCAAAATACCGGGTGAAATAGATAATTTAAATCCTGAATTAGAAAAAGCAGGTCGTGTGGCCGACTTCCTAGAATTGGGAGAATTGATGTGCATTGACGCCTTAGACAGAAATGAAAGTTGTGGGGGTCACTTCCGTGTAGAATATCAAACGGAAGATGGAGAAGCCTTACGCGATGACGACAAATTCGCCTATGTAGCCGCTTGGGAATACGAAAAACAATCAAGTTTCAAGCTTCATAAAGAAGAATTGAAATATGAAAATATAAAAATTGCTCAAAGATCTTATAAATAAATCGATACAATGGAAGGACATTTAAACCTGACACTCAAAATTTGGAGACAAAAAAATACCCAAACTGCTGGTAAATTCGAAACGTATCAGGTCAGTGGTATTTCAACCGATATGTCATTTTTGGAAATGATTGACGTGTTAAACAACCGTTTGATCGAAGAAGGAGATGATCCCGTTGCATTTGACCATGATTGCCGCGAAGGAATTTGCGGGATGTGTTCGATGTACATCAACGGTCGGCCCCATGGCCCTAATCGTGGCGTGACCACCTGTCAGTTGCACATGCGCTCATTCAAAGATGGGGAAACCATTACCGTAGAGCCTTGGAGAGCGAGTGCTTTTCCTGTCATCAAGGATTTAGTGGTGAATAGATCTGCATTTGATCGAATCATTGCCGCTGGTGGTTTTATTTCGGTCAATACAGGGAATGCACAAGATGCAAATAACCTGCCGATCAATAAAGATAATGCAGACGATGCTTTTGCAGCAGCAGCTTGCATCGGTTGTGGCGCTTGCGTGGCAGCTTGTAAAAACGCATCCGCCATGCTATTCACTTCAGCAAAGATATCTCAATTAGCTTTATTGCCTCAAGGTCAAATTGAGGCCGCTACACGGGCTCAAGCCATGGTGGCCCAAATGGATGAAGAGGGATTTGGTGCTTGCTCCAATACCGGTGCTTGTGAAGCAGAATGTCCAAAAGGCATTTCGATCGAAAACATCGCTCGAATGAACCGTGAATACTTCTCGGCTACATTCAGTTCAAAATAATTTAACCTAAATAGGCCCCTAAATTAATTTTTAGGGGCTTTTTACGCCCTTGTTTTTAGAACCCAATCATTCCAAATCGACTCAAAAGACTAGTTCCACAGGCTGGATAGAAGTGATATGCGGTTCCATGTTTTCTGGAAAAACAGAAGAACTTATCCGAAGGCTAAAAAGGGCAAAAATAGCCCAGTTGCAAGTGGAAATTTTTAAACCTGCATCAGATACCCGTTACCATGATGAAGATATTGTTTCCCATAATCAAAATACCATTCGGTCCACCCCCGTGCATAGTGCGGTAGAAATACTATTGCTTGCTGGGGATTGTGATGTAATAGGTTTAGATGAAGTACAATTTTTCGATCAAAGCATTGTGGACGTTTGTAATTCATTGGCTAATCAAGGCAAAAGAGTGATTGTAGCTGGATTAGATATGGATTTTAAAGGCCTTCCCTTCGGTCCCATGCCTAACTTAATGTCCATTGCAGAATATGTAACAAAGGTACATGCCGTTTGCGTTTCTTGTGGTGGAGTGGCCCAATATTCCTATCGAACGGCTGCCAATCAAGATACGGTCTTGTTGGGAGAATCAGATACCTACGAAGCCCGTTGCCGTGCCTGCTTCCCCCCGCTTTCATAAATTATGCCCAAGGATCCATCTTTTAAAAAAGTATTTCAAAAAATCAGAGCTAAAAAACCGAAGGATTTAGACAAGCAATTTGGGGAGGCTCATGAGGAGGTTTTTGAAAAAATGGATTGTTTGACTTGTGGAAATTGCTGCAAAACGACAAGTCCCATGTGGAATGAAACGGATATTCAGCGAGTCGCCCATTTATTTAAAATGAAAGTTTCCACTTTTTTGGATGCTTATCTAGTTCAAGATTCCGACGGAGACTGGGTATACCCAGCGGCACCTTGCCCTTTCTTAACGATGGAAGACAATACCTGTCAGATTTACGAGCATCGACCGAAAGCCTGTCGGGAATACCCACATACGAATCGAAAAAATATGATGGGAATATTACAGTTAACTGCAAAAAATACACTCATATGCCCCGCTGTAGGTCAAATTATGGAAAAATTAGAACGAATTTACCTGAGCTAAAATTAGATTTGAATATCACGTCAAAATTGAGGAAATTCGTATATTAAACATTAAAATAGAATTCAATGCCAACAACTGAATACCTAGGAATCGATGTCGGAGGAACCGGTGTTAAAATGGGAATTGTTCATGCCGATACAGGCCAAATAAATAATTTTCAAAGTTACGATACCGCTACTTGGCGTGAGTCAAATCATTTTTTAGATCGATTGGCGGATGCGATAGCTTTGCATTTATACCAACATAAAAACGTTCAAAAAGTGGGCATTGGCTTACCCGGAATTTTAACAAAAGACCGAAGGACCTTAATTGAAATCACAGCCATACCTGAAATTGACGGTTCCCCCATGATTGATATGTTGGAAAAGCGCTTTCCTGAACATCAATTTTTCATAGAAAATGATGCCAATGCAGCGGCACTCGGTGAGTTTTACTTTTCACCAGAAAAATCAAGCATGCCCGAAGATTTTGTTTTCATCACCTTAGGCACGGGCGTGGGTGGCGCCGCCGTGATTGACCGTAAAATATTTTTAGGAGGAGATGGAAATGCCATGGAACCAGGACATGTCCCTTCCAAAAATGGCAAAGTATTGGAAAGAAATGTTGGAAAAAAAGAGTTGCTTCAATTGGCCAACCAAATGAGGGCTAATTACAAGGGAGAAACAAGTTTGCCCATGGACGGAACAATTTCGACAACCGCCTTGGTCGTTGCAGCAGAAGAAGGAGATGCCTTAGCCCAAGCCATTTGGGATGAAGTAGGTACCCTGTTAGGTGATATGCTTGTGTCGCTTATTCGCATTTTGGACATTAAAAATATTTTTATTGGAGGTGGATTATCTGCATCCTTTGATTTTATTGTCCCTAGCATGGAAAAGCAATTAAACTATTGGCTTACCCCTGCTTACCTGGAAAAATTGACGATCAAAAAAGCTTTGCTAGGGAATGATGCGGGATTATTAGGTGCGGCTTCCCTGTGTTTTTAAGAAAAAATAGTCGTAAAGCTTAATTTTTCTAAGATTTACACACATAGAATAGAATAAATTATATATATTGTTTATAAAATGCTATTTGGAATAAAAATTGTTTGATAATCCAATTTAAAATTCTAATATTTGCATCGTTTTTCAACCCAAAAATTTTTAATAAAATGTCAGATATTGCAGAAAAAGTAAAAAGCATCATCGTAGAGAAATTAGGTGTAGAAGCTTCAGAGGTTACTCCGGAGGCATCATTCACAAATGATTTGGGAGCTGACTCCTTAGATACGGTTGAATTGATCATGGAATTTGAAAAAGAATTTAGCGTTTCTATTCCAGATGACCAAGCTGAAAATATCCAAACAGTAGGTCAAGCAATTGCCTATTTGGAAAACGCGAAGTAATCGAATCAAGATAATTAAATATGTCAATTAGTACTAGTCAAAGAATGAGGGATTTATCCAACATGATTTCTAGGACTAATTGACTTTTTTTTTGAACGATTAAAAAAAAATCACATGGAATTAAAACGAGTTGTAGTCACAGGGCTTGGAGCCCTTACTCCCATCGGAAATACCGTTGGCGACTTCTGGGACGGTTTATCTACAGGCAAAAGTGGTTGTGGACCCATCACAAAATTTGACGCAGAAAAATTTAGAACTCGTTTTGCCTGTGAATTAAAAGATTTCAAGGTTGAGGATTTTATCAACCCCAAAGAGGCTCGTAAAATGGATCCATTTACCCAATATGCAGTCGTGGCAGCTGATCAAGCTATCGCAGATGCAGGTTTTGATATGGAAACATTGAATAAAAATAAAGTGGGCGTAATATGGGGTTCTGGGATCGGTGGATTAAAAACCTTTGAGGACGAAATGATTTATTTTGGCCAAGGAGATGGAACGCCAAAAATCAATCCTTTTTTTATTCCTAAAATGATTGCTGATTCGAGCTCGGGACAAATTTCGATACGTAATGGATTTAGAGGTCCCAATTATGTCACCGTTTCAGCATGCTCATCAGCAAATAATGCCATTATTGACGCATTCAATTACATACGAACAGGTAGAATCCATGTTTGTGTGACCGGCGGCTCAGAAGCTCCTGTAACTATTGCATCTGTGGGTGGTTTTACCGCCATGCATGCCATGTCCACTCGAAACGATGATCCAGCTACGGCATCTCGACCCTATGATGTAGACCGCGATGGTTTTGTGGTAGGAGAAGGTGCTGGAGCATTAATTTTAGAAGAGTATGAACATGCAAAAGCAAGAGGTGCCAAAATATACGCTGAATTAATTGGCGGTGGTTTCTCTTCCGATGCCCACCATATCACAGCTCCACACCCAGAGGGTTATGGAGCCTTGTTGTCGATGCTTGACGCGTTAGAAGATGCGGGAATCAAGCCTGAAGAGGTAGACTACATCAATACGCACGGAACGTCGACTCCCATTGGCGATCCACAGGAGATCAAAGCTATTGTGGATTGTTTTGGGGAACATGCCTACAAGATGTCCATCTCGTCAACTAAATCGATGACAGGACATTTATTGGGCGGTGCGGGTGCCGTAGAAGCTGTAGCGTCCGTCTTGGCTATACAAAATCAATTTGTACCCCCTACCATCAATATTTTCAATCGAGATCCAGAAATTGACCAGAGAATTGATTTAACGGAAAATAAAGGAAAAGCGAGAAAAATAGAAGTGGCATTAAGTAATGGATTTGGATTTGGAGGTCATAATGCGACTGTCATTTTTAGAAAAATATAATTTATGCCCCTTAAAACTCTTTTAAGTTGGATTAACCCTAATGCCGTAGACCTAAGAGAGAAATTTCTAAAAAAATCAGTGACTCATTTATTAGGGTCAACGCCCAATAATCTAAATTTATATCGATTAGCATTTTTGCACGCTTCAGCCTCAAAGGACAGCGTGGCCAAAACATATAAAGAGTCTAACGAAAGACTCGAATTCTTGGGCGACTCGGTCCTTGGGATGATTACTGCAGCCTATTTGTTTAAAAAATTCCCCTTTAAAGATGAAGGATTTTTGACGGAAATTAGGTCTAGAATGGTTAGCCGAGAATCATTGAATGTACTAGGCAGAAAATTAGGACTTGATGAAGTCATTGAGTACGAAAATCAGAAAAAAACTATTTTATCTCGGTCGAGTATGTACGGAGATGCACTAGAAGCCTTTATTGGCGCCGTGTATTTAGATAAAGGTTTTGCCTTCACTCAAAATTTTATCATTAGCAAAATATTGACGCAATATTTTGATTTAGAGATTGTCGTTCAGAATAACCCTAATTTTAAATCTTTGCTCATCGAATGGGCACAAAAAGAGGGAAAAAAAGCACAATTCACGCTGGAGGAGGAAGGATTACACCACAATAAAGAATTTACCGCTTACGTTCTTCTCGACGGTGAAAAAATCTCTGAAGGAAAAGGATATTCAAAAAAGAAAGCCGAACAAACAGCAGCGATGAAAGCTTGTGAAGCGTTGGGCATAAAATAAACTCCCATGAAAACACCTAGTTTATTTGCACACTATTGGTCCGAGAATGAAACCTTAACCACTTTCCAAGAAGTTATGCATTGGGATATCAATCCCATCATGATAGAAATTATACAAACTGAGCTCACGCTCCAACTCAATTCAGATTTCGCCCAACATAATTTCCCGAATTTCAATTGGGAATCCGAGAGATTTGTAGAGAAATGGGGGGCTGCTATGCAAAGCATCCTATATAATGTAAGCCTTCCAGAAAAAATTTGGTTGGACTGGATACACGATTTAACGAATAAAACTATTAATACTTCGGAGGAGAATAAACCAGCAAGCTTGGAAGAAATCTATCCATCTTTTGACGAATTATTGAACGCAGAGGTGTACTACAGTTCGCCTGCTGATTCATTAGATGAGATGAAAGAAGAAGATGATGCCGTCATGGAGGAGAACATCGAGGTTCATGAAGAAATTACAATCAGTTTAGAAGAGGAAGAAGAAGATATAGATGAAGAGCTAGATATAGAAGAAGAAGAAGAAGAAGAAGAAGAAGAAGAAGAAGAAGAAGAAAAGGAAGAGGAAGAGGAAGAAAATGATGCTAACCTGGAGGATCACGAAATAGCGGAAGGCCAACCTAGTATGGAAGTTAGCGAATTCAATTTCGTCCTAGAAAAAACCCTTGATCAGGATCTAGACTTTGCAAGCAATGAAGACTTCCATCAAGAAAATCATTCCGAATTAATTCAAGAAGAAGAAGAAGTCCATAAAACGCAGACGCCTTTGGAAAATAATGACATAGAATTTTCTGTCCTAAACTTAGAAATTGGATCCAAGGCTCCTTCCGAGAAAAAAATATTAGATCTATTGGGCGATTCACCTGAAGAGAAAGTTTTCGAAACCCTTCAAACCAATCAAGACAATTCACTTAAAGATCGAATTCACACCGAAATGACTTCTTCCTTAGCTGAAACGTTACCCCTTTTCCAAAAGATCAACTTTATTCAAAATTTATTTGATGGAGAATCTAGCTATTTGGACCAAGTCATTCAATATATCGACCATGAAGCTCACAAGTCTACAGATTGGAAAGCAGTATTGCAATCAAAATATGCGACTTTCCAACGAGCCGACAATCAAGAACTGTGGAATGAACTTTATGAATTAATCGAAAGGAAATTCAGCTAATTGATCTAAATAATCAGTTTTTAGCCCATCATTCGGGAATATACTCAGTAGTTTCATTGAATAATGAAACTACTTTTTATTTTCCTATTCTTCCTAACTGATTATGGTGCCTGGTCCCAGCAAGCGGATGTTTATTCCGAGGAAGAAAAGCAATCCAATGTTAATTATTTTTTACAACATCCCCTGCAAATTAATCAAGTCACCTCGGATGAACTTTTGACTTTGGGAGTGCTGACTCCATCCCAAATCATAAACTTTATTTCGCATAGAACACTGATTCATTCCTTTGAATCGATTTACGAACTCCAAACCATTCAAGGCTGGGATTTGGTACTTTTAAAAAAGATCAAACCCTTCATAAGATGTGATCAATTAAATAGGAAATGGCATGCGTTTATTGGCGACAAACATCAATTACTCATCCGAAACGAGACAACTTTAGAAGAAAAAAAAGGATTTAGCCCAAAAGACACACGCAGTAAAACGAGGTATTTGGGCAATTCCTTGGGACATTTACTGCGCTATCGAGGCCAATTAAATACCTATCTGCGCCTAGGTGCCTTAATCCAAAAAGATGTAGGAGAAGTCAATTACCTTGATTTCAAAAGCTTTTTTATCGAAATAAAACCCAACCAATGGCTTGATAAAATCATCATTGGAGATTTCATGAATCAATGGGGCCAAGGACTAGTTCAATCCGGTGGTTTTTCACTAGGCAAAAGTTTTGAAAGCATCAAAGCCACACAAAAATTTCATTTGGGCGCTATTCCATATACATCGAGCGGAGAAACATCTTTTTATCGGGGGGTAAATGTGCAGTTCCATTTGCTTGCATTCACCTTTCAAACCTATAGCTCCTTTCGATCTTTGGATGCAAGTCTCAGTTCAGACTCCACGAATAATTCAAAACAAATTAATGCATGGATCGAAGATGGCTATCATAGAACATCGACCGAAATGTCGCATCAATCCAACGTGAAGGAAATAGCCTGGGGAGGAAGTATGCAATGGGTTCATAAACCGAGTAGCTTGGCTATTCAATTCAATCTGTCCAAGACCTTATTTTCATTAAAAAAAGCAGCTTCCCCGTTGGCTTACAAAGCAAATTCTTGGTTTGGTCATCAGATTCACAATTATTCCATAAGTTTTCAAGCGCCCATTTATACGATTCAGTTCACCGGTGAACTCGCCTGGATGCCTGAAAATCATTTCGCACTCATCCAAGGCGGAGCCTTAGCAGCTTCTAAAAAAATTGATTTTTCTTATCTGCTTCGGTATTATGCCCCTTCGTATTACAGTCCAAAAGCTCAAGGATTAGGAGAAAGTGCAGAAACAACAAATGAGATCGGTATATTTATCGGAAATCAAATCACTTTTGACAAAAGAAATAAAGTAGCTAGCTACCTAGATTTCTTTAAATTTCCAGGATTAAAATACGAGGTGTCCCAACTTAACTCATGGGGATGGGAGTTGTTAAGTCGGTACCAATGGGAAAAAAGAGGTAAATACACGTTTTTTGGCCAATTAAAATGGACCTCCAAACAACTTGATGTAAGTCGAGATAATCCTACACTCAATCGAAATCATTTAATTCAAACAAGTCTAGACTTGCATCAATTTCGATCTAGGAAACTGGACCTTCATACACGCGTAATGACCTGCTTATTGATCAATTTCAAAAGAAATGATACCGGTTTGTTAATTCTACAAGATGTGAAATACCAATGGCGCACTTGGGGGGTCCAACTAAGAATAGGATTTATAAGCTCTTCCTCATATGATTCGAGATTATACGCCTATGAAGTAGGTGTACCCCTATCATTTTCAATACCTGCATATTATGGCCACGGATTTAGAAATTGCGTCGTACTGAAATATACAGGGCAGAAAAACTCAATTTTATCTATGAAAATTGGGAGAACTAATTATTTAGATCGGGATGAGATTGGTTCAAGTTTAGACCTAATCTCAAAATCCCATAAAACAGATGTGACTTTACAGTACCAATTAACTATATAACTCAGTAAATATTGACTTCAGTTTCAAGAGAAATTCCAAATTTTTCGTTCACTGAAGCTTTGATTTTTTCAGCAATGGCTAGGATTTCCTTCCCAGTCGCATCTCCATAATTTACCAGCACTAAGGCCTGATGAACATGCACACCTGCATCTCCGTCTCGAAATCCTTTCCAACCAGCCTGTTCGATAAACCAACCAGCAGGAAATTTAATGTCACTACTACCAGTAACAGGGTAATTAGGAATTCCTGGATAAGCGTTTAATATTCGTTCTGCCACATGAGAGGGTACCGTCGGATTCTTAAAAAAACTTCCTGAATTTCCAATCTCCTTTGGATCAGGCAATTTACTTTTTCGAATTTCAATGACTACCTTAGATATATCACTGATCGTGGGATTAGTGATACCTTTGGAGTCCAAAACTGTTTGAATAGCTCCATAGGAAGTTTGAATAGTAGGCTTTTTATTCAGTTTAAAACAGACCGTTGAAATAAGGTATTTCCCCTTTCCCTCGTGTTTAAAATAACTTTCCCTATAGCCAAATTGGCATTGAGATTTTTCAAATCGTTCAACCGCTAAGGTCTCCAAATTTAAAGCCTCGAGATGATCAAAGGTATCTTTAATTTCAACTCCATAGGCACCTATATTTTGCATAGGGGCGGCGCCAACTGTCCCTGGAATGAGTGCTAAATTCTCTATACCAGACCAGTTATGTTGTACTGCATAGCTAACTAAATCATCCCAAAGTTCCCCCGCACCACTGCGCAATATGACGGATTCATCATCTTCTTGAATTAGCTCAAAGCCTTTAATTTCATTTTTAACGACAAGCGCATCAATATGCTTGGTGCATAAAATATTGCTTCCACCACCCAAAAATAAATGTGGCAAATGTGAATAAAGACCGGTTTTTAACAAGGCCACATACGACTCCAAACTTGAAATAATGGTAAAATATTGAGCCCTAGCATCGATTCCAAAGGTGTTATACTCTTTCAAGCTATAATTTTCAAATACCTGTGGGGCTTTATTGGATTTAGGCATTTTAAATTAATTTGGTCGACAAAAATTCTTGCAATTCAGGTACAATATTCGACATCATATTGGCAGAATTACCTTCCCACATCTTTTTGCCATCTTTTAAAAACATAATGTATTGCCCCATTCTCATGACAGAATTCATATCATGAGAAATGACGATGGTTGTAATTCCATATTCTGCTGTTATTTCCTGGATCAAAAGGTCAATTTTAACAGCTGTCAAGGGGTCTAATCCTGAGTTGGGTTCATCACAAAAAAGGTATTTAGGGTTCATGACAATGGCTCTTGCAATGCCCACCCGTTTTTTCATCCCTCCTGAAATTTCAGAGGGCATTTGGTTCGCGGCAGCCTCCAAACCCACTCGTTTAAGACACATCATTGCCTGTTCCGTTTTTTCCTCTAAACCTTGTGATGTTAATATATCAAGAGGAAATCGAACGTTTTCTAAAACAGTTTTTGAGTCGAAAAGTGCTCCACCTTGAAAAAGCACTCCCATTTCTCTTCGAATAGCCTTCACCGTATCCTGGTCCGCATTCACAAAGTCTCTACCGTCGTAAAGTACTTGGCCATTCTCTGGAGCCAAAATCCCAATCATACATTTCAATAAAACACTTTTTCCGGTACCACTTCCACCAATCACCATGTTCGTCATTCCTTGTTGGAATACACCACTCACGCCGTCAAGAACGACTCTCCCCTCAAATTCCTTATGTATACCTTTGATTTCAATCATGCTCAAAATTAGGCATATTTTATTAAAAATAAACACTAATCCCCTCGACTAATTCGATTGAAAGATTCAACAAAAAATGTGTAAATTAGATTATTATATTATCTCAACACTTAAAACCCAAAAAGCATGTTTTTAATTATTGTCGGAATTGTCCTTTACCTCGCTGGACAGGGTATTGGTAGCCCTAATTTAGTATTCTCTAAATATAGCCCAACATTCAAAATTGTCGGAATTGCTTTTGCTGTTATTGGTGCTCTTACATCATCTGTCAAACAAATTGACGCCGGTGAAGTGGGTGTTCAAAGCGTATTTGGTAAAGTAGTTCCTGAAACGCTATCAAGTGGATTGAATTTTGTCAATCCCATTGCCAATGTGTATATATTTGATTCAAAGACCCAAAATTATACCATGTCAGCCGTACATGATGAAGGAGATCGTTCAGGTGATGATGCCATTCGAGTTTTAACAGCTGATGGATTAGAAGTTGTGGTAGACCTTACTGTTTTATTTAGAATTTTACCTTCAGAAGCTCCCAAAATTTTAAAGGAAATAGGTGAAAATTATAAAGATAAAGTGGTTCGCCCGATCACCAGAACCATGATTCGAGATAATGCCGTTTATTATGATGCAGTGGCCTTGTATTCCTTAAAGCGAAATGAATTCCAAACGAGAATTTACAATGACATTGAGAAAAACTTCAAGAAACGTGGTTTAGTTTTAGAACAACTATTGATCCGAAATATCAACCTGCCGACCTCTGTGAAGCAAACCATTGAATCGAAAATTAATGCGGAACAAGACGCTCAAAAAATGCAATTTGTTCTTCAAAAAGAAAAGCAAGAGGCTGAAAGAAAAAGAGTGGAAGCCCAAGGAATTGCAGATTATCAAAAAATCTTATCCACTGGCTTGAGCGACAAGCAGTTGCAATATGAATCCATCATCGCTCAAAAAGAACTGGCTAAATCCCCGAATGCTAAAGTTATTATTATGGGAAACGCTAAGGGTACGCCTATTATTTTAGGGAACAACTAGAAAGAATGGAACACATTCTTTTTACAATGAGCTCATTCTAATTTTCAATCGATATGGAATCAATTAAAAAGGCCGAAGTTTATACTTCGGCCTTTTTAATTTTATTTACTTAAAATGGAATGACCCATCTTATCTCGCTTAGTTTCTAAGTACTTTTCATTGTGCATGTTTGGCGCTATTTCAATCGGAATCGAATCCACAATTTCAAGGCCATATCCTAATAGTCCTGCCCTCTTTTTGGGGTTATTCGAGATCAACCGAATTTTGTGCGCACCCAGGTCTCGTAAAATTTGCGCTCCCACTCCATAATCTCGCTCATCCATAGAGAAACCGAGCTCGAGATTTGCCTCCACGGTATCACGGCCTAGCTCCTGCAATTTGTAGGCCTTTAATTTGTTTAATAATCCGATGCCGCGTCCCTCTTGGAACATATATAAAATCACCCCTTTCCCCTCTTTTTCGACCATTCCCATGGCTGCATGCAATTGTGCACCACAATCACAACGGCAGCTACCAAAAATATCACCCGTAACACATGAACTATGCACACGAACCATAACAGGTTCATCACTTTCCCATTCTCCCTTAACAAGTGCGAGATGAGTATCTCCTGTATTTTTTTGTTTAAAGGCAATCAATTCAAACTGTCCCCATTCTGTTGGCATATTCACACCAATCTCCCGCGTGATCAACGATTCAGTATTTAATCTATATTCAATTAAATCTTTTATCGTCACTAATTTAAGATCAAATTTATCCGCAATAGCTCTAAGATCTGTCAGGCGAGCCATACTTCCATCTTCATTCAAAACTTCTATTAAAACACCTGATGGCTGAAATCCAGCTAATTTAGCAAAATCCATTGACGCCTCGGTATGACCCGTCCTTCTCAAAACACCTTCCGATTTACTCTTCAACGGAAAAATATGGCCCGGGCGACCCAAATCTGTTGGCTTCGTCGTAAAATCCACCAATGCTTTGATTGTTTTAGAACGGTCACTCGCAGAAATTCCTGTCGTACAACCATTGCCTAATAAGTCAACCGATACGGTAAATGGAGTTTCGTGTGATGTCGTATTTTGATCCACCATCATCTCCAATCCTAACGCCATGCAACGCTCCTCCGTCAATGAAACACACATGAGGCCCCTCGCTTCTTTGATCATAAAATTAACCAATTCAGGAGTAATTGCCTCTGAAGCACATATCATGTCGCCCTCATTTTCACGATCCTCATCATCGGCAACAATAATAATTTTACCCAATTTAATATCCTGAATGGCGTCTTCAATACGGTCCAATCGAATAGGTAATTCCTTCATATTTTATGCAATTGTTTAACGGAAACACAAAGGTACGTAGATTTTCATCCTATTTTACCTAAATTGCAACATAAATAACATCAAATTTATGTCGATTGAAGTCCTACATCTAAGTAAGTCTTTTGGTTCATCACAAGCAATTAACGACTTAAGTTTTGAGTTAAAAATGGGCCAAATAACAGGATTTTTAGGCCCAAACGGGGCGGGAAAATCGACCACTTTAAAAATATTAATGGGCTTAGAAATTCCAAGTAGTGGAGAGGCTAAAATTTTAGGGATGGATGTACAAAAGCAAGGGGTACCTATCAAAAAACAGGTCGGGTATTTGGCAGAAAATAATCCTTTATATCCCGAAATGTACATCAAAGAGTTTCTGACTTTTATTGGCAAAATTCATGGCATAAGCTCAAGTAAATTGACCAGAAGAATGGCAGAAGTCATTGAATTAGTTGGCCTAGAAAGAGAGCAAAAAAAGAAAATAAAAGAAATTTCGAAGGGGTACCAACAGCGTGTCGGTCTCGCGCAAGCGATCCTTCATGACCCGAAAATATTAATTCTAGATGAACCTACTAGTGGATTAGACCCAAATCAAATGGAAGAGATCAGGTCTTTGATTGTCGCATTAAAAAAAGACAAAACGATCTTATTTTCAAGTCATTTATTGGGAGAAGTAAATGCCATTTGCGATCATGTTTTATTAATCGACAAAGGTGAATTAAAAGCAAATTGCGCCATAGAAGAAGCACAAAAATTTCCGGGAGGGCTCGAAGCTTTCTTTAAAAGTAAGACTAATTAATTAGTTCAAAATGATCGGCATCCAAATTAGCTGGAAATTTTGCCCGGAATTCCATCAAATCTGTTTTTGAAATAGCATAGGTCTGTATGGTATCTTCTTTAGACAAATTCAACAAATCAGTACCCAGATAAGAAATAAGTGCAGAATCTCCTTGGTATTGAATTTCATTTCCATCTTGACCTATTCGATTCACACCTACTACATAAGATAAGTTTTCAATGGCGCGAGCCCTTAAAAGCGTATTCCATGCATGAGAGCGAACAGCAGGCCAATTTGCCACATAAATGGCTAAATCATAAGCTAGGTTGACATTACGAGACCAAACGGGAAATCGCAAATCATAACAGATAAAAGGAGCAATATTCCAATTTTGGTATGAAATGATACAAGAATCTTTTCCAGCTGAATAAATCTGATCCTCCCCTGCCATCCTAAACAAATGCCTCTTGTCGTAGATAAAACTTTCACCATTAGGCGTGATAGCCATACATCGGTTGAAAAGTTGGTTTTTTTCTTTGTATTTAACACTGCCTATGACTAAGGCGTTGAGCCGATTAGCCATTAATTTAAGCCATTTAGTGACAGGACCATGGCCTATTTCAGCCCCCTGGTCATTCATACTAAATCCAGTACTGAACATTTCAGGCAGTACTACTACATCCGTTTG
>Ga0214163_1000111_pt1 | contig 35037 bp, 28 predicted proteins | sample LakMenepilimnion_2_FD_153001 | JGI IMG/M metagenome (GOLD analysis project Ga0214163, IMG submission 153001) | Freshwater microbial communities from Lake Mendota, WI - Practice 15JUN2010 epilimnion v4 | ecosystem: Environmental > Aquatic > Freshwater > Lake > Epilimnion/Euphotic zone | place... | reverse complement strand
CGACGGGTCATCCATCGCGGTGCCCATCCGATGATGGTAGCTAGTGCAAGAATGGCGATGCTAATCAGCAGGAGGGTTGGGGAGGACGCGAGGGTGTTAGATTGAGCGGTGGTAGATTGAGCGGCAGCAAAGCCGTTTGCGACTAGCCCGTAGGTAAGGTATGCACCGAGGCATAGAGGGATAGTAGAGCTGCCGAGCAGTAGTAGGGTAAACGGAACGATAAGAGTTTTGTTTGCGATACCTTCAGTCGCATTCTTTAGGAGGCCTTGTTGGACTTGGGATAGCGATTGGTACATGCGGCATTTCGCAATATCTGAAGCATCGAAAATATCGGTTGCCAGACCAGCTTTGCGAAAGGCTCTTGGGAGTTTGATTCCATCGTGGCGCGAGGGAGCGATGGCTCGGTGGCCATCGGTTTGAAAATAGGCTTGTTTCTTTGCCAGGAAGAGTTGGCCGCAGCCGGCGGCGAAGCCTGGGTCGGAGGAGGCTCGCATGCGATCGATTGGGAGGTATCCGAGGAGGACGAAGTGCATCATTGGGATTAGTAGTTTTTCAGCGAAGGTCCCCGTTTCTTGGAAGGGGAAGCCGCTGACCAGAGGAGCACTTCGGAGTTCTTGTTCGGCGAGGATGCGGGTGAGTGCATCGGGAGCGAGTCGTACATCGGCATCGAGAAAGAGGAGTCGATCGTAGGAGGCGAGGTTTGCGAGTTGCCAGCAAGCGTTTTGTTTTCCGTTCCATCCGGGAGTCAGTCCAGTGGATCGATGGAGTTGAATGAACGGAAATCTTCTAGAGTATTCTTCGACGATGTTTGCTGTTTGGTCTTCGGAAGCGTCGTCGAGTACGAGGACTTCGAAGGTTGCGTGGTTCGATTTTGTCAGGGCATCGAGAGAGTGCCTGATACTGGCTTCTTCGTTTCGGGCGGGGATCAGGACGCTTACGGGAATATTCCGAGCGAGTGAGAGTTGATTGGGATCGCTTGGAGCGGGTTGAAAGAGTTGAAGGTTTCTCGCGACCATTGCGCAGGGGAGTAGGGCGATGGCCAGGAGAAGGCAAGCGGTTAGAAGGAGGAGAGTCATTAGGTTATTCGTTTAGTTATTGATCGAAGGAGTGCGTAAGGACTTCGTCGAAAGTACCACGCGAGGGCAGTGGGAGAGATCAAGAGGAGTGTGCTGGGTTCCGGGACGCTCGATAGGTTGCTTTGAAGGAAGATTGGTCCTTGGAGGACGGAGGCTGCGGCGCTGGTGGTATTGTCACCGAGGAAGACATAGTTTGGGAGGGAGTAGGGTGACGCGGGGGTTGGGTAGTTTCGCAAGGTTCCGGAGAGAAGCGTGTTTTGTCCGTCGAGAAGTTTGTATTGTTCATCGATGATTTGTAGTTGGTAATTGCGTTCGACGGTTGTATCGATAGAGATGGATTCCGCGTGAGTGAAGTCAGAATTTTGGGCCCAGATTTCATTGGACCAGAAACCGAGTTCAATGCCTTTAGCGTCGTGTCCCAGGAGGATGACGCTGTAGCCTGCCCGGTTGGTGCTTTGGTGGGATTCGGAGAGGATTTTTGAAGAGAAGGTCAGTGCGAACCCGTTGGAGCGATTGAGAGTTGGGAATTGGTTGTTTTTAAGGGAGGGGATTGGGAGTGGGAGGTAGTTACTGTAGCCTGCGCGGGTGGCGTTGTTGGTAGTGAGTTGAGTGCCACCTGCCGCAGGGGTTTGCGACCAGCCCGAGAGGGTATCAGCAGCAAAGACGAGCCATGGTTGATCTCCGGGCAGAGCGTTTCCGTCGTAGAGGGTAATCAGATCCGCATGGGTTGAGCCAGAGGCTATGAGGAGCCCGAGTAGGAAGAGAGCGAGCTGGATCAATGGGGATTTTGAGGCTGTTGATTTAGGAGTCATTCGATGGGATTGTCTGCGATTGGTCGTCATCAGGCAGGAAGAGGCTGGCGGGGTATTTCACGTGAAGGAGGCAAAGACCGCGAGCGGGTGCGGTTTGGCTGAAGGATGAGCGTTCTGCGGACTTCAGTATGGATTCGATCCAGAGTGGCGAAAAGCGAGCTTTGCCGATTTCGACGAGAGCACCCGCGATATTTCTTACCATGTTGTAGAGGAATCCGTCGGCTTCGATTTCGATACAGATTTCGACACCGGTGTTTTGAAGACCGATGGGAGAGGGGCGTTGGTATATATCGATCGCATAGATGGTTCTTACCGAGGATTTTCTCGGAGAGCCCAGCGATTCGAAGGCTTTGAAGTCGTGGGTGCCGAGAAGTCGCTTTGCGGCGGCTTGCATCTCGCCTAGGTCGAGATCTTTGGGGATCCACCAATGAAAAGGGTATTGCAGAGGGTCTGGGATACGAGAGGAGCGAAGGGTGTATCGGTAGCGTTTTGCGGTTGCGTGTCGGATAGGGTCGAAGCCTGGGATAGCATTTTTACAATCGACCACACAGATGTCGCGAGGCAGGTGGCGGTTGATAGCTTGGATCAGACGCGATGCGGGTAGTTTCCAGTTTGGGGAGCGGAGCGAGGCAACTTGGCCAATTGCATGAACCCCTGCGTCGGTTCGTCCGGAGCCATTGACGATGCAAGAATGATGTACGACTTGCTTGATTGCATCGGCGAGGACTTGTTGGATCGCCAGTCCGTTGGGTTGGATTTGCCAACCGGCGTAGAGGGAGCCGTCGTAAGCAATTGTCAGTGCGAAAGTTCGCTCAGTGCGAACTTGTGAGGATTCGTCAATCCGAGGAGTTTCGGTGGGTTGGGAGTTGGGGTCATTGGGAGCCATCGACGCGAATTTTCAGGGAGCGGATGGAGAATTCAGGGTGGCGAGATTGAAGTTGTCGGACGATCTGCGATTTGCTGAACTCGAGTTCGTTAGCGACGACTTTGTCAGATGCGAGGATCATGAGTTGACCTCGAACGATTTTACCTACCTGGGACTGTTTTGCGAGTTGAGGGCCGACGATCTCGGCCCAAGCGACTCGAAGTTGGTCGGCAGATTGAACGGCGGCGTAGCCACGTCTTTGGATGACTTGGCGTAGGACCTTCGATACCTTGGAAGCTTCCAGTGGAGGTGATTTTTGTTTAGGGATTAGACTCAGGTAGAAAGCTTCGTCGGGATCCACTGGAGTTTTTTTCGCTGGCATGATGAGTTGATGGTTTACATCGGTTGAGTGGATTTAGGGTTGTTCGTTGGGCCGAGTACGATTTTGAACAAGCCAGTGGGAAGCTTATCGCTGTTGGAGTCGTTGGAGATGGGTTTTGATTCGAGGCCGACGGTAACAGCGAGCCGTTGTTCGGGTTTGAGGTTCATGTAAATCCCGTCTTTCCGGTTTTCTTCGGTGTGGGCGTCGAAGTACATTTGCGTGACGAGTTCAGGGCGTCCTGGGGCGAGGATACGGTAGTGGATGTGTGGGGTACGTCCGGGATATTTTCCTGGTTGGATAGTGCGAAAGGAGAATGAACCTTCGGCGGGAGTGAGCATACGAGCCCAGTACTGGAAGTTTGGATCGGCGGGGCGATCATTTTTGTCTTGGGGGTGGTTGTATCGGCCGGTTGCGCAAGCTTGCCAGACTTCGACGAAGACATTATCGAGGGGTTTCTCGTCAACATCGACGACAATTCCTTTGATGACGATTTGTTCACCATCGGCGAATGGGGAGTCGTCGGAGAGGCGTGTTAGGTCGGCATCGAAGTGCTTTTGTTTTTCGATATCAGGGATGGGGTAGAAGGGGCCTTTGGTTTGTGAGGCGGTTGGTGGGAGTTCAGCGAGTGCTTTTTGGATTGAGTGAAGGGAAAGGCCACTTGCGATGGCAGCGCGAGTGAGGAATTTGCGGCGAGAATCAAGCATTTGGAGTTCGTGCATTGTGGGGGGCTTTCGTGCGAATAAGGGGTTTGCAAACCAAGTGCGGTGTTGGCTGGCTGAGGTGATGCTAGTTCGTGTTGTTGATTTTACTTGTTTACAGGAGCAAAGAGGAGGTGTTTAGCAGGTAGGTTTACCCAACATGGGGGGTAAATGCTTGATTATTGTTAAGGAAGCAGGAAGAATGTTAAGGAATTCGGTTGGTGCTTGGATTGTCGGATGTTTGGGGTGGGACCTGTAGAGTGGTTTTGCAAATCGTTGAACCCGGTGCGTTTACTGGAGTTTTCTTGGATGAACTCCGAAAAAGTAAAGAGGTGCAGCGGTTGCGGTAACGAAGCTGTGGCGAGGGCCGAAGGGATCGACGGTTGCCCATAAGGGCGCAGACAGGAGGCTTACGATGTCGGCTTCGTTGGAGTTTTCGAATGAGTACAGAGGAGCAGGTTACCGAAGAGGCGATTTACGGGAGATCAATTACGGAGCGGTTGGCTACGGGGTTGGGGGTAATGGGGTCAGCGCTAAAGAGGGCAGCAATACGGAGGGGCAGGCAGATGTTGCAACGTTCCCAATGGTATTCCCAATGTTAGACGGTCGCTTGGCGGGGGCAAAGGGTGTAGGAGAAGCGTCTGGAGAGGGGCGAATTGGTTGGGAGCCGCCGTTTTCTTGGTCGACGATTGTTCCGTCGGCTCGAAGGCAAGAATCGATTGAAGGGGTGTTGTTAGGCTGTGCGGTTGGTGAGGGGTTGGGGGGGCTGTCGAAGCGTTGGCGGCGGGATGTTGTTCGTTATCGGGGTGGTTTGCGGTCGGGTTACCGAGCCGATGGGATGATTGTAACGATTCAATCGTTGTTGCTGTCACAAGCAGCTACAGAGAATTTCTGCCGCAATTTATCGCGACGTATGGGATGGTATCGTTGGTCGATGCCGGTCCGCACGAGCATGAGTCGGTGGTTTACTCGGGGAGGATTCGCTGGGAATGATCCATTAGTTCGAGCGATGGTATTGAGTGTCGTGATGCAGGGGCATCATGAAGGTATTTTGCGGTGGGTTCATAAATCCACGCGGTTAACGCATCGCGAGGGATTGAATACGCAGGGTGCCTTTCTGGTTGCAACGGCGGCGCAATGCGCACAGTTCCATGGGACGAAGTACAGCGTGGAACCCGCGAAGTTGCTTGCTCGGCTTGCGGAGGCGACGCAATCGCGTGAGCTTTCGGAGCGATTGAATGCCCTACAGGTTCGGTTAGACAGAGGGGATGAATTAAGAGAAGTTGTCGTTTCTTTGGGGGTTAAGGGAGGGTGGCGCGATCACTTGATCGGGAACGCATTGTTGGGGGTTTATGTCTATGCGAAGCATTCCGAAGGGATGCTTGAGGGGATGCAGGAATTGTTGCGATTGCCAGGGAATTTGAGTGGAGTTGCAGCGATCTATGGTGGATTGGTCGCCGTCCATGGGGGATGCAAAGGAATTCCGCGAGGGTGGCTAGAGGGATTGAGCATGTATCCGTATTCCGACGGGTGGGTTCAGGGGTACGTCGATCGATGTTTGGACTGGCCGCATGGGCCGGAGGATATCCAAGATACGGCTGCGTTGCCTTCGTATCCGATTGGTCAGTTTTTCCGGAATTTGGCGAGGGTCGTAAGCTGATTTTCGGGGGATATTTGTATTGAATGTGGCGATGGTTGAAACGGAGTCGGGATGGTAAACTTTGGCGGACATGAGTTTTCCATTTGTTCCTTTGTTTCCCAGTAGGTGCTTCGTTGACCCGATCGCAGTCTAAACAGGGCGAGTCCGCAAGTTCTATCGATCGTCCGCAGGGTGAGTTGCAGTACACCAGTTGGGTGTCAGATCCCCGTGTGGCTGAGGCGAGGCGGTTATTGCTCGAAGCTTTGCAGGAGCATCGTTCGAAGATTGTCGGAGTGCGGGGAGCAGATCCGGAGTTGGTGGCGAGTTATCAGGAGGAGTTAGCAAGGCTATCACAAGCGCGGGGTGGTGCTCCGTTTTTCCCCTACATATCGAGCGGTATGGGGAATGGACCGTGGATCCAGCTTGGTGATGGGAGTGTGAAGTTGGACTTCATCGTCGGGATTGGTGTGCACGGGATGGGGCACAGCGATCCGAGGATGCTCAGCAGCACGTTGGATGCTGGGTTGGAAGACACGGTGATGCAGGGGAATCTCCAGCATGATTCGGCTTCGTTATGGATGTGTGAGAGGCTTATTGGTTTAGCTCAAGCGCAGGGTGCGAAGTTAGCGCATTGTTTGTTGAGCACAAGTGGAGCGATGTCGAACGAGAATGCATTGAAGATTGCGTTCCACAATCGCGCTCCTGCTTCGCGAGTGATATGTATCGACAATTGTTTTGCGGGTCGATCGATTGCACTCGCATCGCTTACCGACCGACCTGCGTATCGAACTGGGGTGCCTAAGGCGCTCGATGTAGATTACTTGCCGATGTTTCATCCGTCGGATCCAGAGGGGACAACACAAGGTGCGATTCGAACGCTCAAGCATCTAGTAGAGCGTTACCCGGGCGAGCACGCTTGTTTATGGTTGGAGTTAGTTGCGGGCGAGGGTGGATATTATCCTGGCACGAAAGAGTACTTTGAGACGTTGTGTCAAATTTGTCACGATCACAAGATCTTGGTGATCTTCGATGAAGTGCAAACGTTTTCGCGATTGAGTCGACCATTTGCGTTTCAGCATTTCGGGTTGGATCGCTTTGCGGATATCGTGACCTTGGGAAAAATCACCCAAGTGTGTGCCACGCTCTATGGTGAGGAGCTCAAACCGCGTGGTCCGATTTTGTCTCAGACCTTTACCGCATCGACAGCGGCGATTCGAGGTGGTTTAGCGGTTTTGGATCATCTCGAACAAGAGAAGTGCTTTGGCGATGATGGTTGGAACATGCAGCGGCATCGTTATTTCCGAAGCAAGCTTGAGGCGTTAGCAGCGAAGTACCCAGGGCGTTTAAGTGGGCCTTATGGCGAAGGGATGATGATTGCGTTCACTCCTGGAGATGGGAGTGCAGAGACAGGCAAATTGATGTTAGGAAAGCTCTATGACTTGGGCTTGATGGGATTTGTGGCAGGAAGCAATCCGACGCGACTTCGGTTTTTGCCACCTCCGGGCGTTACGACGAATGAGCACATTGACATTGCCGTCGGGATCATCGAGTCCGCTTTAGAGTTCATTGAACCGAGGAAGGTTTAGGGTTAAGCGATGAGCAAGGATCAGCAGGGCTCGAAGCGGGAGTTTGACGGGATCGAAGTGGACTTGAAGAACCGGTATGTAGCGGCCGTTTTGGCTTACTTGATCCCTGGAGCGGGGCACTACTACCAAGGGCGAAAGCAAAAGGCGATCTTGTTCAGTGTATGTATCTTGGGGCTTTTTGTATTCGGATATTTCTTGGGTGGTGGGCGTGTTGTGTATGCGTATGAGAACACGTTCAAGCTAAGTAATTTACCCAAGATGTTCTCGCGTGCGGGGAGAGCGTCGATGGGAGCGACACGCAGTCCGGAATTTCGAATTCATGCTTATGCGCAAGCGATGGTGGGAGTGCCAGCGTTTCCGATGATCTGGCAATCCTTTTATGGTCAGCGGACACCGGATCAGCAATTGCTCGGTGGGTTTATGGCTCCACCTCCGATCGGTTCACCAGCCGACGGTGTGAATCCCGATTGGTTAGCGAAGTGGCACTCGGACGGATCCGCTTCTTTTGATCTTGGATCGTTATATACAGCGATTGCAGGGCTGTTGAATTTGTTGGTGATCATGGATGCATTTGCGGGTCCGATGCCGATTCCGTTAGCACCGACTCGCAAGAAGTAATCGTTTTTTAGTCGACGGGCAATTGCCGGCGTTTGAGATAGGGCAAGCATGCAGATATTACAGTTGATTCGTGATCGATTCCGAGTTGTGCTCGAGCCGATGTTGCAAGATCCCGCATTGTTGGGAGCAACGTTAGAGCGGATTGTCCCTTCGCGTGAAGCGCAGCTTGCTGACTACCAAGCCAACATAGCCATGCCATTGCAAAAGGTTTTGGGCAAGCCACCGTTGGAGATTGCCAAGAGCGTTGTCGATGGATTACAAGTTTCCGATATCTGTTCGAATGTGAGCATTGCGGGAGCGGGTTACATCAACTTGAGGTTGTCGCCAGAGTGGTTGGCTAGCGCGGTGATGGCGGCAGATCGCGATGAGCGACTTGGGGTCGGAAGGGTTTCCCAGCCCAAGACGGCGATTATCGATTACTCATCGCCGAACGTTGCGAAGCCGATGCACGTGGGGCATATTCGTTCGACGGTGATTGGGGATGCGATCAGTAAGGTGATGCGGTTCTTAGGGCATCGTGTCATCACTGATAATCATCTAGGTGATTGGGGAACGCAGTTCGGGATGATTATTTATGGTTACAAGCATTTTCGTGATGAAGGGCGATATGCGGCGCAGCCTGTTGCAGAGCTAAGTCGGCTTTATCGCAAGGTGCAGGGTATCAGTGGCTATCAAGAGTCGTTAGTGAATATCCCTAAGTTAGAGCAAGGGGTCGAGCAGGCGCACAATCGCGTTCGGATGGTCGAAGAGAAATTGCAAGGAGCACCGAACGATAAGAAAGTGCTCAAGGAGCTAGCAGCTGTTCAGCGAGGGGTAGAAGTAGCGAAGGATGAGTTGCGAGCGGAGCGAGAGAAAGTCGAAGCGGCTCAGCGGGACGAAGGGTTGATCCGGGACTCGCAGGCACATGCCAATATTTACGACAAAGTTCTTGCGGAAACGGCTGCATTGCATCGCGGTGAGGAAGAGAATCTAGGTTTGTGGCACGCGTTCTTGCCCAACTGCAAGGACGAGATCCACAGTGTTTATAGAAGACTCAATGTGGAGTTTGATCACGAGTACGGCGAGAGCTTTTATCACGCCATGTTACCTGCTGTGGTTGAAGAGCTGTTTGCCAAGTCGATGGCGGTCAACAGCGATGGAGCGGTGTGCGTGTTCTTAGATGGTTTCGATGCGCCGATGATTGTGCAAAAGCAAGACGGTGCTTATCTGTATGCGACGACCGACTTAGCCACAGCGATGTTTCGCGAACGTGAGTTCGCACCGGATATTTCGTTGTATGTGGTAGATCATCGACAGGGAGAGCATTTCACGAAGCTATTCGCTGTTCTGAAGAAGCTTGGGTATGACCGAACTGACTTTAGGCATATCAGCTTTGGGACGGTCATGGGTTCGGATGGCAAGCCGTTCAAGACGCGGTCTGGTAGTACAGTTGGGCTTGAGTCGATGTTGGATGAAGCGGTAGCGCGGGCGATGGAAGTCGTGTGCGATCCGACGACCGGTGCTAGCGGACAGATGGATCAAGCTGAGCAGCAGTTGGTAGCTGAGACGGTTGGGTTAGGTGCGATCAAGTACGCTGACTTATCCCACAATCGGACGAGCAATTATATTTTTGACATGGACAAGATGGTTCGTCTTGAAGGAAACACTTCGGCTTATATTCAGTATTCGTATGCGCGGATCAAGAGTATTTTGCGCAAGGCCGAGGAGAAGGGTTGGGGAGAGTCGAGCTTTAGGAGTGTCCCGGTTCGATTGACCGAAGGATCCGAGGGGGTTTTGGCGCTGCACTTGTTGCGTTTTGAAGACATGCTGCATCAGTCCATGGTGGATTACACCCCAAATATGATCACGGAGTATTTGTACGAGTTAGCGAAATTGTTCAGTAGTTTTTATGATCAATGTTCCGTGCTCAACGCTTCGACACACGAAGAGGCTTTATCGCGATTGCAGTTGACTTCGCTGGTGGGTAAGACGTTGCGTAAAGGTTTAGAGTTGTTGGGGATAGGGGTGGTCGATCGGATGTAGCGTAGCGATGCTGCTGTTGCAGGAAGTGTTTCCTGGATGCGGCAAGATGTAGCTATTGGGGGTGGATCCATCGCGGGAGTTTCGAAGGGTGCTTCCAAAACTTTCGCGAGCGGATATCTTGTGGTTTCTGGAATCGAAATCCTCGTTGGACGCAGCATGAAGCGGCGTTCGGGGATGAGAGAGTCCGGCATTTCGACGGATGGACTTGTTTCCCAAGGATGGGTTTTTCTTTTTGCAAGCATTCTGCTTGAACGTTCCCCCGCTACTTTCTCCATTTCGAGATAGCTTATGCATGCGTAGTGTTTTTGCGTGCGGTAGTTGAGTAGGGCTGTGGTATAGGGTTAAAGGGTCTTTGTATTGGGCAGAGTGTGAAATGGCTGAAAGTGAGCTTCACTTGGTTTGTAGGAAGATGGTAATACAGGGAATTAAGAGTTGAGTTGGTAGGCTAGTCGCTAAGAGACGTATGGATGATTTGAGGAATTCTTTTATGCCTGGAGCCATAGTTGCCGTTGGTAAGCGAATCAGTGGGGGGGCTCGTTGGGTTTACGTATTGGTTGCTGGATTTATGCCTTTGGTGGTTGGTTGTCAGCAGTGGCCTGGGAATCAGGCGATGCGTCAGTACCAGGTGGAGAGTGATCGGTTGTTGTCGGAGTTTCGCAGTCAGAAGAAGCGGGCCGAGGACTTAGAGAAGCGGAATTATCAGTTGGAGCAGAGGTTGGGAGAGAGCGAGCGCGAGATCGCTCGATTGCAGGGGAGTGGGACAGGGAGTCGGATGGCGAATCGAGGGGGTGGGAGTTTAGCTGTAGGGGAGGTTGCAGGTCTCGAGGGTACATCCCGTAGGATAGGAGGAAGTGGGTTACCGGATGTTCAGCCGGGGCCAGCGGGGCGTTTATCGTCGGCACCTTACGATTTGCCTAGTGGGTTGCAGGGCAATCCGACGAGGACGGGGCAATGGCGTCCGATACCTGGTAGGTAATTGGTTCAGGAGAGCCATGGCAAGTGGAGTTGGTGAGGATTGACGCTGGGCGAATTGAATGGATGGAAAGCGTAGTGGCGAAGCGGGTTGAGGGTATTTCCGGCGCGTTCTCTGTGGAAGTCTCACGCGGGCTATTGGACATCGAGCGAGTCCGTAGCTTGCGTTATGTTGTGCTGCGTGAGCCTTTGGGGTTACCTTTCGAGCAGACATTGTTTGCCGGAGATGAGTTCGAAGATACGCTTCATTTCGTTGGTGTGTTGGATGGTAAAGGGGTTGGTTGTTTGACACTTATGCCCCCCGGTGAGATACCTTCGCAGAGTGGCGTGAGCGAAAAGACGTGGGTGGGTCGGAGCGTACAGTTGCGGGGGATGGCGGTGGTTAGCGAGTTGCAGGGCAGGGGTGTAGGAAGTTTGTTGTTGGAGCATGTATCCGATATCGCTCGGCAGCAGGGGTGGGTTTTGTGGTGTAAGGCGAGGGAGAAGGCGGTAGGTTTTTACGAGTCGAATGGATGGCGAGTGGTGGGAGCGAAGTTCGATATCCCGGAGATTGGGGTACATTACTGGATGGTGTTCGATAGAGCATTGGTATCGTAGTTTTGTTGGGAGGGGCGTTCATTGAAGATCCATTTTCGGGGGTTTGAAGTACGCAAGCGAGTTGCATTGACGATTAGCCGTGGAATGCAAGCCGGGTCGCGCAATTGGGAAGTTGAAATAGAGGATCAAGGGGTTAGTGGATTCGGGGAATCGGCTGAGTTTTCGATCCCTGGTTCAGTGCAGGATTATGATTATCTAGCTGGTGAGCTTGAACGCGCCGCTGCGTTGATCTCGTCGTGTTCAGCTTGGGATCGTCAAGAAGCTTTGTCGCGACTACAAGCTCATTCGGTCGCTTCGTCTGTACGAGCAGGGATTGACATGGCACTTTGGGATTGGTGTGGCAAGGTTTGCCGTGCGCCGATTTGGAAGATGATGGGGTTAGCTGATCGCGCGAGTGTACCGATGTCGGTGACGATTGGGATTCAGAGTCCTGCGTCAGCTAAAGAGCGGTGGAGGAAGTGGTGCGAAGTAGGTGATTTCCGTGCGGTGAAAGTGAAGATGGGTGCCAGTGGCGGGATTGCTCAGGATCAAGCAATGTTTGAGGCATTGGTCGAGGAATTGCCTGCGGAGGTAAGCAAGAGTGTAGATGCGAATGGTGGTTGGACGGTTGAAGAAGCGATTGAGATGTCGCGATGGTTATCGGAGCGAGGGGTAGATCATATTGAGCAGCCGACGGTACCTGGGGATCACGAAGCTCTGGCGAGAGTTCATCGCGAATCATGTTTGCCGATCATGGCGGATGAGAGTTGTCGAACTTCGATGGATATTCCGGGCTTAGTAGGATGCTGCAGCGGTATCAACATTAAGCTGCTTAAATGTGGTGGTTTGAGTGAAGCGATACGAATGGTTTATACGGCTAGGTCACATGGGCTGCGTGTGATGCTAGGCTGTTATTCTCAATCATCGTTAGGAAATGCGGCTGCGAACCAAATCAGTGCGTTGGTCGACTACGTCGATTTGGACAGTCATCTGAACTTGTTAGATGACCCTTATAGCGGATGTCGCTTGGAGGGTGGTTATTTGGTCAACAGCGGTTCACCGGGACTTGGAGTAACACATGCCTAGGCATCCTCAGTATGACGCGACAGATAGGTTGGCGATTCTATTGCATGGGGGGATCAAGGGGATTCACGGCAAGACTGGATTAGCGCTGATTCGATTTGCTACAGAGCGAGTTGCCGTGGTGATTGATTCTCAGACGGCAGGCGAAGATTTAGGAGAGCTTACGGGGATCCCACTCGATCGTCCCATTCCTATTGTGTCGACGGTTGAGGAGGCGCTGAAGTATGGTCCTGAAACGATGGTGTTAGGGTTAGCGGCATTGGGTGGTAAGTTACCCCAGGATTGGGTTGGTCAGTTGCAAGTAGCTTTGCAAGGTGGATTAAACATTCTCAACGGACTGCATACTTCATTATCGAATGATGAAAGGTTTATGCCGCACGTTCAGGCGGGGCGTTGGATATGGGATATTCGCAAAGAGCCTTCAGGCTTGGTATCAGGGATGGGGCTATCGAGGTTGCTACCTTGCAAGCGAGTGTTGTTTGTTGGGACTGATATGTCGATTGGCAAGATGTCTGCGGCGATATCGTTTCATCGAGGAGCGGTTGCGAGGGGCAAGCGATCGAAGTTCATGGCGACGGGGCAAACGGGGATCATGTTAGAGGGGGATGGGATTGCATTGGATGCGATCCGAGTAGACTTCGCATCTGGGGCGGTGCAGCAGGAGTTAGCGGCTTGTGCCAAGGATAGGGATGTGGTGTTTATCGAGGGGCAAGGTTCGTTGCTCAATCCAGCCTCTACAGCGACACTGCCATTGATGCGAGGATCGCAACCGAGTCATCTGGTGTTGGTGCATCGGGCTCAGATGCATCACTTGCGAGACTTTAAGTGGGTTCGAATACCACCCCTTCGAGACGTAGTAGCAATGCTTGAGAGCATTGCATGTGCGGGTGGGGCTTTAGCACCGGTGAAAGTGGCAAGTATTGCACTCAATACGCACGGCTTGTCGGACGCAGAAGCTCGATATGAGGTGGAGCGAACTCAAGCCGAGACCGGGTTATTGGTTCAGGATGTAGTTCGTTGGGGAGCGGAGAAGTTGTTGCCGACCGTTGGGATCGATTAGAGACGGATTCGCACGATGGTAAAATCGTCATCAAGGATTTCGTCTCCTCGGCGTTGCTGGCATTGCATGAACCAATTATCCAATGCGCTGGGATCGGTCGCATATTGATGCAGATAGTTATCGAAGAGAGCTGTGTCCATCATACTCCCATCTTGCTGGATGACTTCGAAGCAGCCGTCGCTTAGAACTACGAGTGCCGAGTCCTTGGGGACTTCTATCGAGAGTTGATCGTAATCCATACCTTCCATGATCCCGATGATTGGCCCGGTAGAAGGTAGTTTTTCGAGCTTCGTTCCACTGGAGGTTGTAATTCTCAGAATCGCATCCGGGTGTCCGGCTCCACCATAGGTGAGTGTTCGGGTGACGCGATCGTAGACACCGTACCAGAGTGTAAAGAACATGTTGTTTTGGCGTTCCATCAAGAACATGTCATTGATTGCGGCGAGGACTTGATTAGGTTGTCGCATGTCGGCGATCGGCAGAAATCCATTACGGATTACGTTGATGGCGGAAGCCGATAGCAGGGAAGCTCCCACACCGTGCCCACATACATCTAGTAGGTAGATCGCAAGATGGTTGTCATCGATCCAGTGGTAACCGAAAGCATCACCGCCGAGTTCGGAGCAGGGTTGATGTTTCCAATCGATCAAGAGTGGAGTTTCTGTTGGGGGCGGGAATAGGGAGCAAAGGTAGTTCGCGGCATCGAGGAGTTCCTTTGAGAGTCGTTTCTGCGTTGCCTCGATTTGCTGAAGGTGTTGTTGTTCTGCATCGCGCAGTAGTTTTTTCTCAAGCGATGCACCGAGACGTGCTTTTAGCAGAGTCGGGTTAAAGGGTTTTGCAAGGTAGTCTTCTGCACCGATTTCGATACAGCGGATGACTGAATCGAGTTCATCGAGCGCGGATATCATGATGACGGGGATATGGCGCAATACTGGATCGGATTTGATCTCGAGGAGGGTGGCATGCCCGTCTTGAACGGGCATCATGACATCGAGTAGGACGACATCGATAGCGGGCAATTGATCGGACGAAGCGTCCCTCAGAATCGCAACGGCTTCGGCCCCATGTTCTGCTTGAGATACCTTCAATCCGCAGAGTTCAAGCATACGTGAGAGTACTTCGCGATTGGTTTGTTGATCATCGACGACGAGAATATGTCCGTAAGGTAGGACCGTCGTGTATTGTTGCGAAAGGGTACTCGGATGTTGGTCTTGGTTTTGCTTTGGTACTCGATCAGGGTTTAAGAGATATCCTGAAGTGACTTGGTCGTTGATGAGATTCAGTAGGACTTTGGATGCAGATCGGATCCGATTGAGGTCATTTGAAGTGGACGTGTTTGATAAATCGGCAGCTTCTTCGAGGAGTAGTTCGCTGTAACCGAGTATTTGGTTCAGTGGCGTTTTCAGGTCGTGGCGGACTTGGGCAAGTGCGTGTTCGAGGTGCGGGTTGGAGTCTTGCATGGTGATTTCGGTAGGAGGATTAATTCCCTAGCAGGCTGGCGATTTTGTCGAGAAGGGATTGAAAGTCTATGGGCTTCGTGTCGTATTGATCGCAGCCAGCTGCTAGGCATTTTTCCCGATCACCGGCCATGGCATGGGCGGTCAGTCCGATAATTGGGATACTTGCAGTAGCAGGATTAGCCTTTATCGCTTTGGTAGCTTCCCACCCGTCGATGACGGGGAGGTTCATATCCATCAGGATGATATCTGGTTTCTGTTCGGTGGCTATGTCGATGCCTTCTTTGCCGTCGACAGCGATCAGGATCGTAAACCCCCGTCGTTCGAGGCGGCGGGAGAGCATGTCGCGGTTTAGTTCGTTGTCTTCAACCAGTAAAATTCTAGTCATAGGGTGATTCTCGAGCGGATGCTACTTTTTTACCTGTTCGTTGTGTTGTTCCGGGATTGTAGTAGTGCTATATGGTCTCGCAAATAGGTCAACAGTTGCGGGGTGGATACCCCTCCTTTTTTCAAGAAGTTGATTGATCGAGTTTTAAGGAATTGCTGCTGCGTTTCGCTCAGATCCATCGCGGTTAGTACAACGATGGGGATGTGTTGCCAAGTTGGGTGTTTGTTGATCTCGCAGATGAATTCAAAGCCATCCATTTCGGGCATCATCAGGTCGAGCAAAATGATATTTGGTGAGATCGACTGAAGGAAATCAATCGCTTCTTGGCCATGCTGAGCAGTGGTTACAAACCATCCATGTTTCTCCAGTGCGCGGCGGGTCAATTCGACAGTTTGTGGATCATCCTCGACAAGCAGAGCGTGTTGTTTGTTTGATTGGGACTGGTTTTGGATAGAGTCGAGGATTCCAAGGAGTCGCGACCATTCGATTGGTTTTGGGAGAAAGTCGAGTGCACCCAAAGCGAAACCGGTATTTCGATCTGGGGTGATCGAGATCATGACGACTGGGGTTGAAGCAGTTTGCGAATTTTCCTTGAGGTTCCGCAGTAGAGCAAATCCGTCGGTGCCAGGAAGAATCAGGTCGATGATAGCTAGGACGGGATGATTGCTTTCGATAGCTGGGATTGCTTCGTTAGGGTCGGTGGTACCGATGACATGGTAGCCCTCGCGGGTTAGGAACCGGGAGATTAGGTCGATGGTATTGGGGTCATCGTCGACGACGAGAACGTTTGGAAGGTTTGGATTGGATGTGGTGGGGCGCAGCGAGGATTTGTTCTCACCGGTGTTGGTAGTGTTCGGTGTCGAGTCTGTAGGAAGCGATACAAGGAATGCGGATCCACTTCCTACTTTGCTTGTTACTTCGATGGACCCGCCGAGCATGTTGCAGAAGTGGCGAGAGATGGTTAATCCGAGACCTGTGCCTCCGTATTTTCGGGTAGTGGATGCATCGGCTTGAGTGAAGGGCTCGAAGAGTTTGGCGATTTGCGATTCATCCATTCCGATCCCTGAATCGCGAACGGAGAAACAGATGTTTCTTTCATCGCGATGTACTGAGAGTTCGACCGATCCATTATGGGTGAATTTTGCTGCGTTGCTCAAAAGGTTCAGCAGCGTTTGTCGGATTTTGGTTTGATCGCTTAGGATGGTACCCAAGTCACCCTTGGAAGTGACTTTGAAGTCGTTGTTTCCTTTTTTAAACAATGGCGAGACCGTAAGAGAGACTTCTTTCAGGAGGTTTCCTACGTCAAATTGTTCGATGTAGAGAGACATCTTGCCCGCTTCGATTTTCGAGAGGTCGAGGATGTCGTTGATGATATTCAGCAGGTGTTTTCCTGCCAGTTGGATTTTCTGAAGGTCGACAACGGACTCTTGTAGTTCGGGTTGGTCGGATTGCTCTTCGATGAGCATTTCGCTGTACCCGATGATGGCGTTCATTGGGGTGCGAAGTTCGTGACTCATATTGGCTAGGAATTCGCTTTTCACGCGACTTGCCTGTTCGGCTTGGGATTTCGCGGATTGGGCTTCGTCCAGAGCTAGTTGAAGTTGATGAGTCTTGTCGGCAACAAGGTTGCTTAGTTGTTGATTCCAGGATTGCAACTGTGTTTCGCGTTGCGCGATTTCTTGCTGCATTTTTGAGAATGCGTCTGAGAGTATACCGATCTCATCGTTTCGAGTAGTCAGAGGTTTAAGTTCGTCATTCTGGAATTCACCCTTGGAAGCGTTGTTTACGATTTTCGTGAGAGTGAGGATGGGTTGGATGGTTCGGCGAGCGATCCAGGCGAGGAGTGTTAGCATCGCAATCATAGCAGTCGCTGAGAGAATGCCGATTTGCAGTGCAAGCATACGAACAGGTGCGAGGATTGTGGAGTTTGAGACATTGAGGATAAGTTTCCAGCCAGAGGTGGCGGATGTGACCCAATAGATGCGGCGGTCTTCCCCGTGGATTCGCAAAATCTGCATACCTGCGGAACTCGAAACGGTTGCTTTTCCGTCGGGGAGTTCTTCGACGTGAGCGCCAGGTCCGTTTGCTCCCAGCATTAGAGATGCGTTTGGGTGGGAGATGATGCGTCCATTACGACTTACAAGAGAAGGGATTTCCGCGTTGAATTCGAGTTGATTTACAATCTCGCGAATCCGATCGAGGGAGAGATCTAGTCCTGCGGTACCGATGTACTTTCCCTCATCGCTTATGCATGGATAGGTGATACTTACCATGCCGATATTCGAACCACCTTCGTCGTAGTATGGTTCGGTGATAAATAGCTGTTTGGATTGCTTCGGTCCGTTGTACCACTCATATTGTTCTTTGTGGAAATCGTAGCCGACGACTGTGGGATCTGGGAAATGATCACGATCGATCCAAGGCATCGCTTGTGGGGAATCGTAGTTGAAATCTTCGTACGCTATGTAGATGCCGTAAGCATCTTTTGCAGGAATCGATTCGAGGACATTTTTCAAATAATCGCCCATGGAAGGGTCTGGAGCATCACCGTGGATTTGCTGTCGGATTGCGATTAATTTTGGAATCACCGAAGCGCGAAGGATAAGATCATCGAGTCGGAATGTACTATTCCAAACGGAATTCATCGATCTTGCATCCGCTTGGTCGGTCAGGATGCGAGCTGATGCGAAGTACACAAGAGCGAGGGTAGAAGCAAAAACGAGGGCGGCTGCACATCCGATCCAGCGTTGAAGTTTGGAGCTGAGAGAGTCGTTCATCATGGGAGAATGCGAGTACGCGGAACGACCGCTAGGCTAGAGCTTGGATCCGCTCAAGATTATAAGCGTTTTCACTGATTCTTGATGGCGGTTGGGCATGTCGGCCAAGATATTTTTCGTGTTTGACTTCCCTATCATAATCGCTGTGCGAGCTCTACACTCTATAGACCAGAATTGCTCAGTGAATTTTCAATTGGGAGTCGGCCGATGGCGAGCGTAGAACTAGATTGCAAGGGTTTGAATTGTCCGATGCCCATTGTAAGGATTTCCAGGGCCATGAAAGAACTGCAGGTTGGGGATCAATTGCAGGTAGAGGCTTCCGATCCGTCTTTTCAGAGTGACATTGAAGCTTGGGTACGAAAAATGGGACACGACTTGAAGTCCTTTGAGGAATCGCAAGGGGTACAAAAGGTAGTACTTGTGAAGCGGGCATAGGTGATTTATGAGCTTGACCGAAGACGAAATTACAAAGCTGGTAGATCGGCTCGTCGAAGAACGAGTATCGAAGCGGCTTGCTGGCGTTGAGCAGGATTTAGCGGCTTTGCGAGGAATGGTTACGCAAGGTGGTGGCAACGTACCGGAGGATCGCACCACTATGGTGGTCTTTTCCGGAGAACTCGATCCTCTTTTTGGAGCGTTTACCATTGCATTGGGATCTGTAGCGATGGGTATGGAAGTGTCCATGTTTTTCACCTTCTGGGGACTGAACGCTTTGCGAGTATCCAAGAAGTATGCTGGCAAGTCCATCGGAGAGAAGATGGTGGCGGCAATGTTGCCCAACGGCCCGAAGAGCGTGCCGACGAGTCGTATGAATATGGGTGGGGCAGGTCCGATTTTCTTCAAGTACTTGATGGGGCAGCGGAATGTTGAATCGTTACCCAGTATGATAGCGATGGCCCAGGAGATGGGCGTTCGAATGGTAGCTTGTGAAACCTCGATGACCGTGATGGGTATTACTCGTGAGGAGCTGCTGCCCGGCGTCGAATTCGGTGGGGTTGCAACTTACTTGGATGATGCGGCAAGGTCCAAGGTCACATTGTTTATATAATGGCCGATAGGCGATATGCATGAATGACGAATCGGATGTGGATTTACAGAGTGAATTGATCCGTTTGAGGGATTCCAATGCGGAATTGAATCGCAAGGTTCTAGCGCTTGCAGACGCGAATGCTTATGCTGCCGAGTTGTTAGCTGCATTAGAGGAAGCTCAGGAACGAGAAGCGAAACTTGTCCGACGCGGCGAGGAACTTGATTTGCAGACCCGTTTGGATTTGGTAATGCAGCAGGAGCGGGTGGAATCACGTTTAGTAGAGTTAGTCGCTTCTGAGTTGCTTGCAACCGGAAGTCTAGGTGCGACGTCATATGTCATTGATATGCTTCCTAACATGCGCCAGATGGGTAGAACTCTAGCCGAGAAAGCCCCTGAGGAAGATGCCGTAACCGATTCATCGATAAAACCTTCAAATGAATTTGCTGATGGCGGAATGAAGGACTACGCGCTGGAAGTGGTCGATGGACAGTTCGCAATTCCGATTTCTGTTTCTCAGCGAGTGGTGGGCTACGTAAAGCTGCAAGTTGGAGATACGGATGCGACATGGTCGGAGCGGTGGGTTCGGTTTCTTGGATCTATCGGTAATCAGCTCGGGATGAGCTTGCATCGATTACGAGTGGAGCATGAGAACGAACGTATGAACACTGAACTGATCGTCGCTCGAGATCAAGCGTTAGAGGCGAGTCGGGCGAAGACGGTGTTCCTCGCCAACATGAGTCATGAATTGCGTACCCCGATGAATGCGATCCTGGGGTATTCGGAAATGCTCATGGAAGATGCTGGTTTGATGAGTGCTGAGGAGGTTACTGCGGATTTGCAAAAGATCAGGAATGCAGGAAAGCATTTGTTGGCCTTGATCAATGATGTATTAGATTTATCGAAAATCGAGTCAGGAAAGATGACTTTGCATCATGAGTCATTTTTGATCAGCGAGCTTGTTCAGGACATTGTATCGACAATTGAGCCGATAGCGTTGAAGAACCACAATAAGATTGCAGTACATTGCCCCGCGGAAATCGGCGCAATGTACAGCGATGCGATGAAGGTTCGGCAGTCCTTGATGAACCTGCTCTCTAACGCTTGTAAATTCTCGCAAAACAGCGTGATCGATTTGCTGATCTCGACACAGACTCACGAACGAGAGGAGTACATATCCTTTGCCGTGTGCGATCGCGGTATCGGTATGACCAGTGATCAGATTGCCAAGTTGTTTCAGGCGTTTGTTCAAGCGGATGAATCCACCACTCGAAAGTATGGCGGGACTGGTTTAGGACTGATGATCAGTCGCCGGCTATGCCAAATGCTCGGTGGTGATATCCGTGTGTCAAGCGAGCTTGGTAAAGGCTCGACCTTTACGATTGAACTTCCTCGGATCGCTCAAGCTGTCTTGACGCCGAGCGGACTTGGGGGTGCGGCAGATTCCGAATTCGAAGCAACCTCCGCGTTAAACACGGAGGTGATCCGAGGTGGAGCGATACGTGGCGAAGCGATTCGTGGGACAGTGCTTGCGATCGATGATAATCCCGATGCGCTGGATTTGATTAGCCGAAGCTTATCGAAGGATGGGTATCGAGTGATTATGGCCACTAGCGGCGAGGCCGGACTGGTGCTTGCCCGCTCTCACAGACCGGACATCATCACGCTTGATGTGATGATGCCGCAAATGAACGGTTGGCAAGTGTTAGCTGCGATCAAAGCCGATGCGCATCTTTCAACCACTCCGGTGGTCTTGCTTTCGGTTGTGGAAAACAATGAAATTGCCATGGCATTGGGAGCCACCGATTGTTTGACTAAGCCGATCGATTGGGGGAAGCTGCAGGTTTGTTTGGATCGATTGCTTCCCCGAAATGATCCAGATCGGATTTTGGTTGTTGAAGATGATCCCGCAAGCAGCGAGCTTGTTACTCGGATACTTCAAAAGGAGGGTTGGAAGATCGAGAAGGCAAGCAATGGGCGTGAGGCCTTTGCTTGTATGGAGGCATCTCCACCCTCGTTGGTCTTGCTAGATCTGATGATGCCGGAGATGGATGGATTCGAATTGGTAGCTCGGTTGCAAACGCATCCAACGTTATCGAAGATCCCTGTATTGGTATTAACTAGTAAGATGTTGACACCGGAGGATCACGCCAAGCTCAACGGTCGGGTGTTAGATGTGTTGTCCAAGGGAACTACCGAGCGAAACGACTTGCTCGAAGCGGTGCGCCGCGCTCAGGCAACCCGGCAGGGCACATAGAGGCCCCATCAAAGGCTCATCGGCTCGCTTATTGCAACTTCGCCCCATCGACGTTTAATATCTTCGATTCTCACACACTCGACACGAAGCTTTCAAAGCATCTTGCTTTGAAAGCGAATATTTGAGCGGACAGGATTCGATTCGAACTATGTTCAATTCGAAAATCAGCTGGCGATCTGATATGCTCGGTTTCGGAATAGAAACTCAGTGAGGTTTCCTTCGTGGGGCTGTAGCCAGTTCAATCGGTTTGTCGCGATAGAGCCGATATTGAGTCGATCGATGTTCACTGCGTTTGTCAGTTCGTCGATCCAAGCAGTATCATGGGTTATCGCCGAACCGATGAGGGTTTGACCGATAGACTTGATCATGTCCTTTTGAGGGCACTCGACAACGGAGACGAATGGGAACATATATTCCTTGGCTGCTACTCCGCGTGAAGGTGAGTCAGCGTGGATGACCATTGGACGCAAGTATGCGCATCGTTCGCGTTCGACTAGGCGTGGCCCATAGCTGGCCGTCATGTCGGTGACGCCTGATTCTGCAAGGTCTTGCTGGATCATTGCCCAGGTGCCCGTCGCCATCTGCTTGTTTGTAAACGCAGCAAGTTCTGCTTTGGGATCGGTAGGTGGAAGAGCTTCCATTGGGCCGATACGAGCAGCTATCGCTTCCGCTATCTTCTTGGTGTGTCGCGAAGCCCAAATACCTGAGCAGTTGATGCATCCACGTCCCGAGTTGCTTGCGACGCTTTCTACCATCATGTCGAGGTAGTCTTCCCAGCGATCGACAATATCGTCACCGAGAAGGATTTTGGAGAAGCCTGGTCCGTGAGCTTGCACGTGTGGGTTACCGGAATACTGCTGAACAGTCTGAGCACTGCCGAAGATCATGGACTTCGAGCATTTGCTCATAATGGTCGAACCAACGTCGTGTCCGCCTGGATAGAGACAGAACGCTTCAGCCGGAATTCCGGCTTGAATAAACGCGCTGATCATTCGGTATGGCGTCCAAGGTTCTTGAGAGCCGGGTTTAAGTACAAGTCCTACTTGGAGTGGGACGGCGGGGAGCCATAGTGTGTGGACGCCAGGGGAGTTGTTCGGAAGAACAGCACCGAGGACAGGTGATTGGCATTGGTAACTGACGGTAACTCCTCGTCCTTCGTCTCCGTATCCCTTGGTGTAGATATCCAAGGGCAGCCCACGAGTAAGGCAGCTCAAGATCTTGCTCATGTTGCTAAGCACGAAGCAATTTTTCTTCATGTTGCTTTGGCACATGTGCTCGGGCAATCCGGTGCTGGCGGACTGTTGATGGATGAAGTCGCTTACTGACTGCATGCCGTCGCCGACAGGGAGAGGTTCATGTTCGAAAAGCTTCGCTGCATGTTCGCATTTCTTGATCAAGTCATCGCAGGAGAATGCTCTCAGAGCCTTGCGAGCTTGGTCGGCTTTTCGCATGTCCATCTGCACCATGCCGCCATTGACTTGGCCAATTTTTGCGATGGATTCGCCGGTGTCGAAATGGAAAACGTCGAAGGTGTCGAGGGACTTATACTGTTTTCCCCATCGCAGGGGTTGGATTGTCAGCATGGTGAGATTTGGTTGTAATGGAGGATTTGTTTTGGAAGTAAACGCAAAGCCGGAGTTGCGGATTCACTCGTTAATTGAACGGTGAAGCGGCGACTCCGGCGGTATTTTTCAATGGACGACTTAGTAGACACCAACGGTAGTTGTGGAAGCGAAACCGTGGAAGGGTCTCACTCCGGAGACACCATCCCAAGGATACTTTTCGAATGGCAGTTCTCGTTCCCCTTCGTCGCGCTCGAGGAATCCTGGCACAAAGAATTCTTTGGTCATTGTGTAGAGTTTGACGCGTCCGGTTTTCCCGTAATCGACAACTTTATCTGAGTCATCGAAGTCGACGATTTCAACGACTGCCCGAGGTTGCGGGGCGTAGTAAGCGATGGTGTAGTCGTCTTCATCGGTGATAGGTCGCGAGCAAGCTAGACCCATCAAAGTGTTGCCGTATGTTGGAGTCATGTAGACGCCACTTTGGTCAGGAAGGCCTTCGAGCAGTTCTTCGACGCAGAATCGCGTCCATTGCGGGGTGAATTCCGTTCCACCGGAGAAGATACCAGTAATGCCACATTCACGCAGCGTTGTTCCTTTTTCTGCAAGTCCCATGGCGAGGGACTCGAGAAGTTTTGGCGTTGCGAACATACACTTGATGTTATGGTTAGCCGTCAGGATAGTGATGGCTTGGTCGATGCAGTGCTTCTTGTACTCTTCGAGATGTTCCATCCAACCCTTCTTGATCAGCTTGATCACCCATCGCGGGTCGAGGTCGATGCAGAAGCAAATTCCTCCTCGGTATTGACAGAGATGCTCAACGGCAAGTCGCAGGCGACGAGGGCCTGATGGGCCTAGCATCAACCAATTCGCCCCTTTGGGAAAATATTCGTCGGGCAGGGTGTGGCTGAAGAGTTCGTAATCGATCCGAAAGTCATCGATAACAACGCGACTTTTGGGGATTCCGGTCGTGCCACCGGTTTCGAAGACGTAGGTTGGTTTTCCTGCGAGACCTTTGGGAATCCAGCGTTCGACAGGGCCACCGCGGAGCCACTCGTCTTCGAACATAGGGAATTTCTTCAAGTCATCGAAGCATTTGATTTCCTTGAGCGGATCAAATTTCAGTTCGGACTTTTTTCCAAGCCAGAACGGTGATCCGGTGGATTCGTGGAAGTGCCATTGGACTGTTTCTACGGTGTGCGCATCGAGGCGTTGTTTGGCTTCGGATACGTCGGATGGGCTAGCGAGCCAGGCGGGGGAGGTTCCAGTCATGATTGGCATTCAGTCAGGTGATATCTTGAGGACAAATGGCGAGATGCAAAACGCGTTTACGACTACTCGGTTGGAGGGTCGCCAAGCACAATGGGTTATTGTAGCTTAATTTCAAGCCCTGCCCACTTCGTCGAATTGATGAATATCAATCAGGTGAAGTGATCCAAGTGAGAAGGGACTTTGAAAGTGCCTTTCGGGACGCGTTGTAAGAATGGTCTGCGTCTGGAATTACCATGGTTCGATGTAGTCGTTTTGACTTACCATCGAAGGCCGCTTGAAATTGTTCTTCTAATGCATGATCTGCATGTTTAAAGTTTACCGAGCCTTTACGGACCTCAATTTCTCCGAACATCCAAAGGGTCGGGATTTGGATTTTCGTCGCCCAGCCAAGGTAGTCGTATTTGTTACCGTTTCCGTACCGATCGATATACGTGCTTGCTGAAACCCAATTTGCCATGGGGAATCGGACTCGAATGATGTGGTGGGGTTCGCCTTGCTCGCACCAATGATTTGCTAATTCCAAGTGCTTCTGGAAGATTTTTTGTTTCTCAGGATCTGTTAGCAGTAGCTCTGTATTCAGGCGTGGTGGGGAGAGGGCGACGATTCGATTGACGTCCAAAGAGTGATGGGCTGCGACATAAGTGGTTTTCACCGCTCCTAGAGAGTACGCAATGATTCCGACTTGGGAGTAGTTCAACGAATGGGCAAAGGCCGTCCAAGCTTGTAGATCGCGATAGGCATCGCCTAAAGATTCGTACATGGACCCAAGTCGAGCAGGGAATTCAGCTGAACCGAAGGTAGCAAGATCATGGCCTCGGGTGTTGACTAGCAGGGCGTCGTGGTTCGCCAGAAGTGCTGTGCGCGCAAGATCTGTTAGGAGAGTGGAACCGTAGAAGTTACCGTTTACACCGTGGACTATGATCCAAAGGGAACTCGATGGTTGCGATTGGAAGTCAGTTGAATAGCAATCTTCGTCGATGCGATTCAGTGATCTTTGGACGAGAAAACCGTGTAGTTTAATTTTGTCGTCGGCCATGACATCGACCAGCGACCCGATAAGTGATTTGTCGTTCAGAGTTTGAACTCCGAGGCGCGTTTATTGGGTCGCAAGGTCAATAGGTTGGATACGATCTGCTGAACCGGACGGATTAGGGTTCGTTGTTAGGAGTGAGCTTTCCATCGGGTGATTGGAATAGCCCAGAAACTCGACCGCGACTTGGTGCCGGTGGCGCTGTTCGTGGTTTGAAGTCCGAAGCGCGAGTGGCACTGCCGAGCGGTACAACGTCTTCGTCACCAGTACCACGGAGGTAACCCATGAGTTTATCGAGATTGATGCGACTGACACCCATCGACTTGGCTTGCTGCTCAAGTTCAGCGCGTCGTTTCGCCATGACTTCGGTGGCCCCATCAAGAGTTCCGCCGAGGACTTTGAATTCATCACCGACAACAAGCCATCGTGTGTTGACACTCAAGGCACCTTCCATGCGACCATCGGGTCGGAGGTCGACGGAGACTTCTCCCCCATTTTGGGCGATGAGAGCCTTGACGGTATCTCGATCGTCTTTTCCATCGCCGTCAATATCGAGTTTTCCTACGAGACCGAAGCTAACTTTGCGGCCTGGTTGCCAAGCTGGAGAGTAGATTCGGTCGCCGCGAAGAATGGTGTTTGTGCGTCTGTCTGGGAGGACGCGAGCGCGGGCGAGGTGATCGGTTTGTTGATTGACTTCAATTACTTCGATGCGAGCTTTCGGCTCGGCGTCTGCTGCGCGGTTCGCTTCGTCATCTAGTACGGAGAAACGCACGCCAGGTCGAAGGCCATCTGCTTTCCCAAGGTTCAGATAAACCGTCTGGCCACCGTCAACAACTTCTGTGATCTTACCTTGAACGTACTGGAAGTCTTCACCTTTGATTTCCTCGAGTTGTTTTCCGAGAAGTTCATTTTGGCGGGCGAGTTCGTCGCGTTTCTTGGTCAGCTTATCGATTTCGCCCAGGTAAGTCCGTTTTTCGGTCTCTGCTTGTTGCGCGAGCTTTTGACGGTCCGTTTGGATCTTGGTGATCTCATCTTGACGCTCTTTTTCTTTTTGAGCGTATGCGACTTGGGTCTGTTCTAGTTGTTGAGCGAGTTCGTTAGCGCGTTTGCGTTCTGCTTCGCGAGCGTCGGTCTCTTGCTTGATCGTCGCATCGTACTTGGCTTTGAGGTCTTCTTCGCGTTTGGCTTGAGCGTCAACTTGTAGGTTCCGTTCACGAACGGTTTGCATGAGGGTTTCGACGAGTTTTCGGTAGTTCTTCTCCGTCACGTTTGGCCCGAGGAGAGCCATATCTGCCAAGTACTTGCTTTGAATGCTTGCCATGTCAGCGTTACCCGAGAACGAAGTGGCAACTTGATCAAATTCCGCTTGGCTCGATTGGCGAGCACCGAGAACCATTTCAAGCATTTGAGACTTTTTCGCTTCTTCGCGTAGCTTTAGATCTGCGTCGCTCGCGGCCTTCCGGGCTTCCTGCACGGATTTGTAATTGGTTTCCGCTTGGAAGGCGATGTAGGCGAGGGCCCCGATACAAAGGAGGCTCACGAACGACATCACGATGACGTAAGCTTGCCAAACATAGAGATTGCGATCGCGAGCCATGAACTACCTCGTCATCAAAAAATCAATCTGGTCGGAGTACACGAACCTTCTCCGACTTCATCTTCCTAGATCGTAAACAGGCCCCCTTCTATCGTCAAACTTTCTCTTGGTAAGTTCCATTTTTTCATGAAAGGGGTGAGGGTAGGGTGGGTGTGGAGGGTGTTGGAGTGAAGAAATTCCGGTTGTGCTGGTTTTTCCGGGGTTTTTTGGGTGGGAATACCCGTGAAGCGGTGAGAGCCGGAATTATTAGTACATTCGGAGAAGGGCAGGGCTGTTCAGGTTAAGCCCCGGAAAAAACTCGCATTTCTGGGGGCAGAGAGTACGATGAAGTCCGATGGAATCGATGGATCGCTTGGTGTGAGACAACCGAGGTGCCCAGGGGCGTTCGGTGAGTGAAAACATTGAAGGTTGGCACGATGAGAATTAGAACTGCAAAACTGTCCCAGTTAGTCGAAGGTGATACTTTGCGAAATGCAAACCTTGTTGGCGATTCGTTTCCGTCCCGTTTTCTTCAGAATGCCGGTGTTCGACAGAAGAATTGTGTTCAACAGAAGAATAATGTAGGTCAGCAGGATACAGCTCGGCGAGGGGCCTGTTTGTTACGCAAGTGGATAGCAGGGGCGTGTTTATCCTTTGGAATTGTCGGTGGAATAGCTGGCGATAGTTTGTTGCCGGTCGCTACAGCCCAAGTCAACAGTCGTGCCGTCACCCCCTTGGGGCTTGAGGTCGCTTGGGAAAATAGCGTCGGCGGAGCGGCATTGGCTCAAGGTACTGAGAGTTTGGTAGTGTGGCCTCATTCTCAGGATAGGCGCGAGTTCGTAGATGTGTTTGTCGGAAATCGATTGCTTGAGCGAATCGATGCTCGGCAAGTCGATCGCGGAGCGTTAGATAAATTGATCTTGGATGGCAAGCCGACCAGTCCGGTTCCTGTTTTGGGGCTCGACGGTGCTAAAGCGCAGGCAGATAAATTGGTCAAGACTTATGCGGTGTTAGGAAAGCAGGCAACCGTAAGGACTTTCAGTGAACCGGTGATCTACGTTGTTGCCGTAGCCAAAAATGGAGTGATCACTGCCATCGATGGTGAATCGGGAGAATTGCTTTGGCAAAACTCCGTGCCACGAGCTGATTTGCCGATTCTTGGACCCGGCGTATCGGACGATTATGTAGTTGTTCTCAACGGCAATTCTTTCTATGCGTTGGAGCTGAAGACTGGCAATTTGGTTAACAATGCTAGGTTAGCTTTTACCCCTGTTGCTACACCGACAGCGTTGGAGACGCGAGTAATTGTTCCGTCGACACAAGGTCGATTGGTGGGGTATTCGATCGATAACCCTAACATTGCACCTGTGGTTCTCAGAGGCGGGACTGAGAATCGCGATGGGGTCGCTGGTTCGTTGGATCGCGAGTACTTGGCTTGGGTTTCCCAAGGCTCGATGTTTCTTGTTCGCAATGAGAATGTTCCCAAGATGTGGTCGAAAGTGAATCTTGGAGAACCGGTTGACAGCAAGCCTGTGGCAACACCTCAAGGATTCGTGTTTGTTAGCAGTTACGGGACGGTCATTCATGCCACAACAAGCCGGACTGGATCGTATCTATGGCGCGCGAATTTAGGGATGCCAGTAAGCCAAACTCCTGTGGTGAGTAACAAACAAGTTTTCGTTTTGTCTGACGATGGTCGCTTGGTCGCTCTGGATTTGACCACCGGTGCACATTCTTGGGATTCTCACGTGGGGCACGTCGAAGCCGTGCTCTCGATTGGTAAAGATCATTTGTATGTGAAAAATGATCACGGTCATTTGAACCGACTACGACTTTCTGACGGAAAGTTAGATGGGGTTTCGAACGTGCCGGTTGATGTGGCGATACCTAATAATGTCAGCGATCGATTGTTCTTGGCAACACGCGATGGGCATTTGAGTTGTTTGCGTGAAGAGGGAGCCATAATGCCCACGATGGTCAATGCACTGCCTGATAAAGCTGCAGGGCAGAAGAACGCTGGGGCAAAACCAGGAGCTACAGCCGGGCGTCCGGCTACTGACAACAACGATGCATTTGGTGCTCCGGTCGGATCTGCGAATGCTGGAGGCAACGAGGATCCTTTCGGATCCCCGTAAGTGCCACTCTAGTACAGATAGCCTGCATTATGTAGGTCCCAGCAGGGGGGCTACTAAATCTACGCCGAGCTTTTTTCGATTCCTAGTGCAGGATACAATGCCGACGCTCGTTGGGGAATTGTCGGTGTTTTCACTCGGAGGAACGGATCATGAGCAGTGCCAATCGCAAGCCTCGGGGTGAGAAGGGTGATTGGAAAGGAAAGGCCGGTCGATCGGAAGCTTCTTCTATTGTGAACAGAGAGCTTCCTTATGATTTAACGGCTGAAAAAGCGGTGCTCGGTTGCGTGATTCTCAACTCAGAGGTTATCAACGAATTGTCGTTGATTCTGCGAGCTGACGATTTCTATGATGATGCGCATCGGATTCTGTACGAAGCCATGGTTGACTTGTTCAATTCTGGTAAGAAAGTCGATGTCGCGTTATTGGTCAACCAGCTGAAGTCGACCAGTCAATTTGAATTGGTAGGTGGGGCTGCTTATTTGGCGGAGTTGGCGCATGCGGTACCTAACGCCGCACACTCCGTTTATTACGGGGAGATTATTCAATCGAAGGCGGTTGTGCGTCGGGTTATCGAAGCGACCACAGAGATCCTCGAAGAAGCTTACGATGAGTCTATCGATGCGCAGAAGCTCATTGCGAGAGCGGAAGAAAAGATCTTTCAGATTCAAGACGAGAAAACGGGTTCGCAGGCGCGAATGGTTTCCGACATTCTGACCGAGTCTTTGCAACGCATTGATTTGCGTATGCAAGGTCAGCAGTTAGCTTCCGGTGTTATGACACACTTTAGCGACTTTGATACGATGACGGGCGGATTGCACAATGGAGAGTTGATTATTCTTGCGGCCCGTCCCAGTATGGGTAAGACAGCCTTTGCAATGAACATTGCCGAGCAAGTTGCAATGAGGGAGCGAGCTCCTACTTTGTTTGTGAGCTTGGAAATGAACTCGATTGAGTTGGTCGACCGACTCTTGTGTTCGGTTGCCAAAGTCAATGGCTCGCGGATGCGGGTTGGAACCATCACGCACGAAGAGCAGCAAAGGTTGCTCAAGCATGCGGGTGAGATAAGTACGTCACCTTTGTATATCGATGATACACCGAGTCGAACTGTGAGCGAGATTGCGGCGGTAGCAAGGCGAATAACGCAGCAAGAGACAAAGAAGGGGAATCGTCCTCTGGGATTGATCGTCATCGACTATCTGCAGTTGATCGAGCCTGATAATTCCAAGGACCCACGACAAGAGCAAGTAGCGAAGATCGCTAGACGTCTGAAAATGTTGGCGCGGGAGCAAAGTGTGCCAGTGCTGTGCTTATCCCAATTGAATCGTCAAGCGGAAGATTCCAAGGATCACCGGCCAAGATTAAGTCATTTGCGGGAGTCTGGTGCGATTGAGCAAGATGCCGACGTGGTGATGTTCGTGCACCGAGAAGAGTACTATCGCAAACCAGAGGAAGCTGCGGAGGTGGCAGGCCAGGCACAGATTATTATTGCCAAGCAGCGAAACGGGCCGATTGGCGATGTCGATTTAGTGTGGGAGAAGAACTACACGCGGTTCCTCAATAAGGCCGCCGAATTCCACGCGGATTTTGCAGCTCAGGGTGGGGAATTTTCGATGCCCGGAGGTTACTAAACCCTCTTCAAAATGCCTTGTTCAAGCTATCCTTTTGCGTTGTGATAGCGTGCCTGAGCATGCGTATTGGCCAGATGGATTAAGCCCATTAAGTGTTGGCGCTTTTGCAACCGTGACTTCGGATTCCTTGAGGAAATAAATCGAATGACAGCAGCTTGGACTCCAGAGTCTTGGAAACAATATCCCGCAGCCCAGCAGCCTAATTATCCCGAATTGGGTGAACTGGACCGAACCGTCGATCAATTGCGACGCTTGCCGCCGTTAGTGACAAGTTGGGAGATCGATCATTTAAAAGATTCGATAGCCGCCGCGCAGCGAGGAGAAGCATGGTTTCTTCAAGGGGGCGATTGCGCGGAGACCTTTGACGGATGCCAGACCGAATCGATTGCGAGCAAACTCAAGCTGCTCTTGCAGATGAGTTTAGTGATAGTGTTTGCATCGCGGAAACGGATCATCCGGGTCGGACGAATTGCAGGACAGTATGCAAAGCCGAGGTCAAGCGATGTAGAGACGATTCATGGGGTCACCCTGCCTTGTTATCGCGGTGACATCGTGAATGGATTCGACTTTACGCAGGAGTCACGGATTCCGGATCCAAGGCGACTATTGCGTGGGTATGATCGTTCAGCAGCGACGCTAAATTTTATCCGTGCACTCAGTGAAGGTGGGTTTGCCGATCTGCATCATCCCGAGAACTGGAACCTATTGTTCGTCAACGAGGTCAAAGGGGAGGTTGCGAAACGTTATCGCGATTTGGTGCGGTCGTTAGGGGATGCACTGAAGTTCATGGAGACAATTCTTGAAGGTAGTACAGTTAACGAGTTGCGAAGAGTTGATTTTTTTACGTCGCACGAAGCACTGTTGTTGCCGTATGAGTCAGCGCTTACCCGACCGAGTATTCGGGGTATAGGCCATTACAACATGGGAACTCATTTTCCTTGGATCGGTGAGAGAACGCGGTCGTTGAGCGGTGCACATGTGGAGTATTTCCGAGGAATACGCAACCCGATCGGAGTGAAAATTGGAGCTAAGGTGTCTCCGGAAGAGTTGATCGAGTTAATTGATAGGCTTAATCCGGAGAACGAAGCAGGACGCTTAACATTGATTCATCGCTTAGGCAGGCAGCATGTTGAAGCTAGGTTGCCAGGGATGATTGAAGCGGTCCGGCGGAAGGAGCGTCGGGTGTTGTGGGTTTGTGATCCGATGCATGGAAACACTGTGAGCACTGCCCATGGTCGCAAGACACGGCGATTTGATGATGTTGTCGACGAGTTACGACTCTCGTTCGCGATTCATCATGCGTGCGGTTCGCATCTTGGAGGAGCGCATTTAGAACTTACTGGGGACAACGTCACTGAATGTGTCGGTGGATCCAGGGGGCTGACAGAATCCGATTTAGAGTCGGCTTATCAGACCCAGGTGGATCCAAGATTGAATTACGAGCAAGCCTTAGAAATGGCATTTGAAATTGCAGGTAAGCTTACCGAGTCGCGTGCACCGTGATCGACGCAAGTCGCTTGGTATTAAATACAAATCGATCAAGTGACTTTTTGTAGGGCTCCTGACTTTCGGATAGCCATAGCCAGCCGAATAGCGGAGTAGGGAGTTTTTCCTTGAAGTTCCTCGAAGATTGGCTTTAGTCTATCTCCGCCAAGTTTATCTGCGATTGAGCAGATTTGGCGTGTGGTCTCTGGAGGAACCCAAGGGTCGATATTAGAGACTTCGCCAGCTAGGATTGCATCGACAAGGAATTTCGTTACGGTCTCCTCTGTTGCGCGTAGGAGCGTAGCGATTTCTGCGAGGGGTTTTGCGGTTCGGAATAATTCGTCATAACTGCTCCTTAGTGCCGATGATGGAAATGTCAAAGGTTGGTCCATCGGTACAAGTTTGAATTCGCAATAGGATCGAATTGCTTCCAGAATTTGTAGACCATGGGCTTGTAACTGTTGCTCGCCAATCCCTGTAATGCTGCGCATGGCTTCGATTGTTGATGGGCGTTTTGCGGAAAGTTCTGCAAGCACATAGTCAGGAAACAAAATCGATGGAGCCACGCCGATTTGTGAAGCGGTTTCGTGACGCCATTCGCGAAGTCGATAGAAGAGAGTTTGGTCGTAGAGAAACCGCGTTAGTGATTTTCTACCGTTGTCGGCGATGGGACCGCTGAGTTGAGTTAAGACTGGAGTATCGGAGCCAAATAGGATAGCTTTTGCTTTTGGTCCAAGTTTCAAAACTGGGTATTGTTGTCCATCGATACACAGGGCGTTCAAGCCGACGAGTTGCTCGATCCAGTTCCGAATTTCTTTGCGAGTGAATTCCTTTAAGATACCGAAGGTGCTAAGGGATTGATGTCCTCGTTTTTGGATTTCAAGAGCGTTAGAACCGATGAGCACATCGGCGATGGCATTGATACCGAATCGTTCACCCATTCGATGGACGCACGATATTATTTTTTGGGCGATGATCTTACTGTCTTTGACAATATCGAGTTCACCAAGGCAATAGTCGCAAGCGTTACAGTTTTCAAGCGAGTAGTTTTGGCCGAAGTATTCGGTAATGCTACGATGTCTGCAGCAAGGTGTTTTGCAGAACGCAACGAAATCTTGAAGGTTTTTCAGTTGGGTCTGAATCCACTCCGGTGACGATTGATTCTCTACTGCCGACTTCTCAATCAACTTTATTATGGAAGTTGCGTCGCGCATGGAGAAGAGCAGAGTGCATTCGGCGTTCAGTCCATCGCGTCCGGCTCGACCAGTTTCTTGTTGGTAGTTCTCCATCGACTTTGGGATAGATGTATGGATGACAAAGCGGACGTTAGACCGATCGATTCCCATGCCGAAAGCGATAGTAGCGACGACGACGTCCACTCGTTCTTTCATAAATGCTTCTTGAGCTCGCTGACGTTCTTCGTTGCTCAGTCCAGCGTGATAAGCGATTGCGGAGTAGCCGACTTGTTTCAGTGCAGAGGTGAGTTGGTCGACATCTGTGCGGCGCAAGCAATAGATGATGCCACCGACACGGGTGTCATTCGAGGCACCTTGGTCGTGGTTGGGGTTTGAGTTGCATTTATGTCGATCGATGATTCGACAGCATTGTTCAACAACACTTTCTTTTGGAACGATACGGTAAGTGAGATTCGGGCGATCGAAGGAGTGAACCGATATCGAGGGGTTACGAAGCTGGAGTTGGTTGACAATATCGTGTTGAACTTGTTCGGTTGCTGTTGCAGTTAATGCCATCATGGATGCATTTGGGAAAGCATTACGAAGGTTCAGCAGATTTCGGTATTCAGGTCGAAAGTCATGTCCCCATTGGGAAACGCAGTGAGCTTCGTCAATTGCGATGGAGTGAACATTGTTCCCGCGGAACAAGTCTGGAAAGTCATTTTGCACGGCTCGCTCGGGAGAAGCGAACAGGAGGCGAATTTTCTGTTCGTTTAGTTCGGAGCTGATGAAGCGTTTCTCGGAGGGTGTCAAGGAGCTGTCCCAGCGGGCGGCGGGGATACCTAGTTGTTTCAGAGAGTCGACTTGATCTTTCATCAAGGCGATCAGTGGGCTGATGACGATAGTCACACCGCCTCTGAATACAGCGGGAGCTTGGTAGCAAAGTGATTTTCCACCACCGGTGGGTACGACGACTAGCGCGTCGTTTCCGGCTAGAGTTGCGGCGACAGCTTGTACTTGGGATTCTCTGAGTTTGGAGAACCCCCAAACTTCTTGGAGCATTTGAAAGAAGCGAGCTGGGATTTGAGTTTGCATGGATCATTCCTTCGATGCAAAGAGTGAGATGGAACAAGGTCTGCTTCTTAGGAAGTTGTGAGCAGACATGTTTTATTGAAAAGGCGTTTAGTGACACCTTTGGTCACTCGGATTTAGAAAACGAAAAATCCCAAGACTTTTCTCACCATTTGCTAGCAAAGAAAGCAGCCATGACTGGGGACAGTCCCTGAACCGCGACCTGTTTGGTGGGTTATGCTAGCAAATGAAATTGCCCGGAACCGGGGACAGTCCCTGAACCGAGATGGGGCAGGCTTGAAATGCTATTATTGATTTGAAGTGCTAGTAATCTGAGCTTTTTGCTAGCAAGAAGAAGCTGCTGCGGTAGCAACGATATGCAACCAAACGCTAGTGATGCTGGCGGGCGATTAAGTGCGATGCAGGACGATGCTGGGCGATAAACCAGTGGATTAATGTACAAGCTTTGATGCGTAGGCGGCGATGGGCAACTCAATGAGGCTACTTGAGCAACTCGTCGATCTTCTTCCGAAGTGCTTCCTCATTCTCTTCACTTGCGCCCACGAAAATGTCGGCAATGCCTCCATCCCGATCAATGAGAACTGTATGTGGGATGGCTGAGACTGCATACTGCTTGGACACGGATCCATCCGTGTCTAACACCACCGTGGGAATCGTTTTGAATCGCTCCAAAAATGGACGCACTCGATTCTCCGGTTCTTCTAAATTCACTAAAACTAACTCAACCCCAGCTTCCTTGTACTCCTTGGAAACGTCTATCAAAGTCGGGATCGAGCGGATGCAAGGT
>Ga0214163_1000109_pt1 | contig 35162 bp, 32 predicted proteins | sample LakMenepilimnion_2_FD_153001 | JGI IMG/M metagenome (GOLD analysis project Ga0214163, IMG submission 153001) | Freshwater microbial communities from Lake Mendota, WI - Practice 15JUN2010 epilimnion v4 | ecosystem: Environmental > Aquatic > Freshwater > Lake > Epilimnion/Euphotic zone | place... | reverse complement strand
TATCTCGCACTCACCCATCATGAAGAAACCGGCGTTCAAGGCCTTCGAAAAAGAGTTGATGGAGACTCACGGCATCGCCGTTCGAATGATTCACCTAAACGAACGAAACGACCGTGAGCAAAAAGCCTCTGTGGGCCGCGAGCCTTGCATGCTCATCGAGTATCCCGACCAGTCGATTTCAATGTTTCTTGATTCAGCCGACCTGACCGCACTTTCTGGAAGCGTCAGTTCGCTAAAAAAGTTAGTTTCGTCGAGACTCGATCTTTACCTCTAGAGCGAAGACACGAGGTAGAGCGCGACTCCAATTGCAACCACGGATAATCCCGCGGTAAGCAGCAGTGACTTTTGGCGACCAAGCGAAACCGCCAAGCCACCCTTGCCGGCCTTGCGATCGAGTTCGATGTCGGGCAGCGCGTTTAGCAGATGTGCAATAACGCCAACCAGCGAAAACAAGACAATCATTGCCGTCTCGGGCCATAGCTCAGTCGAAGATGTTTGGGCAACGAATAACGGCAACAGCCCGAATGAGACCGCGTATGGTAACCACGACCAGATGGTGCGCGAGAGATAGAGGTTGTAAACGTGAGCAGAGGCAACAGCCAAAATGTGCGCCAAACCACCAATTAACCCAGCAGCCAGAAGCGACAGAGGCACAACCATGATCATCGCAATTGCAATGGGTATCTTCAACGCTGAACGTTGAAGCGTGCCCGCAACTAACGGCTTATCTGAGCGCGAAACCGAACCATCGAGACTGGCATCAACGTAGTCGTTCAGCCACCCCACAGATAATTGACCGCAGAGAACAGCTGCGATGAACAAGGCCAAGTTCGGGCCCTGCACAGTGGTGATCACAGCAGCAACGGTCAGAAACAGAATCATTGCGACTGTCTGCGGAAAGTGACTGGCTCTCAGCAAAGCCCTCACGTAACTCATGAGCCAACTTTATGCCCTGGCAGACCTAGCAGCGCTAGTGATCGAACTTGCTTCTAAACGCTCTCATCGCGATAGTAGAGAAAATCGCGGTGATGACAACAATTGCGAGAGTGATTTCGCGAATGTTCGGCATGGTCACATTGAGTGCCACCGCTCCGGCGATAATCATCGAAAACTCACCGCGTGCCGATAGAAATGCTCCGACCCGCTTCCAGCTCATCGGATCGGCCATGTCTTTTGCGATCCACCAGCCCACCACGAACTTGCCGATGATTCCAACGGCTGCGAACGCAAGAGCAATTGGCAGAACGGCAACAACATCAAGCGCTGAAATGCTAAGCCCGAAGAACATGAAGAAGATTGCCGAGAATAGCTCTCTCAGCGGGGCGAAACGACTTCTCAGTGACTCGGCCACCTCACCAGTTAGCAGAAGCCCGACTAAGAATGCAGCGATTGCTCCTGAGAATCCGGCAAGTGAAGCACCACCGGCTGCTAGCAGCGTCACACCAAACACGAGCAGCAGCAAAACTCCCGGACCCTGATTGGCTAGTGAGCGAAGACCTGGAATCTCGCGGCCGTAGCCCAAAACGAACACCGCTGCTGTAACGGCCAAGGCCACAGCAACCGAAGCCATTCCAGCGAAGAAACTCAATCCAAGGGTGAGTGCCGCCAAAAGCGGAAGATAAGGCGCAAGCATGATGTCTTCAAAAACCAGAATGCTAGTGGTGCGTTTAGCAACAACCGATCTCGACCAACCCGTCTCACGAATCAACTGACTCGCGATACCCGACGACGAAACGAACATGATGCCGGCAAAGGCCAGCGCCCCAAGAGGACCATAACCCAAGACAAGCGCCAGCACCGCTGCCGGCACCGAGTTGACGACTAGGTCGAGAACGCCGGCCTGCCACTTGCTGCGCATGGTAACCGCAAGTTCTTTCGCCGAGTATTCGAACCCCAGCACCAGAAGCAGCAGAATTGCCCCAATTTCGGCACCGATGTTGAGAAACTCTTCGCTAAGTTCAAGCGGCACGATTCCGCCCTTGCCTAGCGAGAGGCCGGCAAGCAAAAACAGCGGGATGTTTGAGATGTGGAGTTTCAGCGAAAGAAACGAGAGCAGCCCGAGAAGTACGAATACCGCACCGATTTCAAAGATGGCCAGGCTAACCGTTGGGCTCGAAGCCGCCAGAACTAGCTCATCCATGGCTCAAGTTTAGCCTTCGCCATTAATGCATCTATGGGAACAATTGGGTTGCCAATGGGGTTGACTAGTGAGACATCAATCGAGAGAGACAAAATGAGTGAACTAACGGGCCGCAACATTCTGGTTGTCGGAGCAAGCGGCGCACTGGGGGCCGAGTTTGCCAGGCAGCTGACGGCACAGGGCGCGTCGGTAATTGCAACCTCAAGCTCAAGCGAATCTGCCTCGCGAATACCTGCCGAGGCTGCCAGCAAGTTTGTGCTGAACCTCGAAGACCAGCGCTCGATCCGTGAATTTGTTGATCACCTCACCGACGCCGGCGTGACACTCGACGGAGTGGTTTTAGCCACCGGTCTGGTTGCCTTCGGCTCAGCCGCCGAGACTCCTAGCGCAATTACTGAGCGACTGATGAAGGTCAATTTTCTCGGGCAGGTAGCAGTGGTGAGCAGCGTGGTGCCCATGCTCGAAAAATCGGCCTCCGCTAACCGAGAACCTTTCGTAGTTTCAATCTCTGGTGTCATCGCCGAAACGCCAATGGCAGGGCTCAGCTCATACTCGGCAAGTAAAACCGCATTGCACGGATACGCTACCGCGGCCACCCGCGAACTTCGCCGCGCGGGAATTCGCTGGATCGACGCGAGACCTGGCCACACAGAAACCGGCTTGGCTGGACGCGCAATTTTTGGAGTCGCCCCGGCATTTGGTCAAGGCCACACCGCAGAAAAGATTGTTGCGAGAATCGTTGAGGCGATTGCAAATGATGAGAAAGATCTGCCAAGCGGTTCATTCACCGCTTAGCCTGCTTAGACTCAAAGCATGACAACCACCAAAGTTCTTTCGGTAGCCAGCCCGACCAGCGCATTTGCCAAAACCACAATCGAGACCCGAGAAGTCGGTGGCTTTGACGTTCGAATTGCAATCGCATTCTCTGGCATCTGCCACAGCGACCTTCACCAGGCGCGCAACGAATGGTTCGAAGGAATCTTTCCAATGGTTCCGGGGCACGAGATTTCGGGCATTGTGATTGAGACTGGCAGCAAGGTGACCAAGCACAAGGTGGGCGACCGCGTGGGGGTTGGCACAATGGTTGGCAGCTGCGGAGAGTGCGAGTATTGCCTTGCTGGGCGTGAAAACGTTTGCCTCAAGGGAAACATTCAGACCTACAACGGCCGCTTCTATGACGGCACAGAGACCTACGGTGGCTATGCCAGCGAGATTGTGGTCACCGAAGACTTCGTGCTCAGCATTCCTGAGGCACTAGACATGGCCGAGGCAGCGCCGCTGCTCTGCGCCGGAATCACGGTCTTTTCGCCGCTAAAGCGCTGGGGTGCTGCCCCTGGAAAGAAGGTAGCGATCATCGGCCTGGGCGGCTTGGGGCATATGGCGGTCAAATTCGCCGCCGCGCTCGGCGCAGACGTTTCAGTTATCGGTCGCAGCCCAAAGAAGATCGAAGACGCGAAGGCCTTCGGTGCCAGCGCCTACATCGATTCATCGGCACCAGACTTTTTCGAGAGTTACGCAAACAACTTCGACATAATTCTCAACACAACTTCTTCAAACCTCAACGTCGATCAAATTCTTTCTATGCTTCGAGTTGGCGGCAGCCTCGTCAACGTTGGATTGCCTGGCTCAGACGAGCACTTCAACCCGTTTAGCTTGATTGCCTCGATGAAATCAATTTCAGGATCAAACACCGGCGGAATCAAAGAAACCCAAGAGATGCTCAATTTCTGTGCCGAGCACAATATTGCGGCAACGATTGAAGTTATTGATGCGAGCGATGCCGCATCAATCGACGCTGCCTACGACAGAATGCTTAAATCAGACGTTCGCTATCGCTTCGTGATTGACGCAGCAACCATTTAGAACGAACGAACCTAGAGTCGCTCCGCCAAACGGTGGTAGGCCGCGCTCCACTGCAATTCTTTGCGGAACGCACGCATCTCTGTTGCTTCATCGATGCTTACCAGCTCGACCTTGGCAATTCGCGCAAAGTCTTCAATGGCTTCTGCTGTCACAGAGTTGGTCAGCACGGTGTGGTGACTTCCGCCAGCGAGCATCCATGCTTCTGCCGATGTTTCGAGTGAAGGCTGTGGCTTCCAAACCGCGCGAGCAACCGGCAGGTTCGGCAGGTCCTCGGTTGGTTCAACTATTTCGATTTCGTTCGAGATCATTCTGAAGCGGTCACCCATGTCGACGAGGCAAACAACTCGACCCGCAGCAGGCTTGGCGGTGAAGACCATGCGAACCGGGTCTTCTTTTCCACCGATGCCAAGCGGGTGAATCTCGATTCGTGGCTTCTGGCCAGAAATTGTTGGGCAAACCTCGAGCATGTGAGCGCCGAGCACCATGGCCGGGCCTGGGCCGAAGTGGTAGGTGTAGTCCTCCATGAAAGAGGTGCCGCCGCCGGCCGGGGTCATGCTCTTCAAAATCGCACCAAGGGCGCTGGTCTTCCAGTCTCCCTCGCCGCCGAAGCCATAGCCGTCGGCCATTAGCCGCTGAACTGCAAGGCCTGGCAGCTGCCTGAGCTCGCCAAGGTCTTCGAAGTTGCTCGTGAAAGCGTTAAAGTCGCCCGCCTCAAGAATCGAGCGCAGGGCGATTTCGATTTTGGCTCCGTAGACCAGAGAATCGTGGCGAGCGCCACCCTTGCGCAGCTCGGCAACGACGTCGTACTCGCGCTCGTAAACCTCGCAGAGAGCCTCTGCCGCCGAATCGCTGACGTTTGCGACTGCCTCGACCAGGGTGTTGACGCCGAACTGCTCGATCGACATTCCAAACTGCATCTGGGCCGAGACCTTGTCTCCGTCGGTAACCGAGACGTAGCGCATGTTGTCGCCAAAGCGTGCCAACTTGAGATTCTGCGACGTGTTCCAGCCGATTGCCGCATAGGTCCAGGCGGTAACCCGTGAACCCACCGACTTCGAGGCTGGCTCGCCAACCACAATCTTGCGGGCGACAGACATGCGGCTGACCATGTGCGCATATTCGCGGTCACCGTGAGCGGCTTGGTTCAGGTTCATGAAATCCATGTCGATGGTTGCCCACGGAAGCGACTGGTTCGCCTGAGTGTGCAGGTGAAGCAGTGGCTTTTGCAGCGCGTCGAGCCCGGCGATCCACATCTTGGCCGGCGAGAAGGTGTGCATCCAGGTGATGACACCGATGCAGTTGTCGTCTGAGCTCGCGTCTAGCATCTGGCGACGAATCGCATCCGGGGTCTTTAGAACCGGCTTCCAGACAAATTCAACGGGTGCCGAAACATTCTTCTGCAACTCAGCCAAGACCTGCTTCGATTGCTCGGCAACCTGCTTCAGAGTTTCTTCGCCGTAAAGGTTTTGGCTTCCGGTTAAGAACCAGACTTCATACTTCTTGTTCACTTTTGCCATTCTGATAGACGCCTACTTGCGGCGCTTGCTCCACACATCGAATGCAACTGCAAACAGAAGCACAAGACCCTTGATGAACATCTGAGAGTCGATACCGACCGAGTTCAGGTTCATACCGTTACCGAGAACACCCTGAATCAAACCACCGATCATCGAACCGGTTACGGTTCCGACACCACCCTGAACGGCAGCTCCACCGATGAATACAGATGAAATTGCGTCAAGCTCAAAACCGTCGCCGGCCTTTGGCACTGCTGAGTTCATTCGCGCCGCAATCAGAATTCCCGAAAGTGCAGCAAGGGCACCCATGTTGACGAACAGCCAGAAGTTAACTCGACGCACGTTGATTCCAGACAGCATTGCCGCGTTCAGGTTTCCGCCGATTGCATAAATGTGGCGACCGAAGGTTGTCTTGTTCATGATCAGGCTGTAGATCACAATCAAGAAAATCATCAAAATCAATAGGTAAGGAATTCCGTTCGCGCGAGCAAGCTGATAGCCAACGCCACCGATCATCAAGGTCAGCATGGTGTTCTTAACCAAGAACCAGACCCACGGCTCGATTGCCTGGCCATACTTGGCGCGACCGCGACGAGTGGTAACTTCGCGCCACCAGAGCGCAAGGATGCCCACCACAGTGAGCACTAGAGCGGCCGCATTCAGATCAACCGGAAAACCTAGTGACGCTCCGAGAGTGTTATCTTTGTCGAAGAAGCCGTTGCCGATAGCCCTGAACTCGTCAGGAAACGGACCGATGTTCGAGTTTTGCAGGGTCATCAGGGCTAGACCGCGGAAAATCAACATTCCAGCAAGAGTCACGATAAACGCCGGGATGCCAACGTAGGCGACCCAGAACCCTTGCCAAACACCCACGAGAGCGCCAACCAGAATTGCCGCGATGATTCCGACGAACCAAGGCATGGCTGGCAGCCACTCCCAACCGTCTTGCTCGAGCGGTCGCACCACGAAGACTCCAGCTACGGCGCCGATAAAGGCGGCGATTGATCCCACCGAAAGGTCGATGTGCCCGGCGATGATGACCATGACCATGCCGATTGCGAGAACGAGAATGTAGCCGTTCTGCATCACCAAGTTTGAAACGTTATCTGGGGTAATGCTCGCGGCACCGGGTGTGGTGGCCGCGAAGAAAATGATTAGACCGATGAGGGCTAAGAAGATTCCGTTCTGACGAAGGTTTACACCTTCAAGTCTCGAACGCAGGTTATCCATGAATGATTCTTTCTTCGCATTCTGAATCGACATTATTTGTTGCCCTTCTCGGTGGTCATGTATTTCATTAGAAGTTCTGGCTTGAAGTCTTTCTTCTCGACCTCGCCTGTGATTCTGCCCTCTGCAATCGCATAGACACGGTCGCAAATTCCAAGCAATTCTGGAAGCTCGCTAGAAATCACGATCACTCCCTTACCCGAATCTGCCAAGTTTTGAATGATTGTGTAAATCTCGTATTTTGCACCGACGTCAATTCCGCGGGTTGGTTCGTCGAGAATCAGAACCTCTGGTTTGGTGTTGATCCACTGGCTGAGCACAACCTTCTGCTGGTTTCCGCCAGAAAGCTTGCCCACGACCGAGTTCACGGATGGTGCCTTGATGTTCATGCTCTCGCGGTACTCCGAGGCCACAACATATTCACGATTGTCGTCGACCAGGCCGCGCTTCAAGAAGTCTTTTAGTGAAGCCATAGAAATATTGCGCTTGACGTCGTCAATCAGGTTGAGCCCGTAGCGCTTGCGGTCTTCGGTGGCGTAGGCAATTCCGCTGTCGATGGCATCGCGAATGGTAGACACCTTTGCTTCTTTGCCGTTGATGAAGACCTTGCCGCTGATTCTCGAGCCCCAGCTGTGACCAAAAATGCTGCGAGCTAGTTCGGTGCGGCCGGCACCCATGATTCCGGCGAGGCCAACGATCTCGCCTCGGTGAACGTTGATGTTTACGTTGTCAACGACCACTCGGCTGGTTTCTTCTGGGTGGTAGGCGGTCCAGTTTTCGACGCGCAGAATCTCTTCGCCAATAGTTGCGGTGTGCTGTGGGTATCGGTTTTCCATCTCGCGACCAACCATGCCCTTGATGATTCGCTCCTGATCGACTTTGCCGCCGGCCATGTCGAGGGTTTCAATAACCTTGCCATCTCGAATGATGGTGGTCTTGTCGGCAATCGAGGCAATCTCGTTCAGCTTGTGCGAAATGATAATGCAGGTGATGCCCTGACCCTTTAGGTGGCGCAATAGGTCGAGCAGGTGGGCCGAGTCTTCGTCGTTGAGAGCAGCGGTTGGCTCATCAAGAATCAGCAACTTGACTCGCTTCGAGAGTGCCTTGGCGATTTCTACCAGCTGCTGCTTGCCAACACCGATCTCTTTAATCTTGGTGTCTGGGCTTTCGCGCAAGCCGACTCTCGCAATGAGCTTCTGGGCCTCTTGGCCGGTCTTGTTCCAGTCGATTAGACCGAAGCGCTTGATTTCGTTGTTCAGAAAAATGTTTTCTGCAATTGAAAGATATGGGCTCAGAGCGAGCTCTTGGTGAATGATTACGATGCCCTTGGCTTCGCTGTCACGCAAGTTTTTGAAAGCTACAACTTCGTCTTCATAAACGATGTCGCCTTCATAGGTGCCGGCCGGATACACGCCCGAGAGCACCTTCATGAGAGTTGATTTGCCTGCGCCGTTTTCGCCACAGATTGCATGGATCTCTCCGCGCGCAACGTTTAGAGAAACGTTGTCTAGGGCTCGCACTCCAGGAAAAACCTTGGTGATCGATTTCATCTCAAGGATGTTGTTGTTCACTGTGCTACCGCCTTTGGGTTGTTGCCTTTGAAAATTTACACCTCAGTGTGCTTACCGGTGGGGTGCTAGGCACCCCACCGGCTCGCGAGTACTTCTTTGTTACTAACCTAGGTCTGCCTCTGCAATGTAACCCGAGTCAATCAACAATTCCTTGTAGTTGTCGGTGGTCACAATGTATGGGGTCAATAGGTATGAAGGAACAGTCTTCACACCGTTGTCGTAGGTTGTGGTGTCGTTGGTCTCAGGGGTCTCGCCCTTGAGGATTGCGACTGCCATGGTTACTGCAACAGCAGCTAGCTCACGGGTGTCCTTGAAGATGGTCGAGTACTGCTCGCCAGCCAACATTGACTTAACCGATAGAACTTCTGCGTCCTGACCAGTAACGGTTGGAAGGTCAGATGCGGTGTAACCAGCTGCGGTTAGAGACGCGATGATTCCGCGGCTTAGACCGTCATATGGTGAGAGAACACCGTTAACCTTGGCGCCGCCCTTGTATGAACCAACAAGGATGTCGTCCATACGCTTCTGAGCAACTGCGCCGTCCCAACGGAGGGTAGCTACCTGAGTGAAGTCAGTCTGGCCAGACTTGACAACTAGAACACCGCTGTCGATTAGTGGCTGAAGAACTGACATTGCACCGTTGAAGAAGAAGGTTGCGTTGTTGTCATCTGGTGAACCAGCGAACAACTCAACGTTCAATGGGCCAGCTGCGTTTGCGCCGTCTGCTGAAGTGCTTGTCTCAGAAGCGTATACGCCCATGCCAACTAGCATCGAGGTTGCCTGAAGCACACCGACCTTGAAGTTGTCGAAGGTTGCGTAGTAGTCAACGTTTGCTGAGTCACGGATCAAACGGTCGTAAGAGATAACTGGAACGCCTGAGTCAGCTGCCTTCTGTAGAACGTCAGTTAGCTGAGTTCCGTCGATTGCTGCGATGATTAGCGCCTTTGCACCCTTGGTTAGCATGCCCTCGAGCTGTGTTACCTGGGTAGGAATGTCATCCTCTGCGTACTGTAGGTCAACTGAGTAACCGTCAGCTTCGAGCTTTTCTTTGATGCTGTTACCGTCTGAGATCCAACGGGTTGACGACTGTGTTGGCATCGAAACACCAATTAGGCCGCCTTCTGAGGTCTCTGCGCTAGCGCAACCGGTTAGGGTCGCGACTAGAAGAGCACCTGCGGCAACTGCGCCGAGTACTTTCTTAATCAATTTGATTCCTTTCGGGATTGTTTTGGACTTATGTGCCATCGCTGATCGCGTCCAGCTCGACCAGGAGCTTAAGAAAAACATGAGCGCTTTACCAAAGGCTGACTGGCGGACAATATCCATGTCATCCTCCTAAAGGTGAGCGCTCACATTTCCAAGTCAAACTCTGCCATACTCCGCTGCACAGGCCTGACCAAATGGGTTAATTTCCATAAACGTTTTGATAACGACTATGTAAAGAATCGATATCGGCCTGGCTGATAGGCAGCGGAGTGCCCAATTGACGGGCGATGTAGACCGTCTTGGCGGCATCCTCGCACATCACAGCTGCCTTGACCGCGGCCTTTGCGTCGACCCCAATTGTGAATACCCCGTGGTTCTTCATGAGAACGGCTGGCGATCTGTGGCCACGCAGGGTCTCGACTATGCCGATGCCGATGCTGTCGTCGCCAATCTTGGCAAACGGCCCAACCGGAATCTCGGCACCGAACTCGTCTGCAATGGCAGTTAGAACACACGGGATGGCTTCGCCGATCGCAGCCCAGGCGGTCGCGTAGTTGCTGTGGGTGTGCACGACTCCCCCGACCTCTGGCATGTTTCGGTAGACGTAGGCGTGCGCTGCGGTATCGCTCGAAGGCTTGCGCGACCCGGCAACGACATTGCCGTCGAGATCGCAGACCACCATGTCGTCAGGTTTCAGGTCGTCATAAGAGACGCCCGACGGCTTGATCACAAACAGGTCGGGAGAACCATCGTCAAACTTGAGTCGCTGCGAGACGTTGCCCGCTGTCCAGACCACAAGACGGTTTTTGACCAGCTCGTGGTGCAGATCGCTAACTACTTTGCTTACCAACTCAATTTGAATTTGATTACTCATTGATTGCCTCGCGTCTAATGTTCTTGAGTCGTTTCATGACGTCGTTTGCCCCTCTGCCAAAGTAGTCGTGCAGTGCCTCGTACTCAACATATAACTTGTCATACTCAACAGCGGCCGACTCGTTTGGTTGATAAACGCCGCGATTCGATTTACCCATGGCTTCAGCGGCATCGCGAATGTTTGCATATTCACCAGCCGCAACCGCTGCGTGAATTGCCGAGCCGAGTGCTGGCCCCTGCTCGCTAGCAATCGTCGAAAGCGGCAGGCGGGTGACATCGCTGTAAAGCTGCATCAAGAACTTGTTTTTCAGAAGACCTCCGGCCACGATGAACTCGGTCACCGGCACTCCAGACTTTTGAAAAGTCTCAACAATTTTTCTCGTGCCAAAGGCGGTTGCCTCGAGCAATGCGCGATAGATCTGCTCGGGTTTCGTGGTGAGAGTTGCGCCAATCACCAAACCGCTGAGTTCGTGGTCAACCAGAACGCTGCGGTTTCCGCTGTGCCAGTCGAGCGCGACTAATCCGTGTGCACCCACCGGTTCTTGGGCGGCCAGATCGGTCAGATGCTGATGGATGCTCTTGCCAGCTTTTTCGGCTGCTTCAAAATATTCGGCCGGCACTTGATTGTTCACATACCAGGCGAAGATGTCGCCAACCCCAGACTGGCCGGCTTCGTAGCCGTAGAGACCGCTCACTATGCCGCCATCGACGACACCGCACATGCCCGGAACCTCGACGAGCTTGTCGCTGTTCATCACGTGACAGGTAGAAGTTCCCATGATGGCAACCATCTGCCCTGGCTCGGTGGCCTGCGCTGCCGGGGCGGTGACGTGGGCATCTACGTTGCCAACGGCCACCGTGATGCCCTCGCGAAGGCCGGTCCAGGCAGCTGCCTCTGCGGTTAGCTTGCCCGCTTCTGCGCCGAGTTGCCCGATTTCGTGATCGAGTTTTTCAACGGCAAAGTCTGCAAAGCCTGGGTTTAGTGCGGCAAAGAATTCTTTCGACGGATACTCGCCATCCTGAAGATTGCCCTTGTAACCGGCGGTGCAGGCGTTGCGAACATACTTGCCGCAAAGCTGCCAGATAATCCAGTCAGCCGCCTCAACAAACTTGAACATGCGGTCGTAAATTTCTGGGTCTTCTTCGAAAAGTTGCAGTCCCTTGGCAAGTTCCCACTCAGACGAGATTTGCCCACCGTAGCGCGGCATCCACGCTTCGTTTCGGTCTCGACCTAGCTGGTTGATTCGGTCTGCGTGAGGTTGCGCAGCGTGATGCTTCCAGAGTTTCACGTAGGCGTGAGGGCGATCTCTAAATTCGGCAAGATTCGAAAGCGGAGTGGAGTCTTCTAGCACCGGCAAAATTGTGCAGGCCGTGAAGTCGGTTGCAATTGCAACCACATCGGCCGCATCAATCTTGGCGAGTCTGATTGCCTCTGGCACAGCATGCTTCAAAACTTCTACGTAGTCATTTGCATCCTGCAGCGCCCAGTCTGGCCCGAGCGCTTTTCCAGAAGAGTTGAGTCGCTCATCCATGACGGCATTTGGATATTCGAAGACGGCACTTGCCAACTCGTGTCCGTCTGAGACCCGAACAACTAACGCGCGTCCAGACAACGTTCCGTAGTCGACTCCGATTGTGTACTTCTCACTCATTTGCTGTTCGCCTATCTGCTTTCAACTCTTGCTGCCGAATCGCGCAGCACCAACTGCGGCTTGATTGTTGCCATTTTCGCTCGCCGGTTGCCGGCAAGATCGCTCAGCAACATCTGCATAGCGAGTTCGCCGAGTTGGGTAAAGTCTTGTCTCACGGTGGTGAGCGCAGGAAAGAAGTACGGTGCTTCGGGCAAATCGTCAAAGCCGACAAGACTGACGTCTTCTGGAACCGAGATCGCGCGCCCCGAGAGCGCCTTGATTAGACCGAGCGCTAAGTGGTCGTTGGCCGTGAATATTGCGGTCGGCGCTTTTTGGTCAAAATTCAGCTCGACCCCAAGCCGATAACCCGTCTCAGAGGTCCAGTCGCCCTGAATAATCTGCTCCTCTAGGCCTGCCTCAGACATCGCCCGCTGGTAACCGCGCAGACGACTATTTGCCTCTGAAGAAGTTGCCGGCCCGGCGATGTGCAGAATTCGTCGATGGCCCAACTCAATTAGATGGCGAGTGGCCATGTAGCCGCCGTCAAGGTTGTCGATCGAAACGGTCTGAACGCCCTTGGCTTCGTCATCGGCGTCGATTGCCACGAGCTTGACGTTGGGAAGCATCGAAGACGTGAGTTTCAACACCTCAGATCCGAGTGCAATCGTGGCTACACCTTCAACATGCATCTTGGATAGGTGCTCGATGCCTTCAACCCAGGATTCGGGAGAGTCACTTCTAATTGCCACGGTGATCGCAAAGTAGCCGGCCTGCCTGGCTTGTCGCTCCATCGCATTTAGCATTCCAGCCGGACCATAAAGCCCGGTGTCGGCAACCAACAGGCCAATCATGTTGCTCTTTGCGGTTACCAGCGAACGGGCTGCCGGGTTCGGTTGATAGCCGAGTTTGACCATCGCATCTTCGACCCGCTGTCGAGTTGCCGGCCTGATATTTGGCTGATCATTTAGAACTCTAGAAACCGTCTGGTGCGAAACTTCTGCGAGGGCAGCAACGTCGTAAATGTTTGGCTTCTTAGCGCTCACTTTTCGAACACCAGCTGCTGCGCGAGTCGCTCTAGGCAACTCTCGAATGTAGTTTGATCGGCTGCTCGGGCATCATCGCCGACCATTTTGGTAAAGCCGATCGAAAGTTTTGATTGCTTGCCATCAAGTTTGATTTCTATTTCACCAAACAGCTCGCTATTAATCACAACTCGTCGGCCAACATCCACCAAAGAAAAAACCGCACGCTTAAATTCTTCGGCAACGTCAGCAAGGAAAATTTTGCCAGAGGTACGAACATCGGTTTTTTCGGTCTTGTGCAACCAGCTGGTCAACCCGGCGGCCGTTGTGACTAGCTTGAAGGCATTTTCTTCAGTCACAGAGAACGCAATGCTACGCTCGACTCGAAGTCGAGAGAGGCTCGGATCTGGCTTTGGCGACTTTGCGAAACCCACCCAGTTGTCGTTAGCCAATTGGCTTGCTCACATTCATGCGCATAAATGTGTAGGCGTAGATGGCGAAAAGCATGGCGAAGGCCGAGTGCGCCAAGAAGTGAACCTGCGATACCGAATCGAACCAGTCGCCACCGAGCAGCGGGTTTAGCCAGACCAGAGATAGCGGCACGGCTAGGAATCCCAGGTATGCCTTGGTTTTGAAGGCACGGTATGCCGCAACGGCTGCTGCAGCGAAAGCCAGCGCTGACATGAATGGCTCGTAGGCTCCAGCCGGATTCAGAAAGGTCTCGAGGGCAAAGATCACGGCTATCGCGGCCACGGCGATGCTAACGCGAGCGTCCTTGGCATAGTTTCCCAGCGGTTTCCACTGCATTTCTTTGCTCATCAGAGACTCCTAAATTTGACTCGGTAGTTTGCCTTAAACGTCGCTGCGGGTGCAAGCGATGCAACACTCTCGAGATTTCGAAAAGCATTCGCCGGCGCGCTTTGCGGCTCAATCGCAAGCAGCGAGCGATTCGGTTGACTCGACTCTTGCAGGCGATAGAGCATGAGGTGCGAGAGTTCTCGACTCTGTTCAACCTCAACGGCAATACCCAGCGAAGGGCGAGTCACCGTTGTGACGCAGACATCATTCGAACCAAAGCGCAAGTCTGTGAAGCATTCGTCGAGTTCAAGGTTGCAGATGTCTTGACCCGCGTTGTTTGCCAATGGTGAGTTTTCAAATGTCGAAGCGCTAACCGGAAGGTTGCGAGCGTTTTTTGTTATCCAGGTTTTTGCATCAACCGAAAGTGTCGAGTCTTGATCAAGCACAAAGTATGGGTGCATGCCGAAGGCAACAGGAACATCTTCATTCGAGAGATTCTTTGCCTCGAGCTCAACCTGGAGCCCGGTGTTCTGCAAAAGATATGTGACACTCAAAAGAACGCTGAAGGGATAAGCCTGTTCGTCAAAAAGATTTAGCTCAAGGCGCAGCCTCGAGTCTGTCTGCGAAGCAAGTGCAAACTCTTTATCGAAGGCCAATCCGTGATTTGCATTGTGACCGTCGGCGTCATTGATGGTGGCCGTGAATTCGCGATCGCCAAGTTGCCAAGCGCCGTCTTCAAGGCGATTTGGCCAGGGAGCCATTACCGAACCGGCGAGAGCTCTGAGCGGTTCGTTGTATGGAGATGTGACGATCTCGATGTCGCCATGCCAGAGGCTCACCAGAGAGGCGCCAACCGGGCTGATTTGCGCGCGCCAGAGACCATCTGCAGAGGCAAGCTGCAGAATCTGCCTCGAAATGAGAGCGCTCACATAAGTAACACTAGCGCCAGCGAGTTAGCTTGGCGAGCGCAACTTTCGCTCACTGAACCAGCAGATCCAGATCACTAGGGCCAGATACCAGGTTTGGCTAACCGCAATGACCCGCTCCCAGAAGCCGGTCATGGTTGAGGCCGGGTCGGTCCAACTGGCAAGAAACACCAGTGCCGAGGCGGTCAGAATTGCGGTGCCGAGAATCGCACCCATGGGTCGCAATATCCACGGATAGCGCTTGTCGAATCTCATCGAGAACAATGGCCAGGCTGCAGACAACACAAACGAGATGATTGCAAAGATTCGATGCTCCACCGAAAAGGAGTCTTGGCTAGGAGTCGGATAGTAGGCCAAACCGTAGGTGGCTAATCCCGCGAGCGCGATGGTTATTCGGCCAGGAATCGAAAAACTGCGAGCCCAGATGGCCACCACAAACGACAGGGTTGCACCGAAATAGAAGAACGACGTCATGAGAACTTGCACTGGTGAGTCGTTTGCAGCGAGGTCACTTATTGTTCTGGTGATCGGGTCAAACCCCGGCCACAACGCCTGCGCCAGATTAAAACCAACCACCACTTGGATCGGCCCAACTATGGCCGCAACTATTGCCGGCCAGTGAATTCTCTGAACTGCGCTTTGCATGACAACCAAGTTACTTGTCTCTGCCCTGCAATGGTGAATCAAAATCGACAATTGCAGAATCTTTCTTGCCCGAGAAGAATCCGAGCACGGTGGCGGCAACCCAAATTGATTCCGGTTGATAAGCCATGCGCCAGGTTCCGCCGTGAATCGAAGTTGCGCTAACCAGGTCTAACTGATTAGCGCTGTTTGCTGGGGCGGCCACCGATGTGGGGTCGTTGAGATTGCGCAGCAACAGCAACGCCATCACCCTTCGAGTTGCCCTAGCAGAGAAAGGGTAAACACCGAATCTTGCCAAACCCTTGTATGTGTAGTTGAGCACTCTGACCCCGAGCACCGACCGGGTCGCTGCGGGCGGGGCAACGGTATACGAGACCAGGTTTCCCTGCCTTGCGGCAACCATTGCCCGCCACTTCTCACTGTGCTTGGCAAGCAGATAGCTCGAGCCCTGCCGCACCGAAGAAGCATCAAAAGATGCGGCCTGGCCGTTTGCTGTGGCTATCAGCGCAGGTGCCGGCTTGGTCAGTTGACCGAATACCCGCCAGAGCGCATCTCGCGAGCGAGTTACAAAACTCCTGGATGCATACCTCGCCAACTGATCGTCATAGATGCTGCGGCTGCCGACAACTACGTCTAGCGGCGTTGCCAACCAAGACAGGGCTAGCTTCGACTTCACGATGTTGGTCGAAGCGACGGCAATGATTGCATCCTGGGCTGCCTGGGCAACAATCTGATTCGAGCCACCGATGTATGCATAACTCGAGACCACGAGTCTCGATTCGGTTCGCGACAGTTCGTGCAGCCAACTTGCGATTGCAGCGACATCTTGAACCAGATCTAAACCAGCGCGACTCGAGAGTTCGCCCGCTGAGTTTCTCGCGCGCAATACCGGAACCAATAAAGTTCCCGCCGACTGCCGTGCGTGATCTACCAGCGATTGCCAGGCTGCTGGGTTTGGTCTTGCCACCACAGCCACTCGGCCGCCGAGGCTGAGCCAATCTTTGGCTCCCGACAGCTCCGCGTTTCCGGCGAGAGCAAACAACAGGTCTGCGCCTGGCGTCAGCTTTGGGTTTTCATCTAGAAACTTAAAGGCCGACTGAACATCTGATTCGGCAAGCCCGCGCCTCACCCAATCGGCGGCAATCGTTTCGAGGCTCGCAGAAGAATTTGGCCAGTGCGGCTCGACTGTCGAGTTGCCTGAAATCTCAACAGTGTCAACGAGTGCGGTAGCCGCAAAACCTTCGCGGGCCAATTCGAATATCGAGATGTCGCTTTCGTTTCTAATCTGACCGGTTAGCGCGGCTAGAGCAGACTGCATCAAATCCATGCCGTGTTTCTGGTCGGCAAATTCGAGTTCACTAAGTTGCAAGAAGTAGCGCTGGTAGTTTTTGCGCCAGTTGGTTTCGGCGAGAATTTCTCTGGCCAGACCGGGGTTTGCCGATTCGACCGCTGACGAGAGAAGCTGCTTGGCGAACTCGGTTGAACTGAGCGGCTGCCCCTGCGCATCCCTGAAACTGAACTTCAAGCTGTCTCCTTCTTCGGCAGACCGTCACTGCGAGCGAGCACCAAATTAGGAGTTCTTTATACTTGGTCTCAGCGCCTCGGCATTTTTCAGCCTAGCCGTAAGCACACCGGGTCAGGAGTTATCGCATGAGCGCAAAGCACGCAGCCAAGCTCTCTGACGGTCGAGACCTGTTCTACTTTGACGACGCTGGCTCTGCACTGCCAACCACCCGCAAGCCAGATCAGCGTGAACCGGCCGAGAGGCCAGAGGTGGCTCAGATGAGGCTCGACTCTCTGACCTCCGAGTGGGTTTCGGTGGCGGCCCACCGTCACGCGCGCGCATTCTTGCCGCCGGCTAACCAGTGCCCGCTTTGCCCGACCACGGATGAGAACCTGAGCGAGCTACCTGATCGCTTCGATGTCGCGGTGTTCGAAAACAAGAGCCCGTCTTTCGGCCCCGAGCTACTGCCCGCAGTTGACCTAGATTTCGCCAGCGTTGAAGGTCTAGGACTTGGCGCGACCCGAAAGTCTGTTGGCCGTTGCGAAGTGGTCGTGTTTAGCCCGGAGCACCTTGGTTCACTTGGCGCTTTGCCAGTCGAACGAGTCAAGACTGTAATCGATGCCCTCGCAGATCGCACCGAACACCTTCAATCGCTTGCCGGCGTAATGCAGGTGTTCCCATTTGAGAATCGCGGCCAAGAGATTGGCGTAACGCTTCATCATCCGCACGGGCAAATCTATGCCTACCCTTTTGTCACGCCAAGAACCCAAAAACTGCTCAGCTCAATTGAGAGATTCGGCGCTGACCTTTTCGCAGAGACGCTGGAGTTTGAAAGTGCGTCTGAGCGAGTTCTGATTAAGAGCGATAGTTTCACCGCATATGTTCCATTTGCCGGTCGCTGGCCGATTGAAATTCACCTTCTGCCCCACCGTCACGTTCAGCACCTGGGGCAACTCACTGAAGATGAGAAAGCCGAGTTGGCTTCGGTCTATCGAAGACTGCTCAGATCGCTCGATAAAATCTATGACTCACCGACCCCTTACATCGCGGCTTGGCATCAGGCTCCGCTTTTGCAAGCTGGCAAGAATGTGCGTTTGCAACTGCAGATTACTTCTCCGCGTCGGGCCGCAGACAAACTTAAATATCTCGCTGGCTCAGAATCTGCGATGGGCGCATTCATCGCCGACTTCGCACCAGAAAAGACAGCAGCGCAAATTCGTGAAGCGTTAGAGAAGTAGATTGACTACCTCGCGCAACATCGACTCGGTGTCTGCTGGCTTTGAGAAGCACTTTGGTTACGCCCCAACCGGTGTTTGGTCGGCTCCAGGCAGAGTGAACCTGATTGGCGAGCACACCGACTACAACCTCGGTTTCGTTTTGCCCTTCGCGATTAATCGCCGCACCTATGCGGCAATCAGCCTTCGCGATGACAACCTGGTGAGAGTGGCATCGGCCTTCTCGCCCGATTCGCACGAGGTCGAACTCGGCGCAATCACCAAAAACCCGGCAAACGACTGGGCCGCCTACCCCTTCGGTGCGGCCTGGGCGGTTGCCAAATTGAGCAATCTCTCGGGGCAGGGCTTCGACGCCTACTTCGAGTCAGATGTGCCCGTCGGCGCGGGGCTATCGTCATCGGCTGCAATCGAGTGCTCCACCGCTCTCGCGCTAAATGAACTCTGGCAGGCAAATCTGACCAGGTCGCAGTTGGCCCGCGCCGGACAGCTGGCAGAAAACGAGATAGTCGGCGCACCGACCGGCATCATGGATCAGTCAGCCTCGCTACTGGGCGAGCGCGATCACGCGGTTTTTCTAGATTGCAAGTCGCTAGAAGCGCAAGCTATCGAACTCGGCTTTGATCGCGAGGGTCTCGAGTTGATGATTATCGACACCCAGGTTTCACACCGTCTAACCGATGGTGGCTATGCCACTCGCAGAGCTGCGTGCGAACTTGGCGCAAGCCAGATGAGCGTTACCTCGCTGCGCGAATTATCCGAGAGTGATTTAGCAAAGGCCGAAGAAATCATGGATGACGTGACCTTCAGAAGAGTTCGTCACATCGTCACCGAAAACAATCGCGTGCTAGAGACCGTGGCGAATTTGAAACAGCTCGGCCCAAAGTCGATTGGTGCCTTGCTCAACGCGTCACATGTTTCGATGCGCGACGATTTTGAAATATCGATTGATGAACTTGACACCGCTGTCGATGTTGCCGTGCGCCACGGAGCAATTGGTGCACGCATGACCGGAGGCGGATTCGGTGGTGCGGCGATTGCCTTGGCTCCGATTGAAAAAGTGAGCGAGATAACTCTTGCGGTTCTAGCCGAGTTCGAACTGCTCGGTTACGGCAAACCAAACATCTTTGCCGTCACAGCAGATCAAGGCGCAAGACGCGACCGCTAAGAACTTTGGTTGCTTAGGCCAGCGGGTCTGGCGTCATCACATACTTGGTTTCGAGATATTCGTTGATACCCTCTGGGCCACCCTCGCGACCAAGACCCGACGCCTTGACTCCGCCAAACGGAGCGGCGGCGTTAGAAACCAGGCCGGTGTTCAGCCCGGTCATGCCGGTGTCGAGAGTTTCTATCAGGCGCAAACCGCGCTTTAGGTCTTGCGTGAAGGCGTAGCTCACCAGACCGAACTCGGTGTCATTTGCCAAACGAACGGCCTCGTCCTCGGTTTTGAACCTCGTGATCGGGGCAATCGGGCCAAAGATTTCTTCTTGAAGAATGGTCGAACCAGGGGCAACGTGATCGAGCACGGTTGGCTCGAAGAAGTAACCGTCGCCATCGACCGAGCCGCCACCGGCTAGCACCGAAGCGCCCTGGCTCTTGGTGGCCTCGACCAGGCGGGTCATGTTCTCTCGAGCCTTCTCGTTGATAACCGGCCCGCAGGTGGTGTTCTCGGCTAGACCTCTGCCCAGTTTCAACGCGCTCATTCGTTCGGCGAACTTCTGCCCAAACTCGTCGGCGACCGCCTCGTGAACTATGAATCGGTTTGCTGCCGTGCAGGCCTGACCGATGTTTCTCATCTTGGCCAACATCGCGCCATTGACCGCGGCATCGACGTCTGCATCTTCAAACACCAGGAACGGAGCGTTGCCACCGAGTTCCATCGAGGTCCGCAGAACCCGCTTGGCACTCTGCTCAAGCAACATGACGCCAACCTGGGTTGAACCGGTGAAGGTAATCTTGCGCAGACGCGCGTCAGAAATAATCGGCGCGCTCGTGGCTGATGATGTCGAAGTGGTAATCACGTTCACAACGCCCGCAGGAAGACCCGCTTCTTCGAGAGTTGCAACCAACAAAAGAGTTGTTAGCGGAGTTAGCTCGGCTGGCTTGACCACCATTGTGCAACCGGCGGCAATTGCCGGGCCAATTTTTCTCGTCGCCATCGCCAACGGAAAATTCCACGGCGTAATTGCAAACGCGGGGCCGACTGGTCGCTGAGCAACCAGCATGCGACCGGCACCTTCTGGAGATGTTCCGTAGCGACCTGAAATTCGAACGGCCTCTTCGCTGAACCAGCGCAAGAATTCGTTTCCGTAGGCAACTTCGCCGCGAGCTTCGGCAAGTGGCTTTCCCATTTCCATGCTGATCAACATGGCAAACTCTTCGCTGCGCGCTCGAACCAAATCAAATGTGCGGCGAAGAATTTCAGAGCGCTCGCGCGGTGCGACACGAGCCCAGCTTGACTGTGCTTCATCAGCGGCGGTTAGAGCGCGCAAACCGTCTTCTGCGGTTGCGTTGGCGATTTCGAGCAAGATTGATCCGGTCGCTGGGTCTTCAACAGAAATCTTCTTGGATGCGCTGCCCTCGACCCACTTGCCGCCGATGTATAAACCGGTTGGAACTTTGGCTAAAAGTTCTTTTTCGCTAAGCGCCATGGTCATTGCCTCACTCGAATTGTTCGGATGCAAATAGTTTAGGCAACTGAGGGCACAACAGAGCAGCCCGCCCGCTCAAGCAGCTCGAGAGCGGCCTGACTGCTCTCTGGGGTGATTCCCGCACACATCTCAACGAGCACATTCACGGCAATTCCGGTGGCCCTGGCGTCTAGAGCGCTGGCCAGCACGCAGTAGTCGGTGGCAATGCCGACCACATCGAGATCGCTGACTTCGGCGTCGACCAAGACCTGCATCAGCGAGCGCCCATCGCCAGCGACGCCCTCGAATGCCGAGTAGCTGGGCCTTCCCATGCCCTTCTTCACGTGCACCTGAATGAAGCCGGTCTCGAGATTTGGGTGGTACTCGGCCCCCTCGGTGCCGGCGACACAGTGGGCTGGCCACGTCTCAACAAAGTCTGGTTCGGCATCGCCCACTGCGAAGTGGCCGCCGTTCGAACTGTTCGCATCGTGCCAGTCTCTCGATGCAATCACAAGCGAGTAGTCGCTAGAGTGCTTGCGCAAGAACTCGGTAATCAAAGCTGCAGCGTTTGCGCCACCGGCAACAGCAAGCGAACCGCCTTCGCAAAAGTCATTTTGCACATCGACAATCAAGAGCGCACGCGACATGTTTGACAACCCTAGTTATTCGAAAGCTGATTGCCGCAGCGATAGACGGCCGTGACGAAGTTGTCGATTGCGAGTTTGGTTGTGTCGTCGACTTGACCGTGCGCATAAACCGCAAAGACCAGGTCGACGCCATCCTTTGACTTGATGATTCCGGCAAGAGTGTAGCCACGCTTAATCCATCCCGTTTTAGCGATGATTTTGCCGGCGGCATCGAGGTTGTCTTTGTTGAATCGTGAAGCGAGCGAGCCGCTTTCATTTGCGATTGGAAGACCCTGATAGATCACCGCGTAGTTTCCTACACCGCTGAGCACCAGTTTCGAAAACTGAGCCAAGTACTTCGGAGACACCGAGTTGAAATCGGAGAGCCCGCTGCCATCTTTAATCGTGAGATTCGTCGACGACAACATGGTGGCGTTTAGACCCATCTTGATCGCTGCATTCAGCGAAGTAAACGAACCGTCAAACCCTTGCTTCAACGAAACCAGTCTGGCCAGATACTCGGCCAAGGTGTTGTCTGAGGTCAGCAGCATGTACTTAACCCACTGACTGATCGGCTGCGAATAGACGCTGGCTATCTGAGTCATGCCCGCCGGCATCTTCGACTCAGAAATCACGGCGGCGGCAGCCGAGGCACCGAGTGCCGTCTTGAAGTATCGCCCAGCATTCGCGACCGGTGTTGTGCTTCGAGCCGAGGTTGCCGAAGCGGGATTCTTGCGGTCGCCGTCGACCTGAAGTGCGGTCACCTCAGACATGTATCCCTGCGTCTGTTCGCTTCGCTGCCAGGTTGGTTCCCATGACGGGCCGGCAAAGAGCGTTGAGTCGAGAACTATTTTTGCAACCGTCTGGGTGCCGAGGGCTGCGTTGACGGCCACCGCGAGGTCGCTTAGCTTCGGTGCATCACGATAGACAGATTGCTTGCCGTTGGGGGTTCTAGAGAGTGTTGGGTCACCAGCGCCAACCAGGTAAAGGGTCGAAGGGTTGGTCGGGTCTTGGTAAACCTTGGTCTCGACTCGATAGTTTGGGCCGAGCACCTGAAGAGCGGCCGCCCCAGTCAACATCTTGAGGGTCGAGGCCGGCGCTGCTCCGGTTTCGCTGGTGCGATCGAAAAGTAGCTCATCGGTGGCTGGGTTGATTACCGCGGCCGAAAAGGTTGCCAACTTTGGGTCGGCAGCTTGCTCGATGACGCTGCAGGTGCGGGCAAAGGTTGGTGTGGCCGAGGCTGTCGGAGTTGACGCATCGGTTGGGTTGTTCTGCTCGTTCGCGGTGTTGTTCGAAGCCGTTCCAGAGATGCTGAACCCCCCGATGATCAGGGCTAATGTGGCAACACCAGAAACGGCGCCAATGGCAACTTGCTTTAGATAAGCGAACTTTGCCTTGCCTTCGGCCACGACGACACCTCACAGAATTGATGAATGAGTCAATTCTAACTTGCCCCGAAACTAGGGTGGCGCGATGGCTCGTAGAATTGGACTATGAAAAAACTCGTTCTTACCTTTGCTTTGCTTTTTACCTCGACCTTTCTGATCACCCCGAGCGCCATGGCGCACGATGAAGTCGTTTCTAGCTATCCAGCAGCTGGAGAAACTGTCGAAGCGGGACCAATTGGAATTTTGATTGATTTCTCAAACGACGTCATGGCCAACGAGAACAACGAAGGTTTTGAAATAAGAGTCAGTGACTCGCAAGGAAACGTTCAGCCGGTTGGCTGCCTAAACGCCTCGGGAGCAACCTTGTCGAGCACCGCTTCACTCGCGGCCGACGGTGACTACGTGGTCGACTGGCGCTCAGTTGGCAACGATGGCCACGCGGTAGAGGGCACTTTCAAATTCTCAGTTGTAAACACTACAAACTACGAGCAGCAGAGCGCAGATCAAATTGCCTGTGCGACTGCCCTCGACTCGGCAGCTCCAATCACTACAGCCGATGGCGCGAGAACTGCTGACGACAACGGCGCCTTCACAGGTCTGCTGATTGGCGCTGGCCTGATTGTGCTCGGCACAGTTGCCGGAATTCTTTCTGTTTACTTCCGTCAGCAGCGAGAGAAGAAGAAGCCAAAGGTTCTTTACAAGGACTAACTCTGGGCTGGCCCTGCCAGGCGGTCTACGTCACCCAAGATTTCTTCAAACTCTTCGACGCTCATCAAACTCAGGTCGATAACAACCTCGCGCACGGTTTTGCCTTCCAACTGCGCGCGCTGGGCCACAAGCGTTGCGTTTTCGTATCCGAGCATTGGCGAAAGTGCGGTTACCAAACCAATCGAGTTCTCGACGCTGAGTCTCAACTGCTCTTCGTTTGCGGTTATGCCCGAGATGCAACGATCGGCAAGCGTGTAGCAGGCCGCCCTCAACTGCGTGATACCCATCATCAGCGCTCGACACATGATCGGCTCGAAGGCGTTCAACTGCAACTGCCCAGCCTCGGCCGCCATGGTCACGGTTAGGTCGTAGCCGATTACGGCGAAGGCCACCTGGTTCACCATCTCTGGGATAACTGGGTTCACCTTGCCCGGCATGATCGAAGACCCCGCCTGCATCGGTGGCAGATTAATCTCGCCAAAGCCGGCACGCGGCCCACTAGACAGCAGGCGCAGGTCGTTCGAGGTCTTCGACAGCTTGACCGCGACGCGCTTGAGCACACCCGAGACCAAGACAAAGACGCCGGCGTCTTGAGTTGCCTCGACCATGTCGGCCGCGCTCTCGAACTCAATCTTGGTCAGCTCAGACAAGCGCTCGGTCACTGCCGTCACATAACCGATGGGTGCGTTCAACTGCGTTCCGATTGCGGTGCCACCCAGGTTCACTTCGCATAGCAAAGGAATCAGTTCGCGCAGACGCTGCTCGTCTTCCATCGTCATTCTCGCAAACGCGGCGAATTCTTGACCGAGGGTCATCGGCACGGCGTCTTGCAACTGCGTGCGACCCATCTTGATTACGCCGCGAAACTCAGTCGCCTTTTTCGCAAACTCGTTGCGCAAGTAATCCATGGCTTTGATCAGTTCGCGAATTTCAATGATCAAGGCAACTTTTAGCGCGGTCGGGTAAACGTCATTGGTCGACTGCGACATGTTCACGTGATTCAACGGATGAATTTTCTCGTAGTCGCCCTTTGTGTAGCCGGCAAGTTCGAGCGCACGGTTCGCAATCACTTCGTTTGCGTTCATGTTTGTGCTCGTGCCGGCCCCACCCTGAATCGCATCGACAACAAACGAACTGTCAAGATTGCCTTCGGCAACTTCGCGACAGGCAGCCACGATGAATTTGTGTTGTTCGCCATCTAGTTCGCCGACCTTGAAGTTGGCATCAGCTGCCGCTTCTTTTACAAGCGCCAACGCACGGATCAGACTTCGGTAATGAGCGATCGGAACGCCCGATATCGGAAAGTTTGAAACCGCTCTAGCGGTGTGGATACCCCAGTATGCCTCTGCTGGAATTTCTAATTCGCCCAGAAGGTCATGTTCAAGCCTCATTGCTGACATGTGTTCAGTCTCGCACAGTCAAAGTGTGACCGCAGGCAACTAGAAAAAGCTGCCGGCCCCGCATTCGTAAATTCGGTCGGCGAGGGTGTCTAGGCCGTTTCGCGCCGAAGAGGTCACGGTCTTTCCGGCGGCACTTCTGGCAAAACCGGCAAAGCTCACGGCGGTTCCGTCTTTGGCGTAGACCACGCCAGCCAGGCTGTAGAGCCCCGGTATGTAGCCAGACTTGGCATGCACGAAGCCTCGGGCAGAGCGGTTATCGCCGTTGAAGCGGGTCGCGAGTGTGCCCGAGATGCCCGAAACAGGCAGGTAGCCGATCATCGGGTGCAACACCGAGGCGGGGTCGGCTGACTTGGCCAGAAGTTCGGCCGTCATCCGTGCGGTCACTCGGTTCGATTGAGCCAACCCGGAGCCATCGGCCATCACGAGTTTGCTTGCGTCAACTCCATAAGCGTTCATCACTCTCACCATGAGCGGCTGAATGTTTTTGAAGGTCGTCTCCATACGGTTGATTCGAAGGGCGTGACGCGCAATCATTTCGGTCTCAGTGTTGTCGGAGTATTTCAGCGCGTGATCGAGCCAAACCGACATCGGCTGCGACTGCACCGAAGCCGCGAGGATGGCCTGGTCAGGGGTAACCGCAACCTCCAGAGTTGCGCTTGCCGCACGCGCGCCCAAAGCTTTCTTGAAGTGAGTGCCCGCGGCCATTACCGGATCCCTGCTTCTCACTCCGCTGTAGGCACGCGATGTTAGATCAGGGTTTGCTCGATCGCTATCAACCTGCAGAGCGGTTATGTGTGAGATGTAACCGTTGGTTCGATCAGAAGTGCGCCACGCGTCATTCCAAAAAGGTTTGTCGAAATAGGTGTCGTCGAGGATGATTTTGGTAATCGCCTGTTCAGCCGGCAACGCTGCTAGAACCTGCGCCGCGAGAGTCGATAGTCGAGCAGGTTTCTTGTAGGTGGTGTAGCGCGGCGAATTCAATCTCGAGAGGGTGTGGTCGCCACCACCGCGTAGAACAATCACTCCTGGCTGTTCGGGCAGAGTGAAAACTCGCGTGGTGGCGGTGTATTGCGTAGACATGGTCTCGAGCGCGGCGGCAGCGGTGAAAACCTTCATCACCGAAGCAGAGGGTGTCTGTTCGTTTCCACGGATGTTCGCGTAGACCTCGCCGGTTCTGGCGTTCATCACGTAGCCATAGAAGTGGGCCAGGTCTCTGCTGGTTGCGGCGGAGCGAATGCTGCAGGTTCGAGGTTTATTGGGCGTAGGGGTTGGCGTTGGACGCGGCGTTAGCGTGGTGGTCGGAATCGGAGTGGCTGTAGGGCGCGCTGTCGGTGTTGCCGTTGCTGAAGGTGTTGACGTGGGTGCGGGCACTGGAGTTGGTGACGGAGTAACCGCCCAAGTCGGCTGCAGACCGACGAGACAGAGTGCTGCAACAGCAAAAACTGCAACTAGCTTCGATCTGGAACCGCTCATCTAATCAAAGTTAGCCGTTGCTGTCGAAAAATCGCTGCAGGCAAAGTCGGGCTCACAGCAAACCTTAAACAAAGTTGGCCCGAGCCGAAGCCCGGGCCAACTCTTGAGGTTGATGCTACGAAAGAATGTCCTTCACGAGTGAAGCGTTCTCTTTCTTGTTCAACGTTGCATAGATGTAACCGATCAGGGCCGCGATAAACGGCATCAAGACCAGCACCCATCCGGTGGTGTTCAACTGCCACGCGCTCTCTGGTAGCGACGGGTCGACACCTTCGGTGACGGTTCCTGCTAACAGGTTGAAGCGCGACATCAAGAGGTAGAGACCGAGAGCCAACGCAACGGCAGACAAAATCGGTGCCACCTTTGAGCGCCAAACGTTCTCGCCGCCTTCCTTCATGAAGTACGCGACGACTGCGAGCGACACGAGAATCTCCACAAGGATGATTGCGATAACAGCTACGGCACTCATCCAGAAGAAGAGGTTTCCGATGCCATCGAGACCTGCAGCTGCGAACCCAACAATCACCACGAGGGCGATAATCGAGGTCAAGATAACTCCGGCCGCAGGTGCGCCAGCCTTGTTGGTCATGCCGAAGCGCGTTGGTAGCACTCCACCGCGACCCAGCGCGAAGAAGTAACGGCTGGTTGCGTTTTGGAACGCAAGCAATCCGGCGAACAAACTTGACAACACTAGAACGCTCATCAACTGAGTCATCCATGAGCCCACATACTGATCGGTCAGCGAGAAGAGAACGCCAGCAGGGTTTGCCAGCGGAACACCCTCGACAGCCGAACGAGCAATAACCTCATCGAAAATCTTGCTTGCACCCATGCCGGTAACCATGGCGAATGAAGTGATAGCGAATAGACCGGTGATGATTCCGATTGCCCAGTAGGTAGCTCTCGGAACAATACGCTTCGGGTTGTTTGATTCTTCACCGTAGATTGCGGTTGCTTCAAAACCGATGAATGAAGCGAAGGCGAAGGCGATTGCGATTCCAGCGCCACCGGCAAAACCGCCGATGAAGATTTGGTCAGGTGAGAACGAGGCTCCGAAGTTCATGCCCTCTGGCCCGCCGCTAACCAAAATTACGATTGCGGTCGTGAAAAGTGCGAGAACTTCGAGAACGATTAGAACACCGAGCACCTTTGCGCCGACGTCTACCGATAGAAGTGAAAGACCGCTAACAATGAGCCAGGCGATTACGGCCCAAACGAACCAAGGCAAATCAATCGAGAATCTAGCGACCATTTCACCCGCCATCAATCCGCCCAAGAAACCATAGATTGCCAACTGAATGGTTACGTAGGCGACAATCGAGGCGAAGGCAGATGCCACACCCGCGTTAGTGCCGAGACCGCGTCCAACGTAAGCAAAGAAAGCGCCGGTGTTTGTAACTCGGCTGCTCATTGCTGTGTAGCCAACGCTGAACAAAAGCAGAACTAGGCCGACGGCAAGATAAGCGCCTGGAGCGGCAGCTCCGTTACCGGCAAGCATTGCTACTGGAACTGCACCGGTCATTCCGATCAGCGGTGCAGATGCTGCTACGACGAAGAAGACGATCCCGAAGATTCCGAGTCGACCCTTTCTGAGCTGTGTGTCTGACATAAGTGTCTATCTCCTCATTGAGTAAACAAATCGTTCGGGTATGAACGATTTCTCTAAGATTGGCGAAAGAGCGGGCGGTTTGCAACTTGACGGCCCGCTGTGGCGTGACCTTGTCTAAATCGTTATAAAAGGGCCAAATGCCGAATTATTCGGACACTAATGATTCAGTAGGGTTTTATCCATGAGTGAATTGCACGGATTTATTGCCCCACTGACCCCGACCGGCAAGAGCAACCTGGTGCCAAACATGCCCTGGTACTACTCGGGAACCCTGCTGACCGTGGAATACCTAACCGATCCGGCCAACGTTCGCGCGATTTTGCCGGCCGACATCGAACTGGCCGATGAGCAACCGGGAGCCGTTGCTCTGATCTGGGCAGACTGGCAAAGCTGCAGCGAAGGTGGGGCCGAGTTGCTCGACCCGATCCGTTCGCAGTACCTCGAAACTTTTGTGGTCGTGCGATGCAAGCACAAGGGCGTCACCTATTCGCGCTGCGTTGCAATTTGGGTCACCAAAGATTTTGCAATCGCTCGTGGTTGGTTTCAGGGCTACCCGAAGAAGTTGGGCTCGGCTCACGTGACGCGAATTTTTAATCGCGGCAAGGCAACGCCGAAGCTCGAAGCCGGAGCAAAAATCGGAGCGAGCCTTTCGGCATATGATCACCGTCTTGCCAGCGCGGTTGTCACACTGCGCGAACCGAGCGAAACAAACGGATTTGTTAACGGTCACAAAATGTTGCACTCGCGTTTTATGCCATCGATTGTTCCGGGAGCCGGAAACTCGATGGATCAGTTAATCACCATGGGTGGAGTCGATGCAGACCTCGGACAGGCTTGGGTTGGCGATGCAGAACTAACGCTTGGCGATTCGCAGTGGGACGAACTTGATTCGATTCTTCCGGTGAAAGAAATTCTCGGCGGCTACTATCGCGAAGTCGGTGTAACTTTCAACGGCGGAACGCTCGTCGAGGATCGTTCAAAAAACAATTAGTTTCTAAACAAATAGTTTCAAAAACTAAACCCCGAGAATTTCTCGGGGTTTAGTTTTTGACTTTTTTTAGAAATCCGCGAAGTATTCGTTGATCTCCCACTGGGTGACATCGCGAGTCGACGGGTCTTCTACCGCTGCGTTGTAGCGTTCGATTTCGTCGCGCTTCATCACCAGGTGCACGGCTACAAGTTCTTTTGCCATGTAGGTCTTGAAGGCTTCGTTGGCTTCGAGAGCATCCAGGGCTTCGGCGAAAGTCACAGGTAAAATCGCGGCAGCCTCATTGTCATAGGCCATGCCCTCGGCGGGTTCTGGGCAAGCTAGGTTGCGCTTGATTCCATCGAGTGCGGCAGCTAAAACACTGGCTGTAACCAGATAGGGGTTAGCTGCCCCGTCGCCCACGCGAACCTCTAGCCTCGTTCCAGAGCCGCGCTCTGGCGGAACTCTGAGCATGCAGCTGCGGTTGTCGTAACCCCAGTTAGCTCGGTATGGCGCAAGCGTGTCGGGGCCTAGGCGCTTGAAGGCGTTGATGGTTGGGTTGGTGAAAGCAGTCAGTCCGGCTGCGTTCTCGGTGATTCCTGCGATCATCTGCTTTGCGGTCTCAGAAAGATTGCCGGCACCGTCGTGCATCAGGTTGACGCCATTCATGTCGGTAACCGAGAAGTGAAGGTGGAATCCGCTTCCACCTTCGTCTGCCCAGGGTTTGCCAACGAAAGTTGCGTGCTGCCCGGTGCGAGCGACTACCTCTTTGATTGCCGTTTTGAAAATGAAGGTTCTATCTGCTGCATCGAGTGCTTCGCTGTGCCAGAGATTAATTTCATACTGCGAAGGGCTGAACTCGTGGTTGCCCGCGAAAACTCCGATGTCGAGTTGATCGAGCATGCGCAGCAGGTGCAAGAAAGTTCCGTGCGGGTCAACCAGTGTTCCCGAGGTGTAGACGCGGCCGGTGCGAGTTAGTGAACGCTTGTAGCCGCCATCCTCGGTGACGTCTGCGATGTAAAACTCAAGCTCTGGGCCACAAACCGGTTGCAAACCAAGTGCGTTGTATTCGGAGATAACTTTGCGAAGCACCATTCTCGGCGACATCATGTTCTCGCTCATGTCAGGGTTGTAGGCATCAACCAAAACATAGGCAACGCCCGGCTCCCATGGCAATTCGTGAATTGTGCTCGGGTCAATCTGAGTAATTAAGTCTTGGAGACCGTCAGACGCAATGTTGTTTGCGTCGAGAACGTCGCCGCCGGTCGTGGTAACCCAAACACCCTGACAAAAAGCCGGGCCGCTATGGGCAGACTTGTCGATTTGGCTAACCAGCATGTCTTTCGACCTGGTGATGCCAAGCACGTCTGAATAAATGAAACGCAGAACGTCAATTTCTCTTGATTGAAGATCTTTGCGCAGGGCCACGAGGTCGTGCTTCATTGCAACTCCTAGATAACAAAAGAGCGGTCTAACCACATCGTTAGGACTCAAACGAAATAATAGCCTTAGGAGATACTTGCAAAAGCAAAGATTCTCAAAACGTTATGAAAGGCGAGCATGAAGGCCCTCTTCATTCAGCACGACCACGTGAGCCCAACCGGGCCGGTCTCAGAGCGGCTTCGCCAGCACGGCTTTGAGGTCGAAGAACGCCTAGTCGTGTCGCAGGATGACTTCGGCAATCCAAACGTCAATTACGAGTTTCCAGACTTTAACGACTACGACCTGATCATTCCGATGGGTGCTCCCTGGGGTGCCTGGGATGACGCCTGCATCGGAAACTGGCTTCTGCCAGAAATCGAGTGGATTCGCCAGGCGGTCAGCAGCGGCAAACCGGTGCTCGGCATTTGCTTCGGCGGCCAACTAATCGCGCGAGCCATGGGCGGCTCGGTTGCACCGGGTGCCAAGGGCGAAATTGGCTGGACCTACATTCACAGCGAGAGGCCAGACCTGGTTTCAAACGGGCCCTGGTTTCAGTTTCACTACGACCACTGGGCCGTTCCGCCGGCAGCTGTCGAGATAGCGCGCAATCCGGTTTCGTCGCAAGCATTCTTGATCGAAAACTCGATGGCCGTGCAATTTCACCCCGAACTCAACTCGGCAGGTCTCAAGGGTTGGCTCGATTGGGGTGGCGACAAGAAAGTTGAGCAAGACGGTCAAAATCCGGTCGTCATGCTCGAACAAACCCGCGCCGAAGACGAAGCGTCTCGCCAGCGAACCTTCGAGCTTGTCGACAACTTCTTGTCGCAGGTTGCCAAACTCGTTTAGCGCACTTGAGTTAGCGCAGGGTTACCTTCACCGGCATGCGCTTGATGCCGTGCACAAAGTTTGAGCGCAAGAAGTCAACCTCGCCGACTCGCTCGACCTTGTCGACGCGGTTCACAAGGTCTTCGAACATCACGCGCAACTCGATGCGAGCGAGTGCGTTGCCGAGACACATGTGCGGGCCACCACGGCCGAAGGCCATGTGCTCGTTTGGGTTTCGAGTGACATCGAACTTGTTTGGGTTTTCAAAGACGCTGTCGTCACGGTTTCCAGATGCAAACCAAGGAACAATCTTCTGCCCCTTCTTGATCAGAACGCCGTTGAAGTCGACGTCTTTGGTTGCGGTTCTTCTGAAGTGATAGACCGGGCTGGCGTAACGCAAGAACTCCTCAACCGCCCATGGAATCAGGTCTGGTCGATCCTGTAGCAGGGCCAACTGGTCTGGGTTGTTGATCAGGTTGTTCATTGTGTGGGTGATTGTGTGGCGAGTGGTTTCGTTTCCGGCAACAACCAGCAGCAAGAAGTTGGTGTGAAAGTCACGCTCGCTGAGTTCGATGCCGTCAGACATGGGGCTGTTGATTAGCACCGAAACCAAATCGGTTCCGTCTTTGCCTTTGCGCTGACGCGCGAGCTCGTCACCGTATGCAAAAACTTCTAGGGCAGCTGGTGACTTGAACGGAACTAGTCGATACTTCTCGCTCTCGGGGTCATTAATCAAGACATCGGCGTGCTCCGGGTCGTCGAAACCAATCATGCGGTTTCCCCAGTCAATCAACTGACCGGTGTCACTCTCTGGAACATCGAGCAACTTTGCGAGCACCTGAATCGGAAAGTCAGCTGCAACTTCTTCAACGAAATCAAATTCGCCTTTCGCAAATGCGTTGTCGAGTGTGGTTGCGGTTAGCCCGCGCAAAAAAGTTTCATACTTCGCGACTGCCTGCGGCGTGAATTGCCCCTGCAGAAGTCTGCGAAGCGCACGGTGTCGAGTGCCATCGGTCTCGAGCAGTGAGCGGCGAGCTTCTTCTTGCTCGGCGTCTACCTCTTCGAGATTTGTGAAGCGCTCACTTGTGAAAGTGTCTGAGTCGCGAAGCACCTTCACGATGTCGTGGTAGCGAGTCAGCGAATAGAAACCACTGTTCGGCTTCTCTTCTTCGTTCCAGTGAATCGGAGACTCTCGTCTCAGATCAGCGAATAGCGACCAGGGTGCGCCACTCTCAAAGATGTCTAGGTCGGCCAGAGAAATACTCTTCATCGAGCGCTCCTTCGAGATTGTTCGGATGCGAATAATCTCAGATTAGCGACCAAGTCATCCGTGTTTGGCGATTTGAGCAAATAGTTATCATTCGGATGTAAACGACCTGAACTTTGCAACTTAGTATTGCTACAGCAGGGCAAGGCGCAGGATAGGGGCTCAAATGGCTGGTCAGCACACTCTCGCCGAAACCGAAAGACAGGTTTCAGAGCGCCTCGCCCACATGAATCTCGACTTTCAGGCCATGGCCGTAACGTCGAACCTGTTCAGGGCCGCGAGCGCGGTTCGCAATCACCTCGAGCGCACGGTTTTGTCGGCATCCGGACTTTCTTGGACCGCCTTCGTGGTGCTCTGGGTCACCTGGATCTGGGAGCCAATCGAAACCCGTCAGATCGCAGACGAAGGCGGCTTCTCGAAGGCGACGCTCACCGGCGTGCTTAACACCCTCGAAGGTCGAGGTTACCTAACCCGCGAGAAGAGCAAGGATGACGGCCGACTGGTTCTGGTTTCGCTAACCGACAGCGGTCGCAAGCTCATGGATGGTTTGTTTCCGGAGTTCAACAAGCAGGAGCAAAAAATCTCGAGCGTAGTCGACGAGAAAAACCAGACTCTGTTTGCAGACATGCTTCGCGCCGTGACCGCTTTCACCGAAGCGCAATAACCTCTGCTGAGGCGCGAGCCAATCAGCGCCCAACCCGCTAACTAAATGGCTTTAGCTTTAGCCGCTTCGCTCACAAATTTCTTGAAGATGTTTGCCTGCTCGTGATCGGTTGTCCAGTTGTCTTCGGGGTGCCACTGCAATCCGAATGCCCAGCCCTTCGAAGCAATCGAAACCGCTTCGATCGTGCCCTCGGCCGAGCGCGCAATTACCTCAAGCCCCTCACCTAGTCGGTCGAGCATCTGGTGGTGGTAGCAACTCGACTCGACGACGTGCTGCGTCAAACCCAGGTCGGCCCCGTGCGACTCGATTGTTACGTCGTGCACGTGGTGGCGGTGCGGCTCATCCATGTGCTGAATCAACGTGCCACCGGTTGCTACGTTAACGATCTGAGTGCCGCGGCAAATTGAAAGCAGCGGAACCCCACGCTCGATTGCCCACTTGGCCAAGCTGATGTCGGCGGCATCCTGCAGATCGTCAACGCCGTAAATCTCTTCGGTGGTCGGCTCTTGGCCGTAGGCGCGCGGGTTCACGTCGCCGCCACCCGGCAGCAAGACACCCTGAAATCCGGCGAGGCGTTCATCCCAGTTTGATTCAGCAACCGGCAGCAGGGTCATGGGTTCGCCACCGGCGGTATAGACGGCCTCGGCAAGGCGAAGCGCGGTAACTATGGCCTCTCGACGCGTGGCCGAAGTGTTCTCGGCAAAGCGCCCAAGGATGGCGATTCTCGGACGGACTGACTGGGTCACGCGGGCTCCTAAATCGTTACAAATCTTGGCTTTCCTGCTTGTAAGTATGCCGTAATCTAGGTCATTAGCATCCAAATGAAATGCATTCTTAGCTGACAAAGGGGCCAGAAGAGTGAGCACAATCGAGCTCGTCGGTGCATCAATTGACACCCGACACTTCATCAACGGAACGCGCGTAGCCTCAGCCGAAACCTTCATCAACACCTCGCCGGTCGACGGCAGCTTCTTGGGTGAAATCTCTCGCGGTGGCGAACACGAAGTCAATCTCGCCGTTGCCGCAGCAAAGGCAGCGTTCAAGGGTTGGGCCGCGATGGGCCCGAAGAAGCGCGGCGAACTCTTGCACAAACTCGCCGACCTAGTCGAAGCAAACATCGAGACTCTCGCGCAACTTGAAACAATGGATAACGGCTCGCTCTTGCGATCACACCGCCGCGGCGTCATGCCACGTGTTGCGCTCAACATTCGCTTCTTCGCCGACTGGGCAATCAACGATTTGCACCACGAGGTTTTCGAAACTCGCGGCCACAGCAACAACATCAGTTGGGATCCATCTGGCGTCTGCGCGCTAATCACTCCGTGGAACGCACCGCTGATGTTGGCAACCTGGAAGATTGGCCCGGCGCTCGCCGCCGGTGACACAGTTGTTTTGAAGCCGGCAGAGTGGACTCCCCTATCGGCTTCTTACTTTGCCGACCTCACCAAGCAAGCCGGAATTCCAGATGGCGTTTTCAACGTTGTGCAAGGTTACGGAAAAGAAGCTGGCGCTGCGTTGGTCGCACACAAAGACATTTCACGAATCTCTTTCACCGGCTCGGTGCCGACGGCAAAAGTTATTGCGCGCGCAGCGGCCGACAACCTGACTCCGATAAGTTTCGAACTCGGTGGCAAGAGCCCGCTGTTGGTATTCGAAGACGCCGATTTAGATTTGGCAGCAGAACTTGCCGTTGAGCAATACGACAACGCCGGTCAGGTTTGCCTATCGGGCACACGCATTTTGGTTCACGAGTCGGTTGCCGACGAGTTCGCCGACAAGTTCATCGAGCGCGCGGGCAAGATCAACCAGGGTGACCCTCGCGACGAGAACACCGACATCGGCCCGCAGATTCACCAGGTGCACTTCGACCGCATCAAGGGTTTCGTCGAACGCGCCAAGGCCGAGGGCGCTGACATCATCATGGGTGGCTCACCTAACGACGAGCTCGGCGGCCTGTTCTTCAGGCCAACGCTGGTCAAGAACCCTGCGGCGGGCAGTGAAATCGTGACCGCCGAGGTCTTCGGCCCGGTG
>Ga0214163_1000105_pt1 | contig 36053 bp, 35 predicted proteins | sample LakMenepilimnion_2_FD_153001 | JGI IMG/M metagenome (GOLD analysis project Ga0214163, IMG submission 153001) | Freshwater microbial communities from Lake Mendota, WI - Practice 15JUN2010 epilimnion v4 | ecosystem: Environmental > Aquatic > Freshwater > Lake > Epilimnion/Euphotic zone | place... | reverse complement strand
AGTTGAAAAATAAGTGATAGTCCCCTTTTTAAATAAAATTTCTTGACCTAAAATATTAAAAATTCGTAAATCATATTGGTAAATATCCCATGGTATTTGACCGATTGCTCTAAAATGCAAGCGATTCCTCATCGGGTTAGGATATATTACCCATTCTAAACGATTCGCATCTGATTTTATTACTTTCAATTCAAAAATTTGTTTTTGTTGATTGTAATTTCCGTCCCAACAATTCACCTTAAATAGATAGGTACCAGTTTTAAGATTTTTAAAGGGATATACAAATGTCCCTTTTTGAGGAAAACCTACATCGGGAATGAAATAATCAGATACCTTTATTTTAAGCGTATCATTCACAATTAGCTCGGCAGGTTCGTTCAGATCATTTTTCCAACGAAGCGCATTTTCGTCTTCAATTCTGAGTTTTAGCTCAAAATTGCCATTCATCGTCTGGAATTTATTTGATTCAGGCGCTAAAACAGTAATACTAGGTGGTTTTGTATCTACGTTAGTGGCGTTAGAAAATCTTGTGGGAAGGGATTTAAATCCATTGATTTTTTCACCTGAACTAGTCTGACCTATTATTTTACAAATTAATGGGCCATTCATGTTTGGAATGGATTTTTGACTGATAGAGAACCCATTTCCTGTCATTTGATTATTCGATGTCCATACTAAATCGCCCTCTACGAAATATTCAAAGGCGCTTGTTTTTGTTCCCAACGTCTTTTTCTTGCTAGTTGGCGCATATAAGTTTACCCTTAATTCAGCATTTGACCTCAATATGTTGTTGGCCAATAATTGGCCTTCCAGGAATTTCTCAGATCCAGGAATGATGGAATCCGTTTTTATACGGATGGATTGCCCTGACCAGGGTAATTCAAGGGTTGGATCACCTAATAAACTAATATTTCGATTGATGACACCTGTTTGGCTATTGTTTTTGGTTTCTTTGAATAAATCACCTAATCTGTACTTTACTTGGGTTTTATGGTCAATTAAATTTTTATAAAATGATTGCCCAAACAGGTAATTACTGCTCTGAAATACAGGTCTTGTAGTACTGATAAGTCCTATAGCTCCTCCTTTAGTTGACATTAGCGAAATTTCTGCTCCTGATAATTGATTAGGATCATCAAATCTTCCAAATTGGCATGTGGCCGTCAATAACAATGGCAAATGTTTCAAATTAGTGAGGCCAACGAGATCATTATTGGTCAATATTTTTTCATCTGTCCAGCCGCTTTCTGAACCGTGTCCTACGAAATGTATAAAATCCGCTTCAGAGTTAAACAGAGAAATGACTGCATCTTTTGCTTTTTTTGAGGTGTATGCCCCGTTTGTCATCTCCTGTTCAAATTGATCTAAATAAACCTTTTTTATGTGTACATCATTGGCCTCTTTGATCATTAAATTGGAAAAATCTTCCGCATCTTGCATGTGAATATTGGCATCTCCATCATCGGCCACCCAAGCAAGCACTTCAGGTTTGAAACGATTATTCTTTTTTGATTCAATAAAGGCAATTAATTTGTTCACAAAGAAATTTGCTTCGCTGGGATTTTTTGCAGGAATTCTTCCAATAGCGACTTGGAGCGTCTTTTTATTTGTTTGGTCTCCTTCAAGCCAATCTCCCTCCTCAGGATTTAATAAGCCAAAATAATCATCAGATGAATAGCTTAATAAGGGTTGGAATGACTCAATGCTTTGGTAAGTCGGAACAAAGCATTTTTTTTCAATGTCGGAGGATACGATGGATTTACCTTTATAATCAATGGATGCGTCTCCAAAAAGAATCACATACTTTAAGCTGGAATTTGGATTTTTATATTGTTGGTAAATAAAATCTCGCATAGCTGTGATATCTTGTTTTCCACCGGAGTATTCATGGTAGATTTGTTCCGTGTCAACCACCTTTGTCGAGATGCTTTGTGCATTAATTTTATAATTGGCTAATGCATTTGCAGCTTCTTTGAGTGCAGGGCTTGATATGATGAGCAATTCATATCCTACATCTTTATTGATATTTTGATTAGTCAATCGTTTTATATAGGTAGGCGTTAATGCTTTTTGGCTATCAAACAGCAATAATTGACTCTCTGGTCTAACATTTAATTTTAATGTAGATGAATAGTTAATCATTTTTGACCACTCATTTCTACCATTCCTAAGCCAAATTTGAGCAGATGCACTGGAATTTAAGATGGAGATTGAAAAACTGGAATCAATGGTGTTAGGTAATAGATACAGTGGATTATCATGCTTCGCGTTGAAAATTCGAGGATATTGAAGTGATAAATAATCTAAATATCCAGTTCCTGTTGTGTTTTTATACTGAATGGTCCAGCTCCAAAGATTATCCTTTATTTGTGGAGCCAACCATAAGTCTAGATCCTTGTAATTTGCCTTATTGTCATATCGTCCGCCTGAAATAGCGGGAACTTTTAAATTTTCTATCGGACTGCCTGCCACATCAAACGAAAAGACTCCTTCTTGTATTGAACTTGAATAAAATCGGCCCCTTAATCTTGAATTTATTCCAGGCTTATAATCAGCCAACGGATATTGAACTGTTTTGTTATTTGTTCCATAAAATGCATCTCCCAACCATTGCCTACCCGACTGAAGCAAATTGTAAGTTTCTGGTTCATAGTGGAAAATTGACCAGGCGTAGTCCATTAATTTTGATTCGCCCGGAACTGCTTTTTCTTCTTTAATGCGCTTGGCCGCAGGGTCATCTAATCGGATAAAATAAAAGCTTGAGTCGGAATATGCGTGTAACTCTTGGCCCCAAACTTTTTTTTGAAAATCAAATACTATTTGATGAGGGGAGTTGCCCCAAAAAATAAAAAAATCATTGATATCCCATTGACTATCCTGATCGCCTTCAAAATAAATGGGGACTTCCTCCAAATCCTTTGGCCTTGTAGTCGTTAAATCTTGGGGTAAAATACCCGAATTAGTTGAGTAAAGACTGACTTGTTTGGGATTTATGGTTGACCTGTCGATCTTATTTTTATCTAACCAAACAGCATCAATTTTATATATACCGTTTTGGGTCAGGCCTATTTTCACCCATTTGCCCGTAGATAGTTTTGAATCTTTTTGTGCAATTGATGCATTAGAAATGCTAAATAACCCTATTGTAGCTATTAAAAAGCATTTAAAGTTCATTCGTTTCCAATGGAGTGACTTGTGCATTTTTTGCTACTAAATAAAGTTTGCCAGTTTTAGCCTCTTTGCAAAAGTAGCGTGTTCGACGTAGTTTACCTTTGATTAATACTAGGTTTTTTAATAAAAAAATTTGATTCTCAGGAAGTGCATGCAATGTGACGCAAGCATTGGATTGGTCATACGTCTTTAAAATATCGACCAATGGACCATGTCCTGTAGAGGTAGCACTAGGGTTAATTAAATACGACCTTAAAACTTTGATTAATTCATCTGGTAATAGTTCCTCTTCTAAAATAGGTTCAAAAACGGACCTAAATGAATTTTTCCATTCTTCACCATGGGGTAACACTTTATTTTTATAAGTCAGATAAGTTAATAGATGTGCCACTTCATGTAAATAGGTGACGAGGAAAGCATAGGCATTTAAATTGCGATTGACCGTTATTTGATGTCCTTTTTGAGGAGAGTATCGATAGTCGCCTAATTTAGAATGGCGTGATTTACTGACAATAAAGTCAAATGGATAATCGTGCCATAATTGAAAACAATATTCAGCAACCTTTGGCGGGAAGTGGTCAAAAAATGAATTGATTTTTTTGTTCTTTTCCATTTTTGGGCATAAAAAAAGTCCTCCGCATGCGAAGGACTTTTTTCTGGTTGCTTAGATTACTTAGCAGCAGCTGTATCAGCAGCAGCAGTATCAGCAGCAGCAGTATCAACTGGTGCAGCAGCAGCAGTATCAACAGCAACTGAATCAGCAGAAGCTTCTGCTTTTTTCTCACCACAAGATGCTAAAGTTACCATACCAGCAACAAAAGCTAAAGCGAATAATTTTTTCATTTTTGTAATATTTTAAGGTTTGAGTTACAAAACTAGTGCATTAAATGGTAACAACAAATTTTTTCAGTAAAAATTTAAGTTTTTTTTAAGTTTTGAATTGAAATTGCTTTAAAATAGCTCAAAAAGAGATTTTGTATTCTTTTTTTTAAGTAATTCCTAAGGAGTCCATAATATTTAAGGTATTTCTAAGGTTATTTACCTTAAAAGGTCCTTAAATCTGTCGTAAAATCCACTACTTTTAAATGTAAAAGTTTTGTGCAAAACATAGTTTGAAACAAAACTAAATCCCATACCTGTAGTCGTAGTCAGAATTTGAGTCACATTGATTTTTTTATAAGCAAATGGAATTTGTAAATAAAAATCACTCATCAATGTTTGAATGAATGTATACGTCATTACACTAAAAAACCATGTGACAAACCCAGAAAAGGTAGCAACCATAAGGAATTTTATCATTTCTCGATTAGTCTGCTGCGTTTTTCTAGCATCAAAGGCAAATAGTTTGGTGAGTGTGAAGCCTACAATAACTGAAATAAAATAGGCTGGTAGGATTGTGTATTCGTAGTTTAATTTAAACCAATCTTTTAGCAAACCTCCACAAACGAGTTGAACAATAGCACCAGCTCCTGCGATTAAAAAATACGCAATTAAATCTTTTTTATTAAATAGGTTGGTGTTTTTTGTCAAATCCGTAGTTAAAATAAACTCTTAACAATGTTGGGGTAAACACCCAAAGCAAGTGTCGCTACTGTACAAAACCATAAAGCTATTTTGAATAGCAAGGGAACTTCTATTCTATCGATATCTCCATTTTTAAAATACATGGCGATAATTCCTTTGAAGTAATAATAAATTCCGACCGCTGACATGAGTATAGCTAGGATGACCGGGTAGATGACATTTCGACTAAAGCTGTCTGAAAAAATGAAAAATTTACCCCAAAAACCAGCAGTTAATGGTATACCTGCTAGGGATAATAAGGAAATGGTCATGCAAAATGCTAATCCAGGATTATTTTTGGCCAATCCCTCAAAGGAAGAATAATCTTCTGGTTTTTCCTTTCGACCTGTTTGATATTCTGAGACAATGATTAGGACTGCAAATGCCGCAACTGTTGCTAATGTATAGGAAAGAGAGTAATACAAAATGGTTGATGTGGATGATATTTGTTTGGCATTTACGGTCATCAACATATACCCCGCGTGTGAAATACTAGAATATGCGAGCATTCTTTTGATGCTTTGTTGGTACGCCGCTGTCACATTTCCTATCAGCAAGGTTAGCATACTAATGAAATAGATAGGAAAAACCCACGTGGAATAAATACCTCCAAAGACACCCGATAAAATATGGTAAATAGCGGCAAATCCAGCCGTTTTTACGACTGTGGACATAAACATGGTAAAAATAGTCGGGGCTCCATCGTAGACATCAGGGGTCCAAAAATGAAAAGGAGCGGCTGAGACCTTAAAGAGCAGGCCAACAATCATTAAGAGCACCCCAATATATAAGAAACTTGGCATGGACTCTGGCGCAGTGGCTGCTATAATATTAGCTAAGTTTGAGGTATAAAAAGACTTTGTGGCCCCATACACAAGTGTGATACCAAACAATAAAATACCTGTAGCAAATGCGCCCATTAAAAAGTATTTCAATGCGGCTTCATTGGATTTAAGATTTCTTTTATCTGAACCTGTAAGCACATACATGGCAACAGATAAAATTTCTAAACCTACGAATAACATAATCATGTGATCAAATGAGACCATGATAATAGCTCCCACCACCGAAAAAAGCATAATTGCGTAATATTCAGCTGGATGTGTATGTTCATCATCTGCCCCAAATGCTTTTGATAATGCAACCACTAAAAATGCGGCCAATTGGATAATTAAACTAAAATTTATGGACGTATTCGTCGTTCGAAACATGTTGCCAAACCACAATAATTCATGATTCCAATCGATGGCTGTTAAGCCCATTCCAATGGCTAAGAATAACAAAGTAAGCACTTGTAATACTTTTCTTGGAAACCAAAATCCCAAAAATAAATTACTAATTCCAAAAAGTGATAACGCTATAATCGCCGTCATAAAAATAAGATGCTTTTAAATTTAATTATTTCAATAGTTGGGTTATTTGCATAACACTCTCCTCACTAAAATGTAAGATAGTGTTTGGGAAAATACCCCCTAATAAAACGAATATACTTAATGGAATAAGGACCATTTTTTCTTCCAAGGTTAATCCGGCAAATTCAGTTGTAATTCTCGAAGCATTGCCAAACATGGTTTTCTGAATTAACCGTAGTGTGTAAACCGCCCCTAATATAATTGTGATACCTGCAATAATCCCAAAAATTAGGGAATAGTCAAATATACTTTTTAGCAAGATAAACTCCCCAATAAAGCCATTGGTCAGCGGTAACGCGACAGAGCCTAAACTTAAAACTATAAAGGTTACTGTCAGCGCATAGGATGACTGTGTGATGCCACCTAATTGAGCTAATTCTCTCGACTTAGTCCTTCTTTCAATGATCTCTATGACAAAAAAGAGACCTACAACGTTAATTCCATGCGAAAGCATTTGGTATAAAGCACCTTGAATTCCTTCAAAACTTTGCGTCAACATACCCGCAGAGATTAACCCTACGTGGGCAAAAGAGGAATAAGCCAATAGCCTTTTGGCATCTTTTTGTTGAATAGCAATAATGGAACCATAAATTACACCAATGATCGAAAGAATCATGGCGGTATTTCCCCAAGTCCCAAGACCTAAGGGAAACATTGGGATGATTAATCGGATAACCCCATAGGTACCCATTTTTAACATGACCCCTGATAGCAGCATAGTACCTTGACTAGGAGATGTGGTATAGGTATCTGGCTGCCAAGTGTGAAATGGGAAAATGGGCATTTTGATTGCAAATGCAATAAAAAAGGCCATAAATAAGTATCCCTGTGATTCAACACTTAAGTTCCGAGCCGTTAAATATAGGGTTTCAATATCAGCCGAATGTGTCGCTCCAGGTGTTCTTAAATAGACATAAATGAGACCAATGAATAAAAATAAAGATCCAAAAATGGTGTAAATCAGGAATTTAAAAGTGATTGCGGATCTATTTTCTCCCCCAAAATTAGAGGCTAGGAAATATATGGGTAGCAAGGAAGCTTCAAAAAAGAAATAAAATAGAAATGCGTCTTTGGCCAAAAAAGCCCCCATCATCGCTGATTGCATCAGTAAAATCAATCCTTGATATTGCGCATGATTGGCCTTTTCTGTCTTGGCTGTCGATCCTATGATGAATGGCAATAACAAGGCACATAGTCCAATTAACACACCGCTGATACCGTCAGCCACTAATGAAAATTGAATGCCAAGTTCAGGAATCCAATCTTGAATAAAAGTGATTGATAATTGAGATTCGTTTATTTTGAAAAGTACAATCCCAGTTGCGATGGCTTCTAATATAGTCGCAGATATTGAAATAATAAATGCATGCTTGGGCTTAGCGATTAATAAGAATGCGCCAATGAGCAATGGAAAAAATAGAATAAAAAGTAAATTCATGCTTTTTCTGTCAAATTTTAAATTACAATATCCAGGATTTTAATCCCATAAATAATATGATCGTAATAGATATCACCATCATAAATACATAATAGCCTACATTTCCGGTTTGAATTCTTCTGAATTCAGTAGAAGCATATTGTACTAATTTTCCAATCCCTTCAACGAATAGGTCGATGACTAAAAAGTCAATGACTTGCCCGAAAAAGACAGATAAGAAGTTAAGCGGTTTTACGATGATAAAATCATATAATTCATCAATGTAGAACTTATGATAAATCAATTTTGTAATGCCTTGAATTTGGTTATCTTCTTGCGGAATTAGCTTTTTGCTGCTGAAAATATAGATTGCTAACATAGGCGGGACAAATGCTGCAATGAGTGGAGCACCCATTTCTAAGCTTAAAAAAGAAACTTCACCCAATGACTCCGCCGTTGGCAACAGTGGAGCCAACCAATGTGCTAAAAACTCATTTCCACCCGCGAAATGAGGTAAATTAAGGAGACCGCCTGCCACAGAAAAAATGGCTAAAACGATTAGTGGAATGGTCATTGACCAAGGTGACTCATGTAAATGACTTGCTTGCTTCTCAGTCCCCCTAAACTCGCCCCAGAATGTCAAAATGAACACTCTGAACATGTAAAAAGAGGTACATGCTGAACCTAAAATAGCCAAGCTCCACATGAGCATATCATGGTGATATAGATGAGCTAAAATCTCATCTTTGGAGAAGAAGCCTGAAAAAGGAGGTATTCCTGAAATAGCTAAAGTACCTAAAAAGAAGGTCAGATAGGTAATGGGCATTTTCGACTTCAATCCACCCATTTTTCTGATATCCTGCTCATCTGACATGGCATGTATGACTGAACCCGCTCCTAAAAACAATAAAGCCTTAAAAAATGCATGTGTCATCACATGAAAAAACGATGCTGAATAAGCAGAAGCACCTAATCCCATAAACATGTAGCCTAGTTGGGACACCGTTGAATAAGCCAAAACCTTTTTAATGTCATTTTGAAATAATCCTATAAAAGCTCCTAAAAGCGCCGTAGATAATCCAATCCAACCTATAAAGTGTAAAACATCCGGACTTAATTCAAAGATTACATTCGCCCTAATGACCATATATATACCGGCCGTCACCATCGTGGCTGCATGTATTAAAGCAGAAACGGGAGTAGGTCCTGCCATGGCATCTGGAAGCCAAGTAAATAAGGGTATTTGAGCAGATTTACCCATGGCTCCAACAAATAAACAAAAAGCAATAAGCCCTAAATGATCGGGAACGTTGCCTTGTTGGATCGCTGAAAATATGGTTGTGTAATCAGTGCTATCAAAGTCTTGAATTAATAAAAATATACCAATCAAAAATCCTAAGTCTCCAATTCTATTCATGATGAATGCCTTTCTAGCAGCATTACCATAACTATTTTTTTGATTCCAAAACCCAATTAAGAGATATGAACATAGTCCTACCCCTTCCCAACCGATAAAGAGAACCGTGAAATTGGCTCCTAAGACTAATATCAGCATGAAGAAAATGAACAAATTCAAGAAAGCAAAAAACTTGCCAAATCCTTTGTCATGCGACATGTAGCCAATTGAATATAGATGAATCAAGGTCCCCACACCTGTAATTACTAGCAACATCATTATTGATAATGCATCTATTTGAAGATCAAAAGGAACTTGGAAATCGCCTAATTTAATCCATTCGGCGACATGTAAAATTTGAGTTTTTCCATCAAATTGAACAAATAGCTGGACAGACAATAGAAATGCTGCCAGAGGTGGAATGGTTCCAATAAGGGCTGCAAGTTGTTTTGGAATGCGAGGAAATGAAAGGCCATTAACGACAAAACCAATGAGGGGCAAAAGCGGTATTAAATAAATTAAAGACATAAATGAATGTTCTGTAAAATAGCTTTATTAATTTTTCAATTTATTGAGTATTCCAATATCAATACTTTGAATATTTCGATAAATCATGACGATAATGGCTAATCCCACTGCTACTTCAGCGGCTGCTACAGCCATGATAAAAAATACAAAAATTTGACCCGAAGAATCTGAATAATAGGAAGAAAATGCAGCTAAAAGTAAATTGACAGCATTTAACATAAGCTCAATCGCCATAAAAACGATGATAGCATTTCTCCTAGTTAACACACCCAAAATTCCTATACAAAATAAAGCGGAACTTAATAAAATATAATGGGTTAAGGGGATGGTGCGAATTATGTCTGGTATGGATTGCATTGTTTTATCATTAGGCCAATAACATGGCAAAAATACAAATTAAACTTAAATATTCGACATCTTAATTTTGCTTTAGCGCTGAAATCCTTGCAATTTTATTTCAGTTAATTTTTTCTTCGTATCAATCGCAAAGTCTCCTTTTAAAATCCAATCATAATAAGAGGGATCACTTTTTAAAACTTCTACAACGGATCTTCCAGAGTACTTTCCAAAATTAAAAACAGGAATTCGCTCCTTATTATAAATCATGCGATTAGCGAAATCAATGGAATTTGACATGGTTAACTCATGTAATTTTGACATATCATTTTGAATAGGGAAGTATTCCTTCCCATTTTCATCTTTTAATGATACCTCCTCATATCTTTTTACTTGCGCATTTAATACTTCTAATGTAGCTAAAACATCCGCCTCGGCCCCATGCGCACCGATCAAATCCTTGCCGCAATAAAACTTGAATGCGGCTGTTAAATTTCTTGGTTCCATTAGATGAAAAATTCTTTGGGCGTCTATCAACTTTCGATTTTTCATGTCAAAATCAATGTCATTTCTGTAAAACTCTTCGACCAACATCGGTACATCGAAACGATTAGAATTAAAACCTGCCAAGTCACAACCCTCCAAAAATCCAGCCAATGATTTGGCCACTTGCTTAAATTGTGGTTCATCCTTTACATCTTCATCATAAATTCCATGAACTAAGGATGCTTCAATTGGGATTGGAATACCAGGGTTTACCCTTCTTGTTTTTACTTCAATCGTACCATCTACATTTGCTTTCGCTATAGCGATCTCAACGATGCGGTCTTTGTTGACCATGACCCCAGTCGTTTCTAAATCGAAAAATGCGAGTGGTTTATTTAATTTTAATTGATGTTCCATGTACAGTCCATTTTTATGGCAACAAAGGTAGCTTATTTATTACCTTTGCCATATGAAATTTAATCCAAAGGCAATTTTTTTTGATTGGGATCATACGCTATGGGATCATGACCGAAATGCTCGTGAAGTTATTTTGGATTTGGTGGACGAGTTCCATTTGACAAACACGCTTGAAGCTGACCAAAATGATATTTGGAATAGTTTCAACCTATTGAATAATCAATTATGGGACGATTATCAGGCAAAAAAAATTTCGCAATTGGAATTAAGGGAAACTAGATTTAAACTGTTTTTTTCACAGATGGGCTTTGAGGGAGATTCAGATAAATTTTCAAATGAATTTCTCTATAGAACTCCCCGAAAAAAACATTTGATGGAGGGAGCTTTTGAGGTCGTTCAAGAATTAGCTAAAAAATTCCCTCTTTTTATTTTGACCAATGGCTTTGATGACATTCAATATGTCAAAGTGGAGGCTTGTGGATTGCAACATTGTTTTCAAGAAATCATTACCTCGCAGCAAGTGGGTAGGCAAAAGCCAGACATAAGATTCTTTGAACACGCACTAAAAAAAGCAGATTGCAAGCCTCATGAAGCACTTATGGTGGGGGATCACCCAGTTGCAGATATCCAAGGTGCTGAAAATGCAGGAATTCCCAGTATTCATTTTAATCTAAATGATTTAGATTCTGCAGCATCCATTCAAATTAAACAATTGAATGAATTATGGATTCACTTGGTTTAGCTATTCGAAAAGTGACATTTGGTTGTCGTTGGTTTTTCGATCAAAAATCTTTTTGTCCCGGATGAATTTCTTATTGTCCTCTAAAAACAAAATGAATTTTTCTATTTGGGCATACAGCGGGTTGAAATCATAGGTTTTTAATTCATACGTTTCTACATAAACGGCATTGAAGTCCGTAATAATGTAGTCTAAACGTTCAATCCCATATTTTTGTAAACCTAATAAGTATAAATTTTGATGGTTGTTTTGAAATCGGCCAGGCTCATAAAATGATGTACTTTTTAAATCGAACGCAATACTTTCGCCCAGCCCATCCACATAGCCATAAATTTGAGCATTTTTGTATCTTGATTCAAGGTAAAATTGTGTTCTATATTTACCCGGAATTAAATTTCTCGCTTGATCGATGATTCCCTCATTGAAAAGTTCCTCGTTTTCACCTAATGTGACAGCTCTTTCGAAATCCACGCCTTTTTGTTGGGCCTTCGTGGTAGGTTTTTTGGTCCGATTTATTCGTTCAATCAGCTCAATTTCATCCACGATAATCTTGCCAGAGGAATCTCTGGATTGGCTTAGATAGAGTGAAAATGAATTTAAGAGCGTTGGATAGAGGCGATATAACATGTCCGCAATTTATCCAATTTGCAGTCGGGATACAATCTGATCGCCAATTAAATGTTGTTCTGTTATTTCGGATACATCTTCCAATTGGACATTTCCGTAAAAAACCCCTTCAGGATAAACGACCATTGTGGGCCCCTTGCCACAAAAATCTAAACAGCCCGATTTTTGAATTCTTATTTTACTGGTATTTCCTGATTTCGCCCATTCGTCCTTAAATGCTTGAATTAATTCCATTCCATGAGCTGATCCACAGCATTTTTTGGGAGCATCCTTGTCATTGGTGCAAATAAAGACATGTTTTTCGAAGTGCATATTAATTGATTTCTAGTAAGATGGGACAATGATCTGAATGTTTTATGTCGGCTAAAATCGATGCATTTTTAATCGATGAAGCCATAGCTTTTGTGGCAAGTAAATAATCGATGCGCCAACCTAAATTTTTTTCTCGCGCGTTTGCTCGATAACTCCACCATGAATATTGTTGGTCTAATTCTGGATGAACCCAACGGAAAGTATCCACAAATCCATGGTTGATGTAATTTTCCATCCACTCTCGCTCTTCTGGTAAGAACCCAGAGCTATTGGCATTCGATTTTGGATTATGAATATCGATGGCTCTATGACAAATATTGTAATCGCCAGCGATAATGATGTTGGGATGCCTTTTTACTAACTCAACGGTGTAATGCTGAAAATCATTTAACCATTCCATTTTAAATGATTGCCTTTCATCACCACTGGATCCAGATGGCATATATACGCTCATAACAGAATAGGTATCGAAATCCACTTGGATCACCCTGCCTTCAAAGTCGTATTTTTCTATTCCACAGCCGTATTGGATTGATTTAGGCTTTATTTTGGTGAAAATACCTACCCCTGAATATCCTTTTTTCTGTGCTGAATGCCAATAAACATGATATCCCAATGATTTGATCTCTTGTAAATCAACTTGTTCTTCTTCAGCCTTCAGTTCTTGCAAGCAAATGATATCTGGATTTTCCTGTGTAAGCCAAGCTACAAATCCCTTCTGAATGGCTGCCCGAATACCATTAACATTGTAACTGATTATTTTCATGACAATTCCTCAAATAAGACTTCTGTTTTGAAGTAATGAATGACATGCGCTTTAATTAAAACTTCTTGTTCTTTTAGATTTAAAGGAGGTAAATTTTGAATTAATTCCCAATGTGGCCATCCTTCAGCATCCTTGCCATCTAATGCATAAAACCCACTATAGCTCAAAACTTTACAAGTTGCGATATGCATTAAATCTTGTTTTTGCTCTTTGGTGAAATGTACATGGCCATGTCCTAGTTCTTGCACGCCAATTAAAAATAATACAGACTCTAGATCAGCAGGGCGTTTGTTAAATTGATTCTCAAGGAAATCAAGAATTAATTCCCATGCATCTTTAACTAAGGCTGGCTCGAATTCCATGAAATTGATGATTATTGAAGATGAATTTTGAACTTAGCAGATTCCAAAACTGCTTGGTCCCCCCTCGAATTATTACCTATTAAAATAAGCTCGCCCTCAATTTCTTTTTCTGTCGCGAGGGTTATATTAACTCTTCCAACACCATTTTGAACTCCCTCTTTATTGGGCAATGTCGATTCAAAAAAATTGTTTTTATCAGAGAAATGATCAAGATTCTTGATTAAATTTCCAATGTTTTCAATTTCACCGTCTCCTGGAATAAAATAAGTTCCAGGACCTTTCAGCTTAAATATTTTTAAATAAACAGATTCTAAATTTTCTTTATTTGTAGCCGTAATCGTAAGGGTGTTTTCTCCCATTTCTGACTTTAAAGTACCTATAACTTCATTTGTTTGGATGCGATGATAATCCTCATTTCCAAAAATTATTTTTCCTGAGAAAAAACTTTGTTCAGCAGGTTTAACACTAAATGTATTTACATAGGTAATTAAAACGACAAAAATCCCCAATCCAGCATATAAAAAGTTGATCGGGTTAATAATGAATGATAACACAAACTTGCTTATTGGGTTTCCAATAAGCAAACGCATTAACTTAGTCTTAGCCGAATTTGAATTTTTCATTTAAGCTTTATCATTCAATTTTAGAGAGTGTAAAAATGATGAATCTTATTTTTACCAAGCAAAAGTACTACAAGTAATTAAAAAGGGCAATGATTATAGCAATTTTAAAGAATTTATTTATTAAACGGGGGGATTGGAAGGAAATTAATGATTAGCTATGTAATTTTGAAAACTGTTAATCAATTTATTAGTTTAGAAAGGAAGAGGTCATGGATTCAATAACTAAATCATTAACTAGTGATTTAAAGGGTAATTTTAGTGGGATACCTGTAAGAAGAACGTTAAAAAAAATGAAGGCATTTTCAATTCCTGTTTTGTTTAAAAGTAATTTGATTGGGAAAATCAAAGAAGCAAGGAGATTTGGGGATAAAATGAAAAAGAATTTTGAACCATCTCATTTTGATTTTGGACCGGTTGAAATTCTAATATCCCGCCATTTTGGATTTTGTTATGGAGTGGAAAATGCGGTTGAAACCGCCTATAGAATTGTCGAAGAAAATCCTGATAAACGAATATTTCTGCTCTCTGAGATGATTCACAATCCTGCTGTAAATGCAGATTTATTGGACCGAGGGGTTCAATTCATTCAAGACACCTTGGGCAATCAGCTTGTATCTTGGGATCAGCTGACTTCAGAAGATGTGGTTATTGTTCCTGCGTTTGGAACTACGCTTGAGATCCAAGAGATACTGTCGAAAATTGGTATAGATATTTATTCATTTGACACTACTTGCCCCTTTGTAGAAAAGGTTTGGAATCGCGCTAACTCGATTGGTCAAAAGAATTATTCAGTCATCGTCCACGGAAAACCGAGTCATGAAGAGACCAAAGCTACTTTTTCGCATTCTAAATCAGTCACTCCTACTCTTATCATCAAAGATATTAATCAAGCTAAACAGTTAGCTAACTACATCAGGCTTGAAAAAAAGTCAGCTGAATTTTACCAGGAGTTTGAAGGTCAATATTCAGATGGATTTGACCCTTCAAGGGATTTAATTAGAATTGGTGTAGTGAATCAAACGACTATGTTGGCTACCGATACACAAGAAATTGTGGATTTTTTAAGGGAGGTTATTGTTGATTTTTATCAATTATCACCCGAACAAATAACCGCTCATTTTGCGGATACTCGTGATACGCTTTGTTATGCTACTAATGACAATCAAAGTGCTACGTATGGCTTGCTTGCCGAGGAGGCTGATTTTGCGATCGTGGCGGGTGGCTATAATTCCTCAAATACGGCTCATTTAGTCGATTTATGCGCTAATAAGCTGCCAACCTACTTTATTAAATCTGCAGAAAAAATTATTTCAGAGAAGCAGATTTCTCATTTTGATAATGCCAAGAAAGAAGAAGTTTTGACGAATGATTTTATTCCAAAAAAAGAAAAAGTTCGCGTTCTTTTAACCTGTGGCGCTTCATGTCCTGATGCAGTAGTAGAAGATATTTTAAGAAAAACGGTGTCTTTATTTCCTTCCGCTAAATCCGTGGATTATGTTGTAGACCAATGGGTTGTTGAAAAAAATTAGTAGCTATTTAATATTTTTTGGACCGCCGGCACATAACCCTCCCCAAATAAGTTGACATGTACCATCAAAGGGTATAAATTATAAATTGGAATTCTTTCGTGAAACCCTTTTTCTATTGGATAGGCCTCATGGTAAGCCTCATAAAACAGCTTATCAAACCCTCCAAACATGGTGGTAAATGCTAATTCAGCTTCCCTAAGCCCAAAATAACAAGATGGATCTACTAATGCCACTTGGCCATCAGCGTTCACCATAGCATTTCCAGACCACAGATCTCCATGCAATAATGAGGAGGATTCATGTGGGATTAGTTGAGGCAGTTTCTCAAACAATCGGTTAAACGTCTCCTCCATTTGAAGATCAATCCTCCTATTATAAACGGCGATTTCTATCTGACTTTTCAATCTGTTTTCAATGAAAAAGTCAACCCCATTTAAGTTCCAATCATTTTTTTGTTCTGCCGCCCCCAGGTAGTTTGTATACGCAAGCCCATGACCCTCATTCGATGATTTTTGATGCATTTGGGCCAATTTATGTCCAAAATCTTCCCAGTAATTGGCCTTTATTTCCCCTGTAGGAATACATTCCATCATTAAATATTCCTTTTCCTCAATCGCACCCACGCCAATTACCTGAGGGACTTGTATGGTTTTTGTTTGTTCTAATAGCTGTAGATTTTTTGCTTCGGCCTCAAATAAACCATGGTGATCCCCTTGATTCCATTTGATAAAAAATTCTCCAGACTTTAATTTAACCCTAACCGCTAAATTAAAATTTCCGCCATAAAAGAACTGAAATTCTTCCATGGAAACATCCTCCTGCACATGTATTTTGAGGATCTTTTCGATAAATTGATATTGCTCTTGCGATTGCTGGGACATACTTGAATAATTACCCAATATTACCAAAAAGCGTTCTTGGAAGCAATTTTATTTTTTCAAAAGGTGAAGAACTTAGGTGTAAAAATCGTATTTTCAACTTTTTAATGGCATTTGGCAACCCACGAAAACCCGGTCGTTTCACAACTAAAATCCTATCACCGCCTCTTTTATAGAAATGAGGTCATTAAAGGCTTATTGTATAGTGCTTTATGGATTACCTGTACGGGAACAATCTTCATTTTAATTGAATATTTGGCTTGGTTATCTTCCCCTTTACGTGGAATATTGTATTATTTATTCATCAGCGCATCTGGTATTTTACCAATCGGCATTTGTATTGCTCCTGCTGTTAAATGGACAAAGAAAATTACCCCTGCTGATTTAGAGTTAATGGCTAAAAAACTCGGGCGTTTTTTTGATAAGCCGCATCAAGATGAATTGATTAACATACTCCAGCTTCAACAGGATGAAACCTCTGTTTCAAATTCTCCCTTATTAGAGGCCGCCATTACACAAAAAATACACCAGTTATCTGGTTACAAATTTGCTGACTTTATTGACCAAAAGAGTTATCGGAAAACATTCTATGGGCTTATTTTTTTATTCGCTGCGTTGGGATTTTTGGATTACCTAAATCCCCAATACATTCGTAAGCCTACTTTAAGGATTGTCAACTATACTTTTCAATATCCCAAAGCCTTACCTTTTCAGTTCTTGATTTTAAATAAAAGCTTGGAAGTTGTCGCAGGCGAGCCATTCACGATTCAAGTGAAATTAGTTGGAAAAAATGTGCCGACGGAAGTTTATTTTGTCAGCCTAGGCAGCCGCATTAAGATGGATAAAGAGCCTGAAAAAAATGTTTTTAGTTTTGTACTTCCTCCCATAACAAGTCCGCAAATGTTTCAATTTGAGGCTTCTGAGTATTTTTCTGAGCCACAAACCATTCAGATTATTCGCCGACCAGGCATCGAGAAGACCACTATTTCTATTGTGTATCCCGCTTATATTCATAGGCCCTCCGAAAAATTGAGCCAACTGCTTCCCTTACAAATTCCAGAAGGATCTATGGTACATTGGAACATTTCTACGAATGCTGTCAAAAAGGCAAGTATTTTATTACGGGAAAAACAGCCATTAGTTGAGTTTAAAAAAAATATCTTCTTGGCCCAATATGAATTTTCGAAACCGTTTTTTGAAAATTCAAGTTATCAAATTCACCTATCAAACGAACATTTTGAGAGCCAAAAAACGCCTATTTTTCGCATTGATGTTATCAAAGATCAATATCCAAAAATTGAAGCTCAAGTCATTGAAGACACCTTATATTATCGTTTTTTGATCTTTAAGGGAGATGCTAATGATGATTATGGACTTAATCAAGTGTCTTTACATGTTCAAATCAGAGAAAATAAAGAGGGAAATTGGGAACCATCTTTCGTTCGGAAATTAGCTATCCCTAGAGGTAAAAAGGAGGCTGATTTTAGTTTTTTACTTGGCCTTGATTCTTTGAAATTAAGCCCAGGTGCCCAATTGCGCTATTATTTTGAAGTATCGGATCTGGACGGAATACATGGGCCAAAAAAAATGAAAACGCGTCAACAAATTTGGGAATTCCCTGAAACAAGGCAATTAATCAAAAAATCGGACGATCGATTTCTGGAATTGGAAAAGAATATTTCATCCAGCATTCAAAAGGCACAGGAAATTAAGAAGGAGTTGAATGATGCAATGAACCGACTTAAATTAGGAAAGGATGTCAATAATAAAATGCTGGAAGAGGTTTTAGCTAAGGAAAAAGAGTTGAAAAAAGCGTTGGATGTATTGAAGGACCAACAAGAAAAATGGATGGGGCAGCAATTTAGTTTTCAAAAACCATCGGATTCTTGGATACAAAAAATGGAGGATTTACAAAAGTTAATCGATCAAATACAAACCTCAGATTTAAATAAAGGGGTGGATGATTTGTTTAAAAGCCTTCAAAAAGAATTGCCAAGCAACTGGCAAAAAAATTTAGAACAAAAACAATCCCTCAATAAAAATAGAGAAAAAGAGCTACAAAGGCTGGAGCAATTTTACAAAGACTTGAAAATGGATAAAATGATGGAGGAATCCATTCAAGGGTTAAATGAGTTGAGCCAAAAACAAAGTAAGTTGGCCGATGACCCCTCCATCAATCAAGCGGGTCAAAAGGAAGTTCATCAAGAATTTAAAGAGCAAGAAAAAGCCATTGATAACCTTGAAAAAGAAATGAATTTAGCGCCTAATGAATTCGATCCATTAGAAGAAGAGATTGAAAAAGCTATGGATCAATCGGAGGAATTCATGGAGAATAAATCACCAAGCAAGGCCAAGGCTGCTCAAAAAAAATCAGCGGATGGGCTAAAAAAATTAGCCAAGAAATTGGAGGATAAACGCATGAGTGAGGAAAGTAATGCACTTGATTTGGAGGTAAACCAACTCAGACTTTTGTTAGACGATTTGTTGCAAATTTCATTTGAACAAGAGCGTTTAATGCTGGATTTTCGCCGATTAAGAGAGGGGAGTCCCGCATTAAAATCAGCGTCTCAACGTCAAAATAAGATCGCAGAAACGGCTTTTATATTAGAAGACAGTTTGATTAGTTTGGGCAAAAAAGTGATGCCTTTATCCTCGATTATTACTCGAGAAACCACAGAAATGCATCAACGTTTGAAGGAGGCTTCCATGATGATGAAAGAACGAAAATGGCCCCTAGTTCAAGCCAGACAACAACAATCAATGGCGTCAATTAACAAATTGGCCGTGATGTTGTCGGATTTATTGCAGCAATTACAAAACCAACAAATGCAAATGAAGCCCGGTAAAAAAGGGAAAGGTAAACAAAAGCCTCAAGGTTCATGGGCGGCGCGCCAACAAAAACTAAATCAAAAAGCCAGAGAAAGCCGTTCGGATAGTCAAGGGCCTATGAGTGAAGAAATGATTAAAATAGCTCAAGAACAAGCTAGGCTTCGTCAAGAATTAGAGGAAAAATTACAAGACATACAAGGAAGACCTGGTACAAATAACCTAGAGAAAAGGTTGAAGGATCTTATTAAAAATATGGAACAAAATGAGACAGATTTTGTGAACAAGCGCCTTAATCAGGAATTACAAAATAGGCAAAATCAAATGTTGCCTATGTTATTGGAAACTGAAAAGGCATTAAAAGAACAAGGCGAAGATCCGAAAAAAGAATCCAAAAATGCACTCGAAAAATTTCGCGAAAATCCTCCACCTAATTTGTTGCCATACTTAAAGAAATTAGAAGAAAACAGATCATTGTACCAGCGCAAGCCGGTCGACTTAAAGCCTACATACCAAGAAAAAGTACTTCGCTACTTGGATCAGCTTAAGTAGTTACTTTCTTTTTATAGATCGGTACTGTGCTGCATGGCTCACCAAAAAACAAGCTTTTTACAATGGGCTGCAATAAAGTTGTAAGCCTTACATAAGAATCTGTGGGAACCGATTCTTTAGAACAGCCTTTAACGACCACTCGGCCATCCCGATAAGTATCCAAATGTAATGCCAACAAAGATTTAGCAAACAATTCTTTTTCTAATTCTTCTAAATTTCCAAAAACTATTGTGGACGCAAAGGGACTCAAGTGTGTACTTAAAAGCATAAAAGCCCAAGTCGGTATGATGGCATCACTGGAACAGGAAATTGCCACATGTTTTCCTTGGTACTGTTCCCAAGAATGCTCAGCAAGGAATGCTCTAAAGTCTTTTTCTTTTAGCACTAAATCCATGAATAACAAAGGCTTGATATCAAAAAATATTCGCTCTCCAGGAATACGAATGGTTTCTAAATCCAATTGAATTAATCCACTTTGGGCTACTTTATTTTCAATCGTCTGCTCCATTAGATGTATTTTTTTTGTGGCTTTTGGCCCATGAATTCTTTTAAATAATCCGGCTCAAGAACAACTAAATTTTCGAATTTTTTATTTAAATAAGCCTCATAGGCTAATTTACCCATATGTTTCGCTTCAGGATAGGGGCTTTCTAAATCGTAGGAAAAAGTATGATTTGGGAAGGATTCCTTGAATTTTTGTACACCATTCCCAAAAAAGAGCGCACTTTTTTCTTGGTACCTAGTGTAGGAAAACGCATCTAAAATCAACGCGTTGGGAGATTCTAATGCATGTAAATTTTTATGGGTGTAAACGGCTGTATAAACCTCCATCCTCCTAGCATCCATGAGTGGAATTAATATTTCATGTGCTGAATCAGCGTGTTTGGCCGCCAGTATTTTTAATGTAGATATTGCGATCAATGGTTTATCAAGTCCAAAACAAAGGCCCTTTGCTGTTGCTAGACCAATTCTCAGCCCTGTGTATGATCCTGGGCCAATGGAAATAGATATGCCAACTAAATTATTAAGTTTGATATTAGCTTTTTTAGCTACCTCCTCGATCAGTAAGGTTAGCTGTTTTGCGTGTGCACCTTCTTCTTCGCTTTGGGCCGTTGCGATTAAATGGCCTTGGTTGTGCAAAGCCACAGAACATAATTGAGTAGAAGTTTCGATACTTAAAATGAGACTCATTTCTTATTTTTAGCTAGGATTGCTTGAAATTTTTGAGGTTGATTAAATAAATCCAAACTTTCTAAAATCACAGGGTCTTTTGAAAAAGACCATTGATTTACGCCTTTTTGTAAATAATAATGTAGAATAATCTCTTGCTCTATCAATGAAGTAAGTTCTTGTTTATGTGCTAATAGTTCTTTGGAAGTGGATGAGCTCCATTCTGATTTCAGTGCCGACATGCTAGCTTCCAAACTTGCATAAGCCTGGTCTTTTTTAGCTAGTTCAATGGCGACTCGTACTTGCTTTTCCACTGGACTTTCATAGGTAAACTTCTGTGATTTAAGCCAATTTTGAAAATCATTCATATCGTTTTCAGAGAAAACAAAAGTTTCAGCACTGGCAATTTTAGGATGATTTTTTTGATAGTGACAGGCATATAAGAAAATCATATGTTGTTTCATCAGGGCTTGAGTAAAACTCGAAGACATAGGGTCTTTTCCCATGAGGATATCAGGTAGAATTCCGCCTCCATCGACTACATTCCTTCCATTTTGTGTTTTAAACGTTTTAATGGAAGAGTCTTTATACGCAATTGCCTGACCATCCGAATTTTTATGTTGGTAGTCAATTGCCTGAATACAACGCCCGCTCGGGATGTAATATTTTGCCGTCGTAATTTTCATTTTTGTTCTATATGGAAGATCTCTAGTCACCTGCACTAGCCCCTTTCCATAACTTTTTTTGCCTATCAAGACGGCTCGGTCATAATCTTGCATAACCCCTGCAACGATCTCAGCTGCAGATGCCGAATGGCCATTGATCAATATAATGAGTGGAATGTCTGCGTCGAAACTCGCATTCAATGCGGTGTAAGTTTTATTCCATTCTTCCACTTTCCCTCTAGTTTCTACAATCTTTGTTTCTTTAGCTAAAAACAAATTGCAAATATCGACGGCTTGAGTCAACAATCCACCAGGATTATCTCTGAGATCTAAAATTAATTTTTGCATCCCAGCTTGTTTTAATGTTGTTAACGCGGCCTTTAATTCTTTCGTTGCCGACGCATTAAACTCCTCTAATGAAATATAGCCCACTCCAGTTCTAATGATTCCGGAATAAATGACATTATTAATTTGAACGGTTTCTCGATTTAAATGAATGGTTCTTGGGGTACTTTCCTGGATTTTTAAAACGGAAATATCTAAAGAAGTTCCAGCTTGCCCCTTTAATAGTTTAGAAGGCTCTGCCTCAGGGGTATCCGATATTTTGATGCCATTGACCGAGATCAATTGGTCACCAATGCCCAACCCAGCTTTTGAGGCAGGACTATTTTCATCCACATACGCAACCCGATACTCTTGATCAATTTCAGCTAAAACAATCCCTATACCTTGGTATTTTCCCGTGGTCATCGTCATAAAATCCTCCAATTCATCTTCGGGATAATAGACGGTATACGGATCAAAACTTTTTAATAACGCATCGATGGAGGTTTTAACAGCTAGATTTGGATTTACCTCATCCACATAAAATTTATTCAATTCCTTGAATACTGAGGCATACAAGTCTAGGTTTTTGGCAATGTCAAATAAACGCTCACCGGGTCTACTAAACGAAAATCCGACCAAGCTGATTAATGCGATCAAGCCAACAAAAGCCTTTCTGAGATATTTTTGCCTAAATTTCATTTTTTAGATTTTCATTTTTCGTAAATGCCGTGAAAATTTGATGCATTTTTTTTTGAATGACATCAAACGATTCTATATCAGTGCCAATATAAATAAATCCCATTATATCAGGTAATTTATTAAGATCTAAACCTATAAATTGGGGTTTTGTTAAACGGTATGCTTCCCTCGTTCTTCTTTTAATAAGATTGCGGTCCACCGCCTTTTTAAATTTTCTTTTGGGAACAGAAATTAAAATTTGCGGGACATCAGACTTTACATCAATAGAACGATACAAAACTCGAAAAGGATAGAAAAATCGTTGTGACACAATTTGACTATCCTTTTGAAATAAAGAATCGATTATTTTTTTTTGCGTTAACCGCTCAGATTTTTGGAAAGTGAATTTCACGGCAAGAATACTTTTTTAAGCAACAGCGAGCCAGAAATCAGCCTTTCTTAAAATTATGGCTTATTTTCCTCTCTTTTCGTCAGAAACTGAAAGCTTGTGACGTCCTTTTGCGCGACGCGCAGTTAAAACACGACGACCATTAGCTGTCGACATGCGCTCACGGAAACCATGCTTATTCTTTCTTTTTTTAACCGAGGGTTGGAAAGTTCTTTTCATTTCTATTAATTATTAAATTCCCAACAGTTTCGAATTGGGTTTGCAAAGGTACGAAAATTTATATTTTATTCAAGTGTTCAGTGAAAAAAAAATCTGAGCCAAGGGGAAGAGGAAAACAATGCGATGATTTTCTATCTTTGTCTTTTAATATTTAATTTTGAAAGTCTCCATCCTTACAGTCTCTTATCAGTCGGCTGCTACCCTAAAGCAGACGATAGAGAGTGTATTGGCGCAAGATTACGTAAATAAAGAGTATTGGGTCATTGATGGCGGTTCCACCGATGGGAGCTTAGAAATTTTAAAATCCTTTGGTACGTCCATCCATTATATTTCTGAAAAAGATGCAGGCATTTATGATGCGATGAATAAGGGTTTGAAATTGATACAAGGGGATATCATCGGCATGATCGGTGCGGATGATTTTTATCCATCTAACGATGTCATTAGTTCCGTAGTTTCTGCATTCAAATCCAATGATACAGATGTGGTTTATGGAGACAAACAATATGTAAACCCAGATAATCCAGAAAAAATTGTGCGTTATTGGACTGCTGGGGCTTACCATGATTCTCAGTGGCTTTATGGGTGGATGCCCCCGCATTTATCTTTTTATATTAAAAAAACTTCAGCAGATAAAAATGGTCCTTACAGAACGGATTTTACCTGTTCGGCCGATTATGAATGGATGCTTAGGGCCTTATATAAGAATAAAATGACAGCCTATTATTTGCCTAAGGTATTAATGACCATGCGAAATGGGGGGACCAGTACTGCCTCTTTTCAGCATAGGCTCATTGCAAATACTGAAGATCGAAAAGCATGGTCCGTCAATCACTTAAAACCTTATTGGTTTACTTTAACGCTCAAACCTCTGCGTAAAATTTACCAGTTATTTAAATCGAAGAAATGAGAGTAGTATTATTGACGCAAGATGATCCATTTTTTTTACCAAAGGCAATAAAAAAATTGCATGCGGGATTGCCCAAAGATATTGAATGGGTAGGAACCGTGCTTTTTGAGGTTTCCCCCTTTGGTAAAAGAGAATCGTTTTTTGCCAAAATGAAAAAGACTTTGAATGTTTTTGGTCTAGAGTTTTTCATCTATTTTTCTCTCAAATACATCAAATCAAAATTGACTCCAGGACATTCTGTGCAGGCTGTTTTAAATCAGGCGTCTGTACCTCTTTTTAAGCTTGAGGGGTCCATTAATTCCCCGGAAAATTTAAAAATCCTTTCGGATTTTAAGGCCGATTTATTTGTTTCTATAGGCGGAAATCAGGTTTTTAAAAGGGCTCTTTTAGACATACCGACTAAGGGGACGATTAATCTTCACACGGCACTTTTGCCTAAATATCGTGGATTGATGCCTTCATTCTGGGTATTAAAGAATCAAGAAAAATATACGGGGGTATCCGTGTTTTTTGTAGATGAAGGCATTGATTCTGGCCCTATTGTGGTACAAAAAAAGGTGGAAATTGCAGGGCGAACACAGGAAGAACTGATCGAATATACGAAAGACCTAGGCATGGATTGCATTCTTGAAGCCATGGTTTCTATTCGAGACGAATCCTATACCTTGATTGCAAATCCTCAGGAGGAGTTAACGTATTTTTCTTTTCCTAGTCGACAGGATGTAGTGACTTTTAAAAAAAATGGAGCCCTATTTTTTAGGTGGATTTAAATGACAATTTTAACTTTTGACATCGAAGAGTGGTTTCATTTATTGGATCATCCTAGTACAAGGGCTGAGGAAGATTGGGCTAAATTCCCGTCTCGAATACATGAAAATGTGGACCGGATTTTGGAAATGCTGAGTCGAAACAATCAAAAATCGACTTTCTTTTGTTTAGGTTGGGTTGCCCGAAAATATCCGGAAATCATTAAAAAAATCGCCGAATCTGGAAATGAAATAGCCACGCATTCTGATTTACATCAGTTGGCCTACCAACAAAATAGAGCCGCTTTTGCCGAAGATTTGAAACGTTCCATCGAAAGTTTAGAGGCGATAACAGGGAAGAAAATTAGAGCCTACCGCGCGCCAGGATTCTCTCTAATGGAGTCAAATAAATGGGTATTTAGTGAATTGATTCAGCAGGGAATTGAAATAGATTGTTCGATATTTCCTGCGCAACGAGCGCATGGTGGCTTTGCTAACTTTGGCCAACAAGCACCTTGCTGGGTTGATTTAGATGGGTTTAAGCTTAAGGAATTTCCTATTAATGTGACAACCATGGCCGGTTTGCCTGTTATCTTTTCTGGAGGTGGCTATTTCAGACTCTTGCCTGATGCTATTTTGGCTAAACTTTGGGACCAACAAAAATATGTGATGACCTATTTTCATCCCAGGGATTTTGATGCGGGCCAACCGATGATCCAGGATTTAAGTTTGATTCGCAAGTTCAAATCCTATTATGGACTTTCCGGTGCATTATCTAAATTGGAGCGACTCATGGTAGGCCGCGAATTTATTGATTTAGCTAAAGCAGACTTAATGGTCAATTGGGATACCGCTCGGACCGTATACTTATAAAAAAAGCCTTCATTTCTGAAAGCTTTTTTTAATTGAATATCATTAAACCTTAAACTTTGATTTCAACATCTACTCCTGATGGCAATTCTAATTTCATCAATGCATCTACTGTTTTAGCAGAGGATGAAAAGATATCAATTAAGCGCTTGTAAGTACATAATTGAAATTGCTCACGCGCTTTTTTGTTGACGTGTGGAGATCTTAAAACAGTGAATTTTTCGATTTTAGTTGGCAATGGAATCGGGCCAGAAACAACAGCACCCGTAGCTTTTACAGCTTTTACAATTTTCTCTGCTGATTTGTCCACTAATGTGTGGTCAAATGATTTCAGCTTAATTCGAATTTTTTGATTCATATGATTTGGTTCATTAAGTGAATGAATAACGAAAGAACCATTAACTCCGTTACACATGGTATTTATAGTGCAAATATAGGCGGATTAATCTTGAATCCCAAATTCTTTAAAATTTTTGTCTTTGGATTGCTGCCGCTAATTGGCTTTCAAATGGTTTTATATACAACTTGAACATTTCAGGGCTTATTTTTTTTAATGCATTCATGGCTTCTTTGGCATACTCGATTTCCCCGATATTTAATGCTTGGATTGCATACAGTGAATAAAAATCGGGTACATCTTTGTTCCAACTCAATGCGGCTAAGCTCGCTTCGTATGCTTCTTTTTTGCTCAGGAAAGGTATTGCATGCTTCAAGGTATTGATTTGGAATGGATATTTTTTAATGGCCAACTTTGCCTCTGATTTGTTTGAAATTTTTGGACTTAAGTTGGGCATTAAAGATGTTTGATGCCAAAAATCCATTAATGATTGAAGTCCTTGTGTTTGATCAAAAGGTTGTACATCAATATAAAGAGCAATTTTCTCCAAGGCGTTTAATGGATCCTGGTGGAAATAATCTTGCATGGCTTCTGCTAATTTTATTTCTGGAAATAAAGCTGAAATGTTTGTGTCTTTCGCCATTTCATGAATGGGCAAACGCATTTGTTTATCCTTAAAATACGGGATGGAATTATAAATCATGGCAAGGTCCCTGACATCCGTTCTTGGCTTGAACGAACTGTCTAGAGATTTTGAGCTCATTGAGTTATTTTGAAGAATGCCCAAGGCCCAAAAATTTGCTAAAATAGCTGGGTCCTCGGTCGCTTGATCGATATCGACCAAGGTTGATTTTTTATTGAACTTGGCCACTGCATAAAGTAGGTTGGCTCTCGTTAATTCAGATTTAGATTTAATTTCAAATGCTTTTTGATAATAAAAAAAGGAGGAATCTAATTGATTTAATTTTTCAAAAGTATGGGCTAATTGGGTTATGATTTCCATGCTTTCGGGCATTTTTTGATGTGCGCTTTGTAAGGCAAATAGCGATTCAAATAGGTGATTTTCCTTTTGATAAATAGTACTTAATGCGATCGTAATTTTTTCATTAGGGAATTTCACTTGGCTCGTGGCTAAGTAGTAGGCTAATTCCTCGATCTTATTTTCTTGAAAAGCGATGCGGGCCAAGCTGGTATTGCTTTTGGCATTGAGCTTACTGTGAATTAGCCCTTGTTTATAGTTTATCTCGGCTAAAAAAGGGTCTTTAAAAATTTGTGCTAATTCTCCATCCGCATTGTATTTGGCGGCAGTGATTTGGTGATAAGCACCTCCATTCAATGCAAAAACAAAGGAGGAGCCTAAAATCAATACTCCGATCATTAAAAGGTAGGTAGGAAGGATCTGAGGTTTGTCTACAACCTTGTAAATCGGCAAATTTAGCTTGATCAATTCATTGAAATTTCGAATGATAAATAATGGAAATAAAACGATAGTGATTATTTGGCATACTAAAGCCCATGTTTCAATAGCCCTAATTCCAGGGTCATTGGAGGCATAAAGCATTAAAAAGGTAGTTGACATGCTTAAAAAACCCAAACCAATCACCAGTGAATGTTCATTCTTTTTTTTGTATTCAAAATAAAAGCCAAGACAGATGCTAGCAATCCAAAAAACAAAACCAGGGATATAGGTTTTTGTCTGAAAATTATAAATCAGTTGGCCGAAACTGAAAAATAGGTTGGCCGCATAAAATCCAAAAAGAATTAGCCATTTTTTTTGACTTTCTTTTTTGGTCGACGAATGCCCTAATTGCAATAAAAACAGGCAAATAGTATTGGAGAAGAAAATAGTTAATGCAAATAGGCTAAGTATTCCAAGCCAAATCCATTGTGAAAATAGCACCTCATAAATAGTTTCAATGGGCTGATCCGTATTTTTGACCATTATAATGGCCAACCAAAGTAAAATTCCTGATAGGATAAAAATCCATGATATGTTTGACCATTTTTTAAAACTGGTCATTAAAAAACTAATACCAACGGTAGAAAAAAAGGCAAAAATGACAAATGGTAGGATGGAAATCTCATTTGGGAAAAATTCATAATGCTGACGAATTAAAAAAAGCGTAGAACTTAATTGGCCCAATGAATTCTTGTCTATTACTCCTTGGACCGGAATTAATTCACTAGCTACTTGGATATTAAAAACCGAAAGGCCTCCTAAAAAATAGTAAGCCAGGCATGCTATCCCGAAGCAAGTTAAAATGAGAAAAACCCAAGTGTTAAAAGTGAATGGTCGTTTACTCAATGATTTCTTTATCAATAATGTGCAATTGAAAATTTAAATTTCAGCATAAACTTTAATTCATTCAAAGAAATAGGCTGATTTTGTATAAAAATAGCAAAAAAATCCAAACTGGAGTTTTGGTAATTGGAATTTACAGACTAATTTTGCATTCCGAATGTACAAGGCATTCAGGTAGATGTCAAACATTAGTTTTAGCTAATCATTAATTTAATTATCAAATGGCAAACGCAGTAAATAAAGGGAAGGTTGCACAAGTAATTGGACCTGTAGTCGATGTTAGTTTTGAAGGAGAAGGATCAACTTTACCCGCAATTTTAAATGCACTTTCTGTTACTAAATCAAACGGTCAAGGACTTATTTTAGAAGTTCAGCAACATTTGGGAGAGGACAGAGTTCGTACCATTGCGATGGAAGGTACTGAGGGTTTACAAAGAGGACAAGAGGTAATCGACTTAGGAACACCGATGACTATGCCAACGGGTGAAGGAATTAAGGGTCGTTTGTTTAATGTGGTTGGAGAAGCGATTGATGGGATTAAGCAGCCAAAATCTGATAAGGGTATGCCTATTCACCGTTCGGCACCTAGGTTTGATGAGTTAGCTACAACAACAGAAGTTTTATTTACTGGAATTAAAGTAATTGATTTATTAGCTCCTTATGTAAAGGGGGGTAAAATCGGTCTATTTGGTGGAGCAGGTGTAGGTAAAACAGTATTAATCATGGAATTGATTAATAATATTGCCAAAGCATATGAAGGCCTTTCGGTTTTCGCTGGTGTAGGGGAACGTACGCGTGAGGGGAATGACTTGCTCCGTGAGATGATTGAATCAGGGGTAATTAAATATGGAGAAGCATTTAAGCATGCAATGGAAGAGGGACAATGGGATTTGTCTAAAGTGGATGAAAACGAATTGTCTAAATCTCAAGCTACCTTGGTGTTCGGTCAAATGAATGAGCCTCCTGGAGCACGTGCACGTGTGGCATTGTCTGGTTTAACGGTTGCCGAGCATTTCCGTGATGGAGATGGTGAAGGTTCTGGTCGTGATATTTTATTTTTTATTGATAATATTTTCCGTTTTACACAGGCAGGTTCTGAGGTTTCGGCTTTGTTAGGTCGTATGCCTTCTGCGGTGGGTTACCAACCAACACTTGCCACGGAGATGGGAGCGATGCAAGAGCGTATTACTTCTACGAAACGTGGTTCAATTACATCAGTTCAAGCGGTTTATGTGCCAGCGGATGATTTAACGGATCCGGCTCCTGCGACAACTTTTGCGCACTTAGATGCAACGACCGTATTATCTCGTAAAATTGCTGAGTTAGGAATTTATCCTGCGGTGGATCCTTTGGATTCTTCTTCACGGATTCTTTCCGCAGAAGTATTGGGAGATTCTCATTACGATACGGCTCAAAGAGTTAAAGAGATTTTACAACGCTACAAAGAATTACAAGATATTATTGCAATTCTTGGTTTGGATGAATTATCTGAAGAAGATAAGTTAGTGGTATCTCGCGCAAGACGTGTTCAACGTTTCTTGTCTCAACCATTTTTTGTGGCTGAACAATTTACGGGATTAAAAGGCGTTTTAGTGGATATCAATGACACGATCAAAGGATTTAACGCAATCATTGATGGAGAATACGATTATTTACCTGAAGCGGCATTTAACTTAGTGGGTACCATTGATGATGCGGTTGCTAAGGGAGAAAAATTACTTGCTGAGGCTTCAAAATAGGAAAAAATGTATTTAGAAATTATAACTCCTGATCGTAAAGTATTTGCTGGCGAGGCGAATGTCGTGACACTTCCGGGTGTCGATGGCTCTTTTCAAATATTGAATGATCACGCTGCGATTGTGAGCACTTTACAAAAGGGTGAGCTTGTTGCAGATAAGCAAGCCTTTCAAATTGAGGGAGGGGTTGTTGAAGTGTTAAACAACAAAGTTTTAGTGTTGGCAGAGGGAGTTCAATAATTATGAGAGCATCTGGATTTTTGTTTTTAGCTATTCTTTCTTTGAGCTCTTGTTCTGAGAAGACGCAATTGACGGGGTCATTGATGAATTTGATTAAAGAAAACCAATTGCCTTTAGAAAAAATCCAATTTTATAACGACAATCCCTTGTTTCTCGAGCGTGAGATGAATGCTTCAGAAGCGAATGTCAAATCTGGAAAAGTGCTCATTGTCAATGGTAAATCCATTAATCGGATCACATTAGAAAAGCAAACCCCAGGGCTTTTGGTTAAGCAGTCTCAAGATCATTTACTAATATCTTTTGAATCAGGTGCTGGTGAGGCAAAAAGTTTACATTTTGCGCCTATATTAGGAGAACGAGGTGAATATTTTTATCAATTGGTAGATGAATCAGGCAGCACGACTTTTTCGAGATTAATGTATGATGGGAATAAGTATTTGCTTTACAATAAATCAAAAATTAGATTGGAGATCATGAAGTCCTCCTTCTCAGGCCTAAAAGTTAGTAGCAAAAGGATGAAAGGCAATCGAATTCAATAAGTTGTAAATTATTAAATTGTAAAATAGGATGCTTGCATCCTATTTTTTTTTGACCCAAATTTACAATTAGTATGCTAAACATACTTTATATGAAGGCAGAGAATACGGTCGATTTTCAGATTAAAACTGGTTGGAATGCGATTAGCAGGATGTATAACACCTATGCGGCCCAATTTGATATGACGATGGCTATTGGATATGCTTTGTTGCATATAGATAAAAATGGAACTTCGGCAACAAAAATTGCGCCAGCCTTAGGTCTTGAATCTAGAAGTCTAACGCGCATGTTAAAAACACTGGAAGACAAAAAATGGATACGAAGGGAAGCTAATTTTAAAGATAAGCGAGTGGTTAAAATCTTTTTGACTGAATTGGGGAAGAAAAAGCGAGATCAAGCACGCCAAGGAGTTATTTTGTTTAATGAAATTGTGTACGAGCGGCTTGGCAAAGAAAAAATAGATCATTTTTTTGAAGTCATGGAATCCATTAATTCATTATTAGACGAGGATACGGTTAAAATTTTAGAAAGATTGAATCAAAAATTATGATTCCATTATAATGACATATTATTACCGAACAATGACATATTATTACCGGTGAATAAAAATGGCCTTTTTTTATAATATTTTTTCAAATAAGGATAGTTTTTGTGATTTAGATTTATATTTTTGCACTATTGATAATCAATTTGAGTATTCTAAACTTACTAATTAAATAATTACCATGAAAAAATTACTTTTGGTACTTGCGTTAATGCCTTTCTTTTTTTCTTGTTCAAGTAAAAAGAAAATGGCTGATTTGCAGTCACGTTTGACAGAATTACAAACTAGTAGCGATCAGGCTCTAGCTAAGGCAAAAGCAAATTTAGTTGATTGCCAATCTTTAACAGCTAGTCTTCAAGGAGAAATCAAGAAAAGAGATTTAGATCTTGAGGCAAAGAATAATCAATTGAAGTCAATCCAAGAGCAATTGGATTACATGAAAAAGACTAATACCAATTTGTTAGATCGTTTATCTGACCTATCTGTGATTAACAAATCGGGTGCTGAAAGTATTCGTAAATCTTTGGAAGCCTTAAATGACCAAGGTAAATACATCAAAGACTTGAACACATCGATGCAACGTAAAGATTCGATTAATCTTTCATTAGTTATGAATTTGAAGCGGTCATTAGCTGATATTAATGATGAAGATGTAACCGTTGAAGTTAAAAAAGGAGTTGTTTACATCTCAATTTCTGACAAACTAATGTTTGCTTCTGGAAGCGCTATCGTAAATGCAAAAGCAGAAGCTGTTTTAGCTAAAGTGGCTAAAGTGGTTAATGATCACAAGGACTTAGATATTTTAGTTGAAGGTCACACGGATGCCGTGCCGATCTCAACGGATTGTATTAAAGATAACTGGGACTTAAGTGCGAAGCGTGCTACCTCTGTTGTTCGTTTATTGCAAACTAAATTTGCTGTAGACCCTGAGCGTATGACTGCCGGTGGTCGTGGTGAATTTGAGCCTCAATCAGCTAATTCTAGTCGTTCAGGCCGTAAATTAAATCGCCGTACTGAAATTATCGTTACACCTAAATTGGATCAATTCTTTAATTTACTTTCTGCTCCTAGTGGCAAGTAATTAAAAGGGGATATTGAGTATAAAAAAAGGGCCTTTTGGCCCTTTTTTTATGATAATTTTTGCTTAACGTAGGCAAGTTTTCGCCTTGATATTGGCAATGTATTTCCCAATAATGTTGTTATATGCGTTAAGTTCGCAGGATCAATGGAGGGAATATTTTCTTGATTGACTAAAAATGATTTATGAATACGGATAAATTTATGCATTCTGAAATGGGATTCGAATTTCTTTAAAGTCTTAGCCATATATACTTCTTTTTTTGAAGCCAAGTAGACCAAACTATAATTACCCTTGCCCTCTATATAAACGATATCTTTAATGGCACAATTTGCAATACCAGGTAATTTTATTTCTGTTCTCATTTTTAATTTTTAGATATAATTTTAATACACTTAAACCTAAGAAATTGTAGTTCAGAAATACCAAATGAATTATTTAATGGTAAATTATTTATTAAACGGTAATTGATGTTGAAATTTTGGGCATAAAAAAAGGTCTTCGTAGAAGACCTTTTTTACTGTAGCGGGGGCCAGACTCGAACTGACGACCTTTGGGTTATGAGCCCAACGAGCTACCAACTGCTCCACCCCGCGATATAATTGGAGTGCAAAGGTGCAGTGTTTTTCGCAGAAAAACAAGTATCTTTGTTAAAATTTAAAATCCCACCCTTTTTTGGGCAGTACAAAAAAATATGGCCCAGCAGCATAAAGCAGGTTTTATTAGTATTATTGGTAAACCCAATGTTGGCAAGAGCACTTTAATGAATGCTTTGGTTGGCGAGCGTTTGTCTATCGTTAGTTCTAAGGCTCAAACTACTCGACATCGGATTTTGGGTATGTTGAATGGTGTGTTAGGTGACGATGAATACCAAATTGTTTATTCGGATACGCCAGGTGTTTTAATGCCTAAATATGAGTTGCATAAATCGATGATGGCATTTGTCAGAAGTTCGTTAGAAGATGCGGATGTTGTTTTGTATGTCACGGATGTTTTTGACACGTATGAAGATTTAGACTTTTTAACGAATTGGAAGGATCATACGGAAACGCCAATTTTAGTATTAATTAATAAGATCGACTTAGTTGACTCTGAGAAATTACAGGTTTGTTTAAATTATTGGAAAGAAATTTTTCCAGGAAAAGTTATTTTGCCGATTTCGGCTTTAGAAGGAGTACATTTAGATCAAATATTTACGCATATTGTTGAGAAATTACCGGTTCATCCTCCCTTTTTTGATAAGGATGAATTGACTGATAAACCCGAGCGCTTTTTTGCTTCGGAGATTATTCGGGAAAAGATTTTTTTAAATTATAAAAAGGAAATTCCTTATTCATGTGAGGTGGTGGTCACTTCATTTAAGGAGGAAGAAACCATTATCCGCATTGCTTCTGAAATTTATGTGGAGCGTGTGTCTCAGCGGGCTATTTTAATTGGCCATAAGGGTGAAAGTATTAAAAAAGTGGGTATTCAAGCCCGAGCAGAGTTAGAGAAGTTTTTTGGTAAACACGTATTTTTAGAGCAATTTGTTAAAGTTGAGCCAGATTGGCGGGGAAAGGCAGATAAATTGCGTTCATTCGGGTATGCACTCGATTAATTAAATAATAAAATGTCAAATATAATTGCAATTGTAGGTCGCCCAAATGTCGGTAAATCAACGCTCTTTAATCGTTTGATTGAACAAAGAAAGGCCATTATGGATAATATGTCGGGTGTTACTCGAGATCGTCATTATGGTTATGGCCAATGGACTGGTAAGTTCTTTACAGTCATTGATACAGGCGGATATGTACATGGATCTGAAGATATTTTTGAGGGTGCCATTCGTGAGCAAGTTGAAATGGCCATCGAAGAGTCTAATGTTTTGTTGTTTGTGGTGGATTGCCAAACAGGATTGACTGATTTGGATAAGGACTTTGCCAAGGTTTTAAGGAAGTCTAAAAAGCCTGTTATTTTAATTGCCAATAAGGCGGATACGCACGAAAAAGCTTACGCTGCAGCCGAATTTTATGAGTTAGGATTAGGTGATCCATTTCCTATAGCGGCAGAAAGTGGAAGTGGGACGGGAGATATGTTGGACGTCATGATTTCTCATTTTGAGGAAGAAGGCGAGGAAAATCCTGAAGCTGGTGTACCTAGAGTGGCTATTTTGGGTAGACCCAATGTTGGGAAATCGTCATTTTTAAATGCTTTATTGGGAAAAGATCGTTCGATCGTAACTGATTTAGCTGGAACGACACGAGACGCTATTCAAAATCATTATACGCTGTATGGCAAAGATTTCATAATTACAGATACCGCAGGTATACGGCGTAAAGCTCGAGTAGACGATAACATCGAGTATTATTCTGTTCTTAGGTCCATTAAGGCTCTAGAAGAATGTGATATAGCGATTATATTGATTGACGCAACTACGATAGATCACAATACAGGTTTAGAGGCTCAAGATATGAACATCATTAGTATGGCGGACAAAGCCAAAAAAGGAATTGTTTTAATGATCAATAAATGGGATTTAGTAGCGAAGGATACCAACACAGCTATAAAGCTTGAGAATGCCTTGAAAGAGCGTTTAGCGCCCTTGAATTACATGCCAGTGATCTTTACTTCTGTCTTAGAAAAGAAACGTATTTTTCAGGTCGTTGAAAAAATGCTAGAGGTGTATGAAAATAGGTCTCAAAAGGTGTCTACTTCTAAGTTGAATGATGTCATGTTAGAAGTTATTCAAAATTATCCTCCTCCTGCATGGAAAGGAAAATATATAAAGATTAAATATTGTACCCAGGTATCTACACCTTACCCAACTTTTATTTTCTTCTGTAATTTACCTCAATATATCAAGGAGAGTTATGAAAGATATTTAGAGAATCAAATGCGAAAAGCATTTAAATTGGAAGGAACACCTATCTCTTTATTTTTTAGGAAGAAATAGTTTATCTAAATCCTTTTTGAGTAGGTAGCCAATTTGACCTTTGGCACCTACGCCTATGATCTTTTGTTGGGTTGCAATGATATTGTGGAAATGACTTTCACCTAAATTGACCCATTTTTTTATTATAGGATGAAAGGCATGGCTTCCAGCGGGTCCTGTTACAATCCAATACGGATTTGACCAAATTACTTTTTCTATGTAATAGTTTTTGGGTAGTGGGTTTTCGATGGGGGACCAATTTTTACCTGCATCATTAGATTCCATAATAGGAATTTCACTCGAACTAATTTTTAAATAATTTCCTCCTACCACCCAAAAATGTGTTTTGTTTTTGGCAGCTATGCTAAAAAACCCACTACTTGTATCTGCCGGAATTTCATTATTTGTTATTTTCCAGTTGGTCAAATCGGATT
>Ga0214163_1000103_pt1 | contig 36431 bp, 29 predicted proteins | sample LakMenepilimnion_2_FD_153001 | JGI IMG/M metagenome (GOLD analysis project Ga0214163, IMG submission 153001) | Freshwater microbial communities from Lake Mendota, WI - Practice 15JUN2010 epilimnion v4 | ecosystem: Environmental > Aquatic > Freshwater > Lake > Epilimnion/Euphotic zone | place... | reverse complement strand
CTCTTCTCTGTGCCTCTGTGTCTCTGTGTTTCAAAAAAACGCGCGAATCGTAGGGCGGGGCTCCCGGCCCGCCTCCCCCCACCTCAGAATCTCCATTCAATACCAGCATCTGCACCATGAAACAAAATCGAGTCATCGGAGCTCGTAGCAATCGGGCGATCCTCCAACAAATCACGGTGGTCTTGATCATCGACCGTTGCAACACCGGTTAAGACCCACCATCGATAGCCACCGTAAAGCGTCCAGTTCGACCCAAGTTGATATCGCGATCTCAAATGCAGAGCGAACATCGAAGCGATCGAAATTTCGTCGTCGATAGCTTTCATATTTAATCCCGTACCGCTCGAAGCCGAGAAAGACGATTCAGCAGAGTTTAGATACAGACCAGCATCGGCAGCCCCACCGATCGAGAACTTCTCTCCCATCGGACGCCAATGCTCCAGTCCTCCCGACCAACCAAAAAGAGAGTTACCTGCCGAGGTACTGAAGGTTCCCACAGCGGGATTACCGCTCGGCGAATTGCCAGCCGAACCTTGGGAATCCAATGAGAGTGTCTCTGAGTATTCGATCACTTCACATCCGACACGGTAGTTGTTGATCTCGTCGGTAAGCCATCGTTTGTGCAATCCATAGGATCGATAGCTCGCCGATTGGACTTGATGCTGCTGCGAGGCGTTCGTGAAGTTCGTCAACCACTCAGGAATTACCGAAACAAGGCTTGCGTTGACAGGCCCAGCGGAGCTTTGTGATCGATTCCAACGGAGCGAACCAAGGAACGAAAACTCATAAGAATCCATCGGGTTAGCCATGAAACCAACCGTGAGGTCCGTCCCGAAGTCGGCCCCAAATGGGCTCAACGTGGTGCCTTGTGTGTAAGTTAAATTCTCATCTCCCGAGCGATGAATCCAGACTGGAGCATACCGCATCGTCCATCGCGGACCGTCAAAGCTTGCCGCTTTGGGCTCAGGCATCGCACCGACCGGTCGATGTCTCACGTTGTAATTTGACGGGGCGTTAATGACTGCGTTCGGATTTACAACGTTTGGGTTTGAGAAACTGTAACTCCCATTTGGATAGCTTTCGACACCCGCATAAGGTGCAGGCGATGCAAGATTGGGCACCGGTTGAATTGTGGTGCTAGGTACTGCCCCAAATGCATTGTACGTAGTCGGCGACGGAGGAATCGCAAGTTGATCACTACGCGGAGTTGCAGATGGAATTACCGGAAAGGTTCTGGTAGATACCGCAGGTGATGTAGGCTCAATGACCGGTTGATCTAAACTTCCTGCCGGTCGAGGTAGAGCACCTCGATAGTTTCCACCAGTTGCCGAGATCCCCGATCTCTCGTTGGCTTGCTCCATCATCCGCAGATAGTCTTTCGATGTCAGACCACCTGCGGGCGCTTGCGCACTTGGCTGCATCGTTACCGCCGAACCGACAACTGGCGATTGCCCTTGTACGGAACCCACGCCAGGAAACAACACCGACCCGACCAAACACACTCGGCTAGCCCAAAGGACTCTGCGTTTGGTAGCCCCTCGAAACAGTCGACATCGAAACAGTCGACATCGCGACAGTTGACATCGAGACAGTCGATCTTGCGACAGTCTAGTTAGCAAAGATGCTATCGCGTTGAATATCGACTGGATATAGCTTGGCATTTCCTACTTCGTCCTTACCGGACTTCCAAAGCATCGACGACCGGAACAAGTACCATCTTGCGAATCGAACCGATGATCTTTCGAGCTTGGTCGTTCGATTCCACCATACCCTTAACGATCAGCGTACCGTCAGCTTGTGGCTTGACTTCGATTTCCGCATCTGGAACCAAGTGACTTATAACCCCTTGGATCTCTTCGACGCCAACACTCGACTTGCTGGCAACTTGCCATAGCTTGACCACAGAAACCTTTACATAAGTCGGCTTGCTGCTTCTCTCCGAAGTAACCTCGATGATGGTCTCTCCAGGTTGATCACCGACAACAAACAGTCGGCTACCATTCGCAACGACACGGCAAACCGAGCCATCGACGATGTGTATTTTCGAGATGCTGCCTCTGACGTGCAAAGCACGCATCGATTGGCTTTCCATCTGCATTCTCTCGCCGCGATCTACGTCGTATTGAGAACTACCCGATGTCATCACCAGTGGCCCGGTAGTCATCGCGATTCCTGCGACGCTCGCTTGGGCACCTTGTGCCACTTGCGATTCCGCATCGTCTTTCGATGCAACCGATGGCACCGAAATCATGATCGGTGCAGCGATCACGGTATTGGTTGCAGGGTGAATCGCGTTTGTCGTAGGTTGAACGGCTTTAGGTGCTGGTTGAACGGTTTTGACTGCCGCTACAGGAGCCTTGGCCGCCGATTCATTCGACTCTGATTCGCTCTGAGTTTGTTCACTCTGAGTTTGTTCACTCTGAGGTGGCTGGCTTGGCGTTGACGTAATCGATGAAATTGGAAAATTGACCACAACGGCCGGTAAAGCCGGAGTTGGGATGCTTACCCCCTGCGGACCTTTTGCCACTTCCGTGGTTGAAGGTATGCTTGTCGCAGGTGCACTCGGTAAGGAAGCAGGAATGCTTGGAAGCGAATTCCATTGCGGCGGACTTGGCGGAACTACATTATCCGCACCATTCGCATCGTCACTTCCCGATTGTGCATCTTCTGTTTCTTCGACGGTGTTGCCGATGGAGTCGTCGTTTGCTCCACCAGATGTTTCTTGTGAAGGCAAACTCGATGGAGGCACAGAAGGGACCGTATCGGTGCTTTGTGCGAGCTCTAGGCTTGGCAACGGCACGATCTTCGGTGCTGCTGTAGAACCGATGGCTTGTGCAAGATTATTCGCCATTGCATCGACTGTATCGTCGACCCGAACAGGGATCTCGATACCGGTTTGTGCATATGGACTATTAGGACTTGGAAACGCAGGAACCGCGACGACTTGATCGGAACTAAAGCTGAGCTTCACAGGGGTCTCGGCAGTGATATCCCCAGAACGAGTTACTTTCAGATTCGACGAATTGGTCTGCGATGGAAGGCTAGCGATGCCCGATGCAATCGAATCGCTGGAAACAAAGCTGCCTGCGCTCAAGCGGACTTTAGCGCCGATGCTGCGCGATGTTTCAAGGTCTTGCGGAGTCTGTTTCTGAGCAACAGGTGTTGCCACTTTCATCGCGGGTACTTTTACCAAGCTTGGTTGACGCTCGGCACTGGTAGCCACTGCGTTGATGACCGGTGTTTGGCTTTCGTCGCCGGCGGAAGCCAATCGGATGGGCTCGAGAGGTGCTGCTGGAGTCGGGAAGGATTTCGGAGCAGGAAGCTCGACGATGTTGGGAATTGAAGCGTTGGTCTCAAGTGAGGCCGGTGCTGCAAGAGGTGCTGGTGCAGCCAACGGTGCAGGTGCAGCCAGCGGTGCCGGAGCAGTCAGTGGTGCCGGGGCAGCCAACGGTGCGGGAGCAGCTAGAGGTGCCGGTGCAGGCAAGGCGATCGGTGCAGGTAACGATGCTGGAACCGATTTCGGCTGGATCCCGAGGGCTCGCATGGGAGCGTTTCGATTCCAATCGTGCGCCGAAGCGAGATCGAAGGACGAAGCTACCAGGGTGGTTCCCAAGGACAAGCTTGCCATCAAAAAGGCTCTATTTCGGGTTCTTGCGCGTTGGATTTTCGACGAGACCATAACCTAACCCCCAGCATCGAATACGGCTTGCAAATCGAAGGAACCACTCCGTTCCTTCGCTGTGACAATCGGATGTATGGGGTCTATCGGAAGTCCAGACGGGGTGAGTTGAGGGATTTTGAGGATTCTGCGGATTGCACCTGTTGCGCCGTCTGCAACGAAGTTGACGGGCGACGATTGGTTTACCAGCCGTTGAAATTGCCATAAATTATGAATTTACAAGAGGTTGCGCGTTTGAAGACACTGGAACATGGATTCATAATTGCACTAGGCAAATTGCGCGACGGGGCTGACAATTCCTAGGTTTACAGACCTCCAAGAGTTTTTTCTCCTGCGATAACGGAAACACATCGAGTGGAACGTAACAATCGTTTTCTTGCTTGGCTCATCCTGGGCTTAGCAATCTATTTCTTTATCTCAAGCATGCGACAGCAGCAGTCCCTGCAAGAGCTTGCCGAGCAGAAGAAGCAACAAGAGTTGCAAGTTCTGCAAACGAAGCGTCAGGAAGAGTCGAAGCAACTCGCTTTAAAGATCGCTGAAGAAAATCCCGGTTTGACCATCCCATCGGAACCGCCGCGTCAGCGATGGACCTTGGGCACGATGAATCCGACCGATGGATATCGCTTTCTCGTAACCCTCGATAACCGAGGGGCGATGATCGAACGAGTCGAACTCGTCGAGCAGAAGCAACCCGGTCACTTCAATTTCCGCTCGTTGCATACCAAGAACATCGGTGGGTATCTGGGGTACCTCGCTCCGGAGGAACGTTCCGGGGGCGGGGTGATCATTCATAGTGTCCCAGGAGGATCGGCCGCCGCGACCGCGATCTGTCAGCAAGAGCAACTCACGGGTCTTCAACCTGGCGATGTGCTCGTCAACTGGGAAGGACTCGATGGCCCGGCGACTCTGTATCAATTAACCAAAACCCTCAACAGTTTGAAACCTGGCGACGAATTGCGTTTAGAAGTCGAACGAGCCGCTGCGCCGGGGGCGACGAAGACATTCATCGCGAAGCTGACCGAAGAACCCGCTGCAATCTTGCGAGCCGAAGATGACTTCACCAAAGAGCAAGTTGTCGGAAACACTCCGAAGGGATCGTGCGGTTTAACATTTGCCAAAATCGATGGCAAAGAGATCTTTGAGAGCGAGAGGGTGATCGCGGGTCTAGAAGGGACCCTTGATGCCAACTGGCAAGCGAGTCCTCTGGAAGTCGAAGGAGGTATGGGCGTAGAGTTCCGATTGCCTTTAACCGAACGACTCAAGCTTGCGGGCATCGATGCGAACCTTGAACTGGTCAAACAGTATCGGTTGAAGAAGGGCACGGGATCCGATGCTAAGCCGGTTACCGCCGACGACTACCGATACCACATGGAGATGTCCACGATCGTTCGCAACCTCGATGAGAAACCTCATGAGATCGCATTACGACAAGAGGGACTCAACGGCATCTCGCTAGAAGGTTGGTGGTATCCGACCAAGCTATCCCCGCACTTCTTCTCCGCGCCTGGTGCTCGGGATGTGATCGTTGGAGACAAGCAAAAGAACTACTCGATTTCGATGACTCGCGCTTTGGTCGATCATGCCAAGAAGAATCCGACCGATCCTGACCTCTCTTTGTTTGGCCCGCAAGATGTTCGCAGCAAACGAGACTTGGCCTACATCGGTCTAGACACCCAGGTCTTTACAGCCGCCATGTTGCCAGCCGAAGACTCACTCGAGTCGATGCAAGATTTGCAAAAGGCCAAAGCAAAGGTTCTCAATGACAAGATTCAAGACGCCTCGGGATTCGACCGAAATCGCCAACAAGCTTACAACACCGAATTTTGGTTCGTTACGCAATCGAAGACATTGGCACCGAATGAAGAGTATTCCACCGACTACCGGATTTTCGCAGGTCCGAAATCACCGGAATTGTTAGCTGCATACGGCTTGGACGAAGCGATCGAATACGGTTGGGACATCTTCGGATTCTTCGCCGTGAAACTCGGCTTGATCCTTCACTTCTTCTATTACGTTGTCGGGAATTATGGGTTAGCCATTATCTTGCTGACCGTTATGGTCCGATCGTTGATGTTCCCCGTCTCGCGACGAATGGCCGTCAACGCACAAAAGATGCAATCGATCCAACCGGAGATGAGCAAGCTTAAGGAGGCTTTGAAAGATGAGCCTACAAAGATGATGACAGCGCAACAACTGTTGCTCAAGAAAGCCGGCATCAATCAGCTCGCGGGCTGCTTGCCTGCGATGATTCAGTTGCCGATCGTCATCGGGCTATACCGTTGCGTCTCTGTTGACGTCGCACTGCGACAACAACCGCTGATACCTGGAATCGAATGGTGCTCGAATCTCGCTGGCCCAGACATGATGCTCGATTGGCATAGCTGGATGCCGGACTTTATCGCCGGCCGCGGATCGGGATGGTTCGGACCCTACTTAAACATCTTACCACTGATCACCATCTCTCTGTTTATCATCCAGCAGAAGATCCTGATGCCCAAAGCGACCGATGATCAGACTCGCACCGCTCAGCAGATGATGATGATCATGACCATCTTCATGGGGGTCCTTTTCTTCCGAGTCCCTGCCGGTTTGTGCATCTACTTCATCACCTCCTCCACGTGGTCCTTGATCGAACGATTCTTGATCAAGAGGTACACCCCCAAGGCAGAGTTCGAAGCCTTGCCAGAAGGAACAGTCAACGAAATTCTCTCTGCGGTTGCCAATACCAGCCCAGGCCAACGACCCGCTTTGCCTTCGGTAAACAAATCCGACAAACCGAAGCTGAAGAACACCAAGCCACCCGAGACTTTTGCAGAACTGTTCGAACCGTTCTTCAGAAAGAAACAAGGCTCAAGTGAAACCGGAGATACTCCCAAAGGAACGAAATCAGGAAACCGTCCACCGGAGAGAGCTCGTCCGCCTCGGCCCGACCAGCGAAAAGGAAAGAAATAAGACCTAGCTTTCCAGCCAAGGCACATTCGGACTTCCATCAAACTTAACGGAGAACACGCAATGACGACACACACTTCGGCCCCCTCTAAGCGAGTCGATTCCATTTGGCAATCAGCCGGAGCACTGCCCCTTTCGTCACTGCTACTTGCGTCACTTTTCCTAGCGATGGGCACTAGTTTGATCGGCTGCTCGGGTTCGAAACCTCAAGGTGGTGGTACATCATCTTCAAGCGACGCAGCATCTGAGAAGACGGCAACTCCGAAGGGAGAAGGAAAGCGAATAGGCATTTCGATCCTAACGAGTGCAAACCCGTTCTTTATCGAAATCTCCGATGCAGTGAAAGGTGCTGCGGCCAAGGCTGGATATGAAGTCATCAGCGTCAGCGGTGATAACGATCCGAACAAACAGCAAAACCAAGTCAAAGACTTTATCGTTCAAAAAGTCTCGGCCATTATCCTGACTCCTTGCGATAGCCGCGCGGTAGGGACTGCGATTCAAGAAGCCAACGCGGCAGGAATCCCTGTCTTCACCGCAGACATCGCTTCAATCGCTTCGGGAGCCAAAGTGATCACTCACGTGGCAACCGACAATTACAGCGGAGGCAGACAAGCTGCGATAGCGATGATCGAAGCCCTCGGAGGCCAAGGCAAAGTTGCTATCTTGGACTTCCCTCAAGTCGAAAGCGTGATGCTTCGAACCAAAGGGTTCCGTGACGAGTTAGAGCAACAAGCCAAAGAAAAGGGAGTATCGATCCAAATCGTAGGCGTTCTGCCAGGCGATGGCGCAAAAGACAAGAGCTACAAGTCAACACAAGACCTTCTCCAAAGCCACCCAGATTTGAACGGCATCTTCGCCATCAACGACCCATCGGCTTTGGGATGCTATGCTGCATTAGAGAATGCAGGCATGGTCGACAAAATCAAGATTGTCGGATTCGACGGGCAGATCGATGGCAAGCGAGCGATTCGAGACGGCAAGATTTACGCTGACCCCATTCAGTTCCCAGTCCGCATCGGAGAAGAAACCGTCGCAGCGATTTTGAAGTACCTCAATGGTGAAGAAGTCCCTGCGGAACTACTCATTCCGACCGAACTGTATCGGCAAGCGGACGGCAAAGCCGATGCAAGTCTTTAAGGGACAAACATAATGCATCGACCGATGTTCGCAGTTTCGTTCGCAGTTTCGTTCGCCGTATTGCTCGCGATTCTAAGTGCTGGCTGTGACGTCCCTCGCGCACCAGATAGTGTCCTCACAAAACTCCACGGACAGACTGTCACTGTGTTCATTCGCCATGATGTGCTAGGGCAAGCTTCCGACATCCCGTCCTCGATATCGGTTGGTGTCCTCAATGGGGCCGAAGTCTCCTTGACGGGCAAGCTCATTCTCAGCAGTCCTCAATGGATTGTCATCGAGGTACTAGATAGTCGTTGGACGATACCCCGTGAGAACGTATTAGCCATTCGCCAAATAACTCCATCAAAGTAAGTCTCGACCACCCAGAGAGTTGGAAGTAGCCATGAGTCAAGTCAACGGGTCAGCAGGAGAGCTCGGAGTCAACGCTGAGTTTGCGAGAACTGTTCATTTGCGTGACTCGCAGGGACGTTGGTGCTTTCGTCTCGATCGAGACCCTTGGAACCATTTACGACTGTGTGATGCCCAAGGTCGCGAATATCCCGATGTCTCGATCGTGCCGCTCTATCCGGTACTAACACCGCGCGAATGGGTTTCGATCCTGTCGAAAGACGGTGTCGAACTTGTATGCATGAAGAACCTCGATGAGCTCGATCCCCAAGAGCGATCTTGGATTGAACAAGAATTGGAACTTCGCGAATTTGTACCTCAGATTTCGAAAGTCCATTGGGTTTCCGGGACGCAAGAACCTTGCGAATGGGACGTTGAGACCAATCATGGACGAACGAGATTTGTACTCAATGCAGAGGAAGATGTACGCCGGGTAAGCGCTTGGACGGTCCACTTCGTCGATGCCAACGGATGCCGATTTAGAGTCGATGATCTACGAAAATTAGACAGTCGCTCACGAGCTTACGTCGAATGGTACGTCTAGCATGTCGAACAGAAAGATACGATAATCGCGAGTATGACCCAATCGTGTGACATTCGTGGTTCGATGGTTTTGCTCGGCACAGGGACGAGTGTAGGAGTCCCATGTATCGGGTGCTCGTGCGCTGTTTGCACTGGTGGGCACCCGAGAAATCAGCGAACGCGATCGAGCGCAATACTCGGGCTACCCCAAGGGAACTTGCTTATCGATACACCGCCGGAGCTTCGAATGCAGCTTCTGCGGGAAAAAATCGGCTTGGTGCACGCCGTCTTGTACACCCATGAACATGCCGACCACCTGCACGGTCTTGATGATGTCCGGCTTTTTCCTTTCATGCTTGGCCACCCGATCCCGATCTACGCCACAGAGATCGTCGAAGGCAGAATTCGAAAGATCTTCGACTATGCTTTTAGCGATCGGCAAGAGACGCATCCCGGCGCGGTTCCCAAGATGCACTTGCAACGTATCGACGAGCAGCCACTTGATGTTCTAGGCGCAACCTTAACTCCGATCCCTTTGATCCATGGACCGCACTGCCGCGTTTTTGGATATCGAATCGGTAATGTCGCTTACTGCACCGACACAAACTGCATTGAACCATCGAGCAAGGAGTTGCTTCAAGGCCTCGATGTCCTTGTCTTGGACGCGTTGCGGCTAAGCCCTCACCCGACTCATTTTTCCGTGGGTGAAGCCTTGGACATCATCGAAGAACTCGGGCCGAAGAAAGCTTATTTGACTCACCTATCACATGAGCTGGATTACACAAGCTTTTGGCGAGAACTTCCAGAACACGTAGCTCTAGCTTACGATGGACTGCGGATTGAGTTGACTTGAGAATTAGAAAACAGACAACACACGCTTCGTGATCATTTGAAGTAAAGACGGCTGAAGCAAACACTGTGTGAAGCGAGCGTTGAAAAAACGCGTGAAGAGAGACATTGCATGGGTAACCTTGAAGAACCGCAAGAACAATCCGACGAACGGGATGCGCAAGTTTCGTTCGGCACGTTGTTGTCACTCTTCTATACCGAGAGCAGTCAGTTCGCGCGCTTCGTTCGCATCGAATCCAAAGACGCGCCAACCGATTACCAACGGCTGCTGGCTCATTCGTCGCACATGACGGTCACAGTCGAAGATTTTTATCGCGACAAACTCGATGTGAAGGTCTTGCGATCCTATACCATCGGCGATCACTACTGCCGCGAAATCCTGTTGTCGACGCAACGCGATGCAAAAGTTGTGCAGTACGGAATCGTGCGACTGGATCTAACCGTTGTCCCCGAAGGTGCGAAGCAAGAGATACTATCCGAAGCGAAACCGCTTGGACGAGTCTTGATCGAACACGCTGTATTGAGAGAAGTCGAATGCATCGACATGTTTCGCGTTTGGACAGGTCAAGCTTTATCGGCAATGTTTGATTGCCCGATCGGCTCGGTTACCTACGGCCGAACCGCATTGATCTATTGCAATCGGGAACCCGCGATCGAACTCATCGAGATCGTCGCTCCGGTCCCAACTTCTCACAGCGATACACTTGCTCAATAACCACTCCGTTCAAATCGATTTACGACGAAGCAAACAAATATGACGATTTATTTTTCCGAAGGTAGCTCGACACACTCCCTGGGCATGGACGATTTCCTCAGGGGCTTGCAAGTCTCGATCGATGCTTATTGCAAAGCGCGCGGAGTCCCAGCGCCATCTAAGGTTTTAGCGATCCCCCCCGATCATACGCGGATGGACTCACAAGCTGGCCCTATTACGCGAGCAGCCCATCAATTGCTTGGCGACCGGCTTACCGACGTCATGCCAGCGCTCGGTACCCACGAAGCGATGAAGGAGCCGGAACTTCAAAAAATGTTCGGTGACCTTCCCCGCGATTTGATCCGAGTTCACCGATTCAAATCCGATGTCGATACCCTTGGGATGGTCGATGAAGCTTTCGTCGAACAAGCGACCGAAGGAATTTATAAGAAGCCTTGGCCAGCCCAAGTCAATCGAATTATTTCCCAAGGTGGACACGATTTGATTTTGTCGATTGGCCAAGTGGTACCGCACGAAGTCATCGGCATGGCAAACTACACCAAGAATATTTTTGTCGGGACGGGTGGTAGCGAAGGAATTGACGACAGTCATTACTTGAGCGCTCTCTTCGGATGCGAGCGAATCATGGGTCGTTGCGACAACCCATTGCGCAGAATCCTCAATCGTGGCGCGGAGATGTTTCTTACACCGTATCCGATCTTGTATGTTCTGACCGTCGTGGAATCGACCGACCATGCAGGCCCGGTCGTTCGAGGATTGTTTATCGGTGATGACCATTCAGTCTTTTTCCGAGCAGGAGAGCTGTCAGCAAAAGTTAACTGCTTCCGGCTCGATCGCGCTCCGAACAAAATCGTCGTATGGATGGATCCGAACAAGTACAAGAAGACCTGGGTGGGCAATAAGGCCATTTATCGCACCCGCATGGCGGTTGCAGACCAAGGCACGATCGTCGTGGTTGCCCCTGGGGTCAATCGGTTCGGCGAGCACGACGAAGGGGACGCGTTGATTCGAGAACATGGTTATCGAACGACCGAAGAGATCCTCGAACGCACCCGCACCCATGAGTCCCTTGGCAAGAACTTATCGATCGCAGCCCATTTGATACACGGCTCCCCCGAGAATCGATTCCACGTCGAGTACTGCCCTGGCGGATTGAGTAAAGAGGAGATCGAAGGGGTTTGCTATGGGTATGGCGATTGGCGAACCGCGATGCAGCGCTACCGAATCGAAGGTCTTACCGACGGATGGCATCGCACGGCCGATGGCGAAGAGTATTACTTCGTGCGAAATCCTGGCCTGGGATTGTGGATGCATCGCGGACACCGCCATGCGTTCGACGACCAAAGCCCCGCACCCGTGCAGTCGTAGAGCACAATCAAGAGTACACAACCACGACGCTGCCACCCACCGTCTGGCGACGAGTGGCTACGGGTTCGAGTGGCTACGGTGTCAAGTAGATATGCGGGGTAGAGTGGATGTGCGGGATCACAAGCGCGTCTCCCCTTCTCCCGCTGGCGTTAAAGCAGCATCACGCGGCCCACGCGCACGCACAAGCGCGTCTCCCCTTCTCCCGCTGGCGGGAGCAAGGGGCCGGGGGATGAGGGTGGTGACCGCGCAACTGACCTGTCTGACTTGTCTGACCTGTCTGACCTGTCTGACCCATCCGCCCCCCCTCCAACCTTCACTCGCTTTTGCGAGGGCTTTCCCAAGTCACATCGGCGACACCGAGTTCATGGTTCGCAAAGCGCGCCATCACAAACAATAGATCGCTCAAGCGGTTCAAGAAGATCACGATGTGCGAAACATCGCTCACGCGGCGGTCGTGACCAAGCCGAACGATTTCTCGCTCCACGCGACGGCAGATGGTTCTTGCCAAGTGCAACTGGGCCGCTTGGGGACTCCCGCCTGGCAGAATGAAATTCCTCAGTGGTGGCAGCTCGCGTTCCATGCCGTCGATCCACTCTTCCAAAGCCTGTACGTGCGGCTCGTTGTTCCATTTCAAATGATGTTGCTCAGGCTCGGGTGTCGCTAACTCCGCTCCGATCGAGAACAACTGATGTTGAATGGTGGCCAGCATCGGATCAAGTCGGCTTGAAAGCCCCGTGCTGCGGGCGGTACCAAGCACCGCGTTGAGTTCATCGACCGACCCATACGCACAGATTCTCGCATCGTCTTTCGAAACCCGTGGTCCGCCAAAGAGGCCTGTTGTACCCGCATCACCCGTCTTCGTATAAATCTTCATCCGTCCCCTCCTGAAGCACTTCCTCGCCGACACGACTCACGCAACTAGCACCTGCTGCAACTAGCACCGCGGATACAGGCTATGTATGATAATGGCTGGGCAAGCCTACGGTAGGTCTGAAGGTCGCTCGGGTGTAAATTACAAAGACCTTCCCGATCCCATCAACGAATTGCTTTCGCAAACGAACTTCTGTCGCAATGAATGAAGAGAAACCATCTGTATTTGCAAGCGGCTACTTGATCTTTCGCCGCCAAGGAACACAGCTTCAATTTCTCCTGATGAAACACCCGGACCGTTGGGATTTACCCAAAGGGCACCTCGATCCGAACGAGTCGATTCCTCAAGCTGCTATCCGTGAACTATACGAAGAAACGGGTATTCCCTCGGATGCTCTTTGGACCGACCCCAAGTTCGCGTTCGTTCATAGCTACCTCGTCGCCAATCGAAAACGCTACGGTGAGAAGGATGGAAGCAAAAAAGTCCTCAAGGAATTAACGATCTTCCTAGGCTTTTTACTCCGCCCTGTCGACCTACAATGCACCGAACATCCGGATTATCGCTGGTGGAACTGGTCACCCCCACATCGCATCCAAACGAAAACCATCGATCCGCTGCTTGCACAAGTTGCCGAGCACTTTGAAACTCATCCCGAACTCCTGAGCTTGTAAACTCAAATCCAATCCCACCCTTTGAAAATCTTTCGTGACATTCTTCTGTGAAACTCTTCTTCACCGATCGATTCGAACTGCCACTTCCCCCAGGACATCGCTTTCCGATGTCCAAATACCGACGACTGCGCGACCGCTTAGTGGCCTCTGCTCAACACTTTGACGATGTGTTCTTGGAACCACCCGCAGCTTCAGAGCGAGAGCTGAAACTCGCACATACTCCCGAGTATGTAGATCGTGTACTTGCAGGAAAACTGACTGAAAACGAAATCAAACGTATCGGATTCCCTTGGTCGCAAGCCATGGTGGAACGCTCCCGCCGCAGCTCTGGTGCAACTCTTGCCGCCGCTCGCGCTGCACTTGCAGAAGCCGTTGCAGTGAACCTTGCTGGCGGTACGCATCACGCGATGCGCTCTTGCGGAGAAGGCTACTGCGTTTTCAACGATGCCGCTGTAACTATCCGAACGCTTCTCGACGAAGGCACCATCGGTCGCGCTTGTGTGATCGACTGCGATGTTCACCAAGGAAACGGCACTGCAGAGATACTCGGCAACGATCCGAACGTCTTTACATTCTCAATTCACTGTGCAAAAAACTTCCCCTCCCGCAAACATCCTAGCCACCTCGATGTTAATCTCGATGACGGGACGCAAGACATCCAGTATTTGTCTGCTCTCGAACAAGCTCTCGCACAAGTCTTCGACGCAGGTCCTTATGACCTTGCGATCTATCTTGCCGGCGCGGACCCTTTCGTAGGTGATCGCCTTGGAAAACTCGCATTGACCAAAGAAGGACTCCGCATGCGAGACCGACTCGTTCTCGAGTCTCTTAAAGATCGCAATACCCCGGTCGCCGTCGCTATGGCCGGCGGATACGCTCCGGACGTCGAAGACATCGTCGACATCCATGCGATGACCGTCTTCGAATGCTCCCGAATTGCTTCAATGTATTGCTAATTACGCTGAGGCTTACGCAAGTATCTCTCGCACGACGCGACCATGCACGTCGGTCAAACGAAAATCTCGTCCTTGAAATCGATACGTCAGCCGTTCATGATCGACACCCAACAGATGCAAAACCGTCGCATGCAAATCGTGGACATGCACTTGGTCTTCGATCACGGAAAAGCCTAAATCATCAGTCTTGCCAAACAGCTTACCCTTGCTAATTCCTCCACCCGCAAGCCACATAGTGAACGCATCGACATGGTGATCGCGTCCGGTTGTGTCGCGCGGTTCACCCATGGGTGTTCGTCCGAATTCACCTCCCCAAATCACCAACGTCTCGTCGAGCAATCCACGGCGTTCCAAATCAAGGACAAGAGCCGCCGATGCTTGATCAACTTCTGCACAGACCTTTTCCAAGGCTTCATCAAGATCCGCGTTCTTCCCGCCGTGATGGTCCCAATCTGTGTGATAAAGCTGAACGAATCGCACTCCTCGCTCGACGAGTCGTCGGGCGAGCAAACAATTGTTGGCAAACGAACTTTTCCCAACCTCCGCACCATACAACTCCAATGTCTCGGCAGTTTCGTCATTGAGTCGCATCAATTCCGGTGCGCTGCTTTGCATGGCAAAAGCGGTCTCATAAGCGGCGATGCGAGTTTGTATCTCGGGATCCATCGTCTCTTCGTATCGCAGTTGATTCATCGCGTTCGTCGCATCGACGAAACTTCTCTGCATACTGCTAGTAATCCCTGCGGGGTTCTCCAAATCCAGAATTGGACTCCCCTGACTGCGCAGCGGTACGCCTTGATACCGCGAAGGCAAGAATCCTGCAGACCAGAGAGTGTTACCCGCTCGAGGCCCGCGTGGCCCGGATTGCAGCACAACGAAACCTGGTAGATCCTTCGATTCGGATCCTAAACCATACGTCACCCACGAGCCCATACTCGGGCGACCGGGTGTTTGAAACCCGCAATTCATGAACAGCTTCGCTGGACCATGATTGAACACATCGGTCTTCATCCCTCGCAACCAACAGACCTTGTCGACAATCTTCTGATGGTGTGGCAAAAGCCCGCTTAGCTCCATCCCGCTCTCGCCATACCGCTGAAAGGTTCGCTTGGTCCCTAACAGCTTTGCATCAGCTGGCAAGAATGCGAATCGACGCCCTTGAGTAACACTCTCCGGTGGTAACTTGCCGTGATACTCTCGCAACAGCGGCTTGTCCTCGAACAATTCCAATTGGCTCGGCCCACCTGCCATGAACAAGAAGATGACATTCTTGACCTTCGGAGGAACATGAAAAGCAGGCAATACCCCCAACGGTTTCGGTTCTTGTGAAACACCTTGCGCAGCAGCGTCTTGTGCAAGCATCGCTTGCAGCGCCATCGCCCCGATCCCTAGACCGCTTGCAGATAAAAATTCGCGACGCGCTGGATGAGTCTCCACAGACCGCCCTCCGAAGTATCTTTTCGAATCACGCATCAATTACTCTCGATTCAAAAACTCGTCTGTGTTGAGCAGCACCCTAGCTACCTGAAACCAAGCCATCTTCTCTGTCGGCACATCCGATGGGTTCTGACGAGCTGTTTCCAATGCCGATAGATAGAAATCCTCTAATCTGTGCGATTCGCTATTCGTTGGTCGACGGCACAACGCAAAACGCATCATCCAATCGATACGCTCTGCGGCTACCGGAAGCTCGCTGCTCAAGCTTTGTTGTTCGAGAACGGCTCGCTCGCTGCGCTCAACCAAGAACATCGCCAATTCTGAAAACACTTTATCGTTCGCAACCGTGAGAGCTTGCAACGGTGTATTCGTTCGACTTCGACGCGTACAAACGTTGCTAAAGTCCGGTGCATCGAAGGTCGTAAACAACGGATACGGGGCGCTTCGGAAGAACTCCGTATACATCGTTTTGCGATACCGGTTAGCTCCTGTATCCTCTTTCCATGTCTTCGGTGTTTGCGTGAAGTTATACACACCGGCGGGCTGGGGCGGATGGACGCTCGGACCACCGACACGCAGCTCTAAAACACCCGCGGCACTGAGCGCTTGATCCCGTACCAATTCCGCATCGACACGAATCCGAGATTGCCTTGCAAGGAACTTGTTACCCGCATCAACTCGCTCGACGTCGTCTCTCCATTTACTGCTCTGCTGGTAAGTTGCCGACGTTACAATCGAGCGAATCAATCCTTTGAGCGACCAACCTGTCTGCACCCAATGGCTCGCTAACGTATCGAGCAATTCAGGATGTGTTGGCGCAGCACCTTGAAATCCAAAATCGTTTTCAGTTTCTACTAATCCAACACCGAAGAGTCGCATCCACACCCGATTGACCATCACTCGCGCTGTTAATGGATTGCGATCTGAAACCAACCAATCCGCAAGATCGAGTCTGGTCTGCATCGATTCCGGACGCCCTTGCGCAAAGACCTCAGGAATATTGGGCTTCAGTTCACCCCGCGATTTATCCGGACTAAGAAAATCACCACGCTCGAGTCGGTACGTTGCCGCAGGATTTTCAACGTCCTTCGATACCATCTGCGCAACCGGCTTACCTCCGTTCGGCAATCGACTTCGTACTTCCGCCAATCTCGCTGCAACCTGAGCTAACTCCTGCGTGGGAAGTTCCCGCTGCTGCTCAATCGCCGATGTGCTGTACTCCAGCGAAAATCTTCCGATCAAGTAATTGCTGTTCAAATCGTGATGCAAAAAGATCTCGATCGGAGTATCGCTAGGTACAAGTGGATCTTTCAGTGCGAAGACTGCCATATGCTCCGAATTCATCTTCAGTCCGGGCATCGCTTTGGCTTGCTCTGCATCAACATTGATCGCCCAACCAGTCTTCGCATCCGAATCAATTGCATGGCCAACGGGGTACTTTGGTTGTGAGTGATTTGCCCACGCCTTAGAGAATGGCAACGGGGATTCACCACGAAGCAGTTTAATTTCGGTCAGTACAAAGTTCCCGTTCCCTGCTGTTCCGGGTCCTTGATTCGGCAAGCTATCATCAGGAATGGCGCGCAACCGGATGGCGGTAATTGGCTTCGCGTCGACCTCGGTGCGATAGACATATTCGATTTGGTAACGGCTGTTCCCTTGAAGTTCCTTCGGGACTCTCAAAGAGCCATCCTCTAGACGTTCTAAAGGTAACTCTTTGTCACCATCGCGCCCAAGTGCATGAAGAGCAGCAATAGGTTTCCACTCAAGTGCCGGCAAAGCATTGTCGGCTAAAGCAGCTTGCACCTCGGCGTTAATCGTTGCTTCTTCTCGCTGCAACTTTTTCAGTTCTTCAAGATCCTTTCGAACCGATGGTGGCAATCCAAAAACTTCACCTTCGAGAACTTCAGTTGTCGGAGCGGTGCTATTGTTGTCTGCACAAGCATTGAAAAATGCATACAACCGATAGTAATCATCGATCGAGATCGGATCGTATTTGTGGGTATGGCACTGAGCGCAACCGACCGTAAGCCCCAACCAAACCGCACCGGTGGTGTTCACACGATCGATGATCGCTTCGTGACGGTACTGATCCGCTTTCACACCACCTTCTTCATTGATCATCGTGTTGCGATGGAAGGCGCTGGCGATCCGCTGAAGCTTCGTCGCATCGGGCAACAAGTCCCCTGCGATTTGCTCACGTGTGAATTGATCGAAAGGCATGTCAGCATTCAAGGCAGATATCACCCAGTCGCGATAAGGCCACATCACCCTCGCGCCGTCGATCGTAAACCCGTTCGAGTCCGCATACCGAGCTTGATCAAGCCAAAATCTTCCCCAGCGTTCCCCGAATTGTGGGCTTGCAAGCAATTCATCAACAACTCGCTCGACGGCATCGGCTGAATCATCCAACTGAAACGCTTCGATAGCTTCAGGGGTAGGCAGGGTACCGACCAAGTCCAGATAGAGTCGTCGCAACAGCGTTGAAGAATCAGCCCGAGGAGAAGGGGGGAGCCCGAGAGTAGCAAGCCGATTGCGGACCATAGAATCGATAAGATGAAGCGATCCTGAATCGTTCGTTTGTGCGGCTGTAGCGTTTGGTGCTGACGATGGCGTAGCTGACGCCTGGGTAGCTGAAGATGGCGTAGCTGACGCCTGAGCAGCTAAGGAGCGGGTAGCTGGAGAAGTAGAAGCAAACGGTTTGAAAGCCCAATGCGGTTCGTAGCGAGCCCCTTGCTCGATCCATTTAGCAATTATTTGTTTGTCGCGATCCGAGAGGGGTTTGTTGCTCGAAGGGGGCGGCATTTGCAGATCGGGATCGTTCGATTCGATGCGGCGAAGCACTTCGCTTTCATGAGGTTTTCCAGGAACGATCGCACGCGGCGAATCACTCGTGTCAGCAGATTTAGCAGCGTCACTACCATTGTTAAAAGATGATGCGTCTGCGGGAGCGATATCGAGTCGCAAATCAGCAGCACGTGAGTCTGCATCAAAACCGTGACAAGCGAAGCAATGATTCGACAAGATCGGACGCACGTCGACTTGAAAGTCGATCGGTTCGGATTGGCTTTTACAAGCTGTAGAAAAACCAATCAGCGCGGAGTTTAACGCGACCAAAAGGAGTATTCTTTGGGTCATAGAGCGACCGAGAGGTGACATGGGTGAGGATTCCTAAACGAGCGGCTAATCACGTTATTGTAATCAATTCTGGCGTAAAGCCTATCTTCGGGAAGACTGCGCAAGTCCCATCGGTAGGATATACTGAATTCTTCGTACACCACCTTCCCCGAATCCACGGCGGAAACCGGCGTTAGCATCCCTCCTCATTTTCCTACCTACAAGCATCATGAAATCCTCTCTTTTACTAGCTCGCGGTACAATTGCCGTCGCCTGCTTACTGACCTGTAACTCGAACTTGAACGTCGTGTTCGCGCAACGTTCAGGCGAATCCATCGCGTTGCCTGCTTCCGACGACGGCTTACCGGGAGCCGGTCCGATCCGACGTTACGATTGGTTCCGCAACCTCTGGAACGAGAAGCGAAAAGTTTGGGCTACGAAGACCGAAGCCGATCAAAACGCAGTCGTGTTCCTTGGCGATTCGATCACCCAAGGCTGGGGAGACGACTTAGGCAATAGCTTCCCGGGTTTGAAGGTTGCCAATCGCGGGATTAGCGGTGATACAACCCGAGGAATGCTCATCCGCTTGAACGACGATGTTCTGGCTCTTCGCCCCACGGGCGTTGTCATGCTGATGGGTACAAACGATCTCGAAGAAGGTGCCGACGCGAAGACGATTGCTGGGAACATCGAATTGATTCTCGCTGCGATCTCGAAGCACAACTCGAAGATTCCTGTCACGCTCTGCCGTGTGTTTCCAGCTTCTGCATCCAAGAAGCGTCCTTCGGATCAGATCAAAGCCATCAATGCTGAGGTCGCGCAGGTCGCACAGAAATTCCCGCAAGTCACCGTGCTTGACACATGGACACTCTACGCCAATGAACAAGGGGATGCGAAAGAATCCGAATTCCCAGATTTGCTCCACCCGAACCAGCTTGGGTATGCGAAATGGGCATCTGCCCTACGACCGATCTTGGCCACCCAAGGACTAATTGAGACCAAACCAGACGACTTTGTAGTGGAACCAGGTTTCACCCTCCTGACCAACGGCAAAGATCTCTCCGGATGGAAGCTTGCTCCGTCGAAATCCTCCCCAACCGAAGAGTTGCTCGAAGGCAAATCGCGAACGACCGACGGGCGCTACGTTGCTATCAACGGTCGGATCGTTGTTACGACTCCACCAGAAGGCCGACGTATTCAGCAACTCTACACGACGCGAGAATTCGCTGGCGACTTCGTCTTGAAGCTTGAATTCCGCGCCACCCCGAATGCCGATAGCGGTGTGTTCATCCGAGAGCCACAACTCCAATGCCGCGACTACCCACTTGCAGGTCCGTATAAAGACCTCAAGCAATACCGTCCACAAGATTGGAATGAACTAGTCGTTACCGTCAAAGACAACGTTGCAGTATGCACTTGCAACGGAGAGGTAATCGAAGCGGCGTTCAAACTACCTCCTTCTGGACCTATCGGCTTGGAAGGTGATCACGGACAGATGGAGTATCGTCGAATTCGAATCTCGACATCAAAGTAGCCGTTCATGCGCAGCATTGTATGTACGTAACATTCTGAACGTAGCATGGCCTTCCAGGCCGTGCGTCTAGCAATGTGCACGTAACGTCGTGCACGCAGCATTGTGTACGTAGCATGGCCTTCCAGGCCGTGCGTCTAGCAGTGTGTACGCATCATTCAGTACGTAACATTCTGAACGCAGCATTCTGAACGTAACACGGCCTTCCAGGCCGTGCGTCTAGCAAGTCACGTTAACAATTGGGTAACACGACCTTCTAGCCCGTGTTACCCTATTGCTCATATGCTCACACCGTCGACAGCCGTCTTAATTCGACTTTCTTAGAAAGCTTAGATCAACACAGGCTTGTTAAGCCGACGACGGATCGGAACGAACTGTCCGGCATGCATCATCGTGTGCGAAGCGAGCAGTACAGCAAGGCTACCGAGCGTTGGGAATTTGTTTCGCCAAGCTTCGGGGCTTGGGCGATCCAAATCTTCCTCGGTCATTTGACCGAACGTCGTCAAGATTGCTTGATCGAGCTGATTGAACAGAGCAAGGTATTCGTCTTTCGTCAGAAATCCACTCACATCATCGCTTTGGGCCATTGCCTTGGAGTGTTGCGCATCGAAGCCCTCTGGGAGCGAGGGAGCGGCTCCCGGAGCGATCATATTTAAAATCGAAGTATTGGAGCTGATCAAGTGACCGAGTTGCCATGCAATGGAGTTGCAACCCGGTCCTGGTCGCTCGAGAAGCTCTGCATCGGTCAGATCGCTAACGTAGCTCTGAAAAATCATTTGTGTGGTTTTCAACGAAGCCTTCAGGACGTCTTGTGCCTTCATCGCGTTTGCTCCAATCGGTAGCTCAGATGGGTAGTGAGAAGATTCGGTAATCCTAGGATCGATTACCGGATCGAACAGATGAGTTGGCAAGTGTACCCGGTAAGCATGCTGCGATGAAGATGCAACATAGAAACGGTGCGGGATTCTCCCAATCGGTAAGGCTTTGTTTCTTGGTTGCTAGTTTTCGAGTGCCTAGATATTATGGCACGACTTCTCGTGTCAGAGCGTTCTTGTGTCAAAACGGCCATTTTGTGTCAAAGCGGCGCAGTGACTCGTTCCGTTTCGATACCCCCTTCCCTTTTCTTACTTGGTCGGCTTTGCGGTCACCTCTATCGGTACAGCACTCATGCGAAAAATGATGCACCTTCGCGTTGTTTCTGGAACTGGCGGAGGCCCGGAAAAGACGATCCTGAATTCACCTCGGTTCATCCGCAAGCATGGGTACGACGCGCATGTTGTTTACTTGTGCCCACCCGATCCAGTGATCCAAGAGTCCTTGCGAACGCGCGCTGAGAAGCAGCAATGTCCGTTGACGCTTATCGAAGACCATGGCATCCGCGACTTTTCCGTGGTAAGCAAGCTGATTCAATTCTGTCGCCGGGAAAAGATCGAACTGTTTCAAGCTCACGACTACAAATCCAATGCGATTGGATTGATCGCAAGGCGATTTCACAAGATGCGCATGGCCACCATGCTGCACGGCTGGACAGACACCACCGGCCGCATGCCTCTTTACATCGCAATCGATAAACGATGCTTGCCATGGTACGAAAAGCTCATCTGCGTCTCAGAAGATCTCGTGGAGGAGTGTCGCAAGCTTCGTATCCCCGACCGGAAAATTCACCTTGTTCATAACGGAATCGATCTCGCGACCTTCACGCGAACAACTCCCCGGCAGGAGGCCAAACGCGACATCGGTGCACCAATTGATGAGCCCATGATCGGGATGGTATGCAGACTATCTCCAGAGAAAGGGATCGTTGAAGCGATCGCGATGATTTCCCGGCTAAATGCATTAGGCAAACGAGTTCATTTGTGGGTTGCAGGCGATGGGCCTTATCGCCCTGAAATCGAAAAAGAGATCGCGAAACACAACCTTGCGTCACAAGTCAAACTGCTCGGACAACTCGCCGATACAAGAGGCTTTTACCAAGCCATGGATGCATTCCTCCTGAACAGTATTCGCGAAGGATTACCGAACGTCGTGTTAGAAGCGATGGCGTTAGAAGTACCAGTGGTAGCTACACGAGTTGCAGGTGTACCAAGACTGATTTATCCCGATAAGACAGGTTGGCTGATTGAACCCGGAGACCAGAACGAATTGGACAACTCAGTCCTGGAATCGATCTACGGATCGGTGATCGATGATCGTGTCGCTCAAGCGAGAAAGCTTATCGAGGACGAGTTTTCCTTTACCCAACGCATGCAGCGCGTTGCGGACATCTACGACTCGCTCTGGGCCCGCAAGTAACCGCGGGGCCCGCAAATAAGCACGGGGCCCGTATATAAATGTCGGGCGTATATGCTATTGGTATCCCAGTAGCCTGAACTCTTCGCCAGCGATCTTGTTGAATTGCTCGCGCTGTTCGTCAGTCCAATGCGAAATGCGTTGAGTGGGATCGAAATCGGTCGGCTTATCGGTACTGCGCCAGTGCAAGTCACCGCTCTTCTGCGCGGTTTGAGACCCACCAAGAATCTTCAATTCGCCGGCGCGTTGAAAGTCGTAGAGATCAACGTCGAGACCAAGCCCCTTTAGAATCGCAGTCATGCATCCTTGTTCGTCGCGCACGAGGTCTTCAAACCGGACTTTCAGCCAAGGTCGACTCGCAGCGTGCGGCGAAGACTCAAACTCTAAGATCTTGCGAGCCCGTCTTTTCCATCGCTCAGACGCTTGCTGAAAATCCCAACCGAATGATTTCATACCCGACTCGACCACGCAACGCCCATCGCGGATAAGGACGATCGGAATCGCGTTGGGGAACAGTTCGAAGAAGTTATCTAAACCTTCGACGCTGGGCGTTTTTGTAATGAAACGTCTCGTTGAGGACTCGGAGGAATCCCCACGCGTTTGCTTCATAAGAAAATTCTCAAGCACCACTCCGAAGGAACGCAATAACTCCGCGCGCGTGCCAACTTGCTCATCCACTTTCCATTTCGGATTCCACGACCCAAAGAGAGACTGTACATACGAGTGCAGATGATGGGAGTGGTGTAGGACGAAGTCCTCCCAAATGGGGGCGAGCCCGACACACTGCGGGTGCAGTCGAAGCAATTGGTAGAGGTGATTTGTTCCGCTGCGGTAATCGATCCCGAGGATAAAACAAAGCTCGCAATCCCCCGTTGGCGATTTATGACTTGCTGGTAACACGAGACAATTCGTCGTTTGAGTATATAAGGGTAGGATTTGGGCGGACTTTGCGATTGCCCATGGGTTATCCCGAAAGGGGCGAACTATGCTAATCAAACAGCAGATTTTATCCGAATGTATGGGAGAATTCCCAAGCTTCGACTACCATACTCTCTCCGGAGCAGGGATTATAGACAACGTTGGTGTATGGACTGAAGTTTTGGGCAAGAATACCCCGATTGCCCAGGACTTGCCAAGTCAACAAAACTGCAACACGATTTGTTTCTTTTCAAAAGTCGACAGAGCATTTGACAACGCATTTGATCGGGTAGTAGAGCAGATGCACTTGGATTCAACTGACGGAACACAAGCTTTCACCGCGCAAACAAGCACCGCGCAAACAGACAACGCGCAAGCAAACACAGCGCAATCTGACACAGCGCAAACACATGCTGCCCGGAGCTTCGAGTGCCGGCTTCTACTGGCATGCTGTCGCACCACCCCTGCCCAAGGCTCCTTGGAACGATTGCTGGGTGGACAACGTTCGCAACAGCAGCCAACAGATCAGCAGTTCACCGTTCCCCAGGATGAATCGCAAATTGACTGGGAGCTGCTTCTTCGCCTTGCTGCCAAGCACAGACTTCTGCCGTTACTAAATCTGCATGCTAAAGCGTACTTCGCTGGCATTGCCCCGAAAAGCTGGATGCGACGCTTGGAAAATCGAGTACAAACAAATGCTGAACGATGTAATCGGCTTGCGGCCGAGATGGTGATCATTCAGCAGCAGCTTGCAAATCACAGGATTGACTCCATCGCTTTCAAAGGGACCGTTCTCTCGGAATACATTTACGGTGATATCGGGCTACGGCAAGGTTGGGACATTGACTTGTTGATTCGCCAAAAACAGGCTCCTAGCGCGATTGAAGTATTTTCTCATATGGGATATCGCGTAGTGAAGCGATACGACCAAGCGGTAGATTTGGTACATAACGATACGGGTATCCCTATCGATCTTCACTGGGGCTTGGTACCGAAATATTTTCCATACCAAGAGAGAGTCGATTTGATTTTCGAGCGTGCGATTCGATGGCAAACCGGCTGCGGTGAGGTATCGATGATGTGTGACGAAGATCTTGCTGCGGTCTTATGTCTGCAGATTGCAAAAGACGCATGGGAGCGTCGGCAGCGAATTCCGTACTTCTTCAAAATCGTGGATCTATCGGAGTTCATTCAACGTACTTCGAATCGCGACGAAGATCCTGTGGATTGGAGTCGAGTACGAACGCGTGCGGAAGATCACGGATGGTTAGGCATTATGGAGTTAGCACTTGGCAGCGTTGCTTATTGGTTAGGTGTAAGGATTCCAGAGAGCGAGAGAATTCTGCGCAGGAAATCACCGGTGAGCGAAGGACTCATCGAAAACCTGGGATTGGGGGTCTTTAACGCTACCGATGAAGTCATAGAGCAAGGGCCAAGCATTTGGTTGGAATTGCAGCGACGGTGGCGCCAGGGTTTGTTTTTTATGCGGATCCGCGAACGGCATTCGGACAAGCTTCGTTATTTGGCCAACGCCGTTTATCATGGCGTTCCAGAAGTACTTTTAGGTAATCATCGCAATCGCAGTTTAGCGCAATCGCCTGGGATCGAAAGCAAGTCGGGAGAAGTGAAGGCATGATTTCCGGCAAGGAATTTCGTAAACAGTTAGGAGTTCATCGCTGGGCATATGGTGTCTTGTGGCGAGTCAATCGCTTTTACACAGTAGGTCTGATTTTATGCGGTTTCCTAGCAGGCATGACCCCGGTCTTGCTGTTCATGAGTTTACGAGGACTGATCGACGACCAGTTGAGCAATCAAGGCAAGGGGGTTCAGAATTGGTTGTTTCTGCTGATGTGGGTGGGGATCGCTGAAGCAGTGGTAGGTCTTGCACACAAATTGTTCCGTAACTTGTTGCGCGAGAGAGCATTGGTCGAAATCAACGAATTGATTCTACGCAGGTCACTTCTGCGTCCTGTTTCGTTCTTTGAGCAAAGCAAATCGATGAATCAACTCGAGAAAATCAAATCGAACAGCGCAGAGCGTTTGGTCGAGTTGGTAGGAAGAAATTCTCAGATCATCGCATCACTGATTCAAATCGTCACGATCTCCGTGATGTTAGCGCGTATTGAGCCATTGATTCTTGTGGTAGTCCCTCCCTGCTTTCTTCCTTATCTCTGGTTTCAGTTACGGCTTGGCTCCAAGATGTCGGAAGATATTCAAGAGCGCGCTAAAGATCGTAGGCGAATCGGGTATTTCGTCGGATTGCTTACACTACCGCAAAGTGTTGCAGAAACACGTCTCTTAGGGATTTCCGATCACTTGATCTCACAATTTCGAGCAGCTTTGTCGAGCAAGCGAGACGAGGAAGCGCAAAAGGACTTTAAGCAGTTTATTGGGGGTTCATTATTTTCTATCCTGTGCACAATCCTGTTTGTAGGGTTGATCTACCGCATGCTTATGCGCCCCGGAGGGGCAACCGTTGGCTTGGGTAGCATTGTATTTTTCGCAGCCTCTTCCATTCGATTGCGAAAGTCGCTTGAAGACGCCACACATTCCCTCGCAGCGATCGCGGATCATCAAGTCTATGCGGCTTCTTTGAAGCAATTCATCGACGGTAAGGATGACGAAACGCCTATCGCTAAAACACCGTTAGAAACCGCAGACGGAATACGGACGGAAACAACGGAACAATCCGCGAGCTTTCGGTCCGAGATTTGTTTTGAGAACGTTTCATTTCGGTACGAAGGCCAAGAGCAGCTTGCATTGACGGACGTTTCCTTCACGATCCATCCGGGAGAAACCATTGCGATTGTCGGGGAGAACGGTTCAGGGAAGTCCACACTGGTCAAGCTGATCGCAGGAATCTACAAACCGGAATCGGGAACGATTCGAATAGACGGACGCTCCCTCGCCGATCACGACATGGACGATTTGTATCAGAAGATCGCTTTTGTTTTTCAAGACTTCGGTAGGTACAACGTGACGCTCCTCGAGAATGTCGCTTATGGGAACTGGGCAAAATACTCGAAAGAATCCGAAGCCGACCTTGTAGCAGAACTGCAACCTTCGATCGCTCGTGTTGGGTTAGAAAAAGAGTTAACGAAAATGCCTAAAGGACTTCAAACCGTACTGGGGCGAACCTTTGGCGAATACGAACCATCGGGTGGAGTCTGGCAAAAGATCGCATTAGCACGTGCCTTTGCCAAAAAGGCGCCGATCTTGATTATGGACGAGCCATCTTCTGCTATCGATGCTCGAGCTGAATTCGAGTTGTTTGGACGAATCAGCGATCTTTCGGAAGGACGAACCACAGTCCTAATTTCCCACCGATTCTCGACCGTCTCGATGGCGACCCGAATCTTCGTGATTGACCGAGGACGGTTGGTTGAAGAAGGCAACCACGCAGATTTGATGAAGCTCAATGGGCGATACGCCATGCTTTACAACTATCACAAGAAGCTCCACGGCGAAGGGGGCGTAAATGATTGATGTATTGATATTGTACGACGTCGACGGATGGGCTTACCATTTTCGCGCACTGGCTTTGCAACGCTACTGCCCCGAAGGATTCCGGGTGCGTATTGCTGCAATGGACGCGGGCTCAAGTGCACACGAGCCTATTCCAACAGGCCCTATTTCAACGGCGTCGAAAGAAGAGAAATCGCCTAGAGAGCGACTTAAGGAGATATTCGGAACTGATGCGCCCCCAGATGTGGTTCTAACCCTTTGCTCATTCCTTGCGAAACCCGTTCGCCGATTTCTCGATGAGATGGGCTGGAACTCCAAAGTGATTGTCTCCAGCAACAACGGCTGGCCGAGGCGTTTCGAACAATTCCAAACCCTCTTTAAGCAAGCAGACTGGGTAGTACTTAACAATCAAGAGTACTGGGAGAAAGCAGAACGTCCTGCGCGATGCTCCGCGATTTCAAACGGCGTGGATTTGACCAAGTTTTACTTAGAGAAGCCAATTTCCAATCGAGCACCGAAAGTTATCTGGTGCGGTTCACAACTGCACCGAGACATCAAGGGATACGACGAATTCGTTGTACCCATTTTCGAGCAACTGCAACGAGAAGGTATCGAATGCGAAGCTTTGTTGGTCGATTCGCGAGGAAGCGATCGGTTGACTCGAGATCAGATGCGAAGCTGGTACAACAGTGCAACGGTTTTTGTATGTACAAGCGATACCGAAGGCACACCCAACCCTGCATTGGAAGCCGCCGCTTGTGGATGCACTGTCGTAACGACGAGAGTCGGAAACATGCCTGAGTTGATCAAGCATGGCGTCAACGGGATCTTCGTTGAACGCAACCACCACAGTATTCTTGATGGTATCCGATCAGCGATCGCTAATAGCGTGCCGCTAGCTAGCGAACTGTTTCGCGATATTCAAAGCTGGTGTTGGAGCACTCGATCAAAGGAGTACTTCCGGTTGTTTGCCGATCTGGCCTGCAACCAACAAACTTCATCGAAACACGCACAAATCGAATCGCTGTCCGCCATCGATTCTCCCACCTCCTGCAATTCACTAAGTGAAGAAGTCACCGTTTTTGTTTCGACCGTAAACAGCGACAGCTTTCAAGAGTGCATGAAGCATTTATCGATGCAAGACACAAGGTTCCGTTTGGAAGTCATCGAGAATGTTGCACCTATGTCAGCGGCTTTTCAAAGAATGCTCGATCGCTGCCAGACGCCGTACTACGTCCAAGTTGACGAAGACATGCTGCTCAGACCATGGGCTATTCGAAGACTGCACGAACGCATTGCACAGAGCCCTTCCGACCAAGCTTTTGCAGTGGAATGGTTGTGGGACTCGCATTTGAATCGTCCGATCCAAGGGGTCAAAATTTATCGGCATGCAATCGTCAAGAAGTTTCCTTATCGCGACGTTCAGTCTTGCGAAAAGGATCAGCTCGCAAGGATCCAAGAAGCCGGCTATAGCTTCGGTCGCCCCGTGGAAGCGGAGCTTGACGAACACAGCCCCGAGATATTTGGAAATCACGGAGTTCACTTCCATCCGGAGTCGGTCTACGAACGCTACTTCACCTTGATGCAGAAGAAGCGCAAGGACCCGAAAAAATTCCGTTGGCTCGATCGCCACTTGGACGAGTTTTTCCAACGCTTTCGTTCTGAACCAACAGAGTTCAACTTGATGGCAATCATGGGAATCCTCGCAGGCAATTTGCAGGAATCACCCACCCCCGGCGAGAAAGATTTCCGCGAGTACAGTTCCTTGCCTGGCTTACAACTCGCGAAAGAGTTTTTTGCTCAATGCAAAAGCTCACCGCATACGTCCAGCAATGATCAGCCTCAACCATGAAAAATCAAGCAAGCGAGACCGTCGCTTTCAAATCCCGGTTTTTTGGTTTCGATGAACACTGTTTCGATGAACACCGTTTCGATCTCGAAACGCCGTATTGTTGGTAGCAATTAGTAATGGCAGATGAATTGGAGAATGGTGTGAACAGTCCGTGCGTAAGCGTCGTCGTTCCGGTGAAGAATGGAGAAGCCACCATTGAGCGATGCTTGGAAGCTATCGTAAACCAGCAGTTTGACGGTAGAGATTTTGAAGTCATCCTCGTCGATAATGGTTCGACTGACCGGACGCTTAAGATCGTCTCCGAACGATTTCCTCAAGTGAAGATCTTGCTCGAAAGCCGACCTGGAGTCTCCTATGCGAGGAATTTAGCTATCCAGGAAGCGAAAGGGACTTGGATTGCTTTTACCGACGCCGATTGCGTACCGACTGCGACTTGGATCAAGTCCTTGGTGAACCGCGCTGAAGAATGCCAAGGAGTTTCGTTTGTAGGTGGAGCTATTCGTGCGCTGCTTCCAACGACCGCTATCGGCTTATTCAACGAGAACTTGTTCGATCAACAGAGAAGTATCGAAGTAGAGAAACCACCCTCGTTTATCTCCGCGAACTTGATCGCTCGACGAGACGACTTGATCCGATTCGGTATGTTCAATCCCAATTATCCACGCGGTCAAGATACTGAGTTTGCTTGGCGCAGTTACTTCAAGCACGGTGCCAAGTTCGCTTTTGCCGGCGATGCTGTCGTCGAGCATGCGAATGAATCGTCATGGAGTGGATTGATCAAGAAGGCTTGGCAGCACGGTAGTGGATCAGCTCGATTGATCAGTGAATATCAAGAGGAATTGAAGATCAATCCAGAAAAGCGTTGTAGCGAGACCAAGTTCCGTAAGGAGTTCATTCGAGCTGGATTGGCGAACGTCAAAAGCCTCCTTTTGTTTCAACGCGGGGAACACAGGACAAAGGCAAGAGACAGGTTTTACTTTGCAGTCTTTCGTTTCGTACGCCATCTGTCGTACGTGCATCACTTTCGAAAGCTACCGAAGGCTCAGCCTAATCTCTCACAGCATTCCAACCCAGCAAAGCAGGTCGAATCATGAGCAAGCCTAGGTATGCAGCTACGATTGTGATGCCTCTAAAGACGCAGCGCGATAGCTGGCTGGAAGAGTCTGTAGCGTCCGCTGTGATGCAGACAGCACTTTGTGAAGTCCTGGTAATCACTTCTGATTTGACACCGCAATCAAACCTCGATGTCTTATCGAAGATGGCGAAAGACCATTCGAACCTAAAGGTACTGCCTCGCCCTAGTGGAGCTCAATTTGCAGGAGCGATCAACTTCGGTTTTGAATCTGCCACCTGCGATCGAGTTGGCTTATTACTAACCGATGACATCCTAGATCTCTCGGCCATTGCAACTTGCCTTCCATTCGATGCAGATATTGTGGCCACTGCGCGTTGCGGAATGAATGAGGATATGACACAGAGATTGTGGGAAGGCAAAGCCGATCCGGTGAGATATCAAAAGCTCAAGACGATCGAACAACGAGCTAGCTACATCGGTCACTTCATGTTGCTCAATCGCGCATTGGTTCTCAAGATCGGTGGCGTCGACCCGAACATCGGGCTGACAGGTGCGGATGACTACGACATGGTTTGGACCTTGCTAGAAACTGGTGCGAGCGTCAAATTGATTCCAGAATTTCTGTACATCATGCGTGATCACCACGAAACCCGTTTAACCATGCGCGATCAAAACGCCCAAGTCGCTGATTTGCGGAAGATTCTCGCGAAGCATGGTATTTGTGACGATGAAATAGAGCAATTGGTTGAAGTAAAGAAGAAGTGGTACGGTACGCCTGGATACGTTGCGATCCAAGACCCCAACTGGTATGTGCATCGTGGAGACCCTCAAAAAGACACCTGCAACGTGGTAACCGACCATCAGGATGATTCAGAGAGGAACGCGTGAGAGAAGAGACCAACATCCCATCGAAAAATGATCCGATGGATTCGCCGTGCACCTTGAACCAATCAGAAATTGTTCAATTCCTCTTAGGGATGGGTATTGAAGTATTGAAGCTTGAAGATGTGAAGGTCGAATGGAGTCACGGTAAGCATCGAGCACCCCTGCACGTATGGACTAAGAAACACGGGGAATTGAAAGTACGAAAATTCCCTACAGAACATGACTTGTCAACCTACTTTGATTTAAGGCAATCGGTGCAAGGGTTTCCGATGCCTGACATTGTTGCTAGAAGCTCGCAGCATATCGCAGAGAAATGGATACAGGGTCAAACACTAGACCGACGCGATGTAGATCCTCAACTGCTCTATGAACTTGGCGAAATGTTTGGTGCACTTGCTGTACAACATTGCTCTCTGCAGAATGAGGAGGAAAAGTGGCGTTCAGCAACTTCCCTCGAAAGTAAATTAGTAGCCAACCTCGATGAATTGCATGCAACAGGGTGCTTTGATCTAGCAACGCGCAATCGTTTGCTCGAACGTGCGCGATCAAACATGCCAACGCTCGTGGAATGCGGTTTTGTTCATTTGGATATCCAGCCACAAAACATCATCATCTCGGAGCATGGACCTTGCGTGATCGACAACGAAGCGTTGTGCATCGGACCATTGGACTTTGGATTAGCTCGCATCTGGGGGCTTTGGCCAATGTCTCCTTTACAACGCGGACGATTCTTGGATGGATACAGCAAACATCGATCGGCAAAAAGTTTCATCCTACATGAACTGTTCTGGGCGATCTACTCACTCTCAGGTTCCTTACTTCATCGCATCAAAAACCACTTGCCATCCCAAAACTATTTGGATGCGTTGATAGAGATTTCCGAAGGTGAACTGCCATTCACTTGGTCTGAATCCAAGCGAACGAAAATGAAGGTCCTGGGTAACCGACCAATTCGATTGGCCTTCTTGGTGGACTATCTTGCGATAGGGGGTCAAGAGAGAGTTTGCTATGAGTTGCTCCGAGCGCTCGATCAGCGATCTTTTCGCCCTTACCTCTTCGCGTTTCGCGGAGGAGCGATGGTACCGCTGTTTCGGGAGTTAGGGATACCGATGATGATTGGATCAGATCGCGATCCGCTGGCTGTTAAAGAATGGACGCCACTCGATGCGAAAGAAAAAGCGGATTACGACGAGCGACTGACACAAGCACTGAAAGACAATCAAATCGATGCGACAATGGTTTTTTCATGGAAAACCGCACCCACCGTTCTTAAAAACGCAGGTATTCCTGTTTCGATCGACAAACTAGATGGACCGGCATTGATCGGCAAGGTGAAGGACAAGAGCGGATTCCGATGGATTGTTGCGGAGTCCGAGACTCTCCGAAGGCAGGTCGCAAGCCGGCAAAAGGAATACGGATTCTCAGACTCGAATTTAGCCACAATCCATTCTTGCATCGATCTAAAATCTTTCGACCCGACACGCTGGGATCGCGACAAGGAACGTGAAAAACTCGGATTGGATCAAAATGCGTTCGTCGTAGGATTCGTCGGAAGATTGATGGAAGGCAAAAATATCGACTTCTTGGTTCGCGCTTTCGCGAAAGCGATGCCACGGCTAAAGCAGAGCTCGCAACGCTGCGTGTTGCTCATATGCGGTCCCGATGTCGGGGCACTTCCTCAGATACTTGCCGAAGTACAAAATCATTCTTTACAAGAACACTTTTGCTACGTTCCACCAACGGAGAACGTAGCAAAAGTCATGTGCACACTCGACGCATTTGCAATGTCCTCACTGAGTGAGGGTTTGCCAACGGTGATTTTGGAAGCCATGGCTATGGGGCTGCCGATCATTTCGACAGCTACAGGATCTATCCCCGAAGTCGTATACGAGAACGGGCTTATCTGTGACTTGGGGGACCTCGAAAGCTTCTCAAACTACATTGTACAACTCGCACGTTTTCCAGAGAAACGCCAACGCATGGGTGAGTTGAGCAGGCGGATTGCAGCGAGGTTTACAAGCCGCCATGCGATCGGACGCTACGAAGAGCTACTGATCGATGGGCTCGTCGAGTTGCAAGTCGATGTCGCCAGGAAACTATCAGCGAGTTCACCGGCTCAGTAATCAGCGTCGAGCATCTGCTTTAACGCATGAGATGGGATAAGCTTTCCAGATTGCACTTTGATTTCTAAAGCTACCAGCGAATTCGCGAGCGATTCGAGTCCTTGAGCGTTAGTATTCGGCAAGTTGCAGTTTGGCGTGAAGACCGTTGATTTAATGGGAAAGATATTCTCCTGGAGTCGTTCGCAAGTCTCACTGTTGGAGAGTCGCTGAACTTGAAATCCAGCCGATGTTTGAAGCGATCCATCGGAGTCGATGATTTGAGGGAAAAGAGCAAGCCGAATCGGTGCATGAAGTGTCGAACTCGAGCCGGTCAAATGAAGAAATTGACGGGTGCTCAAGGATAAATCACCAAGCGTATTAGAGGTAGCGTTAGCGGTGTTCCGCATTGCTTCATCAAGCGTTTGTCGCGCACGCCAATGGCCAACCGCCCAAGGATCCCTGTCGCCACTCGATGCCGACCGTTCCATCGAAGATTGCAACAGCGATATGCTTCCATGGCGAACATTAACCACTCCTGGAATTCCATGAACAACCGGGGTGGGAGTCACACTTCCGTCGACAAAGACCCGGTCGTTTGAAATAAAGCTGCATGCAACATGAGAAAGCAGTTGCAATGAAAGAGTCGTTTTCCCAGCGCGTCGCTCACCGAGAATCAGGATCGCTTGCTGGTCGTACGCAACGGCCGCTGCATGGAGAGGAAGCCAGTTCGTAAGGCACATCTGTGCACTTGCGATTTCCCGCATGATTCGCAACACAGCGATCCTCGCGCTCGGTTGCGATTCTTTTGCCAAGACCAAGATCCTGTAAGCTTTATACTGACCGAACGGTTGAAGCTGACTACGGTGATTGCTCGCAGGTACATTTCGATTCACTTCAAGCGAATCAGGGAAGATTCGGTAGAAGAGATCGAGTTCGGAATCGTAGACGCAGCAGCGATCTTCTGCATGAGCAAACGAGTGGTTCATGTTTCCATGCATGCTAAAGCACTCGACCGGAATACCAAACTCACCGATTCTTCTCCGGAAATCGGCATGAAGGGCGTTATCGCGAATCAACTCGATTGCATAAGCAGACGAATCGTTTCTCGGGGATACTGAAAATGAGCTTCCTTCATTCAGTGCGGTAGACTCACTCGCGTTTGCCGATGCGCCCAGCTCGACTGCGCCCCCCATGTTTTCCTCAATCCATCGAACATCATTCTCATCGAGAACATAAACAGCGAAGGATACGAGAGGAAGTTTGACTACTACCGGATTCGTACTAAAACCATTAGAACCGGAAGCCCATGGTCGAAAAGCGTTATCAAGGGGGTAAGGCATCAACAGTTCGTTTGAAAAAGCAAGTGCTGCGAAGATTCGACTCGACAATCAACGTCTTATCGCAAAAGATTATGGCTTGAACATTGAAGATTGTCATCCGAGATAATTTTAGATAAGGAAGCAGAATGCCAGAGGTGCGACCCAAGGAGTTATGGATCTTCGTAAGCGCAAACTGCTTTGTTGAGAATGAGGTGACTCGTGCTTGCGATTTGTTTCGAAGAGCATCGGCTTGCGGGTTCTCCCGGGTGATCCTACACGACGCAAAGTTCGCTCGATTGGACAAAGTCCCTAAGTGCTATTTCGGAAACCTACAGACACTTCGAGAAACCGCTTCGTCAAACGGCCTCAAAATCCTCCCCTCAACTTGCCCTATCGGTTACTCCAACAGCTTTTTGACACGATACCCAAATCTAGCCGAAGGGTTACCGGTCCGCAGTGCAACCTTCAAGATCGATGGCTCCCTAGCACAAATCCAACCGACCGTTGTGTGGGACTCCGATCAACCACAATCTGCAAAACCGAAAATGCACTTAGACCCGGCGGTACGGTGGCATGAAGGGGAGCTTACCTATTGCATCCAATCCAAAGAGCGGGCACGCATGCGAATGCGCGTTGCAGTTCGTCCCTTTCAGCATTATCAGTTGACCCTGCAAATAAAAACCGATGAACTCCGAGGACAAGTACAAGTTCAACCGATGGGTGTCCCTCGTGGTGCGAACGGGAATGAACAACCAGGAAGACGACTTTGTTATACCGACTTGGCGGTGGCAAGTTCGCAGGACTGGACCACCTACAAACTCACGTTCAATTCCCTAGACCACTCGATGATTGACTTGCTCATTGGATCGTGGGGTGCGGAGCATGGAAGCTATTCGATACGAGGGATCAAGCTTGAATCGTGCGGCGCTGTCAACTTAGTTCGCTCAGAGACCGCACCGATAGAGGTAAAGCTGGTCAACCCACATGGAGGCCCAGGTGGAGATCCGGGTGGAGATCCGGGTGGAGATTCGGTGCAACTGATGGAGGGAATTGATTTCGAGACGTGGGAAGACCCATTATTAGGTAACGATCCGGTTGCCGGATCGTTTGGTCCCTGGCATCCATCCCCACCTATTCGACTAAAGCGGGATTTCCCAAACGGATCTCACTTAGAAGTCTCTTACTACCACACCCATGTCATCGGTCCAGACCAAGTCTGCGCAGCCTTGGGAAATTCACGATTTGTCGAGTTGCTAAAAGATCACATTCGTAGAGTTGCAGTTCAGTTTCCAAATTGCGATTGGATGATGAATCATGACGAAGTCCGGTTGCTAGGTTGGATGCCCACGAACATCCCGGAACTTGGTACTTCTCCCACCAGCGAGCAAATTCTGACTCACAATGTTGAGACCTGCCAACAGAGCATTAAGAGTGTGGCACCGCAAGCCGACCTGTGGGTATGGTCGGACATGTTTGATCCATACCACAATGCGATCGATCAGTACTACTTAGTCCGTGACTCCCTCGCTCATCTGCAACTACCCAAAAGCATTGGGGTAGTTAATTGGAACGAAGGAAAAAAAGCTCAGAGCCTTCAGTACTTTGCCGAGCGTGGACACCGACAAGCCATCGGTGCCTACTACGATCAACCTTTGGAACAAACAAAGCAATGGCTTGATTGCATAACTACCAACAACATCCAAGGTGTCGATGCATTTCTGTATACGACTTGGAAGAAGGACTACAAAGAACTCGAATCCTTTTCAGAACTTGTACGATCTCACCCTTGGTTTGAATGCTAACCATCTGAATGTTAACCATCTGAACGGTTAGCAGGGTCGAAACCTACTCCACCCCAAGGGTCGCTTCTGCATCCGTCGGGGGTTTAGATTCTGTAAAAGGTACCCTGGGGCGAACCGATTGGTTCGTCGGATCTGGTACGCGGAGGAATCGCCAGACAATCAGCCACAGCAATGCGATCGCAAGAAGAAAAGCGCTGATCGCAACGAGAAATAACTTCGCAAGCTTCTGTCCCATCGTAGCGACAGGGACGGTAATCGAATCTGCCGGGACTTGGACTAGCAGGAGCAATGAAGTCGACTGCTTGCGTTCGAACTCATCGGATCCGCGTCGCGCGATTTCGACTTTCTCCAACGCTGCGATCCATTCTCCTCGATAAGCAGAACCTCGCGGATCTGAAGAAATAGGATCGATGTATCGGTAAGTCCCTGTCTCTTTGAGCTTGCGCAACATCGTCTCATCGATTTGAAATCGAAGATCGACATCGGGTTCGTTTGAAACAGGCGCATTTGACGCCAACACCGAGGAAGTCGCAGGGCT
>Ga0214163_1000100_pt1 | contig 36990 bp, 23 predicted proteins | sample LakMenepilimnion_2_FD_153001 | JGI IMG/M metagenome (GOLD analysis project Ga0214163, IMG submission 153001) | Freshwater microbial communities from Lake Mendota, WI - Practice 15JUN2010 epilimnion v4 | ecosystem: Environmental > Aquatic > Freshwater > Lake > Epilimnion/Euphotic zone | place... | reverse complement strand
ACTGGGATTTAATTCGTTGGAAAACGGCTGAAATAGAATTACCAAAACCAATTTTAGGTAACTTTTTCTTTAAGGAATTTGGAACTACGGTGAAGGTAAACTTAACGCCTGATAACTTTATTATTACTCAAGCAGCTAGTTTCCGTAAGTTTAATCCAGCACGTGATTATTTATGGCCATTGCCAATCAATGAGATTGCTCTTAATCCCAAAATGGAACAAAATAAAGGATGGTAATTTGCTTATGACCAAATCTGAAATCCCGCAGGTTAATTCTTGCGGGATTTTTTTTGTTGGGTTAATTCAATATTCCTAACGTATATTTCAGCACCTTCCGATTGAATCTGAATGCGACCTTTAGAAGGTTTAACCTCTCTTGCCCGATTGACCAAGACTCCATTGAGGTAAACGATAATCTCAGTTCCATTGGCGATGCATTCCAATGAGTTCCATTCCCCCATCGGTTTTTCTACATCTTGTTTACCTTTAAATCCGATGACATCTTGCCAATTTTCATCCCGACCATACCAATTGAGCCTCCCTTTATTTAAAACAGCTTTCGAGCCTCCTTCTTCATATCGATAAGAACCCGCTTGCTTTTCTTTGGCCACTGAAGCTGTAATGCTGAACTTATCAGACCCATCCCCCACTACTAAAATATCACCTGTTCCACCCTCAATAATTTGACATTCAATTGAATGCATCCATATACCTGCAGATCCACCATCATCACCGGTCGAATGTAAAAGCAAACCTGAATCCCTCGCTTTATCCCTTCTATTTCCTTCTGTTTTTCCACCCCAGCGAAACTCAAGTTTCAATCGATAATGATCGTACACTTTTTTTGTCGTGATACATCCCCACTCCTCTCCCGATATTCTAATTTGTTGGTCTACCACCGTAAAAATCTGTAGAGGATCAATATTTTTACCTCTATTTTGAAGAAAAGTATACCAGCCTTTTAAATTTTTTCCATTAAATAAAGCCTTTGGAGTCCTATATTGAATGGAATTTTGTTGGAAATCCTGATTCAATGGCTGACTTGTAGCCAACTCGGGGAAAACCAAAAGCATTAGACTTAAAACAAATATAACTCGTTGCATGGAAGAAAAATTTAGGTAAAAACAAGTGAAACTAACCTAAAATTAACAGAAGCTCAAGCAATAATTACTTATCTGAAGTTGAAAAGTACCGGAAAAACAAAAACAACAACTATGGCCCAAATAACATAAATAGGAAGAAATGCCGCAATTGAATTTTCCACACTGCTCTTTTCATCTTTTTTTATAACTCGATGATATAACCTTACTGCAATAAAAACTAAATTTATAAGCATCAAAAAATTAGCCCCTAAGATAGCCATTCGATTAGGCGTAATGCCCCAGGCTGAAATTCTGAAAAGGATGGCCGTAAATGCGATTCCATTAACCACCATCGTAACAAGGGAAAGTGCGAGCAAAATATATAAACTTCCCTTACCCTGATTATTTTTAGAGGTTTCAGCCAAAGAAAACAAAATGATGGCCATTACGCCAATCAATAATACGTTGAAAACAAGTAAAAAATTTCGATCATTGTAGGGATCTTGGTCTGAAAACAATACTGCTCCCAAATAAACAAGGAGCATGATCAAGACCAATGGGCTACAAATTTTCGCCACGATAGGGGAAACTTTGTTGACCAAAGAAGGATTCGAATGGGTAATAAAGGTAGACAAAATAGGCAATGCAGCCCCAGCAAAAACGGCTAAATAATCAAAATAAAAATCTTCAATTTTGACCCCAATAGCCTTAAATAAACCAATCACAATCATGGTAAAAAGTCCACCAGCAATAACTAATATGCCACTTAAGATCAAAAAGTCCCCATTGAATCTTAAAAAATCAATGCGGCTCTCATCATTTTTTAAATCAAGTCCGATGTAATTAGTTCCCAGCAAAGCCCACAACAAAAATGGCAAATGCAAACATGCTAAAATGATCGTATCATTGTTCGGCATATCGGGCAACAGATTGATGTAAATGGCCGAAAGCAAAAACACTCCTGCAGATAAGAGAATGCGAGTATTGGGGATTTTTCTTTTCCATATAAAAAAACTAGTTAACGCCGGAAAAACGATAAACCCAATATTACGTGTATAGAAAAACTCGGGCTTGATATTGAAAATAAACGGTAGCTTGGCTATGATTCCTGCCAGGATGGAGGCTGCAATCACAAAATACCAATCATTTTTTGTCCCCCAAGATATTTCTGAACGCTCATAACTTAACCGAGCATGCCAATAGTGGGCCAACTTATCATCCTTTATTTCGGGATAAATGGAGGAAAAAGCCTTTGCAAATTCAGTGCTATTGGAACGGTACAAATGCTCTAATGCATCTGGTTTTTCAAGATGATTGATAATTTCTTGTCGCATGGTTAAAAGATTATATTGGATTAAGTAAAATAATAATTTAGAAGTTTAACCTGTTTTAGGATATAAATTAAACCCAAATTAAACGATAATTCCTTTTTAATTAATGACCGTTTATCATATAATCGCTCCACTGTCACCTAATGTATTTAATGAACTAATTAAAAAATCATTTTATCTTTGAATAAGTAAATTCTACAAATGAGTCATCAAGTTTTTCCACCCAATTATCGATTTAAGATGCGCATCAATCTTTTTTTAGGTTTGGTTTTTATATTTTTTGCTTGCCAAAAAGAGGAATCTACAGCTCAAGTACCTAAAATTACCCTTCCGGCTTCCTTGAGCTCTTTACAAATGAATCACCCTAGATTGATGCTGACGAATGACCGGATTGCGGAATTAAAAAAACTACAAAGCACAGATCCCATACTAGACAAATACATAAAAGCCGTGATCGCTAGTGCCAATAGTATAGTGACGAGAGCTCCCTTAACGAGGACTTTAATAGGGCCAAGACTTTTAGATGTAAGTAGAGAATTGCTCAATCGAACCACTCATTTAGCTATTGCTTATCACTTTACTGGGGATAAAAAATATGTAAATGCCGCCGTTTCAAACATGAGAATAGTTTGTGAATTCTCGGATTGGAATCCATCGCATTTTTTAGATGTAGCCGAAATGTCCAATGGGGTTGCCATTGGCTACGATTGGCTTTATTCGGTAATTCCTGAAACAGATCGTGTTTTTATTTTAAATGGTTTAAAATCAAAAGGCTTAGAAGCTTATAAAAAAAATTATGCAAGTGCATGGTGGGCCAAAGGAGATAATAATTGGAACCAAGTTTGCAATGGGGCTTTAATTGTTGCCTCCTTAGCTATTGCAGAAACTGATCCTGCCTATGCGGATGAATATATTCCAAAAGCCATTGCAAATCTACCCTACTCAAACAAATTTTATGCCCCGGATGGCGCTTGGTACGAGGGACCAGGGTATTGGTCTTATGCCACCGAATATCTCTCTTATGGCATGTCAGCTCTAAAAAGTGCCCTTGGAACATTTAAAGGAATTGAAAATACGGAAGGCTTATCAAAATCAGGATTTGCCCCCATGCTGACGACGGGCCCAACGAACTATATTTTAAACTTTGCTGATTCAGGAGAAAATAGCAAAGGTACCACATCTGCTGCGATGTTCTTTTTGGCAAATACCTATTCGAATGCAGATATATCAAATTATTTACATGCATACATGGCTGAAACCTCATCGCTCGCGAAACCTTTTCATGTCGTTTGGTATAAAAGTCCATCAAATGCTTCGCCAACTTTACCCCTTGATCATTATTTAAGGGGTGATGTCAATGATTTAGTGATTATGCGAAGTTCGTGGACCGATAAATTTGCGACCTGGGTTGGATTTAAATCGGGTACCAATAGTTCCAATCACTCGCATTTGGATCTTGGTAATTTTGAACTGGACGCCGGGGGAGTTCGTTGGGCCAAGGACCTTGGTTCTGATGATTATAACCTAGATGGATATTGGACCATGGGAGTCGGCGGTAAAAGATGGACCTATTATAGACTAGGATCACTTAGTCACAATGTCGCACTTTTAGGGAATAAAAATCAATATGAATTAGCCAAAGCCACTTTTACAAATACGGACTTAAATAAGGCTGAACCGAGTGCCACGTTAGATTTGACTCAAGCTTATCGAGAATTTTCTAGTTCAAGCACTAGAAAAATCACCCTCATCAATAATCGAAAAGATGTATTAATAGAAGATAATTTTTCCCTAAAATCGGCTACTGAAGTGGCTTGGGGGATGACAACCGACCAGTCGATCGATATTTTACCCTCAGGAAAAGTGATCCTAAGAAACTCAACGATCACTACTAAAACACTGGAAGCCGAAATAATTAGCCCTATGGGTGCTAAATTTTCAATTGAATCTGCTAAAAAAACGGCACCCGAGAAATTAAATTCAAATAGTCAAAGACTAATGGTCAGGATTGCCAATCAAACAGGAAATGTTAAATTGCAAATAAAACTAAGCCCCAAGGGCTAAATCTAAACCTCCAATTTATGAAAAAACACTTGCTCTTTGTAAGCTTAATTTTGATTTCTGCTTTGGCAGAAGCACAAGTAACTCAACGTAATTTTTTAGCGAAAGCCTTCAGCAAAGAAATGGTGCAAAAGGCACTCATTTCACAAAAAGACTATAAGCCCTACCCAAAAACACGGGCAGAATGGGTTAATATTATCCCTGAGGAAGAACAAAAACAAATCATCAAAAGAGCAGAATCTGTGCTAAATAAACCAGTTCCGGTGATTGATGCCACCTTGCTCATGGAATATGTTCGATCGGGTGATCGAGAAGAACATGGGAAAATTTCATTCGGCAAACGAAATAGTTTGATGGAACTTGTGATTGCTGAAACCCTAGAAGACAAAGGCAGATTTACAGAAAAAATCATGAATTATGTATGGTCTATCTGTGAAGAAACCTATTGGGGAGTTCCCGCGCACTTGTCAGTCCAAAAAGCGAGAAGTGGAATGCCGGATGCAGAAGATCCGACCGTAGATCTATTTGGCGCAGAAACTGCTGTAGGTCTAGCATTAACGGATTATTTTGTAGGCGATAAATTGGATAAAATTTCAAAACTCCTACGGAATCGCATTTATTTTGAGGTGAACAAAAAAATCCTGAAACCAGTCCTGGCCCAAGAACGATATGGTTGGCTCAGTAAAACTCGGGCCGTAAATAACTGGAATCCTTGGATCGTTTCAAATGTGATGTTGGCTAATTTACTTCTAGAGAAAAATGAAGCCACTCGACTTTCCAATGTATATACTCACATGAACTACTTAGATCTATACTTTAATGGATTAGGAGATGATGCGGGCTGTGATGAGGGTCCCTCATATTGGTTTGCCGCGGGAGCAAGTGCATTTGATGCACTCCAAGTATTGGCTTCGGCGACCAATGAAAAATGTGAAATCTACAAAGAACCATTCATCCAAAAAATGGCTTCTTACGTATATAAAATGCATATTTCCAATGACTATTTTGTGAATTTCGCTGATGCAGATCCAACATTAAAGCCTGATGGAATCATGCTGTATCGATTTGGAAAGGCATTAAATGATGTTCCTTTGATGGCTTTTGGTCAGTGGGCCACTCAAAATTTCGATCCTGCCATCAGTATGACGGGATATCAAAAACACCGACATCTTTGGAATTTAATGGCCTATAGCTCCATGCCGAAGGAAAAAGTAGCACATCCTGAGCTAGGGGATTATTGGTTTAATGACATTCAAGTTGTTACGGCAAGACATAAAGACTTATTTTTTGCAGCACATGGGGGGCATAATGCCGAGTCTCACAATCACAATGACGTGGGTGATTTTGTCTATTATGCCAAAGGCGAACCTATCATTATCGACGCAGGACGAGGAAACTACACGGCAAGAACTTTTTCTGCTCAGCGTTATTCTCTATGGTTTACTCAATCTGAATACCATAATTTACCCCTCATCAATGGAGTAGGACAAAAAGCAGGCAGAGAGTTTGAAGCTAGCACAGTCAGTAATTTCATGAATGAAAAAGCTGCAGGAATGTCGTTGGATTTAGCCAAGGCTTACCCAACCGAAGCAGGCATTAAATCATGGAAAAGAACCTTGCAATTAAATAAAGTCAAAGGACAAGTTGAAATTAAAGATCAATTTGAACTATCTGAAAATAAACAAGCGGTCCAACAAGCCTTCATGACTTTGTGTACGATTGATTCTTCTGTACCCGGGAAATTAAATTTGACGACGAGTACGGGAGATAAACATATACTCACATACGATAGCAAAAAATGGTCGTTGGCAGTGGACCTCCCTTCCACCGATGGACCCGAATATAAAAGTTTTAAAACGAAGTGGGCAAATCGGCCAGTCCAACGAATTGTCTTCACTTCTAAAGAAAAAGGATTACAAGGAAATTATCAGTTTACGATTCAATAAATTCCATCCATTTTTAATTAAAGGTGTTGTGATTAAATTCGCAACACCTTTTTTTATTGGAATAGTTCAATTTAAAAAGTTTAATAAAACTAAACTTTTCCCATTATCAATAAATCATTTTTAGGATTATAGAACAAATTTATCCCTCAAAAAAAAATTGTAAACGTTACCGTAAACGTTTACAGGAAAAAAATACCTTCATTGTCTTGGGATTAGGCTTACAATTCAGTATAATTATTTAAGGATACTTTTTAAATAAATCAATTTCAAAGCATCCAATATTAAATAAATCCTAAAAAAACGTTTTGATGAAAAAAACTTACCCAATGAAACACAGGGTAGCTCGATGGAGCATCCTAATGACAATGGCCTTGGCAATGCCTTTGTTTAACTCACTTGGTTCAACGAACCTCATTTCAGTAGCAGCCTCGAAGCTTACCGGAACAATTACAGATGAAAACGGAGCAGGTATGCCCGGTGTTACCGTAGCCAAGAAAGGCACTTCCTCAGGAGCGAATTCTGATGTTAATGGAAAATATTCGATTGACGTTAATCCTGGTGATGTATTAGTTTTTTCTTTTGTAGGCTATAAGTCTCAAGAAGTTAAAATTACCAATCAATCTGTTCTAAATATCCAATTAGCCGTAGACACAAAATCTTTAGAAGAAATTGTCGTAACAGGTTACGGAAATCAAAAAAAGAAGGATTTCTTAGGTTCGTCATCCTCAATTAAATCGGCAACCATTCAAGAAATGCCTGTAGTTAGTGTCGAATCTGCGATGCAGGGAAGAATGACGGGAGTTCAGGTACAACAAAGTTCAGGTCAACCTGGTGCTGGTATTTCCATTCGTGTTCGTGGAGTCACTTCGATCGCAGGTGGTAATGAGCCACTTTTTGTGATTGACGGTGTACCACAATACAACAATGATAACCGTGCGATGAATGGAATGTCCTCGTTTAATGCGAGTGATATCGAAAGTATAGAAGTACTAAAAGATGCATCAGCCACAGCCATTTATGGTTCAAGAGGAGCAAATGGTGTAGTTCAGATTACAACGAAAAGCGGTAAAGCGGGTGTGAGTCGCGTAACTTATGAGTCAACATACACCAATCAAATCATTCAAAGAAAATTAAACTTAATGAATGGGGTTCAAATGATTGATTTTATTAAGCAATATTATGCAAATTCCAACCTTGCGTTGCCTGCTGAGGTAACCAATGCCACTAACGCAGAAACGGATTGGCAAGATCAAGTATTGCGATCAGCTTTGCAGCAAAATCATACCTTAAGTTTTTCAGGAGGCAATGACAAAACGCAATATTATGTTTCAGGAAACTATTTAGACCAGCCAGGAATTATCAAAGGATCGGACTTTAATCGAGGATCCATGCGTTTCAATTTAACTTCTCAGTTGAATTCAAGAATTAGTTTAAGGACTTATATGACAGCAGCAAGAACCGTTTCTAATGGTTTTTCAGCCTCAGACAACTCTCCAACCCGCTACACGGGTAAAAATGGTGTGGGTGCGATGGTTTTAGCATCGCCTACAGTCCCTGTATATAATGCAGATGGTACTTATGGAAATCCAAGACCATTTTCTTTCAGTGGTATCGACGTAGAAAATCCATTAGCTTTTACAAAAGAGTCTTTGGATCGCAATACCGTAGTTCGATTCCAAGGAGGCATGGATTTCAATGTTAAGCTTGCAGAGGGATTAGTGAACACTACCCGATTAGGGGGTGATTACTTCTCAGCGCGCGCTGATTTATATTTCCCTATAGTATTAGCCCAATTAAGTTCTGGAGTGGGTATAGGCCAACTAACCACCACAAGTTCATTAAATGTGGTTGCGGAAGACTATTTGGAATACAAAAAGAAGTTTGGTGAATTAGAGTTTGAAGGAATTGTTGGTGCTTCGATTCAATCGGCCCAACAAGATATCATCAATCTTCTTGGTTCTAAGTATATCTCAGATGATTTAAAAAATTATAGTTTTGCTGCAGCTGGATCTGTTTCAAAGCCAGTGACCGACATCATCACCAACCGCTTAGTTTCAGGATTCTCAAGGGTACGTTTAAACTTCAAAGATCGTTATTTATTTACGGCTAGTATTCGTAGAGATGGTGCATCTGTATTTAGTAAGAACAAAAAGTATGGTATTTTCCCTTCGTTAGGTTTAGCTTGGAAAGCATCTGAAGAGCCTTTCATGAAAGATGTGACAGCGATTTCAAACCTTAAGGTGCGTGCCACTTGGGGACAGTCAGGAAACCCTGCGATTCAACCTTATCAATCATTATTGATTGGAAACGTTATTAATACGGCACAGGGAGCTGGGTCTGGTTTAGCGGTAGGATTATCGCCTACGTTGCCAAATGACAATTTGACTTGGGAAACAACAACTCAGTCTAATGCAGGTTTAGATTTTGGATTCTTAAATGACAAATATCGCGTTACTTTAGATTATTATGTAAAGAACACGACTTCTCTATTAGCGACGGTCCAACTACCTCCTTCTTCCGGATATAACACGATTATTGACAACGTGGGTGAAGTGGAAAACAGAGGTTTTGAGTTGGAAATCGGAACGGATCTAATAGCAACGAAAGATCTTCGTTGGTCTATCGATGCCAACTTATCCATCAACAAAAATAAAGTGGTAGCAACTAAAAATAATTTGCCTTTTAGCTCTGGTAATTCTAGAATCACCCCGGGTGATCCATTATCATCATTTTATGGACCTAAATTTACAGGTTATGCAGCAGATGGAGAAATGGCGTTTTTAGATGTAAATTCAGATGGTATAATTGACGGACGTGATAATACCTATATTGGAAATCCATATCCTGCGACGATCATCGGAATCAATACCAATTTAAAATACAAGCGTTTAAATTTTATGATGACTTGGTCTAGTGTTCAAGGAAATAGCATTGATAATCAAATGTTGTTTACTGCTGCTACCCCATCACCTATCTACAATCGCTCAGCTGAAATTTATACCTTTTATCCAAAGCCAAGGGCTTCAAATATTCACAGAAGATCTGATTTGTTTATCGAAGATGGCTCATATATTCGTTTACGTAATATTCGAGTTGACTATTCATTGCCTTTGGGTGATACTAAATTTATCAAATCTGCCAATATTTATCTATCTGGCAATAACTTAATTACTATAACCAATTACAAAGGATATGATCCTGAAGTAAATGCATTTAGCGGAAACTCACTACAGCAGGGGGTTGACAATGGTGCTTATCCAGGTTCGAAAACGGTCACTTTAGGTTTAACCGTCAACTTTTAATTGTTAAAATTTTAAATTATTCAGGTTATGAAAAAGATAAAAAACATAAAATTAATTCCAATTTTGATGATCCTATTCATGGGATCTTTATCGAGCTGCGAGAAGTTTTTAGAAGAAATTCCTCCTGCTAGGTACCAAATTTCAACTTTAAGCAAGCCGCTTTTAGATGCATTTGTGATCGGTGCATATGAGCCACTTTCTCGATCTCGTGGTCGACTCTGGGAATCTACTTTGACAAGAGATATCGAAGGATTGGCTGAATATTGCCAATTGCCTGCGGGTGGTGGTACTAATTATATGAACTATAATTTTGAGCCACAAAGAAATGACAATGCGGCTCGTTGGACTACGTTCTACGAAGCCATTGGTAAAGCAAATTTGATTATTAAGGCAATCGAAGATGACAAATCTTTGGCAGATAATATCAAAGCTCCTTTCAAAGCTGAGGCATATTTTGTTCGTTCTTTATGTTATTGGTGGTTGACCCGTATGCATGGAAATGTTCCCCTAAGATTATCCCCAATCGCAAACTCAGATGGAACAGCTTTGCCATTAACAAGCTCTAGCATTATCATCGATCAAATTACTAAAGACTTGGCTTATTGTGAGGCAAATTTGCCTAATAAAGTTCCAGAAGCTAACACTGGAAGAGCTACGAAAGGTTCGGCCAAAATGATGCTTGCTGATATTTATTTATGGAAAAAAGATTATACCAATGCCCGTTTGAAAGCAAAAGAGGTCATTGATAATAAAGCAACGTATGGATATGATTTAGTAAAATCATTAGAAACTTTGTATTCCCCTTCGACGCCCACCAACTCAGAAGAAATCTTTGCAATTAAATTTTCTCAGCAAAAAGCGTTAGGTTCTTTCTTGCCAACCTACGCATTTGAAGGTAGAGCATTAGATGCTGGTTTAGCTGCTCGTGGAATCTCCGCATTAATGTGCCGTAATTCTCCTTTAATCAGAGATTGGGATCGTAAAGATCTCCGTAGGAATTGGAATTTGATCGATACAATTACCATTAAAGGTGTTAAAGTTAGAGCCAATTTAATTCCACAAGCTTCCTTCATGTTTGGAAAATTCCGTGATGGAGCAGCCCCTGAGGAAACAGCTGCTGGAAACGACTATTACTTATATCGTTTTGCTGAGGCCTATTTGATATTTGCTGAATGTGAAAATCAATTAAATGGACCTACTCAAGCCGCTTATGATGCGGTAAACCAAGTTCGTAGAAGAGGATATGGCGTCGACCTAACTAAGACAAGCGCTTTAGCTGATTTCCCCGCAGGTTTATCCAAACAAGCATTTGATGATTTAATTTTCCAAGAAAGAGGATACGAATTCATCTATGAGTGTAAAAGATGGTGGGATATGGTCAGAACAGGACGTGCGGATGCAGTAGCTAAAGCTGCTGGAAAAACACCAACAGGTGGAAGCATCGCTCGATTTACCTTGTTTCTTCCAGATGTGGAATTAGTAAATAACCCTTCCATCGTCAAATAATTCGTGAAACAATCATGTGACGTTTTTAAAAATAACTCTCCACTTCTGGGGAGTTATTTTTAATTTAGGCGCATAATATTTACTTCTTTCTCCAATCCTATGAAAAAACTAACCTATCTATTGGCCTTTCTGCCATTCATTGCGTTTAATACATTAGCTCAAAATAAAACAAAGCCGAATGTGTTGTTTATCGCTATTGATGACCTTAAGCCTATGTTAGGTTGTTATGGAGAAAGTCATGTGCATTCACCTAACATCGATAAACTTGCTTTATCAGGTACCGTATTTTTAGCGAATTACTGCCAACAAGCTGTTTGTGCACCGACAAGAGCGAGTTTACTCACGGGACAAAGGCCTGATTACACACAAATTTGGGATTTAAAAACACTCATTCGGGATAAAGTTCCTAACATATTGACATTGCCTCAGTATTTCCGCCAACAAGGTTACACGACATCCGGGATCGGAAAAGTGTTTGATTCAAGGTCGGTGGATAAAAATGCCGATGAAGCCTCTTGGTCGATTCCCTACTTGAAATTAGAGAACAATGATTTCGCCAAAGGTTTTAATAAACCATTTAATAGTTATTATCAATCCCAAGAGCTAATTCGATTGATTGAAAGCTTTAAAGAACAAGGAATAAAAAATGGATTAAAAGGAAAAGAACTAGTTGATTTCGTTGAAAACGGCCGTAGACCGCTTTATGAAGCCATCGATGTGCCTGACGATGCCTACATCGATGGAGCAAACACGCTAAAAGCAATCCAACAAATCAAAAAATTAAAAACAGAGGGGAATCCCTTTTTTATGGCCGTAGGCCTAACAAAGCCCCATTTACCATTTGTTGCCCCCAAAAAATATTGGGATCTTTACGAAAGATCCTCGCTGAAATTGGCCGAATTCCAGGCCTTAGCTGCAAGAGCTCCCGAATTTGCTTTTCAAGCATCCAATGAGTTAGTCAATCAATATATTTTACCTTCTGGCGAGCGTATGCCTACAGGCTATTCGCCTAAATCAGAGGAATTACAGCGATTACTTTTACATGGTTATTATGCGAGTGTGAGTTATACGGATGCGCAAGTGGGCCTACTCTTAGCTGCTTTAAAAGAACAAGGTTTAGATCAAAATACCATAATCGTACTTTGGGGAGATCATGGCTGGCATTTAGGCGACCACACCATGTGGGCCAAACATAGTAATTTTGAACAAGCCACAAGAGCACCCCTACTTTTTTCAGCACCCGGTTTTAAAGGAGGCCAAAAAGTGAAAAGCATTTCAGAATTTGTTGACGTGTTCCCAACCTTAGCCGAATTAGCTGGACTCCAAATCCCTAAAGGGCTAGCGGGCAAAAGCCTAGTGCCTGCTATGAAAAATCCCTCCTTTAAAGTGAAGGAGTTTGCCCAAAGTCAATATCCACGATTAAACGATCAAGCAATGGGCTACGCGATTAGGACCGAACAATTCAGAATGGTTACTTGGTTTAAAGGAGAATTTCATCACACAAAAATCAAGTCTGACAATCCAGTCATCGGTCTTGAGCTGTATGATTACAAAAAAGACCCTCTTGAAAAAGAAAATTTAGCCTTAAAAGCTGAATATGCAGGTATATTAAAACAACATCAAGATATTTTAACTCAATTTCTGAACACTCAAAATCAATCACGCTAACATGTATAAATACGTCGCTTTTTTAACTCTTTTTTGTTTTTCGGGTGTGGCCCAACAGGCGAGCCTCATAACAAAAATTGAATCCCAAATGGATTATGCCTTGAGAGAATCTGCTCGGGTGGCTTCAAGAAATAGTGATAAGGTGAGCCCTAGAACTGTGCGCAACGATTCATTAATTTTAGTCGCCTCCAAAGACTGGTGTTCAGGCTTTTTTTCAGGTGGTTTATGGTATTTATACGAACTAACAGGAAATAAAAAGTGGGCTGCCCAAGCGCAAAACTATATAATGCCCCTTGAAAAAGAGAAAATGAATGCAGGGACCCATGACATGGGATTTAAGATGTTCACCAGTTTTGGCAATGCATATAGACTCACAAATAATGCGACCTACCGAGATATCCTCATTCAATCTGCAATAACAAATATTAAGCGCTTCAATCCCGTTACAGGGGTCATTCGCTCCTGGGACCATAGTCGAGATAAGTGGGCAAACCCCGTGATCATCGACAATATGATGAACTTGGAATTATTGTTTTGGGCCTTCAAAGAAACAAAAGATTCCGCTTTTTATAAAGTTGCCGTTTCGCATGCAAACACGACCATGAAAAATCATTTTAGGCCAGACTTTAGCTCCTATCATGTATTAGATTACGATGTTCAAACGGGTGCCGTAGTCAAAAAAAATACGCATCAAGGCTATGCGCACGCATCTGCTTGGGCGCGAGGCCAAGCATGGGCTTTGTATGGCTACACGGTATGTTATCGAGAAACGGGGAAAAAAGAATATTTACATTTAGCTGAAAATATAGCTCAATACATCTTGAATCATCCTAGATTACCTTCAGACCTTGTTCCTTATTGGGATTTTGATGATCCTAAAATCCCCCATGTACCCAGAGATGCATCTGCTGCGGCGATTACTGCTTCCGCTTTATATGAGTTGGCCAACCTTCAACCCTATAAAAAAACCTATTATCAAGGGTTTGCAGACAGAATCTTATCAAGCCTAAGTTCTTCCGATTATTTAGCGCCAGTGGCATCATCTTCCCATGGATTTCTATTATATCACAGCACCGGTGGATTACCAAACGGATTTGAAGTAGATGCACCCATCGTGTATGCTGATTACTATTTCCTAGAAGCTTTGACACGTCAAAAAAATAAAAAATGAGATACCCATTCATTCTAATTTTCTTGCTTTTTTCTCAACTTTTGTTGGCCCAAGCCAAAGAAAATGAGGTACATTATAATCAAACCGGACCGGAAATAAGACTTCATTTAAATTTACCAATGGCTAGCCAAGAAGTAAAAGTCCAGATTAGAAGTGAAAGAAATGTACGAATGACGAAGATCACTGACATTTCCAACGAGCATCCTGAGCCTCAAACAGTTTTACCTACTCCCATACCCAATAAACAAATTTGGTACCCAGTCGTTGATGTTGTGCGAAATCCAGGCATGAAAGGACATATTATTCTTGACTCGATGGCCACTGTTTCGGCATGGAATCAGCATTTTTTCAAAAAGTCTGAACAAAATAAAAAGAAATTAAACTTCGATGCTGGCCAATTGGAAGACTGGGAAAATTCGCTTTACATTGAGCCAAGGGCACGTCAAATAAAAGATTTTTACATCCAACAAATCGTTCAGCCATTAAATGGTGTATTAACGTATCAATTCACGCCCTTAAGTGAAGAATGGAAAGGTACAATCACTTTTCATTTTAAAGAAAATGGACAATCAAAATCAATCAAAAAGAAAATCCATTGGTCCAAAGGAAATACCCCAAATTGGGTCGAAACAAATAACAGTTTAACCCATAAGAACTTAAAAATAGCCTTATCAAAATCCATCGAGTACATCCTTAGGTCACAAAACAACAATAAGAGTAGTTTAACGTATGGAGGTTTAAATTTATTTTATGATTTAGATGCACAGAGTTATCGATCAAATCATTGGATTTGGGGTTCAGGACCAGCCGTTAAAGTACTTTTGAATGCGCGCAAAATCAGTGATTTAAGCCTATCAACATCTCATGCAGGACTATTGAAAGCCGCTGAAAGAATCGGGCAATCAGCAATCAATACCCGCATAATGGACCCTAAACACCCTATGTATGGTGTTCCACTTTCCCGCTGGCGTAGAGACATCATCCTGCCAGATTTTGGGTACCAACAATGCTACAGTACTTCGGATGCTAACTTTTTTTCCGGTTGGGCTTGGATCCCCCTTTATGCTGAAACAGGGAATAAAGCCTATTTAGATGCGGCAAAACTATTAGCAGAAACCACGGATCGCTTAATGACACAATATGGCCTGATTCCACAAGATTATTACATCGATGAGAAAAAGTTTTCAGAACACACCATCGATGAATCGGGTTTTGGGGCCGAGGGTATTGCCAATCTATATGCCAGCACAAAAGACCCTAAGTATTTTAAAATGTCTGAGCAGTATATACAAGAGCATTTGAAAAAATTAAGTAGACCAGATGGACTTTGGGAACGTGGTTGGCACCAAAAAACAGGAGTTCAAGCCACGATAAAAATGACTCGGGGACTTGGTTGGGCCATGGAGGGATTAATGGCCGCGCATCGAAACAATCCAAAAGGACCTTACCTTGACCTAGCAAAAAAGATGGCTGATCGGATGTATGCCTGGCAAAAGCCAAGTGGCTATTGGACTTTTATCAGCGACGAGCCTTTAGAAAAAGTAGGAATCAGTGAAAAAGGCACTGCTTTGTGGAGTTATCTTTTGTACCAATTATACCAAGCGTCTGGCGACAGAAAATATTTAATTATGGCAAGAAAAGCATTAAATTGGTGTGTAAATAATCAATACCAAGGTCCAGACTTACAAGCGAGAGGAGGGATAGTCGGCAAAACCATCCACTCGGCTGTAGGTGCAGCATTCCGCCCTTGGTACCCAATTACTTGCGCATATACGTCGGCATTTTTCTCATTAGCCATTATGGAAGAACTAAAAATTAAAAATCAATGAAAAAATACCTATTCTTGGTCGCAATATTCTTTCTTAGCCTTTCCCATGCATGGGCTCAAAAAACACATCCTAATATCATCGTAATCCTAGTAGACGACATGGGATATAGTGATATTGGAATATTTGGGTCCGAAATCAAAACACCCAACATTGACTTAATGGGCAAAAAGGGAGGCATATTTACCCAATTTTATAACGCAGGACGTTGTTGTCCCAGTAGAGCTTCCCTACTAACAGGCATGTACCCGCATCAAGCAGGTATGGGAGGAATGGTGGTGACTAGCGATTATGATCGCAGTAAAACAGGTTCTTACCAAGGATTTTTAAATGTCAATACTCCAACGATCGCCGAAGAATTAAAAAAGAATGGATATAATACCTACATGACGGGCAAATGGCATGTGGGTGAAAAAAAACCTGATTGGCCTAACCAACGAGGTTTTGACCATTTTTATGGTTTGATTTCAGGGGCCAATAGTTATTATGAATTATTGCCGAAGCGCCAGCTCGTTGAAGATAACGAGCCATTTGCTCCCAAGGGAAATTACTATTTTACGGATGCTATTTCAGATAAAGCCGTTTCTTACCTGCAAAAAAATCAATCTACTGGGAAACCATTTTTTCTGTATGTGGCATATACTGCTCCTCATTGGCCCATACATGCGCCTCAAGATCTGATTGATTCCTATAAATCTACATATACTCAGGGATGGGAAGCTTTGCGTAAGCAACGATTTGAAAGGCAAAATAAAATTAAATTAAACCCGAATATTCAAAATTTACCCCAATCAGACCCCATGATTGTGAATTTTGAAAAAGAAGTGGATAAGCAAATTTGGATCGAAAAAATGGCCACTTATGCGGCTATGGTAGATAAAATGGATCAGGGGATTGGCCAAATCATTCAAGAGTTGAAAGCCAATGGAACCTTTGACAATACCGTCATATTCTTTCTTTCAGATAATGGCGCTTGCCATGAGGTATTAAATGAACGTTCTTCCAAAGATTTAGGTCAAGACAAATACAATGCTTCATTGACCACGAAAATTGGCGCCCCAGGCAGTTACACGACCTATGGAAAAGAGTGGGCTTACGCAAGTAATACTCCGTTTAGAATGTATAAACATTGGATGCATGAAGGTGGAATTTCGACGCCTTTAATTATTTCATACCCAACAGGCATTAAAAAAAGCTTTCAAAGTGACCAAGTGGGACATATCATGGATATTTTCCCAACCATCATGGACTTAACAAAAACTAAAACATCAAAGGCCGTCGAGGGCAAAAGCTTGGTGCCCATATTTAAACAAAGCAAAAGGGAATCCCAACCTTTTATTGCTTGGGAGCACTTCGGAAATAGAGCCATTCGAGAAGGAGATTGGAAGCTCGTGTGGGACAATGAAGTGAAAGAATGGGAGTTATATCACATCAAATCAGACCGAATTGAAACGAATAATTTGGCCAAAAAAAATCCAGAAAAATTTCAAAATTTAAAGGCTAAATATTCCGAATGGGCCATTAAAATGCAAGTCAAATGAACGTAAAAATCTCTTTCTTTATTCTCTTTTTGTTTAGCCATGTACTTTGTTTTTCCAAGGCACCTAGAGAAATTTATACCAAAGAGCGTATCGCAAAAACCATCGCCATTGCGGATAAAAATTTAACACAAAAACCCATCACCGTTACCGCTACCTTATGTCCGAGATCTGCGGGTGGCATGCATGATTTTTATTCAGAAGGCGATTATTGGTGGCCCGATCCAGCTAATCCGAATGGACCTTACATTCAGCGAGATGGAGAAACGAATCCTGAAAATTTCGTAGCACACCGATTAGCTATGATACGCTTCAGTGAGATTGTTGGCTCATTAGCCTCTGCCTACACCTTTACCGGAAAAGCTCAATATGCAAAGGCAGCTATTCCACATTTTAAAGCTTGGTTTGTGGATCCAAGCACCCGAATGAATCCGTCACTCTTATATGCGCAAGCGATCAAGGGAAAAATGACAGGTCGTGGCATTGGAATCATTGATACCATTCATTTTTTGGAAGTGGTCAAGGCTATGGAAGCTTTAAAAAGTCAGATTGCTCCTGAAGATTATGCTGCGTTTGTGGCTTGGTTTAAGGAATATGTTCTCTGGATGACTACACATCCCTACGGAATTGCGGAAAGAGATGCCTTAAATAACCATGGAACTTGTTGGGCCCTCCAAGTAGCCGTATTTGCCTCCTTCACTGGCAATGCTTCGCTGATCGATTTCTGTAGAAAGCGCTACAGAACTGTTTTTATCCCAGACCAAATGGCGGCTGATGGATCATTTCCACTCGAATTAAAAAGAACAAAACCCTATGGGTATTCTATTTTTAATTTAGATATCATGAGTACACTAGCTCATGTATTGAATATGTGGGACTGGCAAATGCCTGATGGGCGATCGATTAAAAAAGGGGTATCCTATTTATTGCCCTACGTCAAAGATAAAAGCCAATGGACCTATCCGGCGGATGTCATGTATTTTGACCAATGGCCTATCGCACAAAGTTTTCTCTATTTCTCTGCCATGCATGGAGATGATAATAGCTTAGCCCTTTGGAAAAAGTTAGATCATTTCCCTACAAACCAGGAAGTCGTTCGGAATTTTCCCATTCGAAACCCTGTTCTTTGGAATCAAAAACCCTTTTAACATCAGGGTAAAATCAGGTGAATTTCATAGAGGATTCCTCGTTCTGCATGGATGATTGCGTTGCCCGAATCATCGATATCCGTCGGTTTAAATGCAGCCACAAGTTCTTGGCTTATTTTATCCAAAATGATGTGAATGACTTGGCAACCTTGAATATCGACCTTAGTTGAAAATTCCAAATGAAGTTGAGGCTGGCTTTTTTGCTGAACCTTAATCTGAGCGTTAAATGGTCCATCTTCAAAAGTACATCCAAAATTTGGCGATTTATATTCCGTGCTTTTTTTAGTTTGCGCAGTAGCATCCAAACAAAAACCCATAAATACACTCATCCATAAACCAATCATCATAAGTTTGGAAACATTTGATGCGGAATTGATGCGATTGATATAAGCTTTTAAATACATTATTGACCGAAACTTTTATTGGGATTAGGACCTAACACATAGGTTATTTTTCCTCCTTTAATTAAATCCGGATGCGAAATCCACGATTTAATCGGCTTGCCATTGAAACTCGCCTGCTGGATATACATATTTTCCATTGAATTATTTTTGGTCTCAATCGAAATGGCTTTACCTGGATAAAAATCAGGATTTAATTTAATCTCAATTTTATCAAAAATAGGACTGCTTAAATCATAATATGGCGTTTGAGCCACACCGCCATCCATGCTAAATATGCCTATTTTCATCAAAACGGCTAATGAACCCATGAGTCCTTGGTCTTCATCACCACTATATCCATAATTCGGCGATAGGCCCGTATATACTTTTTCAATCACTTTCCGAGTCCATTTTTGGGTCAACCAAGGTGCGCCAATCTGATTGAAAATATAACTGGTCTGAATGGATGGTTGGTTCCCAAAGTTTAAATAAACTCGGCGATTTTCTTCTTGCGTTTCCTTATCATGCGATTTTCCACTGACAAAATCATGAGCCTCTGCCTTTTCAAATGACTCATTTAATTTCGCAACGGCCTTATCTTTTCCTCCCATTAAGGTGGCTAAACCTTTTAAATCATGTGGCACAAACCATGTCCATTGGGCCGCGTTTCCTTCTTCCCAGCCATGGTCATAACGCAATATATCTACGGATTTCTCCCAATTCCCATCTAGATTTTTGATCCACATCCAACCTAATGCTGGATTCCAAATATTTCTATAGTTTTGGGAGCGCTTCATAAACAATTGATAATCCTCCGTTTTACCTAATGCCTTGGACATTTGGGCTAACGAAAAATCCTGATACGCGTATTCAAGCGTTTGCGCAGACCCATCCATATGAAAGCCATATCGGATATTACTGATGGGATGAGGGACATAGCCACGTTCCATGTAATATTCAATGCCACCTCCTTTAAAAGTCTTGTGTTCATAACCTGCTTTACTCATCATACCTCCGGGAAAATGATTTTTACGCATGCCCTCATAAGCCTTTTGTACGTCAAAACCGCGAATCCCTTTCTGGTATGCACTCACAATAAAAGGAGTCGAAGACGCACCTGTCATGACATAGGTATAATTACCCCCCGCGGGACCCCTCGGAATTAGGCCGCCATCATCATACATTTTCAACATTGAGTTAATAAAGGACTCGGTCACCTCCGGATAAACCAAATGCCAAAGGGTGTTAATCGTCCATTGCGCTCCCCACATAGCATCAAAATTGTGGTGATTGAATTTCGGTTGGCCATTTTCTTTCAAAGGAATTTGACCCGCCCGCGGCTTATCACCCGTCATATCCAAATACTTTCCATTCACATCACTGACAATCCTTCTCCCTTGCAATGCATGAAACAGGTCAGTGTAAAATCTTTTTTTCGCCACTTCATCCTTGCCTTCAACTTTAATTCGGCCTAACCATTCGTCCCATACAGTCTTACTTTCTTCAACGACACGGTCAAAATCCCAATGCGGAATTTCAGTTTTTAGGTTTAAATCAGCCTGTTCTGTACTCACATAGGAAATAGCCACTTTCATCAAACGCTCTTCATTTTTGTCCGTAGGAAAGCTCACATAAACGCCAATTTTTTCTCCTTGTATTTCGTTCAAAAAGTTTTCCAATTTCCCATTGCGCCAAGCGCTAATATTCTTGAAGGGCTTATCAAATTCTGCGACAAAGTAGACAGGCAAAATCTTAGGTCGACGAACGGCTGGCGACATGATGACATAGCCTTCAATTCTGCGATCTCCTACCTGCTTGACAAAGGCACTTTGGGTATCTGACGGTCCTAAAAAAGTTGAAAAATCAAATAATATTTGGCTTTGCTCAGCCTTGGGATAGGTGTATTTATGAAATCCCACTCGGGTCGTAGCGGTCAACTGAGCTTTAATCTTATACGATTCCAAATAGACTTCATGGTATCCAGGTTTGGCAATTTCCTTGGCATGAGAAAAGGTTGATCCATATTGGGCTGTACCCAAGTGGCCTTTAAATTCACCGGTGGTCGGTAGAACGGGGATGCCTGATAATTGCCAACCGTGAATATGGCTAAAACATTTGATACTGTCCAATTGGTACCGATATCCAGCTCCCCAGTCACTTTGCACCGCATTATCAGGGCTCAAGTTTACCATCCCAAAAGGCCGACTAGTTGAATTAAAGAAAAACCAACGCGAATTGGAAGAATCTAGAAATGGATCGACCCAATCAGATGGAGAGAAATTATCAGGGCCAACAACACCTACTTTCCTCGCTAAATTTGAATAAGAAATATCTTTAAATGCTTTAGCGCCTTCCAGTAAAATTTCTTCTGTTTCGGCCCAATGAATTTCAGAAATTTGCTGGTATGGCCACACTTTATCTTTTTTAATGTAAGGGACTAAAAAATCCAAGCATTTCTTCAGCGATGCGCCCTCAGGTGTTTGATAATTCCACAAATCAACTTTCAATTTTTGAGCAAATTCCGCTACATAAAAGAAGCCTCTTAGATTCATAAGTGAATAACCAAAAGACTTTGTTCGGGCTAATTCATGAGGCTGGGACCCGTCGGGCTTCAACTGTGACGCCATCCTTGATTTCGTGATTTCTAACTGGCGCCTAGCCAACTCATTTTGTCCTAAAAACAGGGCGAAATTAACAACTTGAACATCATAATAAGTCCCGTGGTTGTTGTGTTCATCGGCTTCATCCTGGCCGATTGGGCTCTCAATCATCCAAGTCAGAAAGTCTTTAAACCATAGTTTCAAAGCTTGGTGATCGGCTTTCGACCAAGAAGATGACGCCTGTAACTTGTTGGCCGCATCCGTAATTTTAATCAAAAATCGAGTTTCAATAATTCCTATGCCCCGACCAGTATTAATACCAGGAATTCCCTGGCTGAAATTTAAGTTGGGATTTTGTTTCGTTTTAGGATTGATAAACCAAGTTTTGATTAATTGGGCTGCGAATACTGCATATTTTTGTTGATTGGTTTTTTGATATGCCATTGTCAACAATTCCACATCGTCAATAAGCTCATCCATTTCATCCGAATCGGTAATCCCCTTAATTTCAGGATTTTTAACTCCATCTTTCCTAATATAGGGTTTCCCATCAGGTTTGTTTGGGTCTGGCCACCAATAAGGGCCTTGGCTCATATAATCATGCTTATCTCCACTGGGTGGGATTTGTGTTTTATGCATGACGGTATAAAGCTTATGCTCCGTTAAGATGCGGTCTGCTTTTTTTATAAGATCGGAATGGTCTATTGCACGTATATCAGAAATGAAAAGTGTAAAGAGGACTAGAAGTAAATAATTTTTCATAAGGGTAAATTAGGTCGTCTCAAAAGCAAATGAGTCATAAAGTTTTCTGAATTAAAATTAATATATATTTAATTCAGTAAACTATAATTGGCACACAATCTTTATATTTAATCCCATTAAACAAGGAATCATTTCTAAGGACCGTTGGCATGAAAATCTTTAAAATTCTCATTTTACTCCTCGTTGCGCAATCCATTTTCGCACAAAACCCAAAAACATTTAAAAAAGAAGTTCAATCAGAATTGAAAGCTATTTTAAATTACTGGGAAAAGTACAGCTTAGATACTGAAAAAGGTGGATTCTACGGAGCCGTTGACGCGAATAATGTGCCCAATGTGCAGGCCGATAAAGGTCTAATATTGAACAGCAGAATTCTTTGGACGTTCTCAGCCGCCTATCAAATGGACCCTAAACCAGGGTATAAAAAATTGGCCGACCGGGCATTCAATTACCTGAATACCTATTTTTGGGATACTAAAAACAAAGGTGCTTTTTGGTCCGTGAAATCAGACGGCACACCCTCCGACACCCACAAACAAGTCTATGCAGAAGGATTCATGTTGTATGCTTTTGCCGAATATTATAAAATTTCAAAAAATCCTCAAGCCCTTGAAAAAGCAAAAAGTATCTATCAGATCTTGCAAACCAAATGCAAGGATCTGAAAAACGGGGGTTATTATGAGGCCTACAATGAGGCTTGGATGCCAATTGAAGATAAGACGATTACGGAAGGAAAAGTAGATCAAAAAAAATCAATGAACACACACTTGCATCTGATTGAAGCCTTTGGAAATTTATATCAGGTGTATCCCGACAAAAAACTAAAGGCAGAAATCGAAAATATGCTTTCGATTTTTTATGAAAAAATTATTGCCAACGGCAAGACGCAAACTTTATTCTTTACGGATGATTGGTCTCCAAGATCGGAAGCAGTTTCTTTTGGACATGATATTGAATCTGCCTGGTTATTATTAGAAACTGCCGAAACCATTAAAAACCCCATCTGGATTAAAAAAATGAAAACATTGGCGATCCATATGGCCATCGAAGCTGAAAAGGGAATTGATCCTACAGATGGAGGCATGTGGAATGAGAAAAACAAAGGGCATATCAATACTCAAAAACATTGGTGGCCGCAAGCAGAAGCCATGGTTGGGTATTACAATGCATACCAATTAACTGGAAATAAAAAATTCTTCGCATTGAGTTTAGGTTCTTGGTCTTTTATTAAAGCCAAGCTAAAATCTACCTCAGGCGAATGGCTTTGGGGAATCGATGAAAAACAAGAGCCTATGATTCGCAATGGAAAAATAGGCCCTTGGAAAGGCCCTTACCATAATGGTAGAGCCTGTATGGAAATTTTAAAGCGTATTCGCTAATCAAAGAAAGGAACTCCCTTAACTGCATATTTACGCATGGCTTCGATATTGATATCGACTCCCACACCCGGTTCATTAGACAATGGAATAAATCCTTTATCTAACCATTCTCCTTTGTGAATCACAATCTCTTTGTACATAGGATCTGTATGGAAATATGCCTGCCACTCTAAGATCAAGAAATTAGGGACGGACGCACATACGTGACAAGCCGCCATGGCACCTAAGAATGAAGAGACCATGTGAGGTGCAAAAGGGACATAATACAAGTTTGATAAATTGGCAATTCGTTGGCCTTCACCCAAACCTCCCGCTTTTTGCAAGTCTGGCATGATGATATCCACCGCTCCTATTTCCAACATCTCCCTAAATCCATAAGCTAAGTACTGGTTTTCACCCGCACAAATGGGCGTGGAAGTAGAGTCTGTAATTTTTTTGTAGGCCTGGATATTTTCGGCTGGCACAGGTTCCTCCAACCACATTAAATTTAGTGGCTCCATCATTTTAGCAACTTTCTCTCCCGTAGGTGCATCGTATTTCCCATGCATATCGACGCAAATATCGATATCTGGACCTACCTGCTTTCTAGCAGCAGCAATTTGCTCATACATGCGTCTTAATTCGGCAGGGCTTGCAGTCCAATTGTATGTATCGTATTTATTGGGGTCATTCGCTTGATCGATGTCAAATTTAATGGCATTAAATCCCATGTCAACCGCCTTCTGAGCCGCTTCCGCAAAATCAGAAGGTTTAGGCAATTTAGTTTGATATAAGGCCGTATCCATGTAAACACGGATTTTATCCCTGAATTTCCCACCGAGTAATTGGTATACCGGCAAACCCAAAGCCTTTCCTGACAAGTCCCAAAGTGCACTTTCTATCGCAGTCAAAACAGCTACGTACATACCCGATTGTGCACCCGCAAAAAATCCACTTTTACGAATATCCTCAAATAAACGATGGACATTTAGAGGACTCTTTCCGATAATCCTTTGTCCCATCATTTTAACTAAATGATAGGTGCCGGGAGTGGCATCCGCACCCTCTCCTACTCCATAAACACCTTGATTAGTGAAAATTTTGACATACAGGTGGTATCCACCGCGAATATATCCGCATTTAACATCGGTAATTTTCAAATCTGCGGGGGCAGACATTTTGGGATTATCCGTGATGGCTTCCTCATAGCGGCCACCCCAATGCAACATGGACCCTGACATTAAAGCCGAAGCAGCTAATGATCCATTTTTAAAAAACGCTCTTCTATCTGATTTATTTTTCATTTTTATCTATTTAATTACCAAGTCCTACCTTTTAAAAATTCTTGTATTTGAGCCTTTGGAACAGGCAATTTGTCAATTTTATCATTCAGCCATTTAGAGAAATCTTTTTCGATTTCCTCGCTCCAACGATTATCAATTTGACCCGGCGTATATTTTTGCTCCCGCAATCGCTGATGCCCAAACATATCCCTCAAACGCACAATTTCAGAGGTTTTAACCACTTTCTCTAATAAGTGAGGAGGAATAAAAATCACTCCGCCATCCCGACCTAAAACAACATCTCCAGGAAGAACCGTCGCTTTGCCGATGCGGGTGGGAGTATTAATTCCCACCAAAGTAGTATTTAACTCTCCATCTGGATTGTTTAAATGATGGGAAGGATGATAGGTACGGAAAAAGGAGGTGAACCTGCCTAGTTCCTTCAAGCCATTGATGTCACGAACAGCACCATTATAGACAATGCCGTTACCTGTTTTCGCATAAATGGAATTCCCTAAGTTATCGCCAATCGTAGGCCCATCCTCATGAGCCCCAAATTGATCCACCACATAGACATCGCCTTTAACCAGCATGTCAATGGGCCATGAATTTTGAGATTTGATTCTTCCATCTTTCGTATGACCACGGTCGTCGATCACTCGTTGGATATCTGGCCGACCCGGCATAAAAGTAGCCGTTAGCGCACGACCCACTAAAACACTGTCTGGGTTGATGGTTTGCCAACCATCCTCATAATTATGCTTAAAGTTTGCATTTTTCAAGACTGCCCATGCCTCTTCCAGGGTGACGGATTTGAGTCTTTGCAATAAAGCATCAGATACTTTGGGGCGGCCATCCGCAAAACGCTCCCCAGTCCATAATGGAGTTAAAAAGAGCATTTCCTCCTTGGAAATTTGTTGGCCCCACACAACAGTCGACATGAATACAAGTGCGAGAATTCCGATTATTTTTTTCATCCGAATTACCAATTTTTATCCTTCAAAATCTTCGCTAATTCCGCTTTGGACATCGGACGCTTGTCAGGATTTTCATCTGCCCATTTAACAAAATCAGCTTTGATATCATCCGTCCATTTTTGATCTATTTGTCCTGGAGTATATTTCCCTTGCTTCAAACGTAGGTGTCCGAAAGCATCTGTCATGCCAATAAACTCAGAGGTAGAAATTACTTTTTCAGCTAAATGAGCAGGAATAAAAATGACACCTTCTTTTTTACCTAAAATCAAATCTCCTGGCATCACTGTCGCGCGACCTATGCGAATGGGATAATTAATTCCCGTCAGCATTTCATTCTTAATAAATGAAGGATCTACGCCACGTACAAAGCCTACAAAGCCATCAATCGCCTCAAGACCTTCTAAATCACGGATACCTGCGTCAAACACAATTCCCGTTTTTGATTTGGCATAAATGGAATTCCCTAAATTATCACCGATAAGCGTACCATCAATGATCTTACCATAGCCATCCGCTACATAGACGTCATTTTCTTGCAATAAATCGATTGGCCAGGAATTAGAAGAACCTTTGCGATTTTCTGATTTACCCTTCTCCATAATCGGTGTGTTAACATCTGGTCGCATCGGCATGTATTGCGCTGTAACCACTCGGCCAGCTAAAGGCTTATTGGGATTAATTATATGCCAATTCCCTTCGAATTGACTTTCATATCCTTCCCCGCGCATCACGCCCCAAGCCTCCTCAATAGAAATATTGGCTAATCTTCTTACTAAATCATCCGAAACTTTTGGACGGCCATCTGGAAAACGCTCACCCTTCCATTGTTGAGAGTAAGTCATAATCATTTCTTTAGGCATTTGGATATTTTGACCCAAAGAAATAAAGGATACGCTGCAAGCTAAGCAGCTCAATACGATTGCTTTTATTTTCATGATTTTAATAGGTTTATATTTAGAAAAAAAAGGGTGATGCGAACATCACCCTGTAAATTTTTAGGACCAATCGCGATCCCACGAATCAATCTTAGTCCAGTCGTCTGTCGGAGCAAAGAACATTTCACCTGATTTCAAGTGAGCCTTAACAACCTCCTCATTTAACTCAACTCCTAATCCTGGCTTATCTGGAACTTTGACAAATCCTTTGTTGAAAATTGGCTTCTCGATTCCAGTCACTAAATCCTCCCACCAAGGGACATCGAATGAATGGTGCTCAAGCGCAACAAAATTTTCTGTTGCAGCCGCGCAATGAATATTAGCCATGAAGCAAATAGGAGAACCCGCAAAGTGCATCGCCATAGGAACTCCTTTCTCCTCCGCATAATCCCCGATTTTCTTCGTCTCCAGAATACCACCTGAACTAGCTAAATCTGGTTGAATCATATCCACCGCATGTGCGTCGATCAATTTGATAAATTCCTCCTTCAAATAAATATCTTCACCCGTTAGCGTTGGCGTATTGATCGCATCAGTAATTTGACGCCATTGATCCGTATACTGCCAAGGGATCATGTCCTCTAACCAAGCTAATTGATATTTCTCCAACGCATTTCCTAAACGAATCGCCGTATTAACATCAAAATGACCAAAATGATCCGCTGCAAGTGGGGTATCATACCCGATCACACTTCGAACTGTGCCTACATAATCAGCTAAATACTGAATCCCCTTATCGGTTACTTGGATGCGTGTGAATGGATGTTTCGTCCAACTATACGAACGAGCATTTCCCTTCGCAGATGGATTATTCCCCCATTGTTTTTTTACATCCCAGTTTTTACCTCCCACTAAAGCACCAGGTATGTCAGCTAATAGTTGAATACCAAAGTCCATTTTCAAAAATGTCAAACCTAAATTTTGACGTTCTTTCATTTTCTTAGCAAATTCAGCTGGGTCTGCGACTTCAGGAGTATCCCCATAAATACGGATATCATCTCGATATTTACCCCCTAGCATTTGGTATACTGGAACGCCAAAAGCCTTTCCAGCTAAATCCCATAATGCCATTTCAACTCCGCAGACACCTCCTGCAGCTCTTCCTTGGCCTCCAAATTGCTTGATGATTTTGAAAATCTTCTCCACATTACATGGATTTTGACCCATCAACCTGCTTTTCAGCATCATGGCATATTTCGGACTTGCTCCATCACGCACTTCACCCCAGCCTACTAGACCCTGGTTTGTGTCAATTCGAATCAAAGGACAAGTCATGGGAGCCTTATCAATCACAGCGATGCGAACATCCGTAATTTTAAGTGCAGATGGATTACTCGATTTGTTAACTTTTTGAGTAATATACTCCATTTCCTTTTCAGGATCATGGTCAAAAATCATTCCCAACGACAAGCCGCCTAAGGCAGAATTGCGCAGGAAATTTCTTCTTGAGTTTTCTTGAGCCTTAGCTTTATCCTCGGCTCTAAAACGTTTTACAAAATCTTTCATATATATTATAGGTTTAAAGTATCACTATTTATGCCACCAAACTTTGGTATCTAAATCATCAGCCCCTTGGCTAGCAATCGCAGCTTTTACATTCACTGAGTTCACCGAAATTTCAGAGTTTGGATACGTTAAGCGATTGATAAAGTCACCTTTAATCGCCTTTCCTGAGAAAGGATTTGGAGTTAATTTAGGAAATCCAGTACGACGGAAATTAGCAAATGCCTCAGGTCCATTCAAGAAACTTGAGATCCAATATTGCGTATTGATTTGCTCCAAGGCCGCAGTTGAACTGAATGGATTAGCAGCTAAATATGCGTCAACAGCAGCAGAAGGAACCGATGAGTTAACATCCATATCTCCCAATTGACTCATGTGCGCTTTTACTCCAGCCTCATAATAATCTTTGGCACTTCCTGTAACCCAACCTCTTGATACTGCCTCAGCTAACAATAAATTAGTTTGAGAAGCTGTGACAAGATAAGCAAGAGCTGTTGTTTTATTCATACGAGTTCTATCCGCTTGACTAAAATCATAAAAACTAGCTAGACCTAATGTCTTCACAGGTCCGCTGATCGATGAGTTATCAAAGCCAAAAGGCATTCCTATTTGAACCGCAGGATCAATGACAGCCCTAGAGGCTGTTTGCTGAGTTCCTGAAGTAGCACCCACATACCTTACGGCAATTGATCTTAATCTTGGATCATTTGTTTTCTTTAAATGATCCACGAATGGAGCAGCTAGGTAAAAATTGTTCGCCTCAGTAGCGTTCAACAATTGGCCAATGCTATTTAAATAGTTAGCATCATGGCGAATAACCACATTATCTGCGTTGGTCGTGATCACACCACCGGCAAAAGCTTTAGCAACCAATGATTGCGCTTGAGCGGCATCCACTTTAGCTAAGCGAAATCCGATACGAAGAAGAATTGAATTTCCAAATTTCTTCCATTTTGCCACATCGCCGCCAAAAAGAACATCAGCTGTTTCTCTCGTTTTAGCCGGATCTAAGGCAGCTACTGCATCAGAAATATCTTTAATGATTCCCGTATAAATAGCTTGTTGCTTATCATATTTAGGATAAACTTTTTGATCCGTATATCCTTTTCCAGCTTCGGTATATGGAATATCCCCATAAGTATCCGTTAACACTAAAAAGGCATAGGATTGTAAAATCTTAGCCATGTTAACCAAATTAGTTCTGGCTGGATCTTTAGTTGTAGCGATCACATCATAAGTATTTCGAATCACAGAACGGTAATAACGCTGCCATATTGCTGGCGTATAATCACGGTTATCTTGATTAAAATTAGCTCCTGCCAAAACCCCAGAGTTTGGAGAAATCATTTGTTGGACTATCCCCATTTCATATTGAACGGTTGGAGCCGGAGGAGTCGTATTAATTACGGCGTTATTTAAAGCAAAAACAGGGTTAATGGCTACTGCCGCTGTTTTGTTCACATTCAACTCGTCGAAACCCGCATCACAAGCATTGAGTCCTATTAACCCACATGCTGAAAATAAAATTATTGCTATCTTTTTCATATTATTTTTCGTTTAAAGCGAACTAAAATTTAACATTCAAATTAAATCCTAAACTTCTAGTCGTTGGCAATCCTGTTGACTCCATTCCCATCAAGTTATCAGAAGAATAACCAAATGACTCAGGATCAATATTATCAACCCATTTTTTAAGGATTAATACGTTATTAGCAACAAAACTTAATTTCACCCCCTTAATAGGCGATTTAGGATTTAAATGTTTAGTGAAATCATAGCCTGCTGTAATTTGACGTAGTTTCCAATAACCCCCATCGTATACAACGGGCTCAATTAACGCTTGAGAACGAACTACTTCCCAGAATGGTTGAACACCTGCCTTCGCCGTATTTTGTCCACCTTGTGCATTAACTCCATCCGCCACTACACCACCTTCTCTACCTTCTAAAGTCATTTTATGCAATCCGTGACGTACTGCATTAAAATTAGTTCCAGAAAGCATCATGTTTCCTAATTTGAAATCAATTAAGGCTGATAATGAAACTCCTTTATAATTAAACGTATTGGTAATACCACCCACATACTTAGGAATAGCACTTCCAAAAGAAATCAAATCAGGAGTTCTTAAAGCGATACCGTTAGCCCCAAAAACTCTTTTTCCATTGGCATCGCGCCTGTAACCAAAACCATAAATTTGGCCCATTTCTTGTCCTACGACTTGACGTAATTCACCATTAAATACGTGAGTTCCTACCGTAATTCTTTCTCCCGGAGTATCCGTTAATAAGCTTAATACTTTCGTGGTATTATAAGAACCATTCAAGGTTAAATCCCATTGAAAATCAGCCGTTTTAATCGGAACTAAATTCAATAACATCTCAAATCCTCTGTTCTCACTTTGTCCACTATTGATTAGGGAGTTGGTAAATCCTGAAGCATCGGAAATTTGAGCAGAAACGATTTGATCGCTGGTCAATTTCTGATAAGCGGCCATATCTAATGTAACACGGCTATTGAACATTTTTAATTCTAAACCGATTTCAGATTCACGCGTTCTCATAGGTTTCAAACCTGCGTTAGGTACCACGTTTCCTTGGCCACCCCCAATCGGCTGCAAAGCTCCAGCCGGATTAGCAAACAAGTTCGGGTTAATTCCATAAAACAAATTGTTTGAATAAGGCGCAACGTCCGTATCTGAACCCACTTCTGCGACTGCAGCTCTTAATTTACCAAAGGTCAACCAAGAAGGCATGTTATCAAACGCTTGTGAGAATACATAACTACCCGAAACGGATGGATAGAAAATGCTTCTATTCGCTGGTGAAAGGGTAGAGAACCAGTCATTACGAGCCGTTACATTTAAAAATAAATAATTTCTAAATGAAATTTCACCCGATCCGTACACGGAATTAACTGATCTTTCGCTCAAACCATAAACAGGATCCTTCACACGTCCATTCATAACGGTGTATAGATCTCTTACCACGAAATCCACTACTTGCGTACTATTCAAGTCTGAGCGACGGTACATTTGATTACCTCCAGCCGTTATATTAAAATCAAAATCGCCAAAGGACTTCGTTGCAGAAATTAAGATATCCGCATTGGTTTCTCTAAATCTTCTTGATTCTTGTGTAAAGGTTCCGTTCACAAATCCTGCAGGAGCTGGTCCAATGGATGCATGTCCAGTAGGGAAGTTATTGTAATCTTGATCACGAGACCAATAATCCTGACCTACACGGCCTTGAACAAATAACCAAGGTAAGATATTGTATTTAGCCGATATATTACCGAAAAGACGATCCCTTCTAATATTTTGAAATTGCTTCTTCAACGTAAAGTAAGGATTCGTTCTATTTCTAAAACGAGAATAAACAAACTCATCTCCATTCGCATCCATGGCTTTTTGCTCTAGCAAATCAAAAGGCATCGAGTTAGCCATGTTATAAACGGCCGTTGGGATGGAGTTATCTTGGTTCGCAATATTAGGCGGGTTTTTGTTGTACTCGTTCGAATAGTTAACATTTCCCGCTACTGAAAGCTTAGAAGAAAGATCATAAGCAAAACCTAAGTTGATTGTTTTTCTATTAAACGTATTGTTTGACACAATACCATTGTTATCCATATTGGAAATAGACATATTAAATCCACCATTATCACTATTGCTAGCAATACTTACTGTATTTGTTAAGTTCATTCCTTTTACAAAGAACTTATTAATGCGGTCATATACAGGTGCATAAGGAACACTAACTCCATCAAATAATACTTGGGTCATTCCTGGCTGAAATTTCTCACCGAAAGACCACTGACCTGAAGTTGGGTTAGCACTTGTAGGACGAACGCCACTTTCCCCTTGTCCATACTCATATTGATAATCGGTAAAATCCAAAGGTGTTTCATTCGTGTAATTCATATTATATGAAACTCCAATACCCTTTGTTTTACCCCTAGTTTTAGTGGTAATCATCAAGACACCATCTTTTGCACGTGAACCATATAAAGCGGCAGCTGTTGCACCTTTTAATACAGTCATTGACTCGATGTCATCCGGGTTTATACTAGACAAACCGTCACCTCCATCTGAGGTATTTCCTCCTCCACGAACTCCAATTGAGTTATCTGAAGCAGCGTTACCTGGATTAGTACCAAAATTGGTATTATCGATAGGCACCCCGTTGATTACAATCAAAGGCGAGTTTTGGCCAGAGAATGAAGATTGACCCCTGATACGAATTTTAGAAGTACCTGCAGGTCCAGTTCCTAAAGAAGAAATGTTTACACCGGCAATTTTACCTTGTAACGCATTCATGAAATTAGGAGACCTATTCTCTGTAATGGCCTCTGGAGCAATTGTTGTGGTCGCATAACCTAATTTTTTTGATTCCTTTTTTATACCCAAAGCCGTTACAACCACCTCGTCTAAAGCAGTTGTTTCTTCAGATAAAGAAACATTAATTACGGACTGTGTACCCACATTCACTTCTTTTTTAACAAAGCCAACGAACGAAAATACAAGCGTCGCATTGTTGGGAGCGCTTATGCTATACTTACCACTAGCATCTGTAGATGTACCTTGAGAGGTACCTTTAATTGCAACGGAAACACCTGCTAATGCTTCATTCCCTTTTGCAGAGCTGACCAAACCAGTGATTCTGGATTGGGCAAAAATCAAATTTGGCATCACGATTGCCAAGCCTAACAATAACCTTGTCAGTTTCTTTTTGTAATTTTTTATCATAAATGTTTGAGTTTAGATTGCTAATTTTCTTAATTATATTGAGAAAAAGTTATATATTTCCCCGTTGGTGAATTTTATAATTTTTTTTTATAAATTTTGAGTTGTATTGTGAGCCATTCACAACTAAAGTCAATGACCACTTTACAATTCATTATGACAGACCATACATTTTTATGTGTCGAATTGTTTAATCTTAATTTAAATGAAAAATTTTGCTTTAACATTTCCTTATAATGATTGCAGTGCTCACTTTCCATTTATTGAGCATTTTAGTTTTCAGACCGTTGACTCAAATAAGTCCAATCCCGTTTACCTACCTCAAGGAATAGGGATTCGGATGTTTTATTTTAAAGATGGAATCTTCGAAATTAGTATTGATGGCATTAGACAAACCATGCTTCCTGGTGACTGCTTAGTGGTTTGTCCTTGGGAAAACATCGAAATTATCCCCAATCGCATTAGAAGATCCTCCTTTTTTCACTTAATCGTCAGAACTAAATTTTTTGATGCAGATCAAGATTTAGAGTTGGGTTATTGGTCCAAAATTTCCAAATATGACCAAATGGAGATTGGTGAAATTTTCAAGAATTACCATAAATTCAAAATCAATAAATCTGATTTTTTGGCCAAATTATTTGTCCAATTGACCAATGAAATTTTCGTGCATGAGATGAGTCAAAATGAAATGGTCATCCATATCATAGACCAAATCATGATTTTATTTGCTCGAGAAGCACAAAAATCAAGTTTAAAGTCATTTGACGATGCCCATATCAGCCAAATTATAGAGCAAAATATCATACAAGATCCTTTGCACCATTGGACCGTTGCAGAAATGGCTTCATTGGTCCAACTGGGACTAACCGCATTTAGTGAGCGAATGAAAATGGAAACAGGCTTAAGCCCTATCAACTTTTTAATAAAAATACGCATTAATATCGCCATGAATTTAATGGCCCATTTCAACTATAAAATAGGCGATATTGCCTATGAAACTGGTTTTTATTCTCCACAACATTTTTCACTTACCTTTAAAAAAATGACGGGCATTAGCCCGCATAAATACCGCAAAAACCTATTACAATGAAAAACAATTTTAAATTATTATCCATTTCAGGTGCTTCTATCATCCTTATTGGGCTTCTTTTCTCAGATTCTTCTTGGGCCGGAATCCTATGGATCATCGGTATATCACTCATTGCCTTATCTTCACACACCAATGAGTCTCTAAAAGGATTCTCATTTACTTTATGGATTGTCGCAGCAGTGGTTTTAACCTTACAATTCCCCACCCCGTTCGTTGGATATGGAGATATAAAATTTAAAATATTGATTATCCCATTGCTCCAACTAATTATGTTTGGTATGGGATCTACCATGCAGATTTCAGATTTCCAGGAAGTATTAAAGTCTCCAAAAGCTGTAGCTTTAGGTGTATTTTTCCAATTTTCCATCATGCCATTGGTGGGGTGGAGCCTCACAAAAGTCTTTAGTTTCCCATCAGAAATATCAGCTGGAATCATATTAGTGGGTTGCATGCCTTGTGGATTAGCCTCGAACGTCATGTCCTATTTAGCCAAGGCCAATGTTGCCCTTTCGCTAACGCTAACATCGATCGCCACTTTCATCGCCCCTATTTTAACTCCTTTATTGATGAAAAATTTGGCAGGCCAATTAATTGAAATCGACTTATATGCCATGATTTGGGAAATCAGTAAATTAATCTTAATCCCTATTGTTTTAGGGGTTATTTACAATCGAATCATTGGGAATAAATGGGCTTGGTTTCAAGAGCAATTACCGTTAATTTCTATGATTAGCATCGGTTTGATCATCATTATCATTACAGCCAATGGTAGGGATGCTCTTATTTCAGTAGGCCCACTACTTGTTTTAGCTTGTTTTTTACATAACATCATTGGTTTTATTTTAGGTTATTGGGGAGGTCGACTCACCAAACTTCCAGAAAAAGATTGTAGAACAATCGCAATTGAAGTAGGACTCCAAAATGCAGGACTAGCCTCTGGTTTGGCTATGGCCATGGGAAAAGTGGCGACGGTTGGTCTACCGGCTGCAATCTTTGGTCCAGTCATGAATATCAATGGATCCAGCTTGGCCAATTATTGGAAAAATAAATAAGGATTCATTGAGAATTTTACAAATAAAAAAGCCTGCCGACTCGTTTGAATCGACAGGCTTTTTAAATATAAACACCCTTTAGGCCAATTTGAACTCGGACGTAAAATGGAATTCAATTTCAGGATTATTCGTTTGATTCATTCTTAAAATCCAATCAGACTCAGCTAAAAAGACATAATTGCCATCCTTATCTTGGGCGATGTTTTGACCCTTTAAACGGACGAACTCTTGCAGTTTTTTAGGGTCTTCCGAGGTAATCCAACAAGCCTTCGTAACTGACATTCCATCAAAGCGACATTTCGCCCCATATTCGTGCTCTAAGCGATACTGAATTACTTCATATTGAAGATCTCCCACGGTGCCTACAATCTTTCGATTTCCTAATTGAGGTTGTGTGAAAAGTTGGGCCACCCCCTCATCCGTCAACTGGTCTATGCCCTTTTCCAATTGCTTAGACTTCATCGGATCAAGGTTCATTAATTCCTTGAATATCTCCGGTGAGAAACTTGGAATTCCTTGGTAGTTTAAAATTTCACCCTCAGTCAAAGTATCACCAATTTTAAAATTTCCTGTATCATATAAACCAATCACATCCCCTGGAAAGCCCTCTTCTACAACTTCCTTATCCTGCGCCATAAAATTATAGGGATTGGCAAAACGTACGTTTTTCTTCAATCGAATATGTTGGTAAAAGGTATTCCGATGAAACACCCCAGAACAAACACGCAAAAATGCAATTCGATCCCGATGTTTAGGATCTAGATTGGCATGAATTTTAAAAATAAAGCCCGTGAATTTTTTCTCCTGAGGCTCCACAATTCGAATATCAGTACCACGCGCTTGTGTCGACGGAGCAATCTTAGTAAAGGTGTCTAGCAATTCTTGAATTCCAAAATTATTGACCGCTGAACCAAAAAATACGGGAGCTAAATCTCCAGAGAGGTAATCAGCTCGATCAAAAGGTTCATAGACCCCTTCAATCAATTCGACATCGTCACGTAATTGGGTTGCATCTCTTTCCCCCACTCGGGTATCCAACTCGGCAGTAGAAATATCGACAGAAACTACATTCTTTTCAATCTTCGTTTTATTGGCCGAGAATAAATTTAAGGAACGGTCTAGTAAATGATAAACTCCTTTAAAGTTTTGACCCATGTTAATAGGCCAGGTCAAAGGCCGAACCGATATCCCTAATTTTTGCTCTAACTCATCCAATAAATCAAATGGGTTTTGACCCTCACGATCCATTTTATTGATGAAAATAATGACAGGCGTTTTACGCATGCGGCAAACTTCCATCAATCTTTCCGTTTGTTCCTCTACCCCTTTCACGCAATCGATCACTAAAATAACAGAGTCCACAGCCGTGAGTGTGCGATAGGTGTCCTCAGCAAAATCCTTGTGACCTGGGGTATCTAAGATATTTATCTTAACCTGATTGTATTCAAAAGTCATGACCGAAGTAGCCACAGAAATACCTCTTTGGCGTTCAATTTCCATAAAGTCGGACGTAGCGCCCTTCTTAATTTTATTTGACTTTACCGCTCCAGCCGTTTGGATCGCGCCTCCAAAGAGAAGCAATTTCTCCGTCAATGTGGTCTTGCCCGCATCGGGGTGAGAAATAATCCCAAAGGTTCTACGTTTCGCTATTTCACTTTCAATCTGACTCATTCGATATGCATTATAAAATCAAGGTGCAAAAATACGCCAAAATACATTGGATTAAAAATG